>JRYG01004645.1_pt1 | contig 12037 bp, 12 predicted proteins | sample 235341 | NCBI WGS metagenome assembly JRYG01 (sample SAMN03074218, study PRJNA261478) | activated sludge metagenome | biome: Wastewater Treatment Plant; feature: Wastewater; material: Activated sludge; isolation source: activated biomass of a wastewater treatment plant treating hydrocarbon... ... | reverse complement strand
TCGCGCGCGAGATCGAGGCCGCGACCAAGCCCGACAAGGCCGCCGAGCGCCAGGCGGTGCTGTTTTCGATTGCGGGTCGTGTCGCAGCGCTGATGCCAGCCAAGACGGGACGCAGACTGAGGGCGCGGACCTATCACGGCAATGTTTTTGAGGCGCCCGACTTCGATGCAATGCGGGCATCTGCGGAGGTCTGGTCGACGAGCAGCGCGGCAAATGCGTCTGACTACGGCGCGGGAGGGTACGTCGTCCCGATGGATATCGACTTTCACAACCCGCTAGTGGTGCGGGTTCCAAAGGGCAGTCTATTCGATGCTCTGCCGTTCGAGGGTAATGTGCTCGACATTCGGGACATTGCCGCATTGGCGCGCGAGCGCGGGCACGATGGGATGGTGGTCAAAAGTATTCGCGATGTGCCGATCGGAGACGGCGAGATCGCTGATACGTATGTCGCCTTGCGATCGGGAACGGTGCGCGCCGCGACGACCGGCGAGCGGCTGTTCGACGCGCTTCCTGCCTCTGCCCCGACGCCGCGCGCCGCGGCCGAGCAGGCGGCGATCCGGCGCGAGCTGCTGAAGACGTTGGCCATGTTGCCGGACGACGTGCAGCTGCGGGTGCGCGATCGCCTGGTGTTCAAGGACATCGGCGAGGCGCAGGGGCTGTGGGATGGATACGACCGCGTGGTGTGGGTGTCGCTCGCTGCCGCCGACCCGGTGCGCACCGCGCGCCACGAGGTTGTGCACGCGCTGCGCCAGTCAGGGCTGATGACCGACGCCGAGTTCGATACGCTCTATCGGTTCGCCGAGCGCTTCGACCTGCGCAAGGCCTACGGCATCGACGGCACCTATGGCGCCGCCTACAAGAAGGCCTACGGAGACCGCGGCGACGATTACGTCGAAAGCCTGCTGCGCGAGGAGACGGTCGCCAACCTGTTCGCCGACTACTCGCTCAACGGCCGCCGCTTCGGCCAGCTCGACGGCGGCGGGATGATCGATACCCTGCTGGACATGATCACGCAGTTTCTGGCCCGCGTTCGCAACGCTCTCGACGGTCTCGGCTTCCGTGACGTCCGCGACGTGTTCGAGGCGATCGAGAGCGGCGCGGTGGCGCGCCGCGCGTTCGCCGACGTCGAGATGCCCGGCGGCGGGCGCGTGCACGGCCTGCACCTGTTCGCGCTCAAGGCGTTCCACGGCAGCCCGCACGACTTCGACCGCTTCTCGCTCAGGCACATCGGCACGGGCGAAGGCAATCAGGCTTTTGGAGACGGTCTTTATTTTGCCGAGGTCGAGGACGTGGCGCGGGGCTACCGTGACAAGCTCAGCCACTTCGTGATGGCCGACGGGTCGCCGATCGACCACAGCGACATCAACGTCGCCGCTGCGATACAGATCGCCCGTTATGGTGGCGACCGCAGCGCGGCCATGCTCGAAGTCAAGCGCGACGTAAACCGCACGCGCGGCGTCGAGGGGGTGGGGACGCTGCATCGGCACTACTCGCGGCTGCTGAACGCCATGCAGCGCGACGACCTGCCTGAGGTGAGGCGTGCCGGGCGCCTCTACGAGGTCCACATCAACGCGGAGGCGGAGGACTTCGTCGATTGGAACAAGCCGCTCAGCCAGCAAAGCGAGAAGGTGCGTAAGGCGCTGGTCGCTGCGGCGCCGGATTTGGAGCAGGAATATCAGGCTATGCGTGCGAAGGGCCACCGCGCGTTTCAAGAGGAAACGGCGCCCGTCGCGCAGTACATTCTCCAGCCCGGCATGAGCGAAAAGCTTCGCGAAGCCGGTATCCCAGGCGTCAAGTACCTCGACGGCAACTCGCGTCACGGTGGGGCGGGGACGCGCAACTACGTCGTGTTCGACGACCGCCTGATCGAGATCGTGGCCAAGGACGGCCAGCCGGTCGCGTCGCTGGCGCATGAGATGGCTGGCGTCGCGCGCATGGGTGACGTCGCGGACGTCGTGGAGGCCTGCAAATAATGCTGCGCTGCATTCGCAATTCGGTCGACGCCGGCCACATCACGCTCGAGGACGGTCAGGCCGTGCAGCGGAAGATCGATCAGGTCATCCGCGCCGGCATCGGCCCGGCGGAAGCCCGCGCCCGCGTGGCGGCGGAATTGGAGGCGGAAGCGTTCGAGAGGAAGCGCCGGGCGCTGCTGACCGAGACCCGCCGGCAGGCACTCGAGGCGGACGTGCTCGCGCATCGCAACGCCGCCGGCGCGCACGATCCGGCGGAGGCTTTGATCTGGCTGCACGAGCACCACGGGCAGGCCCGCTTCGAGGACATCGAGACCCGCCGCCTCGCCATCCTCGGCGGGGCGCACGCCAAGCTCGACGCGCTGCTGACCGAGTTCCGCAAGGGCGCGATCGCCGGCGATCTCCGGCGCAAGCGCGGCCAGCCGCGCGCCCGGCTCGAGGCGGTGGTCGCCGAGCTGTTCGGCGAGGACAGCGGCGACAAGGCCGCGAAGGAGCTGGCGCAGGCCTGGACCGACGCCGCCGAGGACCTTCGCCAGCGCTTCAACGCCGCCGGCGGCGCAATCGGCAAGCTCGAGAAGTGGGGGCTGCCGCAGCACCACGACGCCGAGGCGCTGCTGCGCGCCGGGCGCGAGACGTGGGTCCGTCACATCACGCCGCTGCTCGACGCCGAGCGCATGCGCCACAACCTGACCGGCGAGCGCCTGACGCCGGACGAGCTCAGGGAGGCGCTGGAGACGATCTGGGAGCGCATCACCACCGACGGCTGGATCGATCGCGAGCCGACGGGTGCGACGTTCGGCAAGGGCGCGCTGTTCCGCCAGCACGCCGATCACCGCTTCCTGCATTTCAAGGATGCGCGCAGCTGGCTCGCCTATCAGCGCGACTTTGGCGAGGGCGATCCGTTCGCGGCAATGATGGGCCACCTGTCCATCATGTCGCGCGATATCGCGGCGATGGAGATCCTCGGGCCGAACCCGAACGCGATGCGCGAGTACCTGAAGCAGCTCGTTACGGCGACGGCGGCGCGGGTGCGCCCGACCGAGGCGATCCGCGCCGAGCAGGTGGCGCAATTGCAGGCGATCGGCGCGCGGCTGACGCGGCCCGCTCCGCGCTTCGCCGAGCTGTCGCAACGCATCGGCGCGGTGCACGGCGAGCTCGACACGATCCGCCAGCGCTACCGGCCGCAGCTCGGCGGCGCGCCGTCGAAGCGCGACCGGGCGCGGATCGAGGCGCTGCAGGCGGAGCTCGTCACGCTCGAGCGCGACATCGCGCCCTATCGCGCGGGCGACAAGCCGCTCGTCGCCGAGGACGCGGCGGCGGCGCAGGAGGTGCAGACGCTGCTCGGCGCGATGCGCGAGGAGATCCCGTTCGCGCCCGTCGCCGAGCCGCTCGACGCCGCACGCAAGGCGATCTATCGCGCCGACGCGATGTGGGACGTCATGCGCGGCAGCTATAACGCGCCGGTCAACTCGCGCGTCGCCAACGGTCTCGCCGCGACGCGCTCGTTCATCTCGGCCGCCTCGCTCGGCTCGGCGACGCTGTCGGCCGTCTCCGACGTGGCGTTCGGCAAGATCGCGCGCTCGTTCGTCGGCCTGCGCTCCGGCGTCGGCCGCGTCGTCGGCGACGTGGTCCGCCAGCTCGGCCGCGACAGCCGGCGCGAGGCGGTGCGCGCCGGGCTGATCCTCGACAGCGCGCTGCACGTCATGCACAGCCAGGCGCGCTACGTCGGCTCGGTCGACACGCGCTCGATCGCCGGCTATGTCGCCGACCGGGTGCTCGGCCTGTCCGGTCTCTCGGCCTGGACGCAGGCCGGCAAGCATGCCTTCGGCATGGCGTTCCAGGCCGAGCTGGCCGACCGCGTCGGGCTCGCCTTCGCCGACCTGCCGGACGCGCTGCGCAACACGCTCGACCGGCACGGCATCGCCGCCGCCGATTGGGAGCAGATCCGGCAGGCGCGGCTCTACGAGCCCGAGCCGGGCGCCGTCTTCCTGCGCCCGAGCGAGATCGAGCAGGACGCGGGGCGTGCGCTGGCCGAGAAGTATCTCGCCATGATCCTGCGCGAGACGCGGTTCGCGGTGCCGGAGGGCACGGTGCGCTCGGCGGCGACGATGACGACGGGCCGGCCCGGCACGTTCGTCGGCGAAATGGCGCGCAATTTCTCGCAATTCAAATCGTTCGGCGTCGCGGTGGTGATGCTGCACGGCGGCCGCGTCGCGCGCGAGGTCGGCGCCGGTCGCGGCGCCAAGGGCGCGGCCTACGCCGGATCGCTGCTGATCACCGGTACCCTGCTCGGCGCGCTCGCCCTGCAGCTCAAGGAGCTGGCCAACGGCCGCGACCCGCGCGACATGGCCAGCGAGGGCTTCTGGGGCGCGGCGCTGCTGCAGGGCGGCGGGCTCGGCATCTACGGCGACTTCCTGTTCTCGGGCGTCAACCGCTTCGGCGGCGGCCTGACCAGCACGGTGGCCGGGCCGCTGGTCGGCCGCTTCGACCAGTTGCGCAACCGGACCGTCGGAAACGCGCTCGAGGCGGCCGAGGGCAGCCGCACCAACATCGGCCGCGAGGCGGTGCAGACGCTGCGCGACTGGACGCCTGGCGGCTCGCTCTGGTACGTGCGCGCCGCCTACGAGCGGATAGTGCTCGATCAGCTTCAACACCTCGCCGACCCGGAGGCCAAGGCGGCGTTCCGGCGGCGGATGCAAAGCCGCAAGCGGGACTTCGGCAACGGCTTCTGGTGGCGGCCCGGCGATGCGGCGCCGGCGCGCGGCCCGGACCTTGGCGGGGTGATTGGCAGATAGGGGCCGCTGGCCAGCGCGTCCGGACGGCTGCGCTTTAGCGCTGTCGGACGCGCCAGCAAGATCCGATAACGTCCCCCCTCCCCGCGGCGCGGCTACGGTAGCCGCGAACCGGGGGCCGCATGAACATCGCTTTGACAGGCGTGATCCGCATCCGTGGGACGTGGGCCCGCGGCATGCATTACGTGCCGGGCGACGTCGTCGTGCAGGGCCCCGCCACCTATCAGGCGCTCGTCGATCATGTGTCCGGCGACACCACCCAACCCGTATTCGGGCCCCAGGCGGGCGAGTTCTGGGGCGTCCTGGACGCCTCGCTCGGCCGCCAGGCCCAGCCGCAAGCCCCTCACACACCCCCCGCGGCTGGGTCCTCTATTCCAGCGGCGCAGGTCGTCCCGTTTCCGGTCGTGATGCCGGCGGGGCAGCCGGCGCTGCCGGCCGACGTGCCATCGGCGGAGCACATCGCCGACACCAGCAACATCGGCCTGCCGAACGTCGCCATGTCGCTGTCGTGGCTCAAGGAGATGGTCGGCCACGCGGCGCGCCGCGAGTGGGTCGCCGACGAGCTCGAGCGCCTGCAGCAGCTGATCGAGCGGCTCGCGCATCGCCTGGAAGGGCTCGGCCCGCCGGCGGCGCTGCCGCACGACGACCCGCTCGAGACCGAGAAATGGCGGCGCATCGCGCGCGTGCTCGATGCCCGCAACCAGCCGGAAGCCGAGGCGATCCGCTCGGCAATGGGCTGGGAGATGCTGCGCCTGCTCAGGAAGCGCGACCGTGGCGAGACCTGGACCGCCCAGGAGGCGGCGCGCGCCGCCGTGCTCGACGTGCTCGACCGCGAGGTCGAGGCGATCGAGGCCGCCGCGAAGGCGCTGTCGCTCGAGACGCCGGACGACCTCGCCGGCGACAAGCACTGGCCGCGGATCGGGGGCGTCCGATGAAATGGATGGATCTGGCATGGGCCGAGCTCGGCGTCGCCGAGACCAGCGGTGCGGCGACGACGCCGGCCATCCGTGACTATTTTCGCGACGCCGGCCACGCCGAGGTCACCAGCGACGAGACCGCCTGGTGCGCGGCGTTCGTCGGCGCCATGCTGCAACGCGCCGGCATCGCGCCGACCGGCTCGCTGCTCGCCCGATCCTACGCCAGCTTCGGCGCGCCGAGCCACTTGAAGCCGGGTGCGATCGTGGTGCTGTCGCGCACCGCCGATCCGACCTTCGGGCATGTCGGCTTCTGCGTCAGCCACGACGACAAGACGGTGACGCTGATCGGCGGCAACCAGGCCAACCGGGTGACGGCTGAGCAGTTCGACCGCGCGCGCGTGGTCGCGGTGCGCTGGCCCGAGGTCATCGACGCGGTCGAGGTGGCGCAATCCGACGCGCCTGCGGCGAGCCGAACGGAGCGCGCGGCGAGCCCGCGCTCGGCGTGGCAGCTGCTCATCGGCTCGCGCACCATCGGCGGCGCGATCAAGGCCGCCGTCGGCGGCGTCATTCTGTTTTTCGAGCACACGTTGCAGCTGGCGCTGGAGGCGGCCGCCAAGGTGGCCGAGCTCGGCGCGATCAAGCCATTGCTGGCCGAGGCCGGCGCCAACACCAAGGCGGTCGGCATCGGCCTGCTGGTGTGGGGTGTCAGCTGGACAGTGTTTCACCGCATCGGCGACGAGGGCAAGCGATGACCGGCTTCAAGGCGCTGCTCGGCTGGGCCAGGGCCAGCAGCAATGCCTTCTATCTGGCGGTGCTCGCCGGCGTGCTGGCGACGGTGGCGCTGTGGGACGGCGCCAGGATCAATAGGGCCGAGCAGGCCGGACGGACGGCCGAGCGGGCCGCGATCAATCAAGCGGGGAGCAAGGCGGATGCACAGGCTATGGAGGCTCATCTCGCTGCTCAGCGGCCTGGCGCTGCTGACCGGCTGCGGGCTCGCTGGTGCCGGGACTGTCAGTGAGGTCCGGCTCGTCTGCCCGCAGGGCTGGCGCACGATCAAGGTGTCGAAGGACGACAAGCTGACCGAGCCGACCGCGCAGGCGATCGAGGGCGGCAACGAGGCGCGCCGCGCCGCCGGCTGCCAGGACGCGGCGCCCGTCAAGCCGGCTCCCGCCGGCAAGGCGGTGTCATGAGCCTCGCTGCTTCCGACCGCTGGGTGCGCTACGCCGCGAGCGCCGGCCAGACCGTCTTCGACACCGACTTCCCGCTGCTGGCAACGTCCGATCTCGAGGTGTGGCGCGAGCGCGCCGGCGTATCGGTCAAGCTCGCCGCCGGCGTCGACTATACTCCGTCGCTGATCGCGCCCAACGGCCGCGTCACGCTCGCCGCTGCGGCGCTCGCCGGCGACGCCTACGTGCTGCTCGGCCGGCGCGCGGCGGTGCGGCTGACCGACTTCGTGTCCGGCGACCTGCGCTCGGGCGACATCAACGCCGACATGGACGCCGCCTTCGCCGTGCTGCAGGAGCTGCAGCGCGACGTGGCGCGCGCGGTGGCGATCTCGCCGGCCGACAGCCCGGTCGCGATGACGCTGCCGACCGCCGCCGAGCGAGCAGACAAGCTGGCCGCGTTCGGAGCGGCAGGCGAACTCGTTGTCACCAGTCTGCCGCAGCTGTCCGGCCCTCAGCCGCAGGGCGCGTGGACCGGCGGCGCGAGCTACGTGCTGACCGATCTCGTCTATCACGGCGGCGTCGTCTACCGCTGCACCGCTGGCCACGTCGCGTCGGCGGCGAGCGAGCCCGGCGTCGGCGCCGGCTGGGCGCTGGTGTGGGCCGTGTACCAGCAGGCCGCGCTGCGCGGCCGCGGCGCATGGGTCACCGCGACCGCCTATCTGCCCGGCGACATCGCCGAGCGCGGCGGGGCGAGCTATCTCTGTCATGCCGCCCACACCTCGGGCGCGTCCACGGAGCCTGGCGTCGGCGCGTCGTGGGCGACGGTCTGGCAGAGCTACGGCGGATCGGCGGCGGTCGCCAGCGTGTTCGGCCGCACCGGCGCGGTGGCGGCCGCATCCGGGGATTACCTGACCGGGCAGATCGCCTACAACGGCGTCGCCATCGGCGGCGTGTCGAGCGGCACGCTCAACGACGTGCTGGTGCAGATCGCCGCGCGGCTCAATCTGGCCGGACCGCTGGCGATCACGCTCGGCAACGCCTGGCCGGCCGGGTCGCGCATCCTGACGCTCGATGGATCGGCGCCGCTGAAGGCCACCTATCCCGATGTGTGGGCCTACTTCGGCACGATGTACGGCACGCATGCCGATCCGCTGAAGTTCTACCTGCCGGAGGTGCGCGGCGAGTTCCTGCGCGTGCGCGACAACGGCCGCGGCGCCGACCCCGACCGGCTGACGCGCACCGCGCGCGGCGACGGCACCGCCGGCGATGCGGTCGGCACGACGCAGGTCGACGAGCTGAAGGCCCACGCGCACGCGCACACTGTGCCTGTCGCTAACGGTCAGGGCATCAACGCCGGATCGACGCAGGCGCGCACGCTATCGGCTGGAGGAGTAACAGCGGCCACTGGCGGAAGCGAGACGCGCGGGCGCAACATCTACGTCACGGTCGGCGTCTACTATTGAGAGGGGTCATGCTCTATTACAGCTTCGACGAGCGCACCGGCGAGTATCGCGGCCAGCGCGAGGCGCAGGTCGATCCGCTCGAGACCGCGGCCGAGCAGAAGGCCGCCGTCGCGGCGGGACGCACGGTCGAGGAAGCGCTGCGCATTCAGGTCTATCTCGGGCCTGGACGGTTCGAGACCGAGGTCGCGCCGCCCGAGGCGGGTGTGCGCGAGGTGGCAGTCTGGCGCGCCGGCCGCTGGCACATCGAGCCGGACCATCGCGGCGAGGTTTGGTTCGATCCCTACGAGCCGGTGGTGATAGCGGAGATCGGCGACCCTGCCGCGCGCGAATTGCGGCGCGAGCCGGTCGAGCGGCCGCCGAGCGTCGATCTCATCAAGGGCGAGGCTGCGAGCCGCATCGAGCGGCATTACCCGGGCTATAAGCAGCTCAACATATTGCGCGAGGGAGGTGCCGCGCTGGCGGTCATGGGCGCCTATATCGATGCGGTGCGAGTGGCGTCGAACCGGCTCGAGGGCGAGATGCCGCTCGACTATCGCCACGACCGGCATTGGCCGGTGCTGGACCTCGGCGCTTGACCATGTCTCACGAGCTGCTCGAGGAGCGTGTCGGCAAGCTGGAGACCGAGCAGGTTCGGCAAGGTGAGCGGCTCGGCCGCATGGAAGCCGATCTCGCCAAGACGTCGGCTGGCGTCGAGCGGCTGCTCGAGCGCGACGCGCGGCGGCCGGAGCCGATCGGGCTCAAGGCGGCCAGCGCGGCGGTCGGCGCGCTGATCTCGGTGGCGGTGATCGTGTGGTGGCTGATCGGTCACTCGCCGTCGGTGCTGGATCTCGACAAGCGGCTGTCGCGGCTCGACGACCCCGACGTCGGTCGTGTGCCGCGCCTCGAGCGCGAGGCCGGCTGGGCCCCGCGCATCATCAAGAACTGATCTGGTCAGTAATAGAACCGAATTGCTGACCAATTGCTAACCAGGCCGGGGAATGTCTGACGCAAAGTCGGACTGTCCGACGATTGGCGACCCAAGGTTGCCGCGACGTTCTGAGCTAAGTCATTGGCGTTATTGGTGAGCCCGGATGGGATCGAACCATCGACCCTCTGATTAAAAGTGCGAGGCGACCCGATAAAAATCATGCACTTAATCGTCGGACGCGCAGCAGTTTTCGCGCGACTGCCGGCAAATCGTCGGACGTGGGGATTTCGAGTCACAGCTGGCGGCGAAGCGACGCCGCGCACCGCGCGCGCGTTGACGCTCTGCTAGCAAATCACGATTACTGTGGATGCGTCCGGCGCCCGCCGGACGTGAAGCGGGCCGAGAGGGTGTCTCACCACCCGCCCGGCCCTTGATCCATCACTGACGTCAGCAGGGATAGACCCAATGAAAACCCCTACACCCGCCGCCCGTGTGGTGGCAAGGCTCGTCGCGATCGCGCTTTGGATCGTCGGCTCGGCCTACCTCATCCGCGCCGAGCTCGACCAGCCGGCGCCGGACATGATCGTCATCGCCGCGACGCCGATCGTCTGGCTCGTCGTCATCGCGCTGCCGATCCTCGCTCACTACGCCTGGCGCGAACGCGAGTGGGCCGCCGCTGCGCTGCTCTTCCTCGCCGCGCTGACCGGCTCGGCCTACACCGTCACCGGCACCGTCTCCAGGCAGGCCGAGGCGCGCGACGTGAAAGTGGCCCGCGCCGACGACGCGGCCCGCGATCGCCGCGCGCTGGAGAAGAAGCTCGGCGTGGCCGAGGCGATGCTCGCCGAGGCGCGCCGGCAGCACGCCGCGGAGTGCCGGAGCGGCAAAGGGAAGCGCTGCGACGGGATCTCCGCGACGCTCACCGTGTACGAGGGCGCCGTCGACGGATACCGGGGCAAGATCGCGCGGCTGGACGTCGCCAGTCCGGTGGCCGGCGAGCGGCGGGTGGCTGCCGCGCTCTCCTACCTGCCCGGCGTGACCGCTCAGGCGTCGGCGCTCGAGCCGGCGGTCGGGCTGTTCCTGCCGGCGCTGCTCGGTTTGACGCTGGAGCTCGCGGCGCTGGCCGCGGCCATGTACGGCTGGCACGCGCGGCCGGCGAAGATTGTCGCGCCGACGTTTGCCGACAGCATGCAGACCTCGTTTGCCGGCATTGCGAGCCCGGCAATGTTTGTCGGCGAGCTTCCCGAGCCGCCGCAGGGGCCGCAGGGCGGGCCGAAGCGCCGGCAAAAGTTGCCGGCGAACGTAGTTCCGTTCTCTGGCCGGCGCGAGGTCGTGGCCGCGCTGACAAACGTCGCCGGGCCAGTCAACAACGGCACGCTCGCAAGGTTGATGGGCGTCACCGACGGCGAGGCGTCGCGGCGCTGGCGCGAGGCGGAGGACCTGCTCGACGTGCGTCGCGAGGGGCGCGAGGTGCTGATCTCGCTCAAGCGCTCGGCGGCGTGAGTGCGGCACCGAAAAGCAGAAGGCCCGCCGCGTGGCGGGCCTTCGTCGTTTTGAGGCGGGCCTTTCTTGGATTACTCGCCCTCGTGCTCGATCACGAGCTTTTCGAGCGGCGTGCTCGCGTCTCCGATGAAGTACATCCAGGCGTGATGTTCGACGCACTGTGCGACAGCCTCAACTGGCATCTTGAACGCCTCGGCAGCATCGCCGAGCGTAACGGACTTGTTTTGCAGACTCGCCCACACCGACACAGCAGAGGCAACGATCCCGACGCCCGGCTTGCCGTAGTCGTCACTGTCAAGTTCCAGATCGAGGTTCCAGTCGTCCTCGTTCGGGCCGAAGAACGGGTGACGCTCGTCGGATAACGGCTTCGTGTCGTCGATCAGCATGTGTCCGGCCTCTCCTTACTGCGTCAGCGTGTAGCGCGCTTCGCCTTCTCTTGATCCAGATCAACTACGTTAGGGTCCATGTCGGGGTGGCATGTTTTCATGTGCGCAGCCATGTTCGCAAACGTGCGATTGCAGCACGGGCACACGCCAGCCTTTGCCCGCTTTTTGAGCCTGGTGATCTGCCCCTTGGCTGCAATCACGCGGCGATCCGCCATGGCCCGCTGCTCGCGCTGCCACTCGATCTCATCGTCCTTCTGAGAAATCTGTTGTCGGAGTCGATCGCGCTCGCGACGGAGAACATCTGCCGTAGACTCGACGAACGCCTGCCCGTGTCCGTTCGGGCAGAAAAACTGGCCCTTGTCCTCGCGCCGGCTCGCGAGCCAATGGCTCGGTACGCCAAACACGATGCCGCACTTGTAGCAGGTCAGAGCGTCCATTGCCGGGCCTCTCGTTGTCAGTCCAGGTCAACGAATGTGGATGCCGAATTGTTGACGATCGCCTCGGCGATCGCGTAGCAGAACGCCCAATGGTCGGTGCACCCCGCTTCGCCCCACGCTTCGCGCCCATCGAGGTTCGTCAGAAGAATTGCACCCGGCATGCGCCGGTAAAGAGACTGAGCGATACGCTCTGCGGCTTCCTTCTCTGGTTTCGTGCACAGCATCATCTCGGGCCTCATCTTCCCAATCGCTGCTTGTGCTCTGCGGACCATACAGCCATCACCTCGCGCCAAGTGTAGCTCTCGCTGTGGCGGCGGTCGCCGCATGCCTCGTGGATCACCCACGTCGTTCGGTCTGCGATCTTGGCCATGATGACGGGCTCGCCCGCCTCCACGACTTTCCAGCAGCAACGGCAGCGGTGCCGGTGGGTGCGGCGATCGCGCTTGTAGGTGATGCTGATAGGTGCTCCGGCGAGCATGGCGGGCCTTTCTTGGATTAC
>JRYG01003986.1_pt1 | contig 12053 bp, 8 predicted proteins | sample 235341 | NCBI WGS metagenome assembly JRYG01 (sample SAMN03074218, study PRJNA261478) | activated sludge metagenome | biome: Wastewater Treatment Plant; feature: Wastewater; material: Activated sludge; isolation source: activated biomass of a wastewater treatment plant treating hydrocarbon... ... | reverse complement strand
TCGCTGGAACTGGGCGGCAACGCGCCTTTTATCGTTTTTGACGACGCTGATATTGACGCCGCAGTTGAAGGCGCCATCGCTTCGAAATATCGCAACGCCGGCCAAACCTGCGTTTGCGCCAACCGTTTTTTCGTACAGCGGGGTATCTATGAAGAATTTGCCCGCCGATTAACATCGGCTGTTCAACGCCAACAAGTTGGCCGAGGTACAACCCCCGGCGTTACCATCGGCCCCCTGATCAACGCCCAAGCGCTCGAAAAAGTGGAAGCGCTGGTTGCCGACGCCGTCAGTAAAGGCGCCCGCATTACAACGGGCGGCCAACGCCACTCCCTGGGCGGATTGTTTTATGAACCCACTATACTCTGCGACGTTACTCCCAGGATGACCCTCTCCCAACAAGAAATTTTCGGCCCCGTCGCCCCCATTTTTGCTTTTGATTCAGAAGAAGAAGCTATCGCTTTGGCCAATGATACCCCCTACGGGCTGGCAGCTTATTTCTATGGCCGCGATGCTTCCCGCATCTGGCGCGTGGCCGAAACGCTCGAATACGGTATGGTAGGAATAAATACAGGCCTGATCTCTACAGCCGTTGCACCTTTCGGCGGCATGAAGGAAAGCGGCTTCGGCCGCGAAGGCTCCTACTACGGGATAGAGGAGTTTTTGGAGGTGAAGTACCTTTGTTGGGGGTTATGAGGGGGGATGAGAGGTTATGAGAGGGTATGAGGGAAATATTTAACCCCTCATAACCCCTCATAACCCCTCATAACCCCTCATAACCCTTTAATTAAACGAATACGCTCCTGTATTCACATTGAACACAACAGTATATGTTCCTGCGGGCACGGGGATATTCGGTCCATCCTGTACAGCGATGCCGGAGGGGAAGTCGGCTGCGCCCCAGTTGAACGTCCATTCGTCATTCACGCGAAACTTCGCCTCGCCGTCTACCAGCGTAACCGTTAATTTTACCTGCGTAGGATCGCCGGGATCGGGGTCCATATTGGTATCGGTACCCCAACCGCCGGGTGTTGCCGAGCCGACAATACCTACCGAAGCCGGGGTAAAGCTATAGGCGCCCGTATTTGAATTAAACGTAACGAAATAGATGCCGGGGGTAACGGAGATATTGGGTCCGTTTTGCGTACCCGTGCCGCTTGGGAAGTCGGCGGCGCCCCAGTTGATCGTCCAATCGTCATTGGCGCGGAACTTCACTTCGCCGGCTACCAGGCCGATCACCGCGCTCCAGTTGCCGTTGCCATTGTCGCGCATGTTGAAGTCAGTATCCCAACCGCCCGGCGTGGCCGAGCCGATGATGCCGACTGTTGTGATGCCTGCGTCAGCTGTGAAGAGGTATTCGCCGGTGACCGGGTTGAAGGTCACCTTAAAGCGACCTGCGGGTACCGGGATATTCGGACCGTTTTGAACGGCTATGCCTGCGGGAAAATCACCTGCGCCCCAGTTGACGGTCCAACTGTCGTTAGCTCTGAACTTGGCTTCGCCGTCCACAAAATCAAGTGTAACTTCGAAAATACCGTCGCCATCGTCATCATTCATATTGGTATCGGTATCCCAGCCGCCCGGGGTTGCCGAGCCGATAATGCCGATAGAAGGATAGCGAACGAATTCGAGGTCGTAAGCGAGGGTTTTGTCGTTAAAAGTAACCTTGTAGAAACCGCCGCCTTCAGGTTCATTAAAGTTAATATTGGCGCCAAAGGGCTCAGCAACGCCGTCGGCATTGCTATCGCCCCAGTTATTGCCCATGAACGTGGGATATTCGGCAAACTTGAAGAAGTCGCCGGGGCTGAGCTGAATTTCGTCGAGTACCCAGGTATTGTCGGCTACAAGGTTGAACTTGTATTCGTCGCCCTGGAACTGGTTGAAGTTGCCCAGCATGTACAGGCCGTTGATATTGGCGGCATAAATAACGGCGGGCGTAAAGGTATAGCGCAGCGTTTGGTCGTTGAAGCGGATATTGTAGAACCCGGAGGGGCTACAAGCCGAGTTGGGACCGCCGTTGGTAGTAACCTGCACAATACCGTCGCATTCGGGATCGCCCCAGTCCTGGTCGCACCAGTTTTCGCAGTTTTTAAACTTCCACTGGCCGCCGTTGAGCTCAACGTTGAGGGCTTCCCAGGTGTAATCGGCCACCAGGGTCAGCTCGGTAGCGCCCCAGCCGTTGAATTCGCCGGCAATGTACATTTTGTTGTTGTTGGCGGCAAAAGGCAGGTTAGAGATTTCAAACGCCGTATTGCGCAGCGTTGTTTGACCTTTGCTATCCGTAACGCTGATGGAAAGCGAATACAAACCTACATCGAGCGAAGCGGCGTTGAAAGAACTGCCGGGGATTTCGATGAAGTCTTCCGTTCCGGACAGCGCTTTGGTTGCTGATGCCAGTTCGGTATTATTGGCATCAAATAGCTTCACCGTAGCAGAAGTGAGTGGGGAAACAGTACCATCTGCAAAAACAACGCGCACATTGAAGTCGCCTTTGACCACTTTGCTGTTGTCGGCAGGGCTAATGCTAAGTATTCCCGGAGGGAAATCGGTGAGCGCGGTCACGTCTAGTTCATCCTTGGTGCAGGAGAAGATCATGACGCCGCCAAGTATGAGCAAAAATTTCAATATATTTTTCATCATGTCAAGTTGTTAAAATTCAACCATTAATAACCGTCGTTCTGGGTCAACTTGGGGTTGGCAAGAATTTCAGAAGCGGGAATTGGATACAGATCGCGGAAGGATTCGGTTAGTTTGCCTTCTTTAACGCCCCCTTTCCAGGGCCATATTCCGTTGTCGGTAAAGCGGTCGTAGCGGATGAGGTCGGTTCTGCGGTGACCTTCCCAGTACAATTCGCGCGCTCTTTCGTCAAGGATGAAGTCGAGCGTAAGATCGCCGGCGGTAATATTGCCGGTGGCATCGTTGTAGGCTCTTTGACGCAACTGGTTGATCAGGTTCACCGCGACGTTGACATCACCGCCCTGGCCGCCGCGCAAAACGGCTTCGGCATACATCAGGTAAGCATCAGCCAGGCGGAACATCGGGAAGTCGGTGTCGGGGTGGTTGAGGTCGGCGCCGCCAACACCTTCAGAGGTAACGTTGGAGTACTTGGGCAGGGCGTAGCCGTCGCCGAAATTACTGATCGAGTTGATCTCCTTGGTTTGGCCGTCAGTGTAGAAAAGCGCTCTTTCATCCGTATCGCCGGTGACATCGGTGAAGAGGTCGACGAAAGCGGCTGTTGTGCGCAGGCCGAACCAGCCGCCGTTGATACCCCAATTGGCCGGATCCATGGTGCCGCCCACGGGTGCGTGAACGAGATAAGTGGTGCCGCCCCAGGTTTGGGTGTTCAGGCCGTCAAAAGGAATAGCAAAGATGACCTCGTTTGTGCGGTCGTTGTCTGCCAGAAAGAGATGCTGGTATTCATCCTCCAACGAATAGACGCCCGAGTCGATAATCTTTTTGCAGGCAGTAATGCAGTCGGTGTAGCGATTTACACCGGCGTATACTTGAGCGTTGAGGTACAGCTTGGCCTGAAGCATCCATAAAGCGGCGCGGTCGGCGCGGCCGTATTCGTTCTGGCCGGCGGCGATCATGTCGTTTTCAATAGTTTTCAACTCGCTGTCGATGAAGTTGAAAACCTCCGAGCGGGAAGCCTGGGCAGGCGGTTCCGAGCCTATCGGCGTATCTTCCGTGTAAAAAGGAATATCGCCAAACATATCAATGCCATGCCAGAGGCTGAGTGCGCGCAGGAAGCGGGCTTCAGCGCGGTAGGCTTTGATATCGTTGCGGGTCGATTGGCTCACGTTGCGTTCGCTGAGCTTGGCATCCGTGGTTTCGCGAAGGAATTCGTTGGCTTGCGAAACCTGGAAGAAGATGCGGTAATAAGTAGCGCGAACAAACTGGTTGGCAGAGGTCCAAACGTGGTTGTGGAGGTCCTGAATGCCTTCGTCACCCCACCCGATTACAGCTTCTTCGGTGGGCAATTCCTGGAGCTGCCAATATTGGCGCAGATAGTTGGAAAAACCTTCGTCAAGGCTCGAAATATCGGCGTTGCCTGCCGGGCCTTGCTGGCCGGTAATGGCTATACCGGCATAAATGCGGGCCAAAAAGGAACGGTAAGACGATTCATCGTTAAAAAGAACTGCTGCAGTGGTGGTACTTTGAGGCTCGAGGTCAAGGTCGGTACAGGCCGCCATTACCAGGAGCAGACCAACCATCGCGAATTTTATCAGTTTTTTCATAATGCTTTTTTTTAGCGACTTAGTGAACAATCAAATGCAGTTTTTAGTGAATCCGCATGGTGATTGAACGGTTTATAGTCCAAGGTTGAGGCCAAAAATAAATGCTCTTGATCTCGGGTACAAATTGCGGTCGATACCGTTGTTTACTTCGGGGTCGAGACCGGAGTAATTGGAAGACACAAACATGTTTTGACCGGTAGCGTATAGCCTGAGGCTCGGCCTGCCGGGCTTGGCGGGCAGGTTGTAGCCCAACGTGATGTTGTCAAGGCGCAGGAATGAGCCGTCTTCTACATAGTAATCGGAGAAATACTGCGGAGTCTGGAAGTTGGTCACCAACGCCGAAGTATGCATGTTATTGAGGAAGATATCGCCTCTTTCATTTACTACGTTGAAATAACCGGCATTGGAAGCGTTGTTATTGTAAACGTAGTTGCCCACATTGGCGCGCAGCGTAAAGCTGAGATCAAAGGCTTTGTAGTTCAACGCAGAAGTGATACCGATGAGAAAATCGGGAGCGGGTTTCTTGAACGGCCGCTTGTCGAGGTCATTTACCATGCCGTCGCCGTTGATATCGGCGTACATATCCGCCAGGTTGATGGCGCCGTCGTCATTGTGGTCGATACCGTCGCGAAGCGGATTGCCGTCGGCATCATATAATTGTTCAAATACAAAGAACGAATTGACCGGTTGGCCCACTTGCAGAATCTGGATCTGGTTGCCCACGCCGCCGGCAATACCGCCGGTGAGAACGCCCTGGTCGGAAATCTGGTCGATAGCCAGTACTTTGTTTTGGTTTCTGGCTACGTTAAAACCGAGGTTCCAGGAGAAATCCTTGGTGTCTACTACAAAACCGTTGAGCGTAAGTTCAATACCGCTGTTTTCCAATTCGCCGATATTGGTGAGGATACGGTCGGTGAGGTTGGTACCTGCGGGAATGTTAACCACAAATAGCAAGTCGTCGGTTTTTTTGTAGTAATATTCCAGCGTACCGCTGATACGACCGTTCATAATGCCGAAGTCGAGGCCGACGTTATATGAGGCGGTTTCTTCCCACTTCAGGTTGGCGTCGTAGCCGTTGGGGCGAACCGTAGTTACGTATACCGGCTGGCCGTTGTTGTAGCCGAACTGGTAGCGGGCGCGCACGTCGCTGTAGGTATAAGTAGGAATATAGCCGAAATCGGGAATGGATTCGTTACCCGTAATACCGTAACCGACGCGTAGTTTCAGGTCGGAGAATACATTTCTCAAACCTTCGGCAAATCCTTCTTCGGTAATACGCCAGGCCAGTGCTGCCGAAGGGAAGAGACCCCAGCGGTTGTTTTCGCTAAAGCGAGAAGAACCGTCGCGGCGCAGGGTAAATGTCAACAGGTATTTGTCCATCAACGCATAATTGACGCGGCCGAAAAACGAGATCAAGCGGTTTTGGATCACAAAGTTCCGGGCTTCAAAATTGGCAGCAGGGCTGGTGCTGTTCACGCCGAATACGTTGGTAGAGAGGTTGAATGCGCGATAAGATGGATACTCCTCATCGAAATCCTGATAAGAATAACCCGCAGTAATGTCAAAGCGGTGGTCGCTGCCGAGGGTTTTCTTGTAGTTGAGGTAGGTTTCGAGCAGTTGACTGCTGCGGCTCGGGTTTTCCAGGAAGATTTCGCCGTTAAAGTTGCCTACCATAGTATTGGCGTAGGTGGTAGGTACAAACCGGCGTCTTTTTCCGCTGAGCAGGTCGTAGCCCAGGTTCATTTTGGCGCTCAAGCCGGGAATCAGGTTGTCGAATTTGTATTCGAGTTCGATATTGCCCAAAGAGCGAATACTACTGCCAAAATCGTCAATTTGGGAATAAGTAGAAACCGGGTTGCGGGGCGCCAGGCCTACGCCGTATTCCCAGAAGCCTGCGAAGGCTTTGTTCTCGGGGTCGTATACCGGCTGTGTCGGATCAAAGAACCACGCAGCGCCGATCTGGCCCTGATCAAACTGGTCTTTGGTAAAAGCGCCTCTCAGGTTGACATTCACGTTGAGTTTGTTGTCAAACATCGAGTGGTTGTAGTTGAGCGCGATACTGGTACGTTCGGTTTCCGAACCTTTCAATACGCCCTGAAGCTGCTGGTAGCCAACAGATGCGCGGTAGCCGATATTTTCGGCGCCGCCGGTAAAGCTCAGCGAGTGGTTTTGACCGCCGGCATTTTGCGTGATCTCGTTAAACCAGTTGGTAGAGGCGTCGCCCAGCTTTTCGAGGCGGTTGGGCGCTACAAAAGTGACCACGTTGCGGAATTGCTCGGCATTGAGCACGTTGGGCTCGCCGGTAAACTGCGAAGTCGTGTAGTAACCGTCGTAGGTGAGGCGCCCCGGCGTGTCTTTTTTGCCTTTTTTCGTGGTGATCATGATAACGCCGTTGGCGCCCCTCGACCCGTAAATAGCCGTTGCCGACGCGTCTTTCAATACCGTGTAGGTTTCAATGTCGCTCGGATTGAGGAAGTTGAGCGGGTTGCGCCCTGCGGCGGTGCCTTCGTTGTCGATGGGTACGCCGTCAATGACAAACAGCGGTTCGTTGCTGGCGCTTACGGTGGTACCGCCCCGGATGCGTATCGAAATGCCGCCGCCGGGTTCGCCGCTGCTTTGCGTGATCTGTACGCCGGCTACTTTGCCGGCAACCAGTTGCTCGGGCGATACGATGGCGCCCTTGTTGAAGTCTTTTTCCGTAATGGCGTTAACCGACCCCGTAGCGTCTTCTTTCTTTACGCTACCGTAGCCGATAACTACAACTTCTTCCAGCGCAGCGCCGGCACGGAGTTGTACGTCAATGACGTTGGAAGCGCCCACGGTGACACGCTGGGAGGTGTACCCGGTGTAGGAGAATTCCAACACGTTGTAACCTTCGGGCAAGCGAAGGGAGTAAGAGCCGTCAAAATCGGTGACCGAGCCCGAGGAGGTGCCCACAACCAGGATGTTGACGCCGATAAGCGGCTCGCCGTTGTCTGAATCAGTGACTTTGCCAGTGATTTCTCGCTGGCCGAACATGTAGCCACTACTCAAAAGCAAACAGCCAGCCATGAGTAGTAATGACTTAAGCCTAAGTTTCATACGCGTGAGTAATTAGGTTGATCAAAAAGAATGAAATATTAAAACAAAAAAATATGCCTTTGCGAAATATAATTTCACGCATTGAGGCAAATATACCAAAGATACGGCAATCAGCCGCTGCTGATTTGTGCCTAAAATTAGCAAAGCGTTATGTTTTCACCACTGAGATATGTCATTTGTCGGTATTGATAAAAGGCAGCTTTTTTGAAAAAATCACTCCGCGGGTTGTATTCTTCAACAAAATGAATTTACTTTGTAAACCAAAGTGCTTTAGATGATTTCGAGTAAACAACAGCATATCGATACCCTGCAGGAAATCCGCTCGCTGATGGAGCGCTCGTCCAGGTTTATTTCCCTGAGTGGGTTGTCGGGTATTTTTGCCGGGTTATGGGCTTTGGCAGGAGCTACCGCAGCCTATATTTATCTGGGCATTATGCCTTTTGACCGGTACACGTTTTATTACACGGTGATGGAGCAGCGCCAACACTGGGGTATGGGCTTCGAGTTGTTTTTTGCGCTTGACGCAACTATCGTTTTGTTGGGAGCTATCGGCTCCGGTATTTATTTTACAACCCGGCGGGCCAAACGCCAGGGACAAAAAATATGGGATGCGCTGACTCGCAGGCTGATCGTGGAACTTGCCATCCCGCTCTTCACGGGCGGGTTGTTCTGCCTCGCCCTGCTGTATCACGGCGCGGTGGGTTTTGTCGCCCCGGCAACGCTGGTTTTTTACGGCCTTGCCCTGGTGAATGCAGGCAAATACACCCTGCCCGATATACGATTGCTGGGGCTCAGCGAAATTGCACTCGGGCTGATTGCCCTGTTTCGCATCGGCAACGGGTTGGAGTGTTGGGCGGCAGGATTCGGCCTGCTGCACATCATCTACGGCGCGCTGATGTATTACAAATATGAACGAAGCGCCGTCCAGGTATGAAACACATTACTACCCAACTCAACAAAGCTTTTGACCATCGCGTCAGGCTCGGCATGATGTCAGTGCTGATGGTTAATGATTGGGTGGATTTTAATACCCTTAAAGAATTACTCGACGTAACCGACGGTAACCTGGCCAGCCATATCAAAGCCCTGGAAGCCGAGCAGTATATCGAGATTAAAAAACAGTTTATCGGGCGCAAACCTAATACGTCTTACGCCGCTACCGCATTGGGAAAGAAGGCTTTTAACGACCATCTGGACGCGCTCGAGCTGTTGCTGAAGCAGCGAGATTGATTTTTTTTATTTCAAAACTTTGAAATTCAAAGTGCTTTATGAGAAAAGATATCGTTTTTTTTCTGGCCGCAATTGCCGGTGCGGGCTTGTATTCCTGGCTTTTTTGGCGTGAGTCGATGGGGGTAAACACCCTGCTGATAACTGTTTTTCTGCTTGCCGTGACGGGCCGGCTGCAACCCGGCCTATTCCGGCAATCGGCAGCGCGCTGGGCGGGAGCGGGGCTGTTGTCTTCTGCGCTCTTGGTGGTTATCAACAACAGCATGGTTGCCAAAAGCGTGCATATAGCTTCGCTAGCATTATACATCGGTGTAGTACAGGCGCCTTTTTTGCGTTTTGCGTGGTTCAGCGCTTTGTTGGCCTTGCACAGCATATTGCGGGCGCCGTTTGCTATGGTACTGGAGGTTCTCAAGGGTAAAAAAAGCGGCTTTCGCCTGCGCTCAATATGGAATCTGGCGTTGCTGATCGCTATTCCCGCTTTTTCTGTTTTGTTTTTTTCGTGGCTGTACTATTGGTCTAATAATACTTTCGCTGCGTTAGTAGACAACATTATTGCATCGCTTCCCCATTGGCCTGCATGGAATTGGCCGAGCGGACGCATTATATTGGCATTACTGGGAGCGTCGATTGTCTACGCGATAGGCCGCGCTAATCCTCTGGCAAACAAACTGGAGGCCTGGGAAGCTTATTTGCATCCCGATCTGAAACGCGTACGAGTGAAATATTGGTGGGGTAACAGCATGATGCTGCTTAAACAGTACTATAAAATTTCGTTTTATACCCTCATCAGTCTCAACCTATTGCTTTTAGCGGTCAACCTCACCGATGTCGCTACGGTCTGGTGGGGAGTAGTACCCGAAAGCCCTGCTGCACTGAGTGATTTTGTACATATCGGCACCTATTTGTTGATATTTTCGATTCTGGTCGCCGCCTTTTTTGTTGTGGTAATTTTTTGGGATAAACTTAATTTTTACCCCCATAACGGCCCCTTGAAAACCGCCGCCATGATCTGGTTGGCCCAAAACACCCTGCTGGCTTTATCGGTTGGCGCTCGCAATTACCACTACATTGCGGGGTACGGACTGGCGTACAAGCGCATAGGCGTACTCGTCTTTTTACTGCTTACTATTATTGGGCTGATTACGCTGTATATCAAAGTGCGCGACCGCAAGTCGCTTTATTTTGTAATGCATACCAATACCTGGGCCTGGTATGCTATATGGTTGTTTTGCGCCATACTCAATTGGGATGCGCTCATCACCCGCTACAATCTGCGTTATACCCGCGATAATTTGGATATGCCGTACCTGATCAACGATCTGTCGGATAAAAATTTGTATATCCTGCAACAGGAAACGGCTTTGATACCGAAAACCTCTTATTATGAAACTCAACTGGATTTCAAGCGGGAGCGTTTTGAGCGCAAGCTGTCCTCGTCTACCTGGCTGTCCTGGAATTTACCCGATGAGATCAACCGCCGGGCGCTAAAGGCAAATGAACGCCGGTTAAATCAGAAACAGTGAAAATAACAGTTTGCAAATTACAGTCGCTCCAGTACCAGTCTGTCCGTTCCTTTCAACTCCAGCCGATCGTCCTTGATGCTGTATGCCGTCATGAATTGCAGCGAGCGGGCAATCTGGGTGGCCAGATCGCTGTCACAACACGCTTTGGTGCATGCCAGCGGGCTGATGTTGATTTTTCCGGCCTCCGGCAGGGCGTAACCGCTGAAACAGTTGTTGATGTCAAGTTTGATATTTAACGTAGCATCGGTTTTGAATTCCAGGATGTAGTCTTTTGTAGGCAACAAAGCCGTAGTCTGACCATCCGGGTGCAATTCAATCACTTTCCAACGCGAGCCGCCGAGATTGGGCACAGGCGCTTTGCACTGAAAAAATAAAGCAACCAGTAGTACTGCCAATAGGGATAAGGGGCGCATAGTGTTGTTTTCAACAAATATATGAATTTTCCGGCAATTGACGACCGTGCGACCGTGCGACCGTGCGACCGTGCGACCGTGCGACTTTGTGACCTTTTCAACCTTTGCCGGTCGTTGAGCGGAGTCGAAACGGCGACTTTGCGTAAACCTATAAACTCATAAACCTATAAACAAGCCTACAACCTACAGCTATAAAAAAACATTTTGAAATTATTGCTACACTAATTATTTTTGCACAAACAATCCATCTACCCCATGGTACCCTATACTGAATCCATCAAACCGGAAGCGCAGATTGAAATACCGGGTTTTGTACTGGAGCGCACCGCCAAGCGCATGAAGCAATTTTTTCAGGAACAACTCAACAACGCAGCGGCCGATATTACTGTAGATCAATGGGTTATTCTGCATTTACTCAAACGACACGAAGGGCTGAGCCAGCTCGATATTGCCAGGGCCAGCTTCAAAGACGCGCCCACGGTAACGCGTATTCTCGACTTATTGTGCAAAAAAGGACTTACCGTGCGTGAAACCGACGACGACGACCGCCGCAAGTTTCGGGTATCGCTTACCGACCAGGGCCGCGCCAAAATTGAAGAAGTAACCCCCATTGTCAACGCCGCCAGAAAAAAAGCCTGGCAGGGCATCTCCCGGGATAAACTCGGCGAGTTGGTCAATATCCTTGATGCTGTTTTTGAGAATATTAACGAATAACCGATAAAAATCGCATTGCTATTATGCACTACCACAGCCTAGGCCAAATTCCGCACAAGCGGCATATTCAGTTTCGCAAACCCGACGGCAGTCTCTACCAGGAAGAGCTTTTTTCTACCGAAGGGTTTAGCGATACCTACTCCATATTGTACCATTGCAACCCGCCCACGCAGATCGTTCAGGTGGGCGACCCCTACAGCGTTGCGCCCAATGTGGTGTTTGACAAACAACTCAAACCCCGCAGCCTGAAAGGATTCCGGCTGACGCCCGAAGACGACTACCTCAAAAGCCGCAAACCCGTGTTGGTCAACAACGACTGCAAGATCATCCTGGCAGCGCCGCGTAAGAGCATGACCGACTATTTTTTCAAAAATGCCGACGCCGATGAAGTGATTTTCATACACGAAGGTACCGGCTATATGCAAAGCATGTACGGCAAGCTGCGCTTCGAATACGGCGACTATGTGGTGATTCCCCGCGGCACTACCTACCAGTTGCACTTCGACACGCCCGACAACCGCCTGCTGATCGNNCCGACAACCGCTTGTTTATCGTGGAGTCGCAGCGGCCCCATCACCACGCCCAAGCGCTATCGCAACCAATTCGGACAACTGCTCGAACATGCCCCGTTTTGCGAACGCGATATCCGCAAACCCACCGACCTGGAAACCCACGACGAACAAGGACAGTTTCTGTTTTATATTAAAAAACAGGACATGATGTACCCCTACTACTATCTCAACCATCCGTTTGATGTAGTGGGCTGGGACGGCTACACGTACCCCTATGCTTTTTCGATCCACCAGTTTGAACCCATCACCGGCCGCGTCCATCAGCCGCCGCCTGTTCACCAGACTTTC
>JRYG01000693.1_pt1 | contig 12087 bp, 11 predicted proteins | sample 235341 | NCBI WGS metagenome assembly JRYG01 (sample SAMN03074218, study PRJNA261478) | activated sludge metagenome | biome: Wastewater Treatment Plant; feature: Wastewater; material: Activated sludge; isolation source: activated biomass of a wastewater treatment plant treating hydrocarbon... ... | reverse complement strand
AGCACATCAGCAAATTAGCACATCAATTATGGGTTTTCTCGTATTAATATTACTTTTGAAACAGACAAAAGAACCAATAACTCACAACTGACAACCGACCAGGATATGCCAATCAGAATGGAAAAAGACCCGCAGGAAGGCGGGGGTGGAAAACGACAGCAGGGAGGCCAGGGCGGCTCGGGGAGCAATTCGCTGTTGAAATTGTTGCCATTACTGTTGTTATTCGTGTTTAAACGGCCCAAATTGATTATCCCGCTGCTTGTTATTGGAGCGGCGTGGTATTTCTTCTTCGGCGGCAAGGAAATGCTGGGCGGCGGGGGCGGTATGCCTTCGGAAGACGCCTACAGCCTGGGCGCTACGCTCGACCAGGAGCGCTTCGACAAAGCGGAGGTTTTCGAACCACTGGCCTACGGCTATAGCGGAAATAGTCTGCCCAAAGCTGTTTCCCTGCGACAGTACTGCCCCCGGCCGCTTCATCAGGGCCGCCAGGGTTCCTGCGTTGGCTGGGCAAGCGCCTACGCCGCGCGCACCATCCTCCAGGCGCGCGCTTCCGGCAACGACCCCAACAGCGTCGCTTTCAGCCCGGCTTACCTCTACAACCAGATCGCGCTCGAAGGCTGCCAGGGCGCCTATATGCTTGAAGCCATGAAAACCATGAAAGACCGCGGCGCCCTGCCATTCAAGCAATTTGGCTACGATGACAGCACCTGCGACAACTACCCCAGCAACCGCGCCATGGAGGCAGGCAGACAGTTTACCATTAAAGGCTATAACCGGCTCACACTCAACCACGACAACTATACGCCCGACATTATGGCCATCAAGCAAAACCTGGCTCAGGGCGCGCCGGTGGTCATCGGCATGATGGTGGGAGGGTCGTTTATGACCAATATGAACAACCAGAAAATGTGGTTCCCCTCCCGACGCGACTACGCTATGTCGGGCTACAGCGGTCATGCTATGTGCGTAATCGGATACGACGACAACATGGAAGGCGGCGCTTTTCAGCTTATGAACAGCTGGGGGGAAGGCTGGGGCGACCGCGGCTTTGCCTGGGTGCGCTACCCCGATTTTGAGCATTTTGTGAAAGAAGCCTACGGCCTCTACCCGATGGGCGGCGCCCAGCAATTTGACCCCGGCAAAATGGCCGTAGAATTCGGCCTGCTCGATATTAATACCCAAAGCACAATTGCGCTACAACAAAAAGAAGACATTGTCTTTCAAACGGTTAAACCCATCCGCAAAGGCGATAAATTCAAGGTGCTGGTAGCTAATTCTATTGAATGCTATATTTATGTATTTGGACAAGAGACCGACGGCTCCAGCTATGTGTTGTTCCCGTATACCGATAAACACTCGCCATATTGCGGCATTACCGGCACCCGCCTGTTTCCCAAAGACTATTCCATGAAAGCCGACGAACTCGGCGCCACCGACTATATGGCGATAGTGGTGTCTAAAACAGCTATCGATTTCAAGAAGTTTAACAGCGCCCTGAATACCAGTACGCAACGCACCTACGCAGGCAAATTGCGCGAAACGCTGGCCAATCAACGCATTACAGATGTCAAATTCCAGGCAGGAAAGACGATTGCATTCCAGGCAAATACCAGGGATAAAAACGCAGTAGGCGTGGTGATCGCATTGGAGAAACGATGAGGGTCACCACCTCCACACATCCAGGTATTTCAGGAAAATCCTGGCCAGGTTCTGGGCGTCATCGATGCCCCGGTGGGGCGTGCCGGTAAATTCAAGGCCTTCGGCATTGAGGGCTGATTTGAGGCCGCGACGGGTTCGCAGGCGCTTGATATCGTGGTATTGTTGCTTTAGATTAATATGGTGCTCAGCCCATTCTTCTTCAATATCGTGCAGGCGGCAATCCTGGATCAGCATTTTCTTATCAAAACTACCCCAGGAACACAACAAGTAATCTTCATCAAACATCTCGGCCCAATCCTGGAAATCTTCAACAACGGAAGGGAAAGTAGCGGCGCGATCAACATCCGATTGCCTGATCGTAGTCAGCTGCTGACAGAATAGCGAAAGCTGGGGATGAATAACCGGTTTGACAAAACGCGAAAAAGTACCGTGTACATCGCCATAGCTATCGAGTTTGACAGCGCCGATCTCGATGATTTCCTGTACCATGGTCGGGGGACGCCCCTGCCAGCACGTGGCTTCCAAATCGAATATGATGAAATTCATACTTAGCCGTCATTAAACAATCCCTTCCTCTAACACTTCCATGTCGGGTACTTTTTTCCAATTGATCTTTTTGTGAAAATCGTAATTGTCGAGGCGATTGTGATAAAAATACAACAAATTGAAACTATCGCTTACCAACTGCCCTTTTTTGTTAAACCGCAGGGGTTTGTCCACATGGTAGGTCCCCAAACGCATAACGCCGTCTTTGATGATATCTTCAATGGGCAACCGGAGTCGTTCCGACAATTGGATATCGCCGTTATTTTCCATTTCGAACAACACAACCAGCAATTGTTGCATAGCGTCTTCGAGCTGATCCATGGGAAAAATGTATTCTTCCTCGGGCAATCGCAAAACGCCGTATAAATCGAGTTTGAGGTTCTGGCGTTTGAGCAGTTCAAAAGCCAAAAAAGCAGTGATATGACTGCTCAATACCACATTATCCTTGTAATAGCGATGCACAATTTTGTCGGCCAGCATTTTGGTATACTCTGATTCGCGCTGTAAATCCTCGGTGATTTTGTTGTTGGTAATAAAATAAGACTTCACATCAATAGGGTTGCCATATTTATCGCAGCTATTGCCGTTTTCATCAACGGGGTTGCCCAGCACGTCCATGGGTTGGCCGAAAGAGAGAGTCACCTCGTTTCCCTTTGAAAAAAACAGCCAGGTAAATTTGAGTACATTCCAAAAGCTGTAGCGCTCTTCATGGGCTTTGAGATAGCGCTCTTTGCCCATTTGCCGCAGTTGCTGTTCTATGAGAAATTGCCCTTCGAGCACGCAGTGGTAGCACAACACCAGCGGCACGATGAATATTTTGACGTCCTTACCGTTTTGATACAAAGAGCGCTGCGCTTCCATTACGGAGCCCAGCAGTCCCAGTTTCAATTTGTTTTCGAGAGCGCCCGAGCGCGAGCGGGTGCCGCCGGGGAAAAACAGACTGTTGGTGCCGCGCTGTATTGACAGGTTGGACATAGCCTTGAGCGTTTCGAGGTATATGGCGTTTTTCTTGCGCCGGTCTACCCGGTATGCGCCCAGGCGGTTCATGAAATAAGCGGTATAACCCGTGTTGTACAAGTTAAGCCCGGCGCCGTAGGAAAACGACGGCAAGCCCACAAACATATCAAGCGCATAACCGATGAGAATAGAGTCGAGGTTGCTGGAGTGGGTAGGCGCCAGCACTACCGTGCCTTTTTTCATCAATTCTCGTACTTGCTCCACCTGTCCGCGCACAATCATATGATCGGCCAACTGTTTGCGCACGCCCCACAAACCCGATATATTTTTGGCGCTAATGGCATTGAGCAGCCGGGTAAAGAAAAAAGTAAGAAACCGGCGGGCAAAAAGAAAGGTTTTAATGCCGAAAGTCCCCACGATTTCTTCTGAATAGCGGTGGATGATGAGCCGCAGGATCTCCTCGTTGCTTTTGGCGGCTTCCATTTCGCTTCGGTCAAGCGATGTAGAAACAAGTTTTTTGCTAATACGCTTCCAAAACTGCCGCTCGTTGGGGGGGTCGACCTTCCAGGGCTCCTCCTTGATGCGGATGCGCTCCATGAAGATCGTTTTGGCGATCAGGTCGCTCAGTTCGGCCGTGGATTTGCGCAGCAAACGGTTGAGCGTAAACTCGTCAATTTCCTGCACAAAGCGACGGCGGTCGTCGTGCAACTTATATATGGGCCAATCCTCAATATCGGGGATCACCTGCGGATATATTTTGGTACCCTCACTCATCGGCCTTATTGATTTCAGCGATATAATCGAGCAGGGCGTCGCGCCCGGTTCGCTCAACTGCCGAAGTAATAAAATGGGGCGGCAGCGCTTCCCAATTCTCCTTTAATGCTTTATTGAACAAATCGACTTGCCGCTGGCCTTGCAATTTCGACATGCGGTCGGTTTTTGTGAAAACCAATACAAAGGGAACGCCTTTCTCCCCCAGCCAGTTGACAAATTCAAGATCAATTTTTTGCGGGGGGATGTTGGCGTCTATTAACACAAAAGCGCATTGCAATTTCTTTCGTTCCAACAAATATTGTTCAATCATCTTTTCAAAAGACTCCCGGGTTTTCTTCGAAACCTTGGCATATCCGTAGCCGGGCAAATCGACCAGGTACCAGGCTTCGTTGATCAAATAAAAATTCAGGTTCTGGGTTTTTCCGGGTTTATTTGACACCCTGGCCAGTTCCTTGCGATTGCACAACATGTTGATAAGGGAGGACTTCCCCACGTTAGAGCGGCCGATAAACGCGTATTCCGGTTTGCCGTCTTTGGGGCAGCCGGCTTCCCGCGGGAAACTGCCGATATATGTAGCCGACTTGATATTCATAGTACCTGATGTCGCTATTGAGGCGCAATATAGGATTTTGTAACTTTGCGCATAAGGAACAGGGCCAAAGATACGCATTAATCGCTATCGACCGTTATACGAACAGGATACTTTGGCCGGTGTTATGATAAGTGTGTATTATTTACAACATAAACTTCAAAGAGACATGAAAAATCAACTGCTCATTATTGTCATCCTGCTGACGGGCGCATTGGCCGCGCAAGCCCAGCTTCGTGTCGGCCTGAAGATAGGACTCAGCACCACTGATATCAAAGGAGAAGACCTCAGCATACTTGAACCCGGGGGCGCCCAGCGTTTCCGGTTGGCGCTGGAAGACGCCAATTACGGCATCCACGGCGGCGTTGTAGTCAGGTGGCAAAAAAACAAATTCATTTTGCAACCCGAGATCAATTTTAATTCATCGAGTGCAGAATACCAGCTCGACGACCTGCAAAATCCGGGCAACAGCGGCATTCGCGAGGAAAAATACCAGAATCTCGATATTCCGGTGCTTGCAGGGGTCAAATTGGGGGTTTTCCGCATCCAGGCGGGCCCGGTGGGCCATGTTTTTATTAGCAGCGTCTCTGATCTCACCGATGTTGAAGGGTTCAGAGACCGCTACGAGTCGTTTACTTTCGGCTGGCAGGCCGGCGCCGGCGTAGACCTGTGGCGCCTGATGCTCGATGTGCGCTATGAGGGCAATTTCAGCGCTTTTGGAGACCATATTACGTTTTTTGGCAGAGATTACAATTTCGACAATACGCCCTCGCGATTTTTGTTTTCGTTGGGGTTCCTTTTTGGAAAACAAGATAAAGATCGATAAGCAGTTGGCGATTTAAAAATTTATGCTAATTTTGCCCCCCGGTGAGCGGCGTACAGCCAGCTCCTTCCGAACTCCCCCAGGGTGGAAACGCAGCAAGGGTAGGAGGTTGAGCGGTTGGTATGTCCGTTCACCATAATTTTTTTCCGCTTTTGCTGCGCCGTTTCCCACTCCATATCGTTCCCATTCCAGCTTTTCGTCACGGACTTCTTGCTGTTGCGCTTTTTGCGCTGACTATTGCGCTGGGGTATTTTACGCCCCGTGAACAATTTGTGCAACTCATTGCGCTATACGGCCTTTTTGCCGGCTTGTATCTATTGGCATGCCGCTGGTCGGATGCCGGTACCTGGCCGTTTTACCGGCAACTCGGCATCCTGCTTCGGCTGGCGCTGCTGTTTTCCGTGCCGGGTTTGTCCAACGACGTTTATCGCTTCATCTGGGATGGCCGGCTGCTGCTGCAGGGCGTCAACCCATTGCTGTATACCCCGCTCGAATGGCTGGAAAGTGGCAAATCGGTACCCGGGCTGGACTGGACCCTGTTTGCCAAGCTCAATTCGGGCATGAATTATACGATCTATCCGCCCGTTGCGCAGGCCGTTTTTTGGTTGTCGTGCTTGCCTTTTTCTACCGGCGACTGGGCGCCTACCGTGCTTATGCGGGCCTTGCTTATAGCCGGCGAATACGGCGTATTGCGGCTCTTGCCAGTTTTACTGCCTCGCTTTGGTTATTCGCCTCAGCGGGTCGTGTGGTATGCGCTCAATCCGCTTATCATCATGGAAATCACCGGCAATCTGCATTTTGAAGGCTTAATGATTTTTTTCCTGTTGTGGTCGATGCAGTCCCTGCTAGCCGGAAAAATGCCGCGGGCGGCGTTGGCCATGTCCCTGTCGATAGCGACCAAATTGCTGCCGCTCATGTTGCTGCCCTTCCTGTTGCGCCGCCTCAACATCGGTCAAAATATCCGCTTTTTTGGTTTATTGGGCGTATTGCTGGCCTTGATGTTCCTGCCGATGCTTGGAGGCGGGCCGGTCTTGGCACATTTTGGCAACAGCCTCGACCTGTACTTCCAGCAATTCGAATTTAATGCCGGCATCTACTACATAGCCCGCTGGATAGGCTACCGCAGTACCGGCTACAACCAGATAGACGCCATAGGCCCTACGCTGGCATTATGCACTACCTTGTACATTTTACTTACTGCATTGTGGGAAACGTCGCGCCGCTGGGAAGACCTTCCCGACCGCTGGCTGCTGGCCGGCAGCGTTTATCTTTTTTTTGCCGCTATCGTGCATCCCTGGTACCTCGTCATGCCCATTGTCTTGAGCCTGTTTACCCGCCGGCTATTTCCGCTGGTTTGGTCCGCATTGATCTTTTTATCTTACATCCACTACTCCTACACGCCTTACCGGGAAAATTGGTACGTATTGGGGCTGGAATACGGGTTATTGGCAATTTTCATGACTATGGAATCGTTTCTTTTGCGCAGCGACAAACCTATATCATAACGGTATCGTTTTAAATATATATATTCGGGACTTCAAATAACCAATGCCCCGGTTGAGACAACATTTATGAGAATAATCGCCACTATTTATATCCTTGCGCTGACGGCACACAGTCTTATGGCGCAACAAGCCCAGCCCGTAACGCCGTTTGCCCCCAAAGGCGGGTTTGCATCTTCGGGCTACGAGACAGCCGTTAACGCCGGCAATTTCTCCCCTTTATACCAAATACTTGGCAGCACAGGCAACAAAAGTGAAAATGCAGCCCAATACATCAGCGGAGAAGTAGCCCGGATGGCCCGCGATCTCAAGAAAAACGGCATTGAGGACAAAAAAAACCGCAAAGCGGCCGAGTTATTCAACGAACGCATCGCTGCGAGTCATTTCAAACAATACGACAGCTACGCCCACTTCGAGCAATTGTTTAAATCGGGCGCATACAACAGCGCCACAGCCACCGCTTTATACGCCCTTGTGCTCGATCAATTGCAATTGCCTTACATCATCAGGGTTGAGCCTACGCGGGTATACCTCATCATGTGGCCCAACGAACACCCCACCGCTATTTACGCCGACGCGCCTTCGGAGGCCAAAAGCACCGATCAGTTTATACAGTTTTACCTCAAACTCATCACGGAAATAGGACTAACCGACGAGGCCGGTCGCGACGACAAATCGGATAAAGCTTTGTTTTACAAGTATTTCGGCCCCGAAAAAGAGACCGTCAGCCTCATGCAACTGGCCAGTATACTACACTACCAGCAATCGCTGGCCCTGTATAAAAACAAGCGCTACCTCGACGCTTTGTCGCACATTGAACAAGCTCAGGCGCTGTACGGCGTGCCCCGCCATGAAGTAGTGCGCTACGCCTGCCTTTTTCAGTTGGCCAAAGAACACGAAGGCGATGAAAGCAAGCGGCTCGACTACCTGTTCGAATTATACGAATTGCACCCCGTACAGCAAGTGCGCGACGCGGTATTGCGCCAGTTTCTGGAAGTTGCCGGCCAATCGCTGTTCGAGCAATGCCAGGCCGACCGGCTCACCCAGCAATACCGGGCCATGCGCGGCAAACTCAGCGCCGGCGCCCCGCTGGCCGACGCCCTGCGCGAGTTGTATTTTATGCAAATGTCCAAATATTACGCCCGCAACGGATTAACTCAGGAACTCCTGCCTTGTCTGGACAGCCTGTACTGCCACCGGCCCAACGACAACGTCATCCGCGAGGCGCTGGCCGGCTTGCTGGTGCAATCGCTGCGGCAGGAGCGCAACCGCGACACCGGGCTGGCGCAACTGGAGCGCTACCTTGCGCACTATCCCTTTTTGGGCAAACACCCCCTTGTCAAAGACCTCGAATTATACTACCGCGCCGAATTGATCAAAACCCTTTTTGACGCCAACCGCGAAGAAGAAGCCAAAAAGGCGCTGGCCGATTTCGAAAGCGCACTGGCGCAATTCGGCGGGGCGCCCCGGGCCGTCAACTGGATCACTACCGCCTATGCCGCTTCTTCCAACTATTACTATCGCTGGAAAGACTACCGCACCGCGCGAATACTGCTGGAGCGCGCCCAGTCGCTATGCCCCGACGATCCCTACCTCAACCACCAATTGGAGTTGATGCGCGTATACGATCGTTAATAAATTGATATAAGGAGCCGGCTGACAAGATTCAGCAGATCAAAAGTAGGCACAACTTGCCCCGTTCCAACAGGTCGGGATGATTCAACGGCTTACGGTATAAAAGACAAGCGACAATGAGAAATGAAGTATTAAAAAACAGACGCCACGACCCGAGAATAAAATATCGAGGAGAAAATGCCTCGAGACTGGACAACCTGACCGACGCGGTTTTTGGTATTGCTATAACCTTGCTCATTTTCAATTTGACTAATCCTAATTCATTCGGAGACTTATTAACCTTCACCAAAACGCTACCTGCTTTTCTAATAAGTATTTCTTTTCTTGTTCTAATTTGGAACGAGCATTTAAGCTTTTCGGAAATTTACACCTTAAACGACTCAAGACTAACTATATTAAATACTTTTTTTATTGCTTTGGTAATATTTTACGTTTATCCGCTTCGGTTTTTAACTTTGTTTTTAACCAATTACTTTTTCAAAACAGATATTAATGTATATATTCAAGGCGACCAGGTTCCCTACTTAATGATTTATTACGGCTTTGCGGCATTTGCCCTTTATTTTATTTTATACCTGTTTTATCAGAGAGCCTTGACTTTAAAGAAAGAACTGAGTTTAAACGCCTTTGAAGAGTTTTATACTTCATCGCAGAAAAAAAGATTGCTGATAATGTTTGTCGTTCCTCTTTTATCAATTCTTTTGACAATTGTTATCAATAAGTTCTCTTTCATTTGGGCATCAGTCATTAGCGGAGTTACTTATTGCCTTTACACACCATTGATTATTTGGTGGCACAATATGTTCAATAACAAATCAAAAGAATTTAGCAATGTATGATTTTGTAAATACTTCGCTGGGATGGTTTCACCTAATCACCGCATTAATTGCAATGATTGCAGGAGCTTATGTCATTCTCAAACCCAAAGGAACTAAACGACACAAACAGGTCGGATATATTTATGTTTCTTCCATGATTTTAGTGTGCGGCTCAGCCTTGGGTATTTACAACTTGACAGGTAGATTCGGCGTATTTCATATTTTGGCCCTTGTTGGTTTTGCGACGCTAATAGCTGGAATGATTCCTCTTTTTCTTAAAAACATCAGACAAGAATACAGCGTATTTCATTTGTGGTTTATGTATTACTCTGTTTTGGGACTGTATGCTGCTTTTGCATCAGAATTAAGTGTCAGAATTCCTGAAAAACCATTCTACACAATGGTTGGGATCGCGACAGGAGCTATATTTCTTTCAGGTTCAATATTCCTGTTTTGGAAAGAACGCGTATGGAGAAAACACTTTACGAAATGAAAAGCGCTAATGCCTGTTCGAGTTTTGCGCCAGGCGTAATTTCAACCAACTTCCGTCTGATAAATGAAAATTATTAAGCGGATCACGTTGACAATTTTAATTCTGACCGCTATTGGTCTTTTCTTTCGCGGTTGGTTTTATAGACAATTGGTAACGTATAAATCGGTTGGGCTGCGGGCTTCCTATTCTGCAACTGACGACAAGCTTGTCAGCTATATTAACGCAAGTGCCGACAAATATTCAGACCGCGACATTGAGCAAATAATCAAACTGGGACTCTCAATTACATCAGCAAAACTTAACTTTACTGCCCACAAAAACAATTCCAACCCTAACATACTCATAACTTCCAAAACAGCGCATTGCGTAGGTTACGCTTCATTCTTTGCGACTACTTGCAACTACCTGTTAAAAAAGTATGAACTTGACCACAAGTGGATTGCAAAACCGCAAGTTGGACAACTATATTTTCTTGGTACTAATGTTCATCAATATTTCAAAATACCGTTTTTCAAAGACCATGATTTTGCGACTATTGAAAACAAAATCTCTGGGCAGGTATTTGCCGTTGATCCGACAATAAGCGACTATTTACTTATTGATTTTGTAACTTATAGCCAATAACAATTACAACTGACAAAAGAAAAGCTACTCCTGACAAATGGCTTGGCAGTAGCATTAATAGTCCGCTATTGTGTTAATTTCGCCCGCCAAACGTAGGTTTACCCCCTAATTCGTTCTACTTTTGTGCTGCTTCGACATTCGTCGGATAAATTTTTATTGAATGAAAGCAATTGCACCCGCATTACTCTTCCTGGCCATGATCGCAAGCTGGTTTGCCTGCGACCGCAACGACGATTTCACCACCGACGGCAACGTAAAACTCGAGTTTTCGCTCGATACGCTGCATTTTGACACCGTCTTCACCGAATTGGGCTCGGCTACCCGGCTTTTTAAGGTTTACAACCGCAATAACCGCCCCGTGCGCATCGCTCACGTTGAACTTCAGGGCGGCGCCAACTCGCCGTTTCGCATGAACGTAGACGGTCGCCCCGGCGAGCGCCTCGAAGACGTGGAAGTATGGGCCAACGATAGTATCTACGTGTTTGTAGAAGTGACCATCGACCCCAACCAACCGCTGTCGGTGAGCCCTTTTGTTATTGAAGAAAAAATCGTGTTCGAAACCAACGGCAATATCCAGGAAGTCCTGCTGGAAGCCTGGGGGCAAAATGCCAACTATTTCCCGAGCCGCTTCAACAAAGGCGTGCCCGTGCAATTAACCTGCAACAACGGCGTCATCAAATGGGACGACCCCAAGCCCTACGTCATTTTCGGCGAAGTATTTATCGACGACTGCACCCTCGAAATTGCCGCCGGTACTCGCATCTACGTCCACGGCGGCATTGCCCGCAACGATATCTTCGGCATTTTTAACGACGGCATCCTCTACACACTCGAAAATGGCAGCCTGAAGATATTGGGCACACCCGACAATCCCGTCGTCATACAGGGCGACCGCCTCGAAGAAGCTTTTCAGGAGGAGTCGGGCCAGTGGAACGGCATCTTTCTGGGCAAGGGCAGCAGGAATAACGTGATTGAATACGCCACGATTAAAAATTCGATTGTCGGCGTATACGTGGATTCGACAGCAGAATTAAATATTTCTAACACGAAAATATACAATACCGCCAGTAGCGGGCTATTGGGCTTTCACAGTTCGATTAACGCCAGCAACTGCCTGATTTACCAGTGCGGCGCCAATGCCGTGCAATTTATTCAGGGCGGCGACTACCGGCTGGATTACTGCACGATCGCCAACTATGGCGTCAACGCCTCTTCGCTCGGTATGTCCAATTATTATTGTTACGACGATCCGTTTTTTTGCACGGTGCGCGTCGATTATCCGCTAAATGCCAGGTTCCGGAATTGTATTATTTTCGGTTCGCGACGCGATGCGATAGAACTCGCCGATATTTCCGGGGGACAGGTTCCCGATTTTTTTTCAATCAAATTTGAGCACTGCGTGGTGCGCGTCGACCAACTACTTACCACACAGGGCGGTATCTACGCCGGATTCCTCGACAACCAGTGCCTGCCCTGCATCAACGGCAACCGCGATACCAAAGTATTTATTGACCCTACTGAAAACGATTATCACCTCGATTCACTTTCGGTAGCCCTCGGCCAGGCCATTCCGCTGCCCGGTATCAGTATCGATCTCGAAGGCAACAACAGGGGCGCCATGCCCGATATCGGGTGTTATGAGCGGGAGTAGGTTGTAGGTTGTAGGT
>JRYG01003876.1_pt1 | contig 12089 bp, 5 predicted proteins | sample 235341 | NCBI WGS metagenome assembly JRYG01 (sample SAMN03074218, study PRJNA261478) | activated sludge metagenome | biome: Wastewater Treatment Plant; feature: Wastewater; material: Activated sludge; isolation source: activated biomass of a wastewater treatment plant treating hydrocarbon... ... | reverse complement strand
ACCCCTCATCAACCCTCATCAACATAAACAATAACGGAAAAAGCCCTCAATTAGTTTGTCAAATATCAGACCCTTAGCGCAATAGCGTAACATCGCCTTCAAAAATTTGCACCCAGCCATCGGTAAATTCAATAGTGGCGAAGAAAGTATAAACATCGGTGTTCATGGGGCGTCCTTTGAAATTGCCATCCCAGCCGAATGTCGGATCGTTGGGTTGAAAAGCCTGTCTGCCGAATACCTGGTTGCCCCAGCGATCAAAAATCAGAAAATCTTTAATACTATTTACATCAGGACCTGCGAAAATCAGGAATACGTCGTTATTTCCATCGCCGTTGGGTGAAAAAGCGTTGGGGATGAAAACCTTGCGAGGTTTGAGCAGGTTGACGACCAGCCTGTCGACGGCGCTACAACCATTGCTGTCAGTAGCCAGGACGGCCAGGTGAGTGGTTATTGTGGGCGATAAATATTGCACCGGCAGGCTTGCGTCGGTAAAAAGACTGTCGGGGTACCATTGCAGCGCAACGCCTGGAATATTGGAAAGCGCCTCCAGCCTGACGGAGTCGCCTAGCTCAATAGTAATATCGGGGCCTAACTCCACTATAACTTCATCCGGTTCGATAATTTGAATAGTATCCAGCCACAGGCACCCGCGGCTATCGCTAATGTGCAACACGTAAAAGCCCGGGGCTAGATTCGGGTATTGCTGGACGGTGGAGAAAAACTCGCCGTCGAGCGCATACCTGAATGGGGGAGTGCCCCCGCTCACGTTGTCGACGATAATACTGCCGTCGGTATCGCCGAAGCAGGTGGGCGGAATAACCTGTACGTCAGCGCCTGCAATGGGCGTGGAAATGCCGGCAACGTTTACAAAAGCGGTATCTGAGCAGCCGTTGACAATATCGCTAACCACGAGCGCGTAATCGCCGGGGGCGCCGGCGAGCCCAACCCCGGTATTCTGCCCCGAAAGCAGGATACTGCCCGGGCCGGCAAGCCATTCGTAGCGAATACGCGGCCCAACGCTACTGGCACTGCCGTCGAGCCGGGAGGTGGCCTCCTGGCAGTCGATGGGCGTAGGCGGAATCACCATCGCTGCCGGGCTGATGGTATCGAGCAATACCTGGATCAAGGCGCTGTTTTCACAGCCGTTGTCGGTATTGAAAATGGACAAGGTATAGATACCAGGCATATTTGCGTCAATTGCCAGGGAGTTAACGGCCAGCGTATCGCCGGCCTCGTTGGTCCAGATAGGTATAAAGTTGGGGCCCTGAGACGATCCGGTTGCCTGAAGGGCCGGTTCGGGATCCGCACAGGTTATTAACGCGGTTGGCGGCAACACGACGGCAGGTTTCAGGAAGTCGCCGGCCAAAGCAAAAAGCAAGGTGTCTTTGCAGGCATTGTAAGTGTCGGTTACAACGAGGCGGTAGTTGCCCAGCGCCGTACTACTGACCAAAGGCGATGAGGTATTTCCTGTCAATTGCCCCTGGCCGATGATGGTCCATTGATACGTCAGAGGAGTGCTGTTGGCCGACGTTGACCCGCCTGCATCCAGGGAGATGGTATCGGTGCGGCAGTCGAAGCGCAGGGTGTCTATCCCTGCCACGACGGCGCTTGGCGGCAGCCGGTTTTCAACTACCATAACAGTATCGGTATCGGTGCATCCATTGGCAGGGTTGGTGACTGTAAGCACATAGGTCCCCGCGCGGTCGATGAGCGGGTCCGGTTGGCCGGCGTCGGCCACGATGAATCCATCGACGGTTTCCCATGCGTATTGCGCCGCTCCGCCCGAGGTGATTGCGCTCCCGTTTAGCCTCAGAAAGTCGACGCCGCAGATGAGCAGCGTGTCGGCCCCGGCATCGGCAACCGGCGCGTCGATGTCGATGAAAATGGTCAGGCTATCGGTGGCAGTGCATAAACTGACAGGGTGGGTTACTTCGAGGTAATAGACGCCGGGGGCGTATACTACCGGCATAGGGGTATCGGCCAGATCGATGACAAGCCCGGGAGCGGCGCTCCACTCGTAGCCGGTATCGGCTAATCCGGGGATTGCACTGCCGCTGAGCGTCAGGTTGGGGATAGTGCAGCGTAGCGTATCATCAGGGCCCGCTTCGGCAATGGGTATCGTCTCGTCGCGTTGAACTTCCACCGTCCTGGTGTTGCTGCAGCCGGTGCTATCGTTGGTGAGCCGGAACCGGTACAAGCCGGGTTCATTGACCACAATAGAAAGCGACGGCGTACAGTTGGGCGGCAGCGGCGCAAGGGCGCACCATTCAAACGAAAGGCTGTCGGTATTGGCCAGTGGAACGTCGAGTGTCCAGTCAGCATTCACACAGTTGAGCAAGCCGTCGGGGATTGGCGGAATGGCCGGCAGTTCAGCGGCCTGACTAACGATAACGCTGTCAATACTTGCGCAACCATTGATAGTATTTGAAACGCGCAAAAAGAAAGTATCCGCACAACTCACCACCGGCGATAGCGTGCCGGCGCCGATCAGGCAATTTTGATTATCCAAAGAAAACCACTGGTAATCGAATTCATTGCCCAGTGACGAACCGCTGCCGTCCAGTGCAAGCAGCGTCTGAATACAAGTCAGCGACTGAGCCTGTCCGGCCTCGGCCAGCGGGGCTATCGTATCGATGTTGACCACCGCGGTATCGAGGCTGAAACAGCCGTTAGACGTATCGGTTACCCGGAAGAAAAACGTATCGGCTGCACCGACTGTGGCAGTAAGCTGGTTATCAGGTAATATGGCTATTCCGGTAGCCGAAGTCCATTGATACGTAAATTCAGGTCCCGTGCTGGTCGTATTATTGCCGAGCACTACGGCATTTGTCTGGCAATTGAGCGTGTTATCGTTGCCTGCATCAGCTATCGGCGGGGTATTGTCGGCCATTACGATAATGTCCACCACGGTAGAGAATCCCAGCGTATCGGTGGCGGTTATGGTGTAGGCGCCGGGTGAAAATGCTACCGGCGAAAGCGAAGTAAGGTCGCCGCCCAGAATTCCGTCAGACGTGGTCCAAATGATAGTGCAATTAATACAGGGGTAGCAAAACGATGCCTGTAATTGAACCGAATCGGTAAGGCAGGTAAATGCCTCAGGGGATTCGGTTGTAATGCACGGCGCGCAAATCTGGTCGGTAACTTCCACGCTTGCAGAAGCGCTGCATTGGCTAATGGGGTTGCTGACGGTGAGGGTATAGATACCCAGCGTATCAATTTGCACCGCCGCGCTGTCGGCGGCGCCGACGATACCGGGGCCGCTCCAGGAAAAAATATTATTGGGATCAACCGGCGTTACAAAAGATTGCAATAAAAAAGTATCCCGGTCGCAGGGAAATACGCTGCTGCCGAAGTTGATAGTTGGAATGATATCGTACAGCCGCACCTGGGCTATGTCGATACTGCTGCAATTGGTGGCCGTATTGGCGACCTCCAACTGGTAGGTGCCGGGTTGATTGATGTTGAGCACGGGCGTAGACCCCACCACTTCGCCGGTGATGAAATTGGTCCATTCATAGATAAACTCGGGGCCGCTGTCGGAGGCACTCCCGTCGAGGGTGGCCAGAGGCATCGCGCAGGTGATGGTATCGTGGGGGCCCGCCTCTGCCTCCGGCAGGTTGTCGTCGGCGTAAATGATAACCGAAGCCGTATCGCTGATTTGCAGGGCGGCGTTGGTGGCGATAAGGGTATAGGTAGCGCCGCAGTTGACGAAGATTTGGTTCGTGCCCTGCCCCGACAAAATGCAGGTGCTGTCAGCCGTGAGCCACTGGAAGGTATAATTGGGACCCAGGGGCTGAACGGCAGCCTGGATGTTGACAATGGTTTGGGTACAGGTGAGGGTATCGGAAGGGCTAAGCGTCAACATGGGGTTACAGTCTTGCGTTACCTCGATACTGTCTCTATCAATGCAACTTTGGTCGAGGTTGGCTACTTGCAGGATGTAAGTTCCGGCTTGAGTAGCATTAAAAAACAGCGAGCCTGCCGCTACCGGTTGCCCTTCAAAAAACCATTGATAGAAGCCGGCGGAAGTGCCGCTTGTATTGATGGGTACGTTGCCCGTTATACAGGATACAGCCGCGGTGCTGTCGGGCAAATTGGCAACAGGAGCTGCTGGGTCGAGGTTGATCTGTACATTATCAAGGGTGGCGCAGCCGTTTTGGAGATTCCACACCTGAAGGGTATAGGCGCCGGGGCAGGCGACTTGTACGGTGAGGCCGTCGTTGGCAGAGGCGATACAGGGCCCGACCCAGGAATAACTGATATTGGGCCCCGTGCTTGAACCCGTGCCGTCAAGCGTTACGGTATCGGCCCGGCAATCTATTTCAAAGTCGCTGCCGGCGTTGGCAAAAGGATACTCCAGATCGGCAATGACGGTTGTAAACGCCGTATCCGAACAGCCGTTAGCGGTATTGGTGACGAACAGGACATATACCCCGGAGCTGTCGGCCTGCGCTGTGGGGCCGTTGGTAGGCGTGATAAAATGGCCTTCTACCGTTGTCCAGTTGTAAATGATACCCGTACCGGTGGAGGTTGCCGCCCCCCCCAGCGATGCGGTGGGTTGATAGCAGTTGACGGCCCTGTCGGGGCCCGCGTCGGCTATGGGAGCAATGGTGTCGATGGCCACGGATGTTATTGTCGTATCGGTGCAGCCGTTGGAAGTGTTCAATCCGATCAGGGTATAATCTCCGGGCAGGTTGACGGCGATGACGGCGGTATCGGTTGGGCCGGCAATGCCCGGCCCCGACCAGCTAAAGGCCAGTGTCGCCGCCGGCGCCGATGCCGAGGCATTCAACGATACAAGGGAATCGGCGCAAGTGAGTTGCGAAGGCGGGGTTATCAGGAGTTGCGGCGGCGCAATATCCTGCGCGATTTCGACGCTATCCACGGCTGTGCAACCTGTAATAGGGTCTGTTACGCTGAAGTAATAGGCGCCGGGGCAACTGGCCACGGCAAGCGAATCGGCGGGGGTAGGGGAGATACATGGCCCCGTCCATTGGTACTGGTATTGCGGCTGAGCGTTTATCGCGCTTCCCGCGAGCGTATCCTGGAGGATGTTGCAGGTAAGGGTAAAAGCGAGGCCTGCATCGACGAGGGGTAAGTCGCTGTTGTCGACAACGGTTACCTGGGCAGTGTCGCTACAGCCATTTGTCGTGTTGGTAACTATCAAGGTGTAATTCCCCGCTTCATCGGCCACTGCAATAGGCGCTGAAGTGTTGCCCGGTATATTGCCCGGATTTGCGCTCCATTGGTAAGTGATATCCGCGCCTTGCGTGCTGGCAACACCGTCGAGGGAGACCTGCGGCGAGGCGCAGGTGATGGTATCAACAGGTGCGATAACAGCTAACGGCGCTATACGGCTTTCAGCTACCACAACAGTGTCGGTGGCCACACAACTCAGCAGCCCCTGTGTTCGGGTCGTTTCGAGCCGGTATTCGCCGGGGGTGTCGACAAAGAGGGTAGGGGACGCGCCCAGCTGATTAGCCGAGGCATCGAGCCAGAGATAACTGATAGCGCCTGCGGGGGCTGAACCGCCGCCGTCGAGCGTAACGCCGTTGTTATAGCAATTGATGATGCCGGGCGGGGTTATTTGCGCTGAAACATTAAGAACTGCTAATTGCAGGTTGACAATACTATCGCAGTTGAGCGATGAGCGCAGCAAGACCTGATACGTTCCGGGAGTCGAAAACAGGCTGTCGCCGACCATGTAGCTCTCTCCCGGGCAGATGGTAGCCGTAATATCGCTGATAACGGGGGCAATAACGGACAGGTTGAGCCGAACGATACTGTCGCAGCCGGTAACGGCGCTCAGCGTATCTGCATAACTGCCGGAAGCGGAATAGGTATTATTGCCTACCGCTACGCTGAAGCCCTGGCAGATGGTTGTATCAATTTGGGTGGTAATAGTCGGGATAACCGTCAAGTCAATGTTAATCAAGCTGTCACAACCGGCGAAACTGGGCAAAACAACGGCATAGCTACCCGATTGGGTAAATACGGAATCCCCCACGGCAAACGATTCGCCTTCGCAGATAGTCGGCGTCAGGTTGGCAGGCAATGGCGGTTCGCCGATCACCACATCGATACAATCGTCGGTCAGGCGCCCGCAGAAAAACGGGTAAAAGCTATTGAGATTGTTGCGCAGGCTGTCGAGCGTAAGCTGGCCGTCGGGCGGCGGCAGACTATCGGCTTCGCTCAGGCGGTACGACAGGCCGCAGACCTGATAATTGCCGGCGGGTTGGCCGCGCAAGTCGGCCAGCGTATCGTAGCCGACAATAATGCCCTCCCGGCTTATCACATAAGTGTAACCGTATTCGGAGGTATCGGCGCCGTTGCCTGTAAAAACCGGGTTGGGTTGCAATAGCAAACTCGAATCGCCCACACAGGTCAGCAAGTCAGGCGCTGACAATGAGCCGGCCTCGGCAAAGCAGCAATCCACTCCGCGCGAATCGCAGAAAAAAAGCCGTACGTAGAGCAGCGCGCCGGAATACAGCGAAGGGTTGTTGGTTGTCTGTATCGTCCAGGTACCGTTGACAGGCCCCGTATTAAACGTTTCGAGGCACCCGTTGAAGGGATAGTAAGAGCCGTCGTAGAAGCCGCCCGATATAAAATTGGCGGGTTGGTTGTTATTCCATTGGGCCACATAGCCGCTATCGGGCATGGCCGTTTCGGCGCAGGGAACAAAAGTGATATTCCAGCGCGTAAAAAAAGTAAAAGCCAGTTGGTCGTCGGTATTATTGCCGATGAGTTGGATGGTTTGCCCGCCAGGCGAGGTGAGCCACAATTGCAGGTTTTCGGAAAACTGGTGAACGAATTGGAGTTCAACAGCGCAAAGCCCCTGCTGGGGATCTGCCAGGTTGTTGTTAAAATAGTCGGCAATGCTGAGTGTAAAAACTTGCGTGCTATTGGGATTGATGAGCAGCGTATCTTCCAAACCGCAACTTTGCCCCTTGGCCCCGAGGGGCAGGAGCGCCAACAAACACCATAAAAGTCGCCTCATAGCCATGCGATACGTTCATTTTTGGGATGTAGATTTTTCAGCAGGAGCAATGCTTTGTTAGGTAGACCCAAATTTAACGCAATTCGCTGGATGGAAGTATGAAGAAGATGTGCTGATTTGTTGATTTGTTGATTTGCTGATATTTTTTTGTAAATTAACATTCAAATTAATAACTCCTATGCCTGGTCAATCGTCTTTCCCTCCTCAACTCCGCACCGAAATCGACGCCGCGTATCTTTACGATACTTTCGCGGCGCTGGAGACGGACGCTACCATTGCCGACGTATTCCGGCAATTGGCTGCCATCGAAGGTTCACATGCCAAAAAATACATAGCCCAGCAGGCTGAAAAAGGTATCAAACTGGAGCTGCCGCCGCCCACGGGGCGGGCGCGCACATTGGGCTGGATAGCCCGAAAATTCGGTTATGAATACGTGCTGCCCATTTTGATGAACACCGAAAAAGGGCTGGCAGGCGCAACCGTCAGGGGGAAAATGGCCGAAGGCAAACCCATAAGCGGGCAGGAGTGGAACCACGTGGCTATCCTCAAAAGCCTGGGAGAACTGCCCGGTCAGGTGAGCGGCGAAAAGCTGGCGCGCCTCGAAGGCAAACACCGAAATATCGGCGGCAACGCCCTGCGCGCAGCCGTGCTGGGCGCCAACGACGGGCTGGTGTCCAACCTCAGCCTTGTAATGGGCGTGGCCGGCGCCGATAGCAGCGGACAGGCTATCCTTATCGCCGGTTTTGCCGGCTTGCTGGCAGGCTCCATCTCGATGGCGCTCGGCGAATGGCTGTCGGTACAAAGCTCTCGCGAACTCTACCAGCGACAACTTGACATCGAAATGGAAGAACTCGAAAACAACCCCGAAGAAGAACAACACGAGTTGGCCTTGATCTACCAGGCTAAAGGCATAGCCAAAGCCGACGCGCAAGCCATGGCCCAACGCTTGCTGAGCAATAAAGCAACCGCCCACGAAACCCTGATCAAAGAAGAACTCGGCTTCGACCCCGGCGAACTGGGCGGCTCGGCCTGGACCGCGGCGCTTACCTCGTTTTTCCTGTTTGCCGTAGGCGCAATTATCCCCGTCATCCCTTTTATCGTTTTTGAAGGGCTACAGGCTACAATAGTGAGCGTGGCGGTGAGTACGCTGGGCTTATTCGCTATCGGCGCAGCCATTACGCTCTTTACCGGGCGCAGCATTTTTTATTCCGGTTTTCGCCAGGTGTTGTTCGGGCTTGCTGCTGCCGCGGTTACCTTCGGCATCGGCAAGTTGATTGGTGTGAGCATTACTTAGCGGTTTTTTCAACTTTTTCCAGCCTTCCGGTATTTTATTAAATGAAATCAAGTACCGACGGCATGGATTTTTTTAACAACAATCAACAACCGCTGAACAAACCCGAAGTTACCCAAAGCGCCAACCACAACCGCTTTGTGACCTGGCTCAAACGCCTGGGCGTTGCCGGGTTTCTATTTTTTTTCCTGAAAGGCCTGGTCTGGCTGGCTATTTTCGCCGGCGTGGGGAAGTGTGTAATGGACTGATTGTTGATCGCGGTACGCCCCGCGAAGCAATGTCAGAATTCATATCTTAAAAAACCGCCGAGGTTGTTTGTTTGTACAAAATCAGTTGCTCCCGCCTGATTGAAATCAGCCATTAAACCCGCGGCACAGGCCCGGTACCTGGCGCCAAGACGCAGGCGCTGGGTGAGGTTCCAAAACTCATTTTTCGGGTTGTAAACCGGAAACAGCTCCAACTGCGAAAAGAGCCGCCATTGTTCGCTTATTTTGGGTTGCCAACGGAGCATACCGAACAAATCAAAGTTGCCCTCCTTTTTTAAATCGGCTACCAGCCAGCCGAAAAAGAGGAAATCGCCTTTCATCTTTACGAATTGTACGCCGGCTTTGGGCGTAAAACCTGCGTTGAGAAACGAGCCGACCGCCACCAGTCCCACGCCGTTATTGAAATTGTACGATATGGCGTTTGTTGAACCAAAAGCCGTCGGCGCATTGTCGTAGTCGGTGCTGGCGCGGTTGCGGCTGAAAAACAACAATGGCGTGCGCTCGTCCTGTTTGTTTTTGAAAAATTTGAACCACATCAAATCCACCCCCGCCCGCTTATGCCCGGCATAGATTTCGACGGACTGGGAAAAAGCCGTATTCAAGCCCAGCAACATGACTGTTGCAAGGCAAAGTAATCTATTGTTCATTCAATGGTAATTAGCTAGGTAAATGGCCGTGCCGCTATCTATATTGAGGCCAATAACGATGCAAAAATGCAGGCGCCGCCGGCTCGAGGCAAGAGTCTAACTCAAAAGTGCGATACGTACTTTTGGGTTAGTGGCAGTCTGTCACTCCTGCACCCGCACCCTCAAATCATCAAAATAACAGGTGTCTTGCGCCGAAACGAATACGCCGAATCCCTGTGCCGGGCGGTTGGGACCGATGGGGTAGGTTATTTCAAGTTTTGACCAGCCCAGGGAGTCGGTGACGGTGGGAGCGTATTGCGATAGAAATAGATCAATAGCCTCGTTTACCAGCCAAAGGTGAGCGCTTCGCCCTTTGTACCACACTTCGGCGTGAATGGTGTCCAGCGGTTCGAAATTATACAGGAGGAAGGTCATGCCGTAAGGATGGGCGGGCGTCACCTTGCAGGAATAAGCGCCGCTCCGGGCCGCCTCGCTTGAGTACGTGAGTCCATTGCCCGCCATCTGCCCGGGAATGTTGGTGTAAAAATACCGGTTGCCCATGTATTCGTCGACCCAGATTTTTTCGGCGTCGCAATACAAGGCATCCGAGGTTTTTGGCGGTATGGAATAATATCGCTGGTACAGCTTAACGCCGCCTGCAAGCAATAGTGCCATAAACCCGGCGATCAACATATTGCGCAGCCCCAAAAAGCTTTGCCCCGCCCGGGCCAGCCCGATGAGCAACAGCGGAAATACCACAATAAAATACCGCCCCTGAATGCTGCCGCAATGCGTACTGCCCACCGCCGCCCACGACAAATACTGGCTCAGGTATATCAAGCCGGTGACGATTAATGCCACGGAAATGAATATCACGCGTTGCCGCAGGGTAAACTGCAAGCCCGGATTTTTTAAAAAGAACAACCCCGCAATCAGCAAGTACCCTCCGGTGACCCAAAACCACGAAAGCCTGGCGTCAAGCCACCCGAAAACGCCGATATAGGTGTGGGCAAGCATAATGCGGCTGGAAAGGAAAGACCTGACGATGACTTCCGGCGCCTGCAAAGGGTTGGTTTTGAGGTATTGCATTTGTCCGTTGATGTCGCATCCTTTCGGGACGTCGACGTTGACGACAAATTCCGGGTTGTAGGCCTCATGTGAAATGTACATGGACGACGCATAAGAAGAACACCAGTAGGCCAGCGCGAAAGCAAAGCCGCCCACAGCAAGGGTAATCGGCCATCGCCGTCGCGCCGGAAATTTATGCGCGGGGATGGCGAAAATCAACAATACCAAAGGCGTGTAAACATATTTTGCGCTGGCTATCAGCGCGGCAAGCAGCGTCATGCCGGCAATCTGGGCGGGCGTAATTTTTTTATTGCCAAAAGCGAGCTTGACGATACTGCCAATCCAGAGGAGCCCGAGTATATTAGTAATGGCATCCGCGCTTGCCGACATATTGACGAATAACGTCATCGGGAGCAACGCCAACAGCCCCAGTTGCCACCCAAATGCGGGCAGGGCCCTCAGACTGAAAAACAAGGCGAGCGACCAGCCGCACAAAACCGTCAACCTGATGAGGTAGAGCATCAGTACCGGACTAAAGCCCGCCGACAGGCCAATTTTAGCCGCAAACGCCTGCGGGGCATACGAAATGGGCGTGTACAGCGCCATATTGGGAAAATCTACAAATCTCGTTTGCCCGGAAGAGGTATTTTTTTTAATTTGGTGGTAAATGTACTGGTAGTTGGTCCGGGTGAAGGGATTTCCCCTCAAAAACTGAAACGCCGAAGGCGCGTCGGCGATATATTCCGGTAAATGCCCTCCCAGCCGGTCGTCAAGCCGTTCGGCGGAAAACCGGCCGCTTGCAATATGGCAGGCCCGGTAAAAGTGATTGATTTCGTCGGGTACCTGAAAGGGAGGAGTCAATACGAGATACGCCGTCCCGATGACGAAACTGACAAGCGGTATAAGAACGTGCGGCTTGATTTTCATGCCCATCGAGCGTATCTCATGTATTTTAGTGGCGTGGCAAAGTACGGTATTTTTTTTTGTTGTTTGATAGCGCTAATTTATCCATCCTGTAAATCGTTAAAATCAAAAAAGCGTTATGCCTTACCCTGTTATCAAAAACAAGTGGAAGTTGCTAGTATTTTTGCTGAGCCTGTCGGCGGCGGCGGCGGCGCAGCCGTTGCCCATCGTATTGCGCAACGCCTCATTCGAAGACGAACCCGCCATATCGCAACCCCCGCGCGAATGGTATTACTGCGGCCCCCCGGAAGAAACCCCGCCAGATGTGCAGCCCAACGGGGTTTTTGGAAAAACGCAAAACCCATATCACGGTTATTCCTATTTGGCCATGGTGACCAGGGATAACAACACCTGGGAAGCGGTAGGCCAGCGCCTGCTCGAACCGCTAAAAGCCGGCAAGTGCTACGAATTCTCGATTTTTTTGGCCCGCCCGGTCATTTATCAGAGCTCAAGCCGGATTACCGGCGAGTTGGACAACTTCAACAGGCCCGTCAACCTCCGCATTTTGGGCGGCGGCCCCCGTTGCGATCGCCGGGAGATACTGGCCGTCTCGCCACCCGTGAAATCAACCGATTGGACCAAATACACTTTCCAGATTCAGCCTTTCGAAGATGTGTACCACCTCACGCTGGAGGCCTATTTTTTGCCCGACAAAAAGGCCTACAACGGCGGTTTGTTGCTGGATGCCGCTTCGCCCATCCTGGAAATGGATTGCCTGACGCGCGAAAAGTTGGTAGATGTAAAAAAGCTCGCTTTCAGGAAACCCTCCCATGTCGCTGAACTGGAGCGGCTGATTGCTTTGCAATTGGAGCAATTGGAGATGGATTCGACGGGGCAGCAGTTGGCTATCCATTATTTTACCGACCCCGACGGCATCG
>JRYG01007627.1_pt1 | contig 12106 bp, 14 predicted proteins | sample 235341 | NCBI WGS metagenome assembly JRYG01 (sample SAMN03074218, study PRJNA261478) | activated sludge metagenome | biome: Wastewater Treatment Plant; feature: Wastewater; material: Activated sludge; isolation source: activated biomass of a wastewater treatment plant treating hydrocarbon... ... | reverse complement strand
AGTCTTCCCGGACGGGCCGCGTTTCGGTGGCTCGAAGACCGCGCATACAACGTCTACTCGCAGTTTGGCGAGGACGGCATCTTGGCCGCAATCTTTGAAAAGCTGGGGACGTGCAATAAGTGGGTGTTGGAATGTGGCGCATCGGATGGCGTCTTCTTCAGCAACAGCCGAAAGCTGATTGAGGAAGGATGGTTCGGCGTGTTGGTCGAAGCCGATCCGGCGCAGTTTGAAAAGCTGACGGCGTTGTATGCTTCCACACTGGAAGCCGAGCGCGTGCAGTTGTTTCAGCATCGCGTATCGTCGTCAGAACCGGGTGGGCTGGATGTGATCTTGAGTGCGGCAAACGCGCCACGGTCGCTAGACTTGGCCATCATTGATGTGGACGGCCAAGATTACTGGCTCTTCAATTCCCTGCTCAAGCATCGGCCTCAAGTTGTGATGGTTGAGTACGATCCGAACGCGCCGGTAGATTTTGTCCCGCCGATTAACGGCGAGGGGCAGGCAGGCAAGAAGGCGATCATTGACCTTGGCGTCGGGAAGATGTATTGGCCAGTCGCAATGACGACGACCAATATTATTTTCGTACAGCAAGAGTTAGCGCATACGCTTGCCGAGCCGGTAGACGAGCCAGACGGTGATGCGGCGCAACCGCAAGTTCCCGCATTTGAACCGCGCGTTGCCGCTGTGATGAGCACACCGCGCATCGGCTTTCTGTCTACGATGGATTGCATTGGCTTAGCGATTCACCGCTTGGGGATGTCGTGGTTTCGCGGCGAGGGTGCATTCTGGTCGCACGCGCTGACACGCGGAATTGAGAGCGCCATTAAGAGCGGTCACAACCTGATCGTCACAATTGATTACGACTCCATATTTGAGCACGACCCGACGAATAACGCGATTGCCAAGCTCATCTGCCTGATGATGGACAATCCTGACGTTGATGTGATCGTGGCCGGACAGATGAAGCGCGAAGGCGGGCCGCTTCTGGCGACAACAAGGCAGGAAGTGAAATTGCTTGAGCCGCTCATCCCGATTCAGCAAGGGCATTTTGGGCTGACCATCTTTCGCGCCAGCGTGTTTGACCGACTGAAAAAGCCGTGGTTTTACGAGCAACCCAACGAACACGGCGAATGGAACGAGAACCGGATTGACGCTGATATCGGGTTTTGGAAACGCTGCGAAGAAGCAAATATTAACGTCCAGATGTCGCTTGACGTGCTGATCGGCCATCTTGAACTGGTGGTGACATGGCCGGGGCAAGACTTGAAACCGGTGTATCAGCCAATTAACAACTGGCGAGACGTTGGCAAGCCCTTGGAGGCGTTTGACCGTCAGCGCGTGCTGGCTGCCGTCCGTGCCAATCCGGCGCTGCTGTACAGTCCGAAACTAGAAATGGGAGGATAGATGTACTCCGAACAGAATGAAGAAGTTGCCCGCCGGGCATATGATCTTTTACGCCAAAACGATTCCACGCTGCCCGCTTGGGAATTGTACGCAGGCAAACACAAAATCCGCGACTTAGTGAACACTTTCCAGACCGTGCCGCGTGCCCACACGAGCATCGCGAATGCGATGGAGGAAGCGGTTCACCTGGCGCTGGCGAATGTGGTTGCGGCAGAACCTGTCGTTGATACGGCCCCCTTGCACGTACCGGAACCAGCAGAGGAACCGGTGAAATTGAAACTCGGAACGAAAAAGAAATGAGGTGATCCATGGCAGTCAATGCAGATACAAGACAAGGGGTGAAGATGGGGTTGTCGTCCGTCAATGTCGGCAACCGGCTGAGCTTCATTCTGGATGCGACGGTAAGCGGGGCGAATACGTATGCCACCTTCCGCGCGCGCGTGGCAGGCAATATCGCAGCGGCGGGCGTATACGAAGACAACCAGCAAGCGGGCAACGTGGCCATTTTGCGCGGGTTGGATCAGGCCAACAAGTATGGCATCCTGACCGATGCGAACTTGAACGGCAAAACGACCGTAGCACAGGTGCAAGCGTTGTTTACGGCGGAAGACCCGTCGTTGCCGCTCACGTATGCCCTCAGTTTGCCGAACTAATGATCTACTTCTATCCAACCATCGCGGCAAAAGATGCCCTCATCGCCGAACTACGGCAGCGCCTTGCGGACTCGGAAGAGGAGCGTAAGGCGTTGCTGGATCGGCTGTTGACCAAAAACCGGATGGAACCGGTGCAGGAAAAGGCAGCGCCGGTCGCGCCGCAAATTTCGTCGCGTGTCATCGCGCCGCCGTGGGTTGGGTTTGAAGAAGTGCAGGACGCGCAACGTGAAGTCTGGCTACAGGAAGAAATCAGTTACTTGGTGAACGAAGTTGGATTTGATGAACAACGCGCCCGGTCAGAAGCGGTGCGGCGCTACGATGAGCAACACGGAGTGATGACAACGTGACCGCAACGCAATCGCTGGCAATGCCCTCGCAGTCCGGGCCAAACCTTGCACCATCCCAGCCGCTTGAGCGGTACTTGGATGCGTCCGGCAAGGAGCAAAAGCCGTTCCCGGAATGGCTGAAGATGGAAACGGGCAAGCTTGAGCGGCTGAACTCGGCGGAATGGTCAGAGCTCGCATTGGTCTGGCAGTTGCTCAACATGATGATCAACGGCGATCAATTGGCGGTTCGTGGCCATCGCAGCAACCAATGGACAAAGGTGCCGTTGCCGACAACGACCGTTGCGCCCGTGCGGCAGCAAAACAAGCTGGGATTCTACAGTCGGGTGCTGATGTCCAAGTGGGTGGCGGCGCGCACGAAGGTTAAAGCGGTTGCTGGAGATGACAGCGATCAGACGGCGGGATCGGTACGCGCGGCGCAGATTTTCGCTGATGTAATTGAGCCGATTGTGTATTCGGAGCTGTTCCGGCAGCAAGAAGGCTTAGCCGGTCAGGCGCACGGCACATACGCGCGCTACTTTTACTATGACGAAGAAGCGGACGGGGGCTACGCCTATGACCCAATCACGGAGCAAAAAGAAATCACATCCGAAGGGATGGGCGAGTGTTACGATTGCGGGTATGTAGGCAACGCGAGCGAGTTTCAGCAAGCGGGCGGGATAGGCGACATTCCGCCACTTGACCGCGCAATCATCAACGCCCAATACGGGCACGACGAAGTAGCCGAGTGGGAAGCAGGACTTGAAGCGCCACACCCGCCGGAAATGGAGCAGTATGAACAAGACGAAGCCAACCATATCGCAGCTCTCTCCGGTAATAGAGGGGTACTGCAACCCAGCAGCGGCGAGCTTTTGGGCGGCCAAGCTGGGAGTCCCGGTGGAGCGGCTTGTCCCTCCTGCGGCTCCGCCAACGTCGAAGTCGAAGAGCCGCAAGCGCAAATCATCGAAGCCGTCACCGGAGTCAGCCAACGAAAGCTAGGCCAGATGCGCGCGATCAGCGTGCCCTATACGCAACTACGGCACGAAATTAGCTGCTCAGCGGAGGAAAGCCCGTGGATGCGATGGAAGCGGCGTGTCCGCATTGAAGAAGTGCGCGCCAAATTCCCTGGCCTGAAAGTGCCGCCGACAGCATTAGGCAATGAGCGCGATCCAGGATTAGCAACAGAAGAAGCCTTGCGCCGAAGCGTCGCGCAAACCGGGCGCACGGGGCGCGGTGGTCAGCGCGGCGATGATCAGTATACGACGTTTACGCAATGGTGGCTCACGCCTTGTATGTACGCGGAATATGTCTTTCCGGCAGACGTGCAAACTGTCGCAGGTGAAACAATTCCACGCGGGACAAAAGCGGTAGAGATGTTCCCAGATGGAATGTATATCGCAATGATTGAGGGCGTTGATGCGCCCGTGCAGGTGCGCAACGAATGCCATAAGTGGCATTGGGTGACAGCGCCCTATCGTTTGCAGATGTTTTCGGGCCTTGGCATCGGTATCAACGATGCAATGGAAATGCAGCGGCAATGGAACGTTACGCTCTCGCTGATCTTTGAGCAAATTCGATCGTCGGCGTTGCCGGGCTGGGTGTATGACAAAGACGCAATCCAGCCGGATGATGTTCGGCTTCTTGGTCAGCCGCAAAACAGCGTGCCTGTCTCTACGATGGGCCGCGAGAATTACACCAGTCTTGAGCAATTCGTGTATCAAATGCGACCGGGGCAAATTCCCTCGCATATTCCTTGGTACATCGGCCAGCTTGACGCGAATATGCAGACAGCGGCGGGTGCGCTCGTCAATGAAGGCGTGCCGGGGATGGACAGCAAGACCGCGACCGGTGCGGAGTTGATGAATCAGGCATCAAACCAGCACAACGCGCCAGAATATGCGCTCAAAGGTGATGCTGATGTCCGCTCAATGTCCGTGCTGTTTGAACTGGCGAAGAAACATTATGTGGAACCGCGCTACCTGCCTTTGTCGGGCAAGCGAGGCAAGCAGGATGGCGTCTGGCTAAGCGCGGCAGACTTTGCGAATGGTCAGGTGCGATGGGAAGCCGTCCGCGATTCGTGGCTGCCTGCCACGCGCTATGATAAGCAGCAAGCCATTCAGGCAATGTTTATGGCACTTGGCGGGCCGATGGTCTTTATGCAACTGCTCGCCAGCAAGCCAGATGTGGCAATGGAACTAATGGAAGTTTACGGCGTGGACGCAGACACGTTTGACGATGAATACGCCGCAACGACTATCCTGTGCCGCAAGCGACTGGATCAAGTGTTAGACGCGGCGAAAGAAGCGGAACCAATGTTGCTACAAGCGCAGCAGATGGCTGCCGTTGCGCCGATGGTGACGATTGATCCGATGACGGGCCAGCCGATGCAGGTTGACCCGACTGAAATCTTGGCGCAAGAGATTGTAGACGGTATTCAGCCGCCGATGGTGCCGGAAGAGCCGGGCCATCAATTCGCGCTGACCTGGTATCGCCAAGCGTTGATTGATGATGAAGTAAAAGACGCAGGGCCTCTGGCGCAAATGTGCGTGCGGCTAATGATCCGCAAGGAATTGGAAATGATGGCACTTGAGGCGCAGGTAATGAGCGGCGTGCAAGCAATGATGCAACCGCCGCCAGAGCAATCGCCGCAAGGACGGCCACAGAAGACCGACAAACAGAAGCGCGACGATCAGCGGCACGCGCAGATGGGTGGCGGTAGCGATCAAGGTAAGCAACCACGACCGAAAGGCGTACAAGCGGAGGCGGTCAATGCCGCCTAAATCAAAAGCGCAAGCTCGCTTATTCCGAGCCGTAGCAGCGGGATCAAAGATTCTGCCGGGATTGTCGCCGGAGGAAGCTAAAGAATACGTCAGCGGCTACCCGACAAAGAAACTACCGGAACGGAAAAAGCCCGCGCCGATGAAGGGGAAGAAGTAGTTGCTTGACCGCGAAGATATTCAAATGCTCTTTCGTTGCCTGATGCAATTCGCACGGCACTTGGCGAAGAAGCACGGATTTACCATCAAGGGGTACGAACCGCCACCGGCGGACAATTCCCTGTTGTAACAATTTAGAGCCGCCTTTGGCGCTCGGCCACGCCCAATTTTCGTTGCGCGTGGATACCCGAACGAAGGCCGCAAGTTGTGACGTTTCGGCGTCCGCTTGCGGCCTTTTTTCTTTTTAGGATACCTATGGATGGAATTACGCCTGACATGTCAGCCGCTTCGCCTGACATCGCTTCGCCATCGGAAGCGGCCACTTCGGCAGTGGCATCTGAAGCTGTCGGGGCAGAACAAACGCTGCCCGTTGATACGCAGAACGCTGTTTCCAGTGGGGATTCGTCAACCCCGCAACCGGAAATTGACTTCCCGGATGATGCCGCGTTGCAGCAAATGCCCGCAACCGAACGACAGAGCAACTGGCAACAATTACGCACTGCGTATGCGTCTGCAAAGTCTGACGCCCAAGCCTACGCGCAATACAAAGACGCCATTGCTCACATTGAGCAAGTCGGCGGCTTTGAGCGACTCCGGCAACAGGCCGAACTCGGCTCGCTGCTCTTTTCCACCATCGAGAACCCGGAAACCGGACAAGCGGAACTGACCGCCGACCCGTTTATCGAGCGCTTGGTGAGCGATTCTCCAGGGACGCTTGGCGAAATCGTATGGAAAGGACTCAACCAGCCGTCGCCGTGGAATCCTGATGAAACCATCGCGCATACGTGGTTTCGGGATCACCTCGGACTCAAGCCGGAATTGTTGGACACGTATCGGCAAATTCAGACTCCGCAAGACGCGCAAAAGTATCTTGCGCAAACCAACGCGCCAACGGCGGAGGAACTCGCTGCCATTCCGCAGCATTTTCAGGACGCCTTCAAATCCTTGTCGCCGGGCCAACGCGAAGAATTTTCGTATATGACGCCCGAACGGCAACAGGAGTTCTTGCAGGACAAGGCAGACGCGCTCAAAGCGCGCGAGTACATTGCCCAGCAAGAGGCGGCGCAAGCAGAGGCCAGACGCCAGCAAGAGCAGCAATTCCAGCAACGCGTAGAACAGCGCGGCGCGGAATTGGCGCAGTCTGTGCAATCGGCCTTGATGGAGAGCGCGAAGCAAAAACTACAAGCGGAAGCAAGATTCTCCCCGGATGACAACATCAACGGCGCATTACACCAAGAATCAATTACTTGGGCCGCGCAAAAGGTGCTGAGCGATCCGGCGTTACAACGCGACAGTCAGCGCGCAGAGGAGTTGTATGGACTCTCTGCCCGCTACGAACTGGCGGGGGATCGTTTCAAGGCGCAAGAGTTCAAGATGCAAGCCGATAACCTGGCGCGCAAACTTGAAGGCCGCTTCCGCACGGCGCTAAACGAGCGCGTAGCGTTCTGGTCAACCGCGTTCGGCCAAGCCCGAAGCGCGCAACAGCAACAGATTCAAGCCGCACGTCCACGCCCTGAGATCGGGGCCAACAACGCCACGACATCCAGCGCGCAGCAACGACCCGCAGGCAATGCGCAGCAAGGTTTCGGCTTTACGCCGCAGCAAATTGCGCAGTACGCGGCAGAGATTCGCGCGCGCCAGATGGGTTCCTAGGCGCGACGTGCTGAGGGTTTTCTATGGCACAATTGAACATTCCAATCATTGCGCCCGTCCTCAATCAGATGGTCACTGACCTTCAGACGCAGTTTGAAAGCCAAACCACGTTTTACAACTCTGTTGTGAAGCGTGAAAACAAGGGCTTTGTAAGCGGCAAGGGCTGGCGTATTCCTTCTAACTTCAACCGTCCGACAGGCATCACCGCAGGCAATGAAGGATTCTCCTTCAACCCGCCGGGATTGCCTGTGTACGATGACATGTACGTCTATCCCGCGCGCGTCGCGCAGGCGTACCAGATTTCTGGCGACACGCTCCGCAACTTCAGCGGGCAAGCGGACAGCCAGATTGACAGCTTGGCGCAGTACACGGCCACCGTGGCGCTTGCGCTGACCAAAGACATTGAACGCAACTGCGCCGGTGACGGCTCCGGCTTGCGTGCGACGTGCGTTTCCGCGACCGGTTCCACTCTGACTCTCGCGTCAACCCCGGCGTCAAGCTACGGTTCGACGAAGGGCAGCGTGTGGCTGAACGTGGGCGAAACGTATGACGTCATCACCTCTGCCGGTGCGGTACGCGGACAGGTCAAAGTGTCTGCCGTGCCGACCAACACCACGGCAACTGTGACGTTCTACGGACTCGCGGCGTCTGACGTGACCTCAACCGACATCCTTGTGCCGCAAAACGGCTACCTGCAATTCCCGCGCGGGTTGGCCTTCATCGTCAACAATGACACGGGCGTTTTCCAGTTGAACAGCCGCAGTACGCGGCCTCAGTTGAAGGCGAACGTCGTTGATTTGGCGGGCGCGGCAATCACCGTTTCCGATTTCGACCAGGCCGTCGCATTTACCCGCGTTCGTGGCGATATGCTTTCGACGCCAACCGGCGTGACCGNNTCGTTTGGGCCAGAACTTGAAACGCTTCCCTGGCGAAGCGACCAAGTTCGACGGCTCTTTCCAAGAGTTCGGCTTTGGCACCGTCATTGTGCGGCAGTGGTTGGATTGCGATGAAGATCGCGTCTACTTCCTGAACGAGAAAGACCTGTTCGTCTGCGAACAAAAGCCGTTCGGCGTGTACAACGACGATGGCAATGAGATGCGGATGGCAATGGGAACCGCTGGCGTCGGCTCGGATAGCTGGGTGGGTGCGATGGGTATTCACTTCCAGATGGGAGCATATCAAGCCAGAGGCTTCTCGTTGATCAAGCGCGCATCGGTCACCAACCTGCCAACGCAAGTCAACGCGGGTGCGTAGGCTTACTTAAAGCGCATCTATTTGGTGCGCTTTTTCATTTGCTAATTGTAGCAAATAAAGGAGATACCTTGGCAAGCGTAAATACTTCCAACATCACCAACGTAACGCGCCGCGTCACTGGCCAGTCAGGCACGAGCCTGAACTTGGGGTTACAGCCTGCTGCAATCTTTCGCATTGCGGCTGGGCAAGCACCTGGCGACACGGCAGTCTTGCAAGACCCGAACATTCCGGTGATTCAATCGGTTGTCGGACCGGGCACCAACGACATCGGCACCAATACCACGGGCGTCACCGCCGTCACCGTGACCTTGGGCGCAGTGACCGGCACGGCCATCACTTCGACCATCGGCACGACGGACTGGATCGTGTTCGGCCCGTTGCCCACGTCATAGGCTTACTTCGTTGCTAGCCTTTTACTTTGGGAGTCCTTCGCGGGACTCCCGCTTTTTACGGAGGAACCTATGGCTTCGGTAAACGTCAGCAACATTTCTCTGGTTAATTATAATCAGAGCAATATCAACATCAGCGGCTTCAACATTGAGCATTACCGCATAGCCGCCGGGCAGTTGTCCGGTGACACAGCGGTTGTGCCGAACTCGAACACGCCCAGCCGACAGCGTTCTTTGATCAAGGGCGTTATCGGGCCAGTAGCGAACAACGTTCCCGCGACAGGCGCGCAAACCGTGACTGTCACGCTGGGTACGCTGTCCACGGCAGTTACGGCCACTATTGGTCAAATTGATTTCTGGGTGATCTGGGGCGAGTAAATGATTCCGCAATTCCCAAACAGCCATCCCGTCTTTGACGAATGGCCTGTCAAGCAAAACTATCCTTGTCCGGTGTCCAAATCGCGCCTCCGGTATTACCAGCGGCAGATTGATCGTATCGCGGGCAAGGCGAGCAACGGTCGGAGCAATGTGCGCGTGATCTGGGCGGCTGATCCAGACACGCGCATCTCCGGCCAAATCATTGACGGCGAATGGAAGGCACGCTACGCCATTCGCACGGAAACCTACGAATGCACGCGCAAAGAAGGCGAGCTTGATGTTGTCGAGTTCGTGGATGTGGACATCGTTGCGCCGCGCTTCGTCTTTGAGCAGTTTCACGAACCAGCAGAGGCCGCGTTTAACCCTTCGTCGCCGGATACGGATGGCGAGGGCTATTACACGCACCTGTTCACGGTCGGCTTTCACGATGAAACATGTTGCGCGGGGCGAGAAGCGGCGAACGGTTCTATCTGCCTGGGCGCATATCAAGAGCCTTCGGATACGCACTTAGACTACCTGCGAATGCTGATCAGGCTTCGCAATGAGCAAAAGCAAGTGCGAATGATTGGCGATCCGATTACATCGACAGAACTGGCGGAAGATTATCGCCGGGTGAGGTCGTGGGGTGAGCAACGAGACGTGTTGACGCGGCAAGGATTTGCAGGCGTGGCACTGGACAGCTTGCGGCTGCACGGATGGCGCGCAAGCAATACAGACGGCGGCAAACGAAGTAAATTCCAGTTCTTGAATAATGGACTGGTGAAAGGGATTCACTACTGATGACAGGCACACAAAGCGCGTTTGAACTAATCGAAGCGGCTCCGGCAGAGCTTGCTTCGCAAGAGCAACAAAGCCGCGAGACTCGCTATCTGTTTTTCGCGGGCGATGAGCCGGGCTTGCCTTCGCCGGGCGGAATGGAAGTGCAAAGCAAGTGCGTACCGGGCCGCGTCCTCTGGCGCTGCGCGGTCACGCCGGTGGTTTCGTCGCCGGTCAAGTCGCGCATCGTGGATATTCCCGATGGGCGGCTATTGGACGGAACAGACGACGGCAAAGGCCGGGCATCGTATCTACTCGCAGCGGGGCCGGAAGCGGAAACGATGCTCGCGGAATACGGCAACGCTGACCGGGCGCAATGGCAGCGGCGATGGGGACTGGTGGAGTTGACGGCGTGGCGTGGGAAGGGCGTGCGCGAAGTGCGCGACCTGAACCTGACGGCGTTTTTCTTCCCGGAATGGCCTGCGCTCCCTGATAGCAATGCTGAAGTGTTGGCGCAACTGCAAGTTAAACGTAAAGAGTTGGAGTCTTTCCCGCAAGACAAGATGCGTGAGGATATGCTGACGACGTGCGATGAAATGATCTCAGCAGTCAAAATGGCGCAAGAGTATCAATCCCGCACGATTCAGCAAGGCAACATCCGCATCACCTATCCCGACTCGAACGATGGGCATAAGCCGTCGTTTGATTCCAAAGACGAACTCTTCTCGGTGCGCAGTAAGACGGCATTGGCAGTCAACAGCTTGCGCGGCAACCAATCAGATGCGATGACGGCAGGACTTGAGCAAGTGCTTGACAAGGTGCTGGCGCGCGTCGTGCCGCAGCAGCAATCCATTGACCCGCAAGCAATCGCTACCATCGTGGCAGCGACAATGCAGGCGCTACAAAAGCCGGACGATAAAGGCGACGGGAAACCGCAGCCGGTGAAGAAATAATGTCACTACAGCAAAACTTGATAGACATCCGCTATATGCTGGATGAGCCTGCGCCGAACAATCCGAGTCCTCGCGTCTTGTGGCAATTGCTGCAAGATGCGGTTGTCCATCATCGGACGCAGCTACAGAACACGGCGGCACAGTGGGATGTGAACGAATGGCAACTGGTCACGGCGCAAAGTCAGGAAGATTACCTGATCACGGCGACGGACTTTGGCAAGCCATTCTGGGTGCATACGTATGACCCAACCAACCCGCAATTGCCGCGCGTAGAGGTTCCGTTTTCGCAGATGCAGAATACGGACATGTTCTATCAAGGGCCAGCGCAGCTTTTCACGTCAGCATCAAACATCTTCAGCGCGTCCGTGATCTCGTTCTATCGCCAGAATCAGCAATGGTATGCACGATTGACGCCGATTCCGGGCGGTACGGCGACGTACAATATCTGGTATGAGACTGATCCGGGTGGGCAATTGAACTTGTCGGATTCGCCGGGGTTGACGCCATTTCATCACCTAATCCGGGCGCAAACAGCATTCAATGCGTTGCCGTATTGCTCGTGGGGTGACTTGAGTGTTGGCGCAACCGAAGCGTCGAAAGCGGCGGCGTGGGAGCGAAAGACAAAGGCGCTGGCCGTGACATTGAGCGCACAAGTGGCGATGTACCAGCGGCAATTTGACATCTACAAGGCAACGCTCTCGCAAGCGGGCGTTGAGCGTCGCCAGGCATACGGTGAATGGTATATGAACGCCACGGAAGTTACCGGCGGCGGTTTCTTTGGGCCTTCGCAGTTTGGCTTGAACTCATAGGAGACGTATGGGAACTTCAGCAAAATTCTCGCCCGGTTCTGGCACGGGCAATCGCAGCCTGAGCGCCGCGACGACTGGCACGGGAACCGCGATCAGCTTCCACGATTGCCGTCAGGTGTCGTGGTCAACCACGTATCCCGGCACTGCGCCGACAACGGGCACGGTGTTGATTGAGCAATCGCCCGATGCGAGTTTCGCAGGAACGTGGAACCAATTGGCGAGCATTGATTGTTCGCAACTCTCGGCGGGAACGGATGGCTATGGCACATATCCCGGCCAGACCGGCTTTGTCCGTGCGCGGTTTACCGCAAACGCGGATCAGCCAATCACAGTTGAACTCAACGGACTTCGCCCGTAATGGCTGTCACCTTTGCACAAGCGCATCGTGAAGTCGCGCAGACCCTAAACGCCCTTGCGGGCGCGCAAGTGACCACGCGAGAAGCGGCATATACAACCGCGCCGATTACATCCGGCGGTGTTGGAGATTCGCCAATCTTCAACCCGTCGTTTATTTTTGATCGGGCGCTTGATGTGCAAGGCCAGATTGCGCAAGAGATTTGTAACCAGCGGACGCATACTTGGCGGTAGCATTTTGCGT
>JRYG01000309.1_pt1 | contig 12117 bp, 4 predicted proteins | sample 235341 | NCBI WGS metagenome assembly JRYG01 (sample SAMN03074218, study PRJNA261478) | activated sludge metagenome | biome: Wastewater Treatment Plant; feature: Wastewater; material: Activated sludge; isolation source: activated biomass of a wastewater treatment plant treating hydrocarbon... ... | reverse complement strand
AAGAGCAGCGTGCCGTATCGACGGCGTTGTACTCATTGCAGACCAAAAACGCGTTGACGGCCATGTTGCCGGGCGTTGAAGTGACTTCAAGCGAAGTGGCCTTTTTCGGCGGCGCCAACGACGCCCCTATTCAGATCATCCTGAGCAGCGCCAATATAGAGCAAGCCAAGGGCTACGCCGATAAAATGCTGACTCAACTGAAACAGATCAAAGGCACGCTGGAGCCGGAATGGTCGTTGGAGGAAGGCAATCCCGAGGTGCGGGTGCAAGTTGACCGCGCGCGTTTGTCGGAGATGGGCCTCACCATGGCGATGGTGGGGGGCACTTTGCAGACCGCCTTCAGCGGTAATACCGACGCCAAATACAAAGACGGCAGCAACGAATACGACATCAACATCGTGCTCGACGAATTTGACCGCCGCGATGCGGAAGACATAGCCGAGCTAACCGTCATGAACCCGCGCGGGCAGCTCATCAAGTTAAGCCAGGTAGCCGATATCAAGCCCACCACCGGGGCGGCGCGTCTGGAGCGCAACGACCGCATACCCTCGGTCAAGGTACAGTCGAAAGTACTGGGCGTACCTTCGGGCACCATCGGCCAGGCCATCACGGAGTGGGTGGAACAAAACCCGCCGCCTGCGGGCGTTACCGTCAAATACGACGGCGACCTGCGCAACCAGGCGGAATCGTTTTCGAGCCTGGGGCTGGCCTTTCTGGCGTCTATCTTGTTTGTATACTTGATCATGGTAGCGCTTTACGATTCCTATATCTACCCTTTTGTTGTCATGTTTTCATTGCCGGTGGCGATGGTAGGCGCCTTGCTGGCGCTGGCTTTGGCCATGCAAACGCTGAATATCTTCACCATTTTGGGTATCATCATGCTCATTGGTTTGGTGGCCAAAAACGCCATCTTGCTGGTCGACTTTGCCATACAGGCCAAAGCGGAGGGGCACGACACCTACAACGCGCTTATCGAGGCGGGCAGGGCTCGTTTGCGGCCCATCCTGATGACTACGCTGGCGCTCGTAATCGGTATGATTCCGATTGCCATTGCCAAAGGCGCCGGTTCGGAATGGAAAAACGGTTTGGCCTGGGTACTCATCGGCGGGCTAACAAGCTCAATGTTTCTTACGCTGGTCGTAGTGCCGGTGGTATATATCTTTGCCGACAAAATCAAGGACTTTTTTGCGCGGCTTCGCGGAAAGAAAAGCGAGCCGGAGTTGGCATAAAGCCATGTGCGCCCAAGCAACAAAAAGCGCAGCAAGTTTTTGCTGCGCTTTTTGTTTTCATCCAATATACTTGAAACCTTTTTTGCATTTGAACGTAAACTTTTCTATATTTATATAACAGGAAAAGCTTCGGTCTTATGCGAAAAATGTACTTGGTATTTGCAGGAATTGTCGTATTTGTCTTTGCCTGCACCCACGAAGGATTCTCTCCTTTGGACATCGAATTAATCCGGGTTATTGGCGATACAGAACGCTATATCTTGCCGGAGAGTAATGATTATGCCAACCTGCCCAATCAGGATCCAAAAAATCCTGTAACGGCAGAAAAAGCAGCATTAGGAAAAATGCTGTTTTTTGAAACGGGCATTGGTTTAGACCCCACCTATGCAGAATCAAAAGCGACCTATTCGTGCAGCAGTTGCCATATTCCCTCTCGGAACTTCACCGCCGGTCGTTTTCAGGGTATTGCCGACGGGGCTGTAGGTTTTGGATTTGCCGGCGAGGGGCGATTTAAAAATCCGCATTACGAAGGGGATGATGTAGATGCGCAGGGCGCCCGCCCACTGCCGACCATCAACACGGCTTACGTCACCAATGCCTTATGGGCGGGTACATTCGGCTCATTTCACGTAAACGAAGGCACCGAATCAGCCTGGCACCAGGATACGCTGGTAGAGATCAACTTCAAGGGTATCATGGGGCTGGAAGCCAACAATGAGCGGGCATTAATCGTGCATCGCCAGGTTGTCAACAAAGCCGTTACCGATTCGCTGGGATACACGGCCATGTTTGACGCTGCGTTTCCCGACATTCCGGTATCGGAGCGATACTCCCTCAAAACGGCTGCTTTTGCCATTGCAGCCTACTTCCGCACCATTCTCACCAATCAGGCGCCGTTTCAGGATTGGCTCAAAGGCGACCGCAGCGCCATGACGGAACAGCAGAAGCGGGGGGCGCTTTTGTTTTTTGGGAAAGCGGGATGTTACCGCTGCCACAACAGTCCTTCGCTCAACAGCAGCCCGCACCAGTTTTATGCGCTTGGCGTTAATAATTTGTATCAGGAACATGGCGCCAAGGTATTTCGCACCGGCCCTGACGACAAGCGCAATGTGGGTCGTGGCGGATTTACCGGCAGGCCCGAAGACATGCACAAGTTCAAAGTACCGCAGTTGTACAATATGAAAGGCATCGGTTTTTATTTCCACGGCGCCAGCAAAACCTCGCTGCGGGAAGTAGTAGAATACTTCAACAACGGCATACCGGAGAACCCCGATGTGCCGGCCAGTCAATTGAGCGCTTTATTCACAACTCCCCTGGGGCTGACAAACAAAGAAATCGACGACCTGGTAGAATTTTTGGAAAACGGGTTGTTTGATCCCAACCTGGAGCGCTATGCGCCTAAGGAAACCATGTCGGGCAATTGTTTTCCGAATAACGACCCGCTGTCGAGGATGGATATGGGGTGTAATTAGGACTTTGGGACAGTTGGACTTTGCGAACTCAGGGGCTTCACGTAACTTTATATGTGCATAGCCGCATAGTTCGCTCTATTCAATGATGCGGAACACCAGGGCATTGAGCGGTCTTTCGCCGCCGGGGCATTTGGCTTTAATATTTTCAAAATAATAAAAATCGCCGGGGGCGGCTTTTTCGATCAATTGCTTGGCTCTTTCGTTCATTCCGCCTTCGCGCACAAACACCTCAATGGGGTCTTCTTTGGGGCGCACCCAGATAATACTGCAAGATAAGATGTGGCAGGACATGCCTTCGTAGTCGGAAGTAAGCGCGACGCTCAGGTCGGCCTGCTTTTTGAATTCTTCAGCGGTAATAGCGCCGCTGGTAAGGCCGTTGTAAACTGCGGTGGGGTCGGGAATGCGTTTCACTCGAAACTGCAATTCCTTAAGCGCCTTGTTGCCGGCTTCAACGCGGATAGCGGCCTTGCCCGGTTGTTTAGCGAGGGCGATATAGTTTCCGTTTCCTTTGTCGACAAGCGTCAATTCGTCGCTGTACAAGCGGATATTTTCGCTGGGCACGCCGGCAACGGCCACCGTGAGGGGGTTGTCGACTCCGATATAGAGTACGTTCATCTTATCGGCGGCGACGCTTACGGCGGGGGATTGCGCCTGCAGCACGCCGGTAAAAAAAACGGCAACAAGCAGGACAAATGAAGTGATAAAAGGTATCAGGGTAAAGCGGTCGGCGTGTTCGGTTACGGGAGGCGCCAGCAAACGCTGTATGCGGCGGCTGAAATGGCTGGATTGGGAAGCGGCATTCATGGTTAAAGCAATATTTTTTTGGTTAACAATAGCTAACAGGCACTCTGCAAATACAACAGGGTCGGCGCCTCCGGCCACGGCCAGGTCGTCGCAGGATTCCTCGCGCAATTCGCGGATGCGGGCAGCGAGCCAATGTATTGCCGGATGATAAAACAGCAGGATGGTAATGATAGAAAGCAGAAAATTGACCAGAAAATCGCTACGCAGTACATGCGCCAACTCGTGCAGCAATAGCGCCTCAACCTGGTCGGGCGGTAAATTGGTCAGCCAGCCGGCGGGTATCATCACTACCGGCTTGAAATAACCGAAGGCCACCGGAGTTTTGACGATTGTAGATTCGAGCAATAATACCGCTTGCGAGACCCCCATTTTCATTTTTAATAATTCAAATCTGTATTGCCAGGCGGCAGGCGGCGTAGCGGCGCCTTCCCGGCGCAGGTATTGCAGAAACAGATAAGCGCCAAGCGCCCTTACTCCCAGTGCCAGCACGCCGAGCAGCCAGGCCAGGGTAAGCCAATGCAGTTGGTTGAACAGCAGGCCATGCCAGGAGGCGGCCTCCCCTACCCTTTCCGCATCGGTTACCGGTGCAATTTGCGACGCAGTTGCGTTGCCGGCTGTCCGCAATATGGCGGGAGTATCTTCTCCAAACCCCAAACCAATAAAAGTAAAGACAGGCACAATGAGACATGATATTAAAAACAACACCATAACCTGATAGCGTCTGGCCGGGTTCATTGCAGCTGTAGCGCGATAACACAGCCAGGCCAAAGCGCCAATAAGCGCCAATTGCCAGATGGAGTGCAGGAGAGTCCATCCTATAGCCTGGACCCAATCGAGGGCGAGAAAATTTTTCATCGTCCGGCATTTTTTTTCTTTTCCTGAATTAATTTTTCCAGCGCCTCTATTTCGTCGGCTTTGGGTTCGCCCTGGCCAAGGGCGTGCATTAGCAATTCAAAAGCTGAACCGTTGAACACTTTGTCGAGCAGATGGCTGACTGCCGATTGCCTGACCTGCGGGGCTTTTATAGCGGAGGTGTAATAGTGGGTGTTGCCCGATTCTGTTCGAACCAACATGCCTTTTTCGTGCATGCGCTGCATTTGCTTCAGGGTAGTGGTGTACCCCACATCCTTTTTCTTGAGCAATTGCTCGTGGACATACCTTACTGTTGCGGGTTCGCAATCCCACAATACTTGCAGAATTTCTATTTCAGCGTCGGAGGGTTGAAAATTGCGTATTTCCATTATTACGACATTTGTCGTACAAATATATACGACATTTGTCGTAATGTCAAGTGCTATTGTTTTTTTTCTACCTGCTCACGCTCATTTTGAGTATTGAGGATTTGGGGGGACATTCTCCCTCTCCTCATGGTGCGGGCAGCAGTGCGGTACGTTTGATAGCGTTAAGCATATCGTGATAAGCGGGATTCACCTTTTTGCCTTCGATCAGGAGGTAAGTAGCGCGGTCCTGGATTTTATCAAAAAGCCATTGGACGATATAGTTGATATCATCATCAGCGCCAAAGGTGAGATAGAGGCGAATTGACTCGCGGAAGCCGATGCTAAGGCCGGCGTGGTCTTCGTCAATGATGATAGAAGCCTGGGAGTCGGGTATTTTGAATTTCTCTCCAAATTTAAGCCAGCGGTAATAAGCGCCGAAGAGGTGGTATTTGAGGTCTTTATCGGCGGTAATAATTTCTATTTTCATTTTATCAAAAGCAAAGCGGGCGTCGTTGCGATGGATGACGTCATTGCCGGGATGGGCGGAAGGCTGGGCTTTACCGCTGAAATACTGTTCAATTTTTTCGGCCAGTCGTTCGATTGTCTGGAATTTTTCGGTCATGACCTCTCTTACAGTGGGGTCTTCAAATTTTTCGAAGGCATCCGGATGAAACTTGGCGCGTAGTTGGCGGAGAATAAGCTTAAACGATTCCGGGGTTAGCTCATCGAGGGGTACGCCGAAATATTGGTGGATTTCTTCTTTTTCCTGAGGGCTGATAGCGGTTGCGATCATGGTCTTGCTGGTTATTTTTTGCATAAAGCGATAGAAATACTAACACTGTAAGCAGCAAAAACGTTGAGCGCAAATAAAAGTGGGCCAAAGCCGCGGGCGCGGCTTCGACCCCCTCATCACATGAAACAAATTTACGTCGTGTGCCGCAGGAAGGTGATTCCCGGACAAAAATCTTAATAACTGGGAAAGGTTTGTAAAGGGAAAGAAGTTGGAAAAAAGGGGTGGGGCATGGCTGATGCAGCCATACCCCGCCAAAATATTTGTTATCTCGAGATCAACATCCGCTTGGTTGCGCGATGCGCTCCGGCTTCGAGCGTATAAGACAATACGCCGGTGGGGAGGTCATCGCGGTTGAGCTTCAGTTGATGGAATCCAGCTTCGTAGTATCCGCTGATTTGGCGGAGCAATTTACCGCCGGCATCATGGATCAAGAAGGTAGCGTTGCCTGCCTCCGGCAATTCGAAGCCGATCGTCGTTTCTTCATTGAAGGGGTTAGGCTGGTTTTGGTACAACTCGAATCGGAGTGTAGTTGCAGCCGTTCCTTTTTCGAAGAAAGCGAGCGATACGTCACGGATTTCGCCTTCGAGGCTGTAGGCTTCCTGTTTGGTATAGCCGGAGCCGATGCTCAGCACATTGCGGAGTCGGGTATTCGACTTGGCGCGCAGGATCAGCGTAAAGATGGCGTCGTCGGTAGCCCTGATATTTTCATCGGGCCAGTTCCAGCTGGTAGTGATCATGCCGTTATCCACAAAGTTCCAGCCGAAGTGATCAGATCTGGCGACGCCATAGTCGATACCGATGACCTCTACCGATTGCGGATCGAAGTGCAGCGTATACTGGTAGCCCAGGATTTCCGCCATTTGGCGGGAAGTAAAGGCTACCTGGTATTCCTTGCCGGCGGTCAGTTGCTGATCTTCCACGTTAAAGATCAGGCTGCCCTGGCGGGTATCGACGGCGCCTCCATCGTGCAGGCTGGGCACCACGGTATTATTCACATCGCCGATCTTGATACCCGTGAAGTCGAGGTCTTCCATACAACCGCTGAGGTTGTCGAGGCTAATTGATTCGGGGAAGGCTTCGAACCACGGGTTTTCGGAAACCGGGAACTGATAGCTTCTGTCAACGAAACGCCAGCTGGTATTATTGTTATAAGCCGGGATATCGCCCAAAATCAGATCGCGAACTTCCTGAACGTCGGACATATTGATTGTCTGCGAGTTATCGGCGTCGGCTGCAACGCGGTGGTAAGGCGTAGCAATCAACTGAACGCCCTGTACGTGTCGGCGGATAATGATCACGTCTTGCGTAGTGACGCCATTGGGATGGTCGTCATCTTTGAGCGGCGTGATCGTATAATCATGGCCTAGCGGTACACCGTCGAATCCGTACAATCCATTTTCATCAGTCAATGTAGACTGAGTAAGAATGGAGCTGCTGAGCGTTATTTGCGCATTTTCGATTGGCTTATCGAACACTGTCAGGGCAATACCTTCGAGGTTGGCCAGTTGTTCGCAATCGTTGCACAAATTGTCAGGATCCTGAACGAATACCAGGGCTTCGCAGAACTTGTAGTTGGGTCCGCCCACCGTGCCGTCGGGTTGTACGGAATAGGGATTATCAGCGCTATCCCAAACATACACTTCGACAGTGAGGCTGTATCGGTCGTCGCAAGTCAGTACCAGGCTGGTCTGGTTAATATCCGGCGTTTCGCCCGGGCGGTTCACGGAGAAACGCAGCGGGAGCGAGCATTCGGGAACATTGCACTGGGCCAGGTCGCTGGCAAAGATAGTCACGGCTGCTTCATCGATATCGCCATCGCCATCGGCGTCGGTATTGGGCGCCACGGGTTCGAGGTTGACGATGAGCCCGCTGAAGCATATCGGGTCGGCTACGTAGCAGTCGACTACTTCAAACGGCATGTTGGCCGTAGTTTCATTGCCGCAGGCATCTTCAACGGTCACCACGAAGGCATGGTTGCCGATGGGGAACTCGCCGATGATCGAGAATTGCGGGTATTGGCCGTGCAATACCTGTGCGTTATTGAGCGTAGCGTCGATATCGCCGTCGGCATCAGCATCCAGTTGGATGGTAAAGATCAGGCTATCGGGCGAGCAGTGCTCGACTATGCTAAACGGATACGTTACCAGGCCTTCGCACTCGATGCTATCGGTGCAGAAGGGCAGCGGTATTTCGAAGCTGATAGCCGGCGCCAGCGTATCGTGTACGGTAATGACCTGCGTATACTTCCAGTAGCCGGTGCTCGGGCTAAGTTGCCAGTAGCCGTTCGGGTTGGTAGTTCCATCGCAGCTCGTACCTTTTGTACCTGCGGCCGGTATGAGGTTGCCCTCGAGGCTATCGCGGTCGATATAAGTCGTGTCAGGTCTTCTGAGTACCCAGACATTTTCTTCGCCCTGGAAGAGATCGCAATCTTCATTGCGGTCAACCACGACAGCCGGATCGATGCCGTTCCATTCGCACCAGTTAATCACGTGGTAGGTACGAAGGATGCGGTAACATTCATCGTCGAGTGCGGGCAGGTAAACGTCATCGTTCGTAACCGTTATCGAATCGCAACCCAAGTGATAGAGGGCCACCGTATCGGCGTTATTGGCGCAGTCGGTTTCCGTATCTTTCGGGAAGCGAATTTCGTAGTTCAAGCTGGGCGTAATAGTCACCAACTGATCGAAGATCGTGTTAGAGATATTGCCCACTGCATCGATAGCCACGAAGCGACGTACGATTGTGCCATAGTTGCCACACTCGTTGAGGTTAACAATAGGCGTCAATTCAGCGGCTTCAGCCGAGCAGTTATCTACCACATGCGGTACGCCGAAGAGTTGTTGCAATTGCAGCGTATCGTAGGGGTTGAAGTTGTACGGCAGTACTTCGCAGCTTACTGTTGAATCAGCCAGGCCGGTGCAGTAAGGCAGCGTTTTGTCTTCTACCAGTATATTAGACCAGCAGCTGTTCACGTTGCCGTGAATATCGGTTACGCGCAGTTCAACCATGATATATTGACCGGCGTCGCAGCAGGTGAAGTCCACATACGAACCCCAAGCCGACCAGGTGGGTACGAGCAGTGAGTCGCAGGTTTGCGGATCGCGTACATAGTAGCGACGCACCTGGATACTTTCGATGCCGCAGTTGTCGTAGCTCTGGTTATTGATATGGAACGTATACAGACGCGCCAGACCGCCGCCGCCGAGCGACACATTGAGGCCGTCGTGGCAGATCGCCACGGGCTCTTCGAGGTCGGCTACGCGGAATATGCAGTCTTTCACGGTTGTATTGTTGCAGTCGTCGGTCACAATATAGCGGAAGTAGTAGTCGCCTATCGCCAAGCCGGCAATTATACGCGGATCAGCAGGATCGATCACGTGGAGAACCGTCACGCCGTCGAAAGCCACGATCTGGGTAATAACCGTCCAGTTGTCGGAACATACATCGCTGACCACCGGCCAGGGCGCTTCGACAGTGCCGGTACATTCAAACGGATCGGTGTGGAAGAGCATAATGTTCTCGTCCAGTATCGGGCAGTAGTGATCCTGGAGCGGGCAATCTACCACTGGGCCGGTTGTATCGGCTACCTCGATCACTTGCAGCAGCGTAGTATCGCCGTTATTGGGATCGCAGGCGTTGGTAATTGTCCAGTTTCGGTAGATAGTATAAGTACCGCTGCACACATTCGCTACTGAGTCGGCATAAGCGGCGGTCAGGTTGCAGTAATCGGGATCGAGCGTATGGCTGCCGAAGGCCGATTGAACAACCGGATAACCGGTCACATCGGGGTGCGGGTTGCCGTTGGCGTCAACCTGGAAGGTCTCGTTGCAAACCAGCGTTGCATTGTCAGCGGGGATAACATCATTAAAGATAGCCCGTCGGAAAATAATATCCTGCTGGCAGGTTACCACTTGACCGAGGATGGTAGTAGCGGTAAATGTTCTGCGGATAATAATCTCGTCGCAAGCATTGTCTTCGATGCGTTCGTCCGTGAAAGTAATCTCGTCAATACCGCAGCCGTTGACAATACCGGGTTCGCCGGTGCGAATCAAACTAGCCGGGTTATTGAAGATCGAGTCTGCGTCCGAGCAGATCAGGTCTACAAGTTCGCCTTCATCATTAGCGATACGGGTAACCAGGCCGGGGCAGTCCAGTTCGGGCAGCGGCGGCGTAGCCGTTACGGTGGCGGTACACTGGTTATCGCCGTTATCCGTGAACGTAATCGACACCTCGCCGAGCGGGAAAGGACCGAAAGTTACGGGTTGTCCGTAGGCGCCGGTTGTGCCGTTGCTGGCCGTCCATCCTTGCGGAGATGTAAATGAGCCGTTAAGCGTTACGACAAAAGTAAAGATATCGTCGTCGGCATTCAGCGGCGTATTGTTGTCGTCGCAAATCTCGGAGGTAACCATTGCATTGATCTGGCAATCGCCGAATGAGCAGGGCGCGGGAGCCGGAACGGATATCGACACTGCGCAATCGTCGTTCATCATATCGTGGAACTCGAGGGTAGCGTCGCCGTCACTGATGTTGTAGGGGCCGAACACCACTTCATCGCCGTAGCTTCCGGTATACAATTCACCGAGTTGATCGAAGGCGTACCATGCCGGGCTGCCGTTGGCGCCGTTTATGCGTACACGTACGGAGTAAGTATCATCGGCAGGATTATCGTCGGTGCCGTTATCGTTGCAAACCACTTCGAGTACTTCGGGTTGAATGACACAGTCTACTCCCGAGCAAGGCGCCGGAGCTTCTACGTATACGGCCATCAGGCAGAGGTCGTTAACGGCATCGGTCACTACGAAGTTGATGTTGCCATCGCTGATATTGTAGGGGCCGAAAGTGACCATCGTATTGTATTGGCCGTTGACGCCGAGCGTGGAGGTCCAGCCATAGCCTGCATTGCCGCCCTGAACCATCAACTGGAAGGTAAAGGTGTCGTCGGAAGGATCATCAGGCGTATCATTGTCGTTGCAGATGATATTATCCACTACGGCCATCACCGTACAAACGTCGGTACAATTTTCGGGCGCTGTCAGCGACAGGGTTGTCTGACAAGTCGCATTGCTGGCTGCCTGAATTACGATACTGATTGGCTGTCCGTTGGCCGGGTAGTTTTGGAAAACCACGGGTTGGCCAAAGGCGCCGCTAACGCTGCCGTCGGCGGTGGTCCAGGTAGTGCCTGCGTTGGAACCATTTACTACAACCGTAAAATTGAAAGTTCCGTCGGTATTACATTCTACATCTGTTACCTGGGCGACGAGGCTGCAGCTCTGGTTAGAGCATGGCGGAGGCGCCTGAACAGTAATCGTTTCGTTGCAGTTAACATTCACCCAATCAACAAACGTCAGCGTTGTATTGCCATCGGCAATATTGTAAGGGCCGAAGCTGGCGGTTACGCCGTAGAAGCCGGTGCCTGCGGGTGTGCCGTTGGGTAGCAAGGCCACCCAGCCGAGGCTGCCATTCTGGCTTGTGACGAGTACCGTGAAGGTATACTTGTCGTCGGCATTATTGCCAGGGGTGCCATTGTCGTCGCACAGTACGCTGAGCAATTGCGGTTCGATGGTACATTCCGGTACCGAGCAAGGCGGCGGCGAAGACACGTAGATAGCCGCTATACAATAGCTATTGGCGTCGCCGACTACGGTGAAAGTAATATCCTGGCCGGTCAGATACGGGCCGAAGGTTTGAGGAACGCCGAAGATACCGGTTGCCCCGTTGCTGGCCGTCCAAGTGCCGGTTTGACCGGTGAGGAGCAGGTCAAAGGTATAGGTATCGTCGTTGTCGTTATTCGGCGTGCCGTTATCGTTGCAGATCACGTTCGTGATAGAGACGCCGATAGAACAATCGTCATCGCAATCCGAAGGCGCAATAACCGTCAGAGTTGTGCTGCAAGACGGGTCGGCATTATCGCGAACTACGATGGTCAGCGTCTGGCCGTTTGACGGCAGCTCAATGGAAGTAGCCGTTGCGCCGTAAGCGCCGCTTGCTACAACCGTGTTATTGAGGTAAGCCGTCCAGCCTGCATTACTTGCACTATTCGAAGCTGACAGTGAGAACGTAAAGGTAACATCCGTTACGCAGCTCACATCTACAAGAGTAGCTTCAATCTCGCAGGGTTGCGGTATGAGTTGGAGGCCTGCATCCCAGGTCAGGTCGCTTTCACCCGGATCGACATCGATGCAGGTTGTGCTACCGGTTACGGGATCGGGATCGGAGTCGATGCTGTCGTTGGCGCCGGTATTAGGCGTAGCGAACTGGTATCCTGCCGGCAGGTTCGAGAACGTCACGATGTAATTCACATCGGGATTCAGGCCGGTGAAGAGGTATTCGCCGTCGGCATTGGTGGTTTGCTGAGCCACGAATGTGCCGTTGCAGGTAGTGAGAACTACCGTCACGCCTTGAACGCCGGTTTCATTATTATCCTGGATGCCGTTATTATTGGCATCAAACCATACGTAATCGCCGATTTCAGCGGTTGGCGGCACATCTGAGCAGGGCGCCGGGGGCGTCAGCGTAAAGTCAACGGTACAGCCGGCATTTCCACGGTCGCGAACCCTGATATTAACCGGTCCGCCGCTAATAGGATACGGGCCGAAGTT
>JRYG01003521.1_pt1 | contig 12148 bp, 13 predicted proteins | sample 235341 | NCBI WGS metagenome assembly JRYG01 (sample SAMN03074218, study PRJNA261478) | activated sludge metagenome | biome: Wastewater Treatment Plant; feature: Wastewater; material: Activated sludge; isolation source: activated biomass of a wastewater treatment plant treating hydrocarbon... ... | reverse complement strand
ATTCAGAGATCACGGACAGTACGATGAATGTCTTTTTGGAGAGTGCCTTTTTTGATGCCGTCAATATCCGAAAGAATTCTAAGCGGCTCGGACTGATCACGGATGCTTCACAGAGATTTGAAAGGGGAATTGATATTGACATGGTAAAGTATGCTTCACTGAGGGCAGCTTCATTGCTGAGCGAACTTGCCGGAGGAACCGTGTCAAAAGGACTGCTGGATGTTTATCCGGAAAAATTTGAACCCGTGATCTCGAAAATGAGGATGAGCAGGGCAAACAAACTTCTCGGCACTGATCTTTCTGAAGATGAAGCAATAAGACTGCTTGGGCGCATCTGCATCCGTTTTACAGGAAAGACCGGGGACAATATGAACTTCAGCATTCCCGAATCACGAAGTGCAGACCTTGAAAGGGAGCCCGACCTGATCGAAGAACTTGCAAGGCTTTACGGATATTCAAAGATAGAAAGCAGTTTTGATTTCAGGACGAGCCTCCTGAGGGGAAGGGATACTGAAAGCGAAAAGATGGCAGAACTTAAGAGAGCAATCTCAGGTCACCTGATAGGCAGAGGTTTCAATGAGATAATCACAATTCCACTTGCAGAGGTCAGCAAGCCGCATTCTGCAAGCGAAGAAATCCGTCCGATCCGGCTCATAAACAGCCTCACAGTTGAGATGAACTCCATGAGGACAGACTTGCTTGACGGCATGCTTAAGGTGATCGCAGATAATTTCAACAAGTCGGGCAAGGATATTTCCCTCAGGTTATTTGAGACGGGAAGGGTGTTTGAGGATAAGGGCGCAAGTTTCTCTGAAACCGACCGGATCGTTTTTGCACTTTCCGGAAAGTATGACGGAACGTCATTTTATGAGGGTGAGAGAGACTACGGAATGTCTGACATCAGGGGAGAGCTCGAAATGCTTCTATTCAAATTGAATATTGAAACTTTTCGATTATTTTACTATAATGACAACCAATTTGGCGGTGTCAGGATAGACGTTGGTTTAAATGGCGAGGTCGCAGGCAATATAAATAAGGCAGATAGGAATCTGCTCAAGGCATACGACATTGAATCTGACGTTTATTTTTGCAGGATTGATCTTGGCAAGCTGAAATCCCAATTGAAACCTGCGGGGAAATTCAGAAGCATTTCAAAATTTCCCGCCGTAAAGAGGGATATAGCCGTTGTAGTTGACAGAAAGACTACTNNAACAGCGGCCGGCCGCTTTTGAGGTCAATCGAATTGATTGACATATACGAAGGCAAACAGGCAGGAGAAGGCAAGAAAAGCATGGCTTTTTCGCTCGAATTCTACTCGAACGAGAAAACTCTGACGGACACCGAAACAGGTGAAGCAATGAAGAGGATCGTTAAGGATCTGGAAGTAAAGGCAGGTGCGGCACTCAGAAGCTGATCAATAAATCAAACAAGCTGGTTTGGCAAAAGATCTTCTAAGAGATCAGAAAAATGCGGTCAGAATTAGTCTTGAGGAATTGCACTCAAAGATCAAGTCGCTCATTTCAAAACACAAGGACCTTAAGAACGAAAGCAATCTTCTGAAGGAGAACCTGAAGAATCTGAACCTGAAGATCTCTGAGCTCAAGCTTCAGAATACAAAACTGAGCACTGAGCTGATAAATAAGGACAAAGAAATTTCGGAACTGAAGAACCTGACTCTGAATGCAACATCCGGTTCACTTAGCACTGCCGAGAAAGAGAACGTGAGATCGCGCATTAAGGAGTTAATTGCAAGGATTGACACGCATCTTGAGAATTACGAAGACCACGATGAGAGATATGAAGACAGGTGACAAAATGTTTGACTGCAGCAACAGCAATCTTAACAGGTTTCGCAACAATTCAATCAAATCATGACTCAGAAAGAGATCCGTGTAAGGATTTTCAACAGCGAATACAATCTTCAGGGAGATGATCCCGAGAAGGTTGAGAGGATCTCAGACTACGTTGACGGGATAATGAACAGGATCAACACAGAATCGCCGAATCAGTCGGAAGAGACAATCGCCGTTGTATCGGCTTTGAACATTGCGGAGGATTTTTTCCGGGAGAAAGAAAACAGGATTGAATTGGAGAAAGAGCTTTCCCATCTTTACGATGAGATAAACTCCAAGGTCAAGGGAATCAACGACCTTATTGACGAGAATCTGTAAGAGTTTCAACGTTCTTTAAGATAAGTCTACGGTTTTAAAGAAACCGCACAGGCAATAGTCAAACATTATATAAAACCAACAGTTTTAACTATTTGGGAGGTAAGCTCAAAGGCTGTGTCGATTACAGGCCTCAGCCGCTTGCCGGACCTGCCTGAGCTGAGAAGCTCTTTTATGGCAGGCAGTGGAAGTAAAAGACACATTGGCACCGCCCACTGTATGATAGAAAAGGTTTTATCATAACCTTTGCACTATTAACATGTCCTGTGCGGTTTTATTTTTTTCAACTGAATTTTTTGAAGCAATTTCAAGAATAAATACATAACCAACAAAGCATCGAATACGAATGAACATGGAATTATATATACTTTTGCCACTGCTGGTGGGCCTTTGCCTGCTTACGTTCTTTTTGGGATGGTTCCTGAATTCGAGAGCCAACAAGACAAAAATAGACGGCGCGGAAAACATTGCCAGGAAGCTAATCTCAGATGCAGAGGAGAAATCAAAGGAAAGACTGCAGGAAGCGGAGAAGAGGTCGAAGGAGCACATGGCAGACGCGGAAAAGTTTGCTCAGAACCTTAAAAAGGAGAAGCTCCTTGAAGTGAAAGACGAGTTCCTGAAGAGGAAACAGAAGTTTGAAGAAGAAACGAAAGAGCGCGAGAAGAACGTAGTCGAAGATGAGAAGAAGCTGAAGCGTGAAAAGGAAGCGATCGAGAAGCTCCGAACAGAGAATGAGAAGATGCAGAACTCTCTCAAGCGCACTGAAGAGGAAATGACCGAAAAGATAAGAGTGGCTGAGCAGAAATCATCGGATGCGGCGAAGGCCATTGCCGAATACAATGAAACGCTAGCGCAGGCAAAGGAGAAACTGCAGAGAATTTCCGGACTGACCGAGGAAGATGCAAAGAAGCTGCTGTTTGAGAATCTGATAAATGAAGTGAAGCTTGAAGCGGCGCAGAAGATACAGGAAGTCAGGGAGGAGGCCAAGCTCGAATGCAACAGGATCTCAAAGAACATAATAATTCAGGCGATCCAAAGAACAGCATCGGACCACTCTGTTGAAACCACGGTAAGCGTGCTTCAGATAAACTCCGATGAACTCAAGGGAAGGATAATCGGAAAGGAAGGAAGGAACATCAGGGCATTTGAGGCAGCCACAGGAGTTGACATCATAGTTGACGACACGCCCGAAGCTATAATCATTTCAGGCTTCGATCCTTTCCGCAGGGAGATTGCAAGAGTGGCAATGGAGCGGCTGATAGCAGACGGAAGAATTCATCCGGCGAGGATTGAAGAGATAGTGGAGAAGGTTCAGAAAGAACTTATAGAAGACCTGATAAGAGTCGGAGAAAACACACTCATAGAAATGGGAATCCAGGGTGTGCACAGAGATATCATAACGCTCATCGGCAGAATGAAGTACAGGTCAAGCTACGGGCAGAATGTACTCAGCCATTCAATTGAAGTAGGCCATCTTGCAGGCATTATGGCTTCAGAACTTGGGCTTGATGCTCACATGGCAAAACGTGCGGGCCTGTTGCATGATATGGGTAAGACAATCGACAGAAGCATAGAAGGCCCCCATGCAATACTCGGATACGAAGTGGCGCGAAGATGCAAGGAACATCCCGTTATCTGCAACGCAATCGGAGCGCATCACGACGAAATGCCGATGGAACATCCGATCGCAATACTCGTTCAGGCGGCGGATGCAATCAGCGGCTCAAGGCCGGGAGCGAGGAGAGAATCAATTGAAGCTTACTCGAAACGCCTTGAGAAGCTCGAAACTATCGCCAAGTCGTTTGAAGGCGTTGCAAAAACGTTTGCNNCAGGGCGTGAAGTAAGGGTGATAGTTGAACAGGATAAGGTAAACGACACAACACAAGATCAGCTGGCATCAGATATTGCACATAAGATCCAGGAGGAAATGGAATTCCCGGGACAGATCAAAGTGAATGTGATCAGGGAAAGGCGTTCAATAGCATATGCAAAGTAATTATGTTAACTTGACAGCATGAAGAAGAAGCTTCTGATAGGAATCACCGGCGGCATAGGCTCAGGCAAGACAATTGTATGCCGCATGCTTGCAAGAAGAGGGTTCAAAGTTTTCTATGCAGACACTCTTGCCAAGAACCTTTACAAGACAGATAAGTCCCTTGTGCAGAAGATCGTAAAGTCGTTCGGCAAGGACATTCTGAATTACAAGGGACAGGTGATACTACCAAAGCTGAAAGAAAGAGTGTTCTCGTCAAAGAAATCATACCAGGCAATAAACAGGATCGTACATCCTGTTGTGATAGACAACATAAAGAAACAGGCGGCGCGCAGCAAGTTTGATATTGTAGTGATCGAGTCCGCATTGCTGTTCGAAAGCGGCTTCAACAAGGACCTCGACTATGTCGTAATGGTTTATGCAAACGAAAAGAACAGGATCAGCAGGCTTATGATACGGGACGAAGCAAGCAAGAGCAGCATTAAGAATCTTATGAAATTTCAGATGGACGAAAGAAAGAAACTGGCAATGTCTGACTTTGTGATAATGAACAACAAAACAATTGACGATCTGAAGGTTCAGGTAGATTTCCTAAGCACAGTGCTTAAAGCGCTTGCCAGGTAGCATATGAAANNTTGTATTTCCCGTGACAGACATTGTTTATGATGTTGTCACCATTATCTTCCTGCCTTGTGCCTGCCCACCAACCGACAGCATAATCAGTTCCATTCAGGTTCATGTGTTTCTCAAATATGATAACATGCCCATGCCACACTATCAGATCGCCGGGCCTTGCATTACCGAAACCGTTTGCAGATACAACAGGCAAAATATCGGAGTATAAGAGCGTGTCGAACAATTCTGCTGTGGTGCAGTTTTCCGAAGGTGTCATAAATCCGGACAACTTAAGCACGTTGAGAGCAAAGACGTTGCACTTAGTGTATCCCGAAAGTTCAAGAGGAAGGTCTCCAAGCCAGTAGAGCAAAGTAGTGTCGGCTTCTTTTTCATACATTGGGTTAAGCTGTTCGGACTCAGCGACTTCGAGAATTGTATAATATTCCTGCACTTCCGAGACTTCACTTTCCGTTTGATCTTCATTCCTTTCAGCAGATTTCTTTGATGAAGAACAGCCGGCGGCCGATATCGCAATTAACAAAAGACAAATGGCCGGATATAACTTCTTCAGCCAATCAAATGCGGGAATGAATTTGAATTCAGTTGCCAATTCTTTCAAGCTTGAACTTGTTCCATCTTTCAATTGCATATTTTCTGAATTCCGCAGGCGCCTTGCTGAAAGACTGATCTATGACCATTTCACCCTTTTGGAGGCCGAATCCTGTGACGTCAAGATCCATGACTCCCCTTATGGCATACTTTGCATGACCTTCATGCATGATCAGCTTCAGGCCGTCCGGGCTCACATCCCCCTTACAAGAGAGCTTGTAAAGAAATGTTGTTTCTAAGACACCGTTTTTATCAAGGTCAGTGACTGATAAAGAATTTTCTATGTATTCAAGAGTGACATCAACCATGCAGTCTTTTATGAAGTCGTTGATCTTCCACAAGACTTCCGGTTCGCCTTCCGCAAAATCATAAGCGTACAGATATTTCGAAGCCACTCCATCGCCTGTATTTTCCTGTTCAGTTTCAGTTATCACAAGATGATTCATTCCAAGGGAGTCCCTGAATCCCGCATACGCAACAGGAATGCCGTTCACCTCGCGGAGACAGGATTCGGGAATGTCGCTTAGCCTGTAACTTACTTCGCTTAAGACGGAATCAGAACGATGAGAAACAGATGCCGGCACGTTTTCGACTTTCTGCCGGCTCAGATCTTGTTCATCTGCGGCGCTGTCAGCGGCAGAATGCCTCTCTTTCTCATCCTGCCTGTTCTTTGCACAGGACGCAGCAATGATACAAGAGAACAACAAAAAAAGCACAAGACTGAACTGCATCAGAGCGGCTCTTTCAAACCCTATGATAATTTGTTTTGTCAAATAATATATCAGATGCTGAAGCCAAAGGATCTGAATAGAATCGGCGGAAATTAATGAATAAATTCCGACCGAAACGATAAATTGTTTTCGGCCAAATTAGTCATAAAGGCAAAGAAAAACAATCTTAGCGGCCTGTTCCCGGAGGGAATTGTTTTTATCGCAATGGCTGTTAAGAACGCGACAAAATCAAATCTTACCCTAACATTGAAATTATTACTCATTCTTGCTTTAGCGGCTCCTGCATTCGATACATTCGCACAATCGCCGGGCACCGACAGAGGAAGCGTATCCGGGTTTGTCAAAGAAGACGGCTCGGGAATCCCGCTGGAGTCAGCAACGATAAGGCTGTTCATGGAGAAAGACTCATCGCTTGCAGGAGGCGCACAGACTGATTCCGAAGGATACTTCCTTATTGAAGGCATAAAGGCAGGCAGATACAGAGTTGTCGCAAGCATGGTTGGACATTCCACCGCATATGTGAAGGGCATACAGATCACAGGAAATCAGCCCGGTGTTGTCCTGGATACGGTCTTTCTGAGATCAGGCGAAGCCACCACTGAGGAGATTGATGTGAATGCTGAAAGGAGCAATGTCGAATTTAAGGATGACAAGAAGATCTACAACCTGGAGAACAGCATTCTCAGCAAAGGAGGAAATGCGACCGATGTGCTGAAGAGGATCCCTTCGGTGGAAGTTGACCAGGACGGTAACGTCAGCCTCCGCGGAAGTTCCAATGTAAGATTCATGATCGACGGAAAGATGGTGAGGCAGAATGTAAGTTCAATACTGGAGCAAACACCCGCTGGTTCAATTGAAAGCATAGAGATCATTTCAAACCCGGGTTCGAAATACGAGGCCGAAGGAGAGGCAGGACTGATAAACATTGTTCTCAAGAAGGGCAATGAGCTTGTTGGTTATGCAGGGCAGTTCTCACTCGGAGCAGGCAACCGCGATAAATACAATGCAGGGCTTTCGCTGAGCAAGAAGAACAGCAGGCTCAATATATACGGCAATTACAACTTCAGGGACTTTGACAACAGGATGGATGGGGCGAGTGAACTCACAAATCTTCTGATAAGCGATCCCAAGTATGTCAGCGAATCGACTTCGGCACTGATGAAGGTTATCTCCCATCAGTTCAAACTCGGCAGTGATTTCTTTGTATCCCCTCTTACCACGCTTGGACTAAGCGCAACGTATCAGACGCGTGACAGGAATTCTGATGAGCAGTCAAATACATCCAACCTTGACGAATCAGGAAATGCAACCTCAAACTTTCTCACAAATTCAGGCGAAGACGAATCCGGAGATGCTTTCGATGCTTCATTTACACTGAACAAGATCCTCTCATCACCTCAGCATGTGCTGACCGGAGAAGCAACGTTTGCATTCAACAATGAGGATGAAAACATCTTCACCAATACGCAGGAGTTTGACGGCATGATGAATCCGACGAACAATACTCCCGAGATCAAAAAGTCTCTGAACTCGGAAAGCGTGCTGGGAGGGAGTTTTCAGCTTGACCTGGTTCAGCCTCTGGGAAAGGCACCCGGGAAGAGCGGAGACAGAAAATCCGGGGAAAGGAAAGGCGGCGAATTCAGCGATGGGAAAGGCAGGATGAACAAAGGCAGGGAAACTGTATCAAAGATCGAAGCAGGGGTGAAGTTCACATACAGGGACCTTACAAGTGACGCCAAAGGAGAGTTGTTTGACTATCAGTCAAATTCATACGTGAACGATTCATCAGTTACTAACAATTTCACATATCTTGAAAGCATTGGCGGCGGCTACGTAACATACGCCGGCAGGTTATTTGACATTGATTTACTTGCCGGCCTCAGGGGTGAATACACAGGCACAAAGGTCGAGGATGCTTCAACTGATACAACAGCGGACAGGAATTATTTCGACCTCTTCCCGAGCATGACGCTTTCATATAATCTGTCTATGACAGATTAGTTCCAGGCAATCTATTCAAGTAGGATCAACAGGCCCGATGCGAGGTCGCTTGTGCCATTTGTTGACAATGCAAATCCAACCAATCTGCGAAAGGGAAATCCCGAACTGAAACCCGAATATGTAAACTCCTTTCAGCTTACATACCTGAAATTCATGGAAGGATTTACGATCAATCCTTCAGTTTATTACAGGCACACAAGCGACGGGATAACAAGGTTCAGAACACAGATAGACAGCGTTACGACTCTTACGACATTTGAGAATCTGGACAAGATAGATCTTTACGGCGGCGAGTTTGTGATAGGATATCAGGGGAAGAATAATTTGTTCGTGAACGGAAGTTTCAATTATTCATACACAGATATCACAGGCGGAGGAACGACCTCAGGAAGGTCAAATTCCGGCAGTTCATGGACTGCCAAGCTGAACACAGGCTTCCGGGTATGGTACGACATTGACGTACAGATGGCATATACATATCAGGGCAAACGTCCCACGGTACTGGGATACATCGAGCCGTTCGGCGTATTTGAAGCAGGCCTGAAGAAAGACCTGTTCAATGATGCACTGAGCATTTCCATCAGATTTTCAGACATCTTCAACAAGCAGAAGTTCGATTTCTTCATTGAGGATGCGACGTATGAGCAGGACTTCTACCGGAAGCGAGAAAGCAGGTTCGGATTCCTGACTCTGACTTACAACTTTGGCGCAAAGGAAGTGAAGCCGAAGAAGAGGCCGGAGCGGGAGGATAACCGTGCGCCGGATATTGATTTTTAGATCTTCTCTTCGGATGTGACCGGAGTTGAGCACCGGAGTTTGCGCGGTTGTCTGAAATGAAAATTGATTCTTCGCAACATAATTCATAATTTCGCAAAACTCGAACGAAAGGAGGCAGCCTTCTTCGGACACGAATACGGCAATAAATATCTTAATCATCCCGCCAACCTTAACGGAAAGGTGCTGGTGCTTAATCAGAATTACGAGCCTTTGACAATATGCAACGTAAGGCGGGCGATAATACTGATTTATCTCGGGAAAGCTGAGGCCATTTATTGCATAGCGGAGAAGAAGGTTACTGCCGTCAGCCGGACGTTTGAGTATCCCAGCATAGTAAGGCTGGTATTCTTTGTGAAGGTCCCGTTCAAGAAGATCATACTTTCCAGAAAGAACATTTTAAGGAGAGACGGACACAGGTGTCAGTATTGCGGAACGACTTCCAATCTTACAGTTGATCATGTGATGCCAAAATCGCGCGGCGGCGAGGACAGTTGGGAAAATCTTACCACCGCCTGCATCAAATGCAATAACAAGAAAGGCAACAGGACACCTGAGGAAGCCAAAATGAGTCTTTTCAATTTACCGAAGAGGCCTTCACACATAGCATTCATCAAAAATTTCGCAGGGCGGATTGATGATGAATGGAAGCCATATCTTTACATGTAGTTTCACACGGGGCAATATATATTGCCTCGCCCCCTGATTTTCAAAACAAAACACCAATCCAATACGATGGAAAAGTATTTGCTTTATATTAACGGCCAGTTCCGTGAATCCTCAGACGGAGGAACCTTCAATGCCGTCAATCCAGCCAACGGCGAAGTGATCGCCCAGATTGCTAAGGCAACAGTTGAAGATACACGATCCGCATTTGTCGCTGCAAGAAACGCATTCGACAGCGGCGTATGGAGCGAATTGCCACGCGAAGAGAGAAGCAGGATAATCAAGCAGATAGTTGACAAGATAAATGAGAATTCAAGGCATCTCACCGGACTGGAAGTTGCAGACTCAGGTTCCACGCTCAAAAAAGCGGGGGAAGATGTGTTCCTTTCAGCAAAGAGCTTGAACCACTATTCCAAAATGGCGCTGATTGATCTTAACGAGGAAGTTGAAGGGCTTTCAAAGCCGGGTATAAGCAAGAACATAGTGAGGAGAGAACCGGTCGGAGTTTGCGCGCTCATCATACCCTGGAACTTCCCTCTCAAGATGGCAATATGGAAGCTTGGACCTGCACTTGCCGCAGGATGTACGGTTGTGCTGAAGCCTGCAATGGAAACATCGGTCACGGCAATGGAACTGGCCCGGCTCATAGATCAAACGGACATGCCCAAGGGAGTCGTTAACATTATCTGCGGACCCGGTTCGAGCATAGGAACAGAACTGACATCGAATCCCAAAGTGGACAAGGTTGCATTCACAGGTTCAACGGATGTAGGAAAGACAATAATGAAAAGCGCGGCGGGAAATCTTAAGAAGATCACACTTGAGTGCGGAGGCAAGTCTGCGAATATCGTGCTGGATGATGCAGACCTGGAAACAGCAGTTGACGGGGCCATCTATGCTGGATTCTACCATCAGGGACAATGCTGTGAAGGCGGGACGAGGCTTCTTGTGCACGAAAAGATATATGATTCGTTTGTAAAGATGCTGAAGGAAAAAATTGAGAGAATGAAGATCGGAGACCCTATGGACAAGTCAACCAACGTAGGACCGGTGGTGAATGAGTCACAGTTCAATTCGGTAATGGATTATATCAGAATCGGCATTGAAGAAGGCGCGAAAGTTCTTACCGGAGGAAAGAGATACGGTGACAAAGGATTATATATTGAACCGACAGTCTTTGTCAATGCAACGAATGACATGAGGATCTCGCAGGAGGAGATATTCGGACCGGTTGTTACTCTGATCAAGTTCCGGGATGACGATGAAGCGGTTAAGATTGCCAATGACTCGATCTACGGCCTCGGAGGTGCAGTCTGGTCGGGAGATGATGCACGCGCTCTCAGACTTGCAGAGCGGTTGAGAACAGGAACAGTCTGGATAAATGAGTACCATTTGCTCAGCGACAGGGCGCCATTTGGGGGCTATAAGCAAAGCGGCATCGGAAGGGAGTTCGGACTGGACGGCCTGAANNGTCGTTGTCCCGCAGGATAACGGTAGTTAAGGATCAGATCAAAGGCGAAAACTGCTCTTTAAGACGTTTCCGAACCAACGATAACGACCTTGTAAGAGTCTTATTGCAGATATTCACAGAGCCGGAAGTACAACCGTTTCTCAACAGGGAGTATACGCAAAATGACAACTGGCCCAAGGTTAACAAATGGCTGAAAACCAAGGTTAACCATCCTGTTGAAGTCTGGTATTCGATCGTGCACAAAAGAAGAAACGTCGGTTATGTCTGCTTCAAATGGAGGCGCCACTTCGACGGCGCTTGTGAGATCTCAACAGGCATCAGCAAGCAGTACAGAGGATTGAAGCTTGGCTTCGAGTCTTCCAGGCTGCTGGTTGACCACATAAAAGAGCTGAACCACTTCAGGCATATTGTGGCATATGTGCATGTGAAGAACAAGAAGGCGGAGTCTAATATCCGCAAACTTGGATTCAGGAAATCCAACAGGCTTCAGAAAACTATCACCAAAGAGTTTTACGGCGAGCCTGCAAAGAGCAGTAAGGACCGCATCTATGATCTTTACAACATTCCCGGCACAGAAGCCTGATCTCATGTATGCGGTTGACGCGGTTCGCGTTTTATGGACTAATAAGTCATGCTCTGAATTCATATATTGCACTCAACAATTTGACAAACTGCTGAAATAATCAAAGGCCAAGGATTTGAATAATATTCTATCGCTTCTGATCTTTCTTCCGGTAATACTTTCACTGCCGATACTTATTTTAAAAAAAGNNTACCAGTTTGTTGAAAAAGTGAAATGGCTGTCATTCTCCAACACATATTACTATCTCGGAATTGACGGTATTTCTTTGCTTCTGATTCTGATGTCAACTTTCATGTTCCCGCTGAGCATACTTGCTTCCTGGACTTCCATTACGAAAAACATAAAGTCTTATTACTTCCTGCTCCTGATGCTGGATGCTGCGCTTGCAGGCGTATTCTCCTCATTGGACCTGATCCTGTTCTATATTTTCTGGGAGTTCATTCTTATTCCCATGTATTTCATCATCGGTGTATGGGGAGCGGAAGACAGGGTCTATGCAACAGTGAAGTTCTTTCTTTACACAATGTTCGGAAGTCT
>JRYG01005067.1_pt1 | contig 12151 bp, 6 predicted proteins | sample 235341 | NCBI WGS metagenome assembly JRYG01 (sample SAMN03074218, study PRJNA261478) | activated sludge metagenome | biome: Wastewater Treatment Plant; feature: Wastewater; material: Activated sludge; isolation source: activated biomass of a wastewater treatment plant treating hydrocarbon... ... | reverse complement strand
AACCTACAACCTACAACCTACAACCTAATTAAACATCTTAAAACAATCATTATAGCGCGACGCCCTTTTCCTGCGGGCGAGTTCGCGGCTGTCGTCAAAGTTGATGGTCAGCGATACTTCGTGGGCGCCGCCGGTACCTCCCGGCGCCTGCGCCAACTGCGACAGGGTAAGGTCGTAGCTGTAACCTATGCGTAAAACGCCTTTGCGAAAACCTAACATAACGATAGCTGCATCGGGGTTAGACAGGGTGTGTCTGTACCAGGCGCCGCCGAAAAACTGGCCGAACCCGGCGTATGCCCCTATGTTAAACTGGCCGAAAGGCCCTTGTTTGATGAACATCGCATTCGGTGATATAAACGCGGTATTACCCCTATTATTGCGCCCGCCCAGGTTAAATTCGGCGCCGGCGTGAAAGGTCATGCGCAAAGGTAGCCCGGCATTGAGGTTCTCGTTGAGTTTGATGATACTTTCGTCGGGAGTATTGAGGTGTTTCACCGAAATGCCGCCGTAAAACGGCCCTCCATAGGCCAACAAACCCGCCGAAACGTCAAAAACCGTGTTATTGAGCCGATCGGGTTGCAATTCCTGGCTCAAATTGGGATTGCCGCTGCCGTCAACAGCGCCGGTCAGGGGGTCGAGTTGATCGCCGAACACCAGCCGGTTCCAGTCGATAACGGTTTGTATCAAACCGGCTTCAACTCCGAATTTTATAAAAAAATCATCGCTCGCTTGCAAGCGATAGCCATATACCGCCGCTGCGCGATTCGTTTTGTATATGCCGTCTCCCGCTGCGTCGGCGCTCAACATCAAGCCGAAACCGCTGTTTAAAGCCTCTATGGATTGCTCGTAGGTCGCTGCATATGTTATATATGCATTGGGGAAGTTGGGATATTGATTCCTGTAATTCAATGTAATGCGGGGCGCGTTGGTCACCCCGGCAAACGCCGGATTTAAATGCAGCGGCGCTGCATAAAACTGGCTAAAAACCGGGTCTTGCCCGAAAACCGGGCTTACCAGCGCCGGCAAAAGTAGTGCTACAAACCAATTCTTCATGTTTCCTTCGCTTCAGTATGTAAAATTGCAGCCAATTGGCCGTTAAATTAATACCGCAACCCTGAATTAAAGTGATATTTGACGCTAAAAAGTTGGTTAGCCGACCTTTTTTAACGCTATTACGTTAATAAGCAATAACCCCTATCTCACAACGTTTTTTTTGCAACTCAACGCGTAAGGTATGAAACATTTGACGTTTACAGCTATCATCGCTACTTTATTAACGCCATTATGGCTGAACGCCCAAACCGTCGTACTCAACGAACGCCTCAACTGGCAAGCCCAACCCGCTGCGCTTCAAGCCGGTAATATTCAACTGCAACGCTGGGGCTTCGAAGGCGCCGTTTTCGGAGAAGGATTCCCCTCCCTGCCGTTCGTGGAACGCACTATCCCCCTGAATACCAATAGTAGCCTGGAAGTGCAAGTCTTACGCGCTCAATTCGAGCCCTTCAACTGGCAACCCGGCCCCGGCGATGAATCTCAATTGGCCGAAACGCTGCAATTTACTACTAATGTGTGGCGCAATCGCAATAATTATTCCGGCGTTGTGGCTTTTGTGCCTATCGTTAAAACGGCCAATGGCTACGAGCGACTGGTAAGCGCCGAACTGCGCGTTGTCGCTTCGCCTTTGGCTTCGGGCCAGGAACGCGGCCCCAATAATACAACTGTTTCGGCGCTCAGCGACGGCGATATCTATAAATTGGCAGTGGCCCAAAACGGCGTCTATAAACTGACCTACGATTTTTTAAAAAACCAGCTCAAAATCAATAATATCGATAATATCGACCCCCGCGCCATCAAACTCTACGGCAACGGCGGCGGCATGCTGCCCACCGACGTGGCCGCCGACCGCCCCGACGATCTGTTGGAAAATGCCATTTTTATATCAGGTCAGGACGACGGCAAATTCGACAGCCAGGATTTTATCCTCTTCTATGGCGAAGGCCCCGACAAATGGCGCTATAACCCCGTCACAGGTACTTTTAATATGGTGAAAAATATTTACGATACCGAATCGTATTATTTTCTAAAAATAGGCCCGGGCAATGGGCTGCGTATAGCTAATCAACCCAATGAAACCAATACAAGTTTTACCGCTACCGCTTTTAACGACTTCGCCAGGCTGGAACAGGACAAACTCAACCTGCTCCACGAATGGAAAGACCGCGCACACGGCGACGTGGTCGTCCATGGAGCCGCCGACGTCCAGCAGCAGCACCACCCGCACCGCGTTGCGCCGGGGCCGGCGCCAGGCGAGGCGCAGCTGGCCGGCGTGGTCGGCCGTCTCGCGGATGGTGCCGTCCACGTCCAGCTCGGTGAGCGGCCCGTCGACGCGCGTGGACAGCTGGCGCAGGCGCCGCAGGGCCACCCCGAACTGGCGCACCCCGATCTCGGTGTCGGCCCGGTACTCGCGCCAGCGGCGCTCGCCGGCGATCAGGTAGACGCCAAAGTGATATACCCCCTGCCCGCCGGCGCCAGTGAAAGCGAAGGCTGGCTCGATTTTATCCAACTCAATGTGCAACGTCAACTGCGTATGTCCGGCGATCAAATGGCTTTCCGCAATGTGGAAACTATCGGCCAAACCGCAGCTACTTATGTTTTGGACAACGCCGGCCCCCAAATCCAGGTGTGGGATATCACCAACCCCCTCGGACCCAAAATCCAGCAAAACACCCTGGAAGGCGCTCAACTCCGCTTCGGCGCCCCCGGCGGCGCACTGCGCGAATTTATCGCTTTTGATAATACCAAAAATTTCCCGACGCCGACCCCCATCGGCAAAATCGCCAACCAAAATCTGCACGGCATCACCGATATAGATATGGTGATCGTTTACCACCCCGATTTTGAAAGCCAGGCCCAGCGATTGGCCCAACACCGCGCCGAACACAGCGGACTAAGCGTGTCAATCGCCCCTGTCGAAAATATTTATAACGAATTTTCATCGGGCAAACTCGACCCCACCGCCATCCGCGATTTCGCCCGCATGATTTTTGAACGCACCGAACGCTTTAAATACCTCTTGCTACTGGGCGACGGCTCTTTCGACCCCCGCGATATTTACGCCCTGGGCAACAATTTTATCCCCACTTATCAGCAGGAATCCTTCAACCCGCTTTATGCATTCCCCTCCGACGACTACTACGCCCTGTTTTCCAACGGCGGCAATTCCAACGCGTTGAGCGGTATCCTGAATATTGCCGTAGGACGTTTACCCGCCAAAACCTCCGCAGAGGCGGAAAGTCTGATCAATAAAATCATTTCCTATGATACGGCGCCGGCATCCATGCGCGACTGGCGCAACCGCGTGCTGTTTGTCAGCGACGATGAAGATATCAACCTGCATATCGACTCCGCGGATGCCATAGCGGTTGATATCTCACAGAATTTCCCCAATTTCAACATCGACAAACTCTATATCGACGCCTTCCCCCAAGAGTCAACCCCGGCCGGCGACCGCTACTCGCAGGTCAACCAGTCTATTGATCGCGCCGTTTTCCGCGGACTGTTGGTGATGGCCTACCTCGGCCACGGCGGCCCCAAAGGCTGGGCCCAGGAGCGCATTCTCAATATTACGGAAATACAGGATTGGGACAACAGCGACCGGCTACCCCTGTTTCTTACCGCTACCTGTTCGTTTACAGGTTTTGACGACCCCGGATTTGTCAGCGCCGGCGAGGAAACCATTCTCAACCCCAATGGCGGCGCGGTAGGACTGCTCAGCACAACCAGGGCCGTTTATGCCAATGAAAACGCGCTGCTCACCGAAGCGGCGCTCCTCAATTTATTTACCAAAGAAGATAATGCCATTCCCGCTATCGGCGTGGCCATGCAACACGCCAAAAACAGCTTTACCAGCCCCACCATCACCACCAACTCGCGCAAGTTTGCCCTCATCGGCGATCCCGCTATGGTGCTGGCCGTGCCCCGTTATGGCGTAACTACCACCAAAATCAATAACCGCGACGTATCTGACGGCGCCCCCGATACCCTGCGCGCGCTGCAACGCGTTACCATCGAAGGGCTGATTGTGGATGAAAACGGCCAGCACCTCACTAATTTCAACGGACTGGTCTACCCTACTATTTATGATAAAACGGCTACCGTCACTACGCTGGGGCAGGATCCAAGCAGCCGCGTTCGCAATTTCAATGTGCAGCGCAATATTTTGTTCAAGGGTCGCGCATCAGTGCAAAATGGCGCGTTCAGCTTTACTTTTGTCATCCCCAAAGATATCAACTATACTTTCGGCCCCGGCAAGATCAGCTATTATGCAGCCGATGAATCGCGTATGATCGACGCTGCCGGCGCCTACGGCAACGTCATCATCGGCGGTACTTATCCCGGCGGCTTGGCCGACGACCAGGGCCCGTTGGTCAATGTATACATGAATACCGAAGATTTTGTGTTCGGTAGTATTACCAATGACAAACCCGTATTGCTCGTCAAATTGCAGGATGACAACGGCATCAACGTGGCCGGCAATAGCATCGGCCACGACCTTGAGGGCGTTCTCAATGACGACACCCAAAATTCGCTGCTGCTCAACGATTTTTATGAAGCGGAGTTAGACGATTACACCAAAGGACTGGTGCGCTACCCCATGTCCAAATTGCCCGAAGGGCGCCATCGCATCCGCGTAAAAGCCTGGGATGTATCCAACAACTCGGGCGAGGGGCTTACCGAATTTATCGTAGCTTCTTCCGAAGGCATTGCCCTCCGGCGCGTACTCAACTACCCCAACCCTTTTACCGATAACACCTGCTTCCAGTTTGATCACAACATGGCGGGTCAACAACTCGATGTACTGGTACAGATTTACACCGTATCGGGGCGCCTTGTCAAGACGATTGACCACACCATGTTTTCAGACGGCGCCTTGCGCCGCGATGACTGCATACACTGGGATGGCCGCGACGATTTCGGCGACCGACTGGCAAATGGCGTGTATTTATATAAGGTGAAAGTGCGCGCCAATGCCGGAACCGGTAACCTTAACGGAGAAAGTGAATTTGAAAAATTGGTCATCTTAAAATAAGAAGACAAAATTTTCGTATAGTCATTATGAAACATTTACGCCTATATTTGCGAACAATTAAAGAAACGTAACGGATTCTCATGAAAAATCTCTTACTCCAGCTTTTCGCTGTTGCCCTCATCGCAACCCTCTCGGTTAACGACGCCCAGGCCCAATGCTTTAAGGGCGAGGATGGCAAGTACTACAATCTCGACGGTACCCCCTGTATTAACGTCGTTGTTACCGCAGTGCCCTTTTTGCGCATTGTAGCCGACGCGCGCTCCGGCGCAATGGGCGATGTAGGTATCGGGTTGAGCCCCGATCCCAACGCCATGCATTTCAATCCCTCCAAACTGGCTTTCGCCGAGAAAAAACTCAGCATCTCGGCCACTTATACCCCCTGGCTGCGCTCGTTGGGGCTTAATGATGTGTATCTGGCCTATCTCACCGGCTTTTACAAACTCAACGACCTGGAAACGCTCGGATTCGGATTGCGCTATTTCTCGCTCGGCAGCATCCAGTTTACCGATGTCAACGGCGAACCGCTCAATACCGGTCGCCCCAATGAATTTGAATTCAGCGTAGCCTACGCCCGTAAACTCGCCGATAAACTCTCCGCCTCGGTTAGCGGTAAGTTTATCTACAGCAACCTGGCAGCAGGCCAGCAGGTTGAAGGAGAAACGATCGAACCCGGCATAGCCGGCGCCGCCGATATCTCTTTCACCTATCGTACGCCGATAGATCTCAACCAAAAAGAATCAGACCTCACCATAGGCCTGGCTTTTACCAACATCGGCTCTAAAATCACCTACACCCGTTCTATCGACCGCGACTTTCTGCCCGCCAACCTCGGCCTGGGCGCCGCCTGGGATATCCAACTCGACGATTACAACACCCTGACCTTCGCCGCTGATATCAACAAGCTGATGGTGCCCACACCCTGCCAGGGCCCCGATTGCGATACTGACGGCGACGGGCGCTCCGACTACAAAGATTACTCTTCCATCAAAGGTATCTTTTCTTCGTTCGGCGATGCGCCCGAAGGCGCCGGTGAAGAACTGCGCGAGTTGATGTATTCCGTAGGCGCCGAATACTGGTATGACCAGCAATTCGCCGTACGCGCCGGGTATTTCAACGAAAACTCTCAAAAGGGTAATCGCAAATACTTCACGGTAGGTCTGGGGCTGCGCTACAATATCTTCGGCCTCAATTTCTCCTACCTCATCCCGACGACCAACCAGCGCAACCCGCTTGACAATACGCTGCGCTTCTCGCTGCTCTTTGACTTCAGCGCTTTTGACGGCGATAACTAAGCGCTTGTCTTAATCTCAAAATAATCAGGGCTGCTTCCATTGCGGAGGCAGCCCTGAATATTGTAAGCCTGTAAGCCGGATTCTGTCCCCTGCTTGCGCAGTTCCTCTATCATTTATCTACCCCCGCTGTCGCCAACGGGGTGTATCTGCCTACCCCCCCCGACTTTCCTGAGAAAAACAGGCGAGCAACCCGTCGAACGCCGGAGCATTCATCGAGGTGTACATGGCATTTCAACCCACGGGGTTTATCCCCGGAATGCGTTGCCCCATTCCGGCGTGCGCTCTTACCGCACGTTTTCACCCTTACCTGCCGCAACTGCGACATCGGCGGTGTAGCTTTCTGTGACACTTTCCGTCTCCCGCCTTTCGGCAAAAGCCCATCCGTTAGATGGCGTGGCGCTCTACGTTGTCCGGACTTTCCTCATTTCCGCTCCCTCGCGGGGAGCGAAACCGCGATAGAGCAGCTTACAATAAGCCCAAATGTAGGGTATTTTAGCTTGTCGCGCTCGTAATTTTTTGCGGTAAGGCTAACCTTTTTTATCCGGCTCCGTATAAGGAAGCAAAAAGGAGCTTTTTTCACTTTCACCCCCTGTATCAGTGCGCACGCATTTCAAAACAGTTTCTCTGCTCATTATCGCTTTAACGGCTGCTTTGTATGCCGGCACGGGTATGTTGTCGCCTGAAAAGGCGGCCTGGCAGCGCCTCCAAAAAGCCTTTAATGAAATAGAGCAACAAATTCAACCACAGCTACGCAATTGGGAATTATCTACTACCCCGGATTTATTGGTACCGGCGCCTGAAGACCTTCCATTTTCACAATGGCTGTATAAAGGCGACAGCCTGGTTGCCTGGTCGCGCGCCGATATGTTTTTTCCCGGAAGCCATATCGCTCTTCCCGATACGCTTCCCCTGCTGGTCGATTCATTGGCGGAGGGTTGGTATGCCCGCTGGCGGGCCGGCTCGCCGGCCGGTTATCAACTTATCGTTACTTTGCCGGTCTCCGGTCATTATCTGCCTATACGTTCGGGTTGGCAATTGAGCTCGACGCCGCAACCCTGGGAGCTTTCCTCTGTAAACGGCAATCGCCTTTGCTATATTCAAATCCCCGATGAATGGCTGCCTTCCAAAACCCGAATAGCCATTGTTGCGCTAATGGTCATCCTGTCGGTTGCCGCGATAATCAACACCACCCGCTGGGCCCAATCGCCGGGCATGCAACAACAGCCGCTGATGAAGGCTATCCTGTTGGGGCTCACCGCGCCAGGTATTTATATCCTCTGGGAACAATTTGCGCAGCGAGCAGGATTTACCGCATGGAAAATCTTTCAACCGCTGCCCGGCTCGCTACCAATGCTGTCGTCAGCGGCACAACACCTGATCGCCGCCTTATTATTGTTGTGGATAAGCGCCTTACTCCGCTTTCATCGCAACAATTTTGTTAAAACCATACCGTTGCATTGGTCATTAAGGCTGCTGTTAACCCAATTTTTATGCATTGGCATAGTTTGGAGTTTTTTATACAGTTGGGGCAGATTACTTAAAGGTGCAGGACACTATCTTCAGGCAGACACTATTTTCCAAATTCCGGCAATAGGTGTTGTCATTCTCTATACCGGGCTCTTGATGGCCGTCACTACCTTTATAACTGTTCACCATTTTCAAACGCGGCTGATCAAAGTAATAGACGCTTTGCCGCTTCGCCTGGGCGCTGCGGCGTTCGCGGCTGCCGGCGCCGCCCTGGTATTGCCCGCCGGCGCGCTGCATTTATCCGCGATGGAACTGGCCTTGGGTTTCTTTTTGTTTTTGGTGTTTTTTGACTTATACGCCGAGCAGGAGGCGCCCGGGCTCATTTGGCTGATGGTATGGGTGACCATCATTGCTGCCTTTTGCGCCATCTTTGCGCAACATATTTTGCCGTTGTACTTCGACCAACAGGGCAATCCCCAGCTTCCCAGAATAATGGCGTTTTTTTCGCTGTGCTTCTCCCTGCTCGTCGTATTGGCTATCCTCCTCTTTTCCATCAATCACTACATCAAAGCTATTCCCGCTTTCTTCAACGGTTTTAAACCATCGCTTCGACATAAACTTCAACAATATTTTCTAATCTATACCCTCAGTGGTTTCGGATTTATGGGTTGGGCTACCGGCGCCTATTTCAAAGATGCTACCTCGCAGCTCGATCAATTGCGCATAAAGGATAAAATCAACTACCTGACTACAACCGTAAAACAACTGCCCCCGGAAGCCGTTGAGCGGCAACTTACTTCATTAGCCGCCGCATATAATACCACCCTGGGATTGTACTCCGCCCAGGGTATCTTACAACAAAAAGCGACAGCCCCAGGCATACAGTCTGCCGAACTTTTTCCTGTAATGCCCCCCGAATGGCCGGCCGCTCATTCCACATCAACAACATCCCTGCCGGCTTCCCCTCGCGATATCTATATTCCTATTACGAATAAAAGCGACAAAACCCTGTTTTTCATAGGTTTAAAGGATGCGACGGCTGCCCGGCAACTCAATGTGCAGTTTTTACCCCTGCTCGAGGCCTTTCTTACTCTCTATATTTTCCTGTTATTAGCCTCCGGCGCTGTTGCCATCGCTATGTCTAAATCAATCACCAACCCTATTGAACAAATCGGAAAGCAACTCAGCCGGGTCGAACTCGACAAAAATGAACCGCTCCAGTGGCATACCAATGACGAAATCGGCGAATTGATTAGTCAATACAATAATATGATCGCCAAACTGGAAGACAGCGCCCGGCAACTCAAACACACGGAACGCGAAGGCGCCTGGCGCGAAATGGCTAAACAAGTAGCCCATGAAATTAAAAACCCGCTCACCCCTATGAAATTGGGCGTTCAATACCTGCAACACGCCGTAAAATCCCGCCCGGAAGAAGCCCCCCAACTGATAACCCGTACTGCGCAAACGATGATAGAACAAATCGACAACCTGACCCGAATCGCCAATGAATTTTCTCACTTTGCACAAATGCCCCGCCCCGAAATTGACAAATGTAATCTCAACCAAATCGTTCAAGCTGTCGGCGATCTGTTTGACAAAAGCCGGGAAGAGCAAGATGTAGCTATCAACTGCCAAATTCCCGACAACCCCGTTTTGGTTTTTGCCGACCGCAATCAACTGCTGCGCGTATTGAATAACCTGGTCAAAAATGCTATCCAGGCTATTCCCGACAACCGAAAGGGCCGCATCGATATCTCCCTCTGCCAACGCGATGATCTTGCAGTTATTGCAGTTGCCGATAATGGCGACGGCATCCCGGAAAATGTGCGCGAAAAGGTGTTTTATCCCAATTTTACAACCAAATCCTCCGGTACCGGCCTCGGCCTGGCTATGTCTAAAAGTATTGTTGAGGCCGCCGGCGGCAACCTCTATTTCTACACCAAAACTAATGAAGGAACTACTTTTTTTGTGGAATTGCCTGTGCTGAATGAAGCGAAGGAACATACTGAGTAGCCGAGGCCGGCTGAGTTTGAGGGAGGGAGGGTGAGAGGGTGAGAGGGAGGGAAGCAAAGATCGCCCCCTCCCCCCCTCCCCCCCTCACCCCCTCCCACCCTCTCACCCTCTCAACAATATCCCTTCCCCGCTGTTGTATTGGCGTAATTATAGCAAGACAAAATGAAAATCGCCATCATAGGAGCGGGTATAGCCGGGCTCGCCAGTGCAGTCAGAATGGCTTGCCGGGGGTACGAGGTCGAAGTCTTCGAAGCCAATGACTACCCGGGCGGCAAGCTTTCCGAATTTACCATTGACGGTTATCGGTTTGATGCAGGCCCCTCGCTATTCACCATGCCGCATTACGTAGACCAATTATTTGAGTTGGCCGGCGAAGATAGCCGCGCACACTTCGAATACGTAAAACTTCCCACCGTGTGCCACTATTTCTGGGAAGACGGCGCCCGCCTGCATGCCCACGCCGATGCCCGGCTGTTCGCACAGGCCGCCGCCGACGCCTTCAACGTCCCCCAAAGCGCAATACTCAAGCTGCTGCATGACGGCAAAAAAAAATACGAAATCACCGGACGCATCTTCCTCGAACAATCGCTGCACAAAATCAGCACCTGGCTGCAATGGAAGGTACTCAAGGCCATGCTCCAAATTCCCGGCCTCGACCTGTTTACAACAATGAACAAGGTTCACGAACAAAGCGCCCGGCACCCCAAACTCGTTCAGCTTTTCAACCGTTTTGCCACTTACAACGGCTCAAACCCCTATAAGGCGCCCGGACTGCTCAGCATGATACCCCATTTTGAACACGGTATCGGCGCTTTTATGCCCCGCAAAGGCATGTACGCCATTACGCAGAGCATCTATGAATTGGCGCTGCGCAAAGGCGTCCAATTTCATTTTAATACGCCGGTAGCAGAAATAACCGTCGAAAACGGAACGGCAACAGGTATTATCGCGGCCGGCCAACCCCGCCGCTTCGACCGCGTGATCAGCAATATGGATGTGTTCTATACTTACAAAAAATTGCTGCCCCAACAACCGCACCCCGAACGCACGCTCAAACAAGAAAAATCAACCTCGGCGCTCATATTCTACTGGGGTATACGCCGGTCTTTTCCCGAGCTCGACCTCCACAATATCCTCTTCAGCGATAATTACCGCGCCGAATTTGACCACCTGGCAGCAGGCCGGCTATACGACGACCCCACCGTTTATATCAATATTACCTCGAAATATTGCCCCGAAGACGCCCCCGAAGGCTGCGAGAACTGGTTTACCATGATCAATGTGCCCTATGATAGCGGCCAGGACTGGGAGGCGCTCAAGGCCAAAGCCCGCGAACAAGTACTCGATAAAATCAGCCGTATACTCGGCGTAGCAATCAGGCCCCTCATCGCCTGCGAAGAAACACTGGACCCCCGCGGCATCGAACGCAAAACCTGGTCGCACCTCGGCGCACTCTACGGCACCAGTTCCAACAACCGTATGGCCGCTTTCCTGCGCCATCCCAATTTCAGCAATAGCATCCGCCACTTGTATTTCTGCGGCGGCAGCGCACACCCGGGCGGAGGTATCCCCCTTTGCCTGCTGTCGGCCAGGATTGTAGATCAAGTTATGGACCATGATTAAAGCTTCACATCCCATTGCGCTACTGGCAAAAAAGCACAGTATCGCCATACTGGTCATTTTCTACCTGGTAGGTATTGTCGGCGCTACTGTGCCCTTGCACCCCGACTTCCTGTTGCTCACCCCCCTGAACCTCCTGCTGTCGCTGGCGCTTGTTTTGTGGCGCCACCCACACTGGAGCGGCGCTACCTGGCGATTACTGGTTATCAGTTTCCTCACCGGCTATTTCGCCGAATTATTCGGCGTAAAAACCGGCATGCTTTTCGGCAACTACTATTACGAGCAAGTGCTAGGCCCCAAACTCTGGGATACGCCCCCTATGATCGGCGTCAACTGGATTTTACTCACCTACTCCGCCGGCGTATTGGTCAACCACCTGGCCCCCAACCGGCATTGGGTAGCCAAAGCAGCTATTGCCGCAGCGGCTATGGTGATGCTGGATGTGGTTATTGAGCCGGTCGCCATTCACTACCATTTCTGGCAATGGGTCGACGGATATCCCCCACTGCAAAACTATATCGGCTGGTTTGCCGTGGCTTTCCCCCTGCAATTGCTTTTTATGAAAACCCAGGGCGACATACGCAACAAAGTCGCAGTTGCGTTGTTTATGCTGCAATGGGCGTTTTTTTTGAGCCTGTGGTTTTTGAGGGGTTATGAAGGGGGATGA
>JRYG01009848.1_pt1 | contig 12163 bp, 12 predicted proteins | sample 235341 | NCBI WGS metagenome assembly JRYG01 (sample SAMN03074218, study PRJNA261478) | activated sludge metagenome | biome: Wastewater Treatment Plant; feature: Wastewater; material: Activated sludge; isolation source: activated biomass of a wastewater treatment plant treating hydrocarbon... ... | reverse complement strand
GTCCATCCGGGCGAGGCGCTGGCGGGCCCGGAGGAAGTCGAAACTCCCTCGCTGAAGACGGTCACCGAAGTAGCGGATTTCCTCGGAGTGGACCCCGGCATCCTGATCAAGTCGGTACCGGTAGTCACCGATGAAGGCGAGTTCGTGCTCGTTCTCGTGCGGGGCGATCACCAGCTGAACGAGATCAAGCTCGCAAACGCCTTGGGCATCGCCAGTCGCCCGGCCCGCGAAGAGGAGATCGCGGAGAAGCTCGGGCCGGCCGGATTCATCGGTCCGGTCGGTGCCTCGGTTCGCATCCTCAAGGACCGGGCGATTCAGGGCGCCGGACTGATCAGCGGTGCGAACGCACCCGACCGGCACCTCAAGGGGGTCGAGCCTGGTCGCGATTTCGCTTTCGAGGAAGCGGACGTTCGGGCCGTGGTGGAAGGTGACACCACCGATGACGGCCACCCGATAGAGCTCGTTCCTGCCATCGAGGTCGGCAACATCTTCAAGCTCGGGACCCGCTACACGGTTCCGCTGGGTGCGACCTACCTCGACGAGGACGGCAAGGAGAAGCCGATCGTCATGGGCTGCTACGGAATCGGCCCCGCCCGCATCGTTGCCGCGGCGGCCGAGCAGTTCGCCGACGAGAAGGGCCTTTCCTGGCCGCCCCCGATCACGCCCTGGCAGATCCACCTGGTTTCGCTCTCGAAGTCGACCGAACCGGAACGGGCCGAAGCCGACCGCCTGTACGAGGAGCTGCTCGAGGCCGGCTTCGAGGTCCTCTATGACGACCGGGATGCCGGACCGGGCCAGAAGCTCACCGATGCGGAACTCCTGGGATGTCCACTTCGGGTGGTCGTCGGCAGGCGGGGGCTCGCCGACGGAATTTATGAGGGCAGTGAACGCCGTACCGGTGCCGAACACCGGATCCCGGTTGAAGGTGGTGCCGACGAGATCGCCCGCATCTACGCCTCGCTGGCCGGCTAGAGGCGATGGGCGACGCTGCACCCTTCGGCAAGGGCAGGATCCGGCGTCTCTTCGGACTCGACCGGACCGGTGCCGAACCCGCACCCACCCGGGCCGGCCAGCCGCTTCGCCCCTTCACGATCCCGAACCTGATCGGCTACCTGCGGATCATCGGCATTCCCCTGTTCCTCTATGTCGCATTCAGCTCCGATGACGGCAGGGACCTGACCGCGGCCTTTCTCTTCTTCCTGATCTCGGGAGGTGACTACGTGGACGGCTTCCTGGCCAGGGTCACAGGCCAGTACAGCCGGCTCGGCGCTCTGATGGATCCTGTGATCGACCGGCTCACAATCCTTTCCGGGCTGGTCGTCTGCTGGCATTTCGAGCTCCTGCCCCGCTGGCTGCTGGTGCTTCTGCTGCTGCGGGAGGTCGCGACCCTCATGCTGGCCAGGTGGGGACTCTCGAAGGGAGTCGACATCGAGGTGAACTGGTTCGGCCGGGTGGCGGTCTTCCCGGTCATGGCTTCACTTCTGCTGGCGATGATGTGGGACAGCTGGGTGCCCGCGGCGCTGCTCGCACTCGGCGTCGTGCTGGGGGCCATCGCCACCTACCTTTATGCCCGGGTCGGCCGCGACAGGATCCAGGCGCTCGAAGCGACTCAATCGGGAGAATCGGCCCAACAGTAAAGCCCCGGTTGAGGGTTAGGGACTGCTCCCTATAATGGGTACATGGCGACCCATTGCCCCGAATGCGGATTCATCAACCCCGAGGCCGCCAACTACTGCCAGAAGTGCGGAACCTTCATTGGCCGCCGGGAAGGGGGAGATGAACAGGGAACATCTACCTACCAGGTCGGTGAAACCGGTGAGATCGAGGCTGTCGACATCGACGCCGAAGTGGAACGCACCGGCGCCGCACTCGTAATCAGGAGCGGAGGGGGCCGCGCGGGGGAGACCTTCCCCATGGAGGAGGAACGGATCGCGATCGGACGCAGCCCTGACGCCGGCGTGTTTCTCGATGACGTCACCGTCTCGCGAAACCATGCGCTGCTGGTCGCCCGCGGTGATGGCACCTACATCGATGACCTCGGCTCGCTGAACGGGACCTATGTCAACCGCCGGAGGATCGAGTCGCAGCGACTCGAGGACGGCGACGAGATCCAGGTCGGAAAATACAAACTCACCTACCTGGAGCGTTGAGATGACCCTCAGTGACCAGAACGTCGCCGAAGCCGGCCAGATGGCACCCCGCCGTCCACGCAAGGCCCTGACCATCGGGGCCGTCGCGAAGCTGCTGAGCAAGGAATTCGACGACGTCTCGATCTCGAAGATCCGCTATCTCGAGGACCAGAAACTGGTCACCCCGCGCCGCACCCAGGGCGGCTACAGGCTGTACAGCCAGGCGGACGTGGATCGTTTGCGAACGGTCCTGAGACTTCAGCGCGACGAGTTCCTTCCGCTTCGGGTGATCAGGCAGGAGCTGGCCGCAGGTCCGTCGGTCAGCGGCCTCTCCGGCAGTTCCTCGAACACAGCCCGCCGGGCCAAGCTGATCGGCACCACCAGCTCGCGTTTTTCGCTGGACGACGTGATCGAGGAGACGGGGGCGCGAGCCGAGTTCATCCGGGAGCTCGCCGAGTTCGGCCTGGTCACGCCTCAGAACGAGAACGGCCGTGCCGTCTACGACGAGACCGACATGGAGATCGTCAGGGCCGCGAACGAGCTGGCCCGCTCCGGTGTCGGCGCCAGGAACCTGAAGCTCTTCAAGACCTCCGCCGACCGGGAAGTCAACCTGATCGAGACCCTGCTGGCCCCGAAACTCGCTTCGCGGAACCCGCAGCGACGCAAGGAGGCGATCGAGAGCCTCGAGCGCATGGCTACCGTGCTCAGCGAACTGAAGCACGCGCTTCTGGTGCGGGATCTTCGCCGTCTCGCCGACAGCTGACCCGGCTTGCCGACGGTCACTCGAAAGAAGCGTTTCCCGGCCTCGGCGGATCAGGTCTATGACCTGGTCAGCGATCCGGCGCGTCTACCCGAGTGGTGGCCCAGGGTCGTCCGGGTAGAGGACGTCGCCGGCGGGGCAGGTGCAGCCCGCACCCGCTGGACGGCCGTGCTCGGGGCCGACTCCGGTCGCATGCTCAGGCTTGACTACCGCTGCACCGCTGCCACCCGTCCGGGGCGTTACGAGTGGGAGCACGAACTCGAGGGAACTCCGTACGAAGCCCACCTCGTCAGACAGTCGTTCGAGGTGAGAATCACCGACGCAGACGGACAGGCCGAAGTCAGCCTGACCACTGTGAACACGCTCCGCGGCACCGCGAGGATCGCCGGTTTCTCGATGAAGAAAGGTCAACGGGAGTTGCTGGACGAGGCACTGGAGGCATTGACCGGCATCTTCGGCGAGGAAGAAGAGAAGTGACCGAGCCCCGAAGGGACACCCGCTGGTGGGGATGGGGCGATCCGGACGAACCGGCTGATCTGGGGGCGGCCGGCGAGCGTCTTCTGGCCGAAAGGGGCATCGAGACCCGCGATGACGGCCGGCCCCCGGCGATCGGTGAGGTGCGGATCCCGGATGCCGTCCGGATCCCGGATGCCGTGGTCGAGGCTGCCGGCAGCGAGAACGTCTTCACCGGCCCGGAGGACCGCATCCGCCATGCCAACGGTCAGAACTATCTGGACCTCCTGGCGCTTCGCTCCGGCGAGCTGGACAATGCGCCGGATGCAGTGCTGGTCGTTGACGATGCCGAGCGTATCCCGGCGATTCTGGGGGCCTGTGCCGAGTCGGGCGTTGCGGTCGTGCCGTTCGGTGGAGGAAGCAGCGTCGTTGGGGGAGTCACCCCGCTGAAAGGCCATCACGATGCCGTGATCAGCCTCGATCTTGCGGGACTGAGGGGCATCGAGATCGATGAACGATCGCTGACCGCGCGCCTGGGGGCCGGGCTGCGGGGTCCGGAAGCCGAAGCGCTCCTCAAGGGCCGAGGTTTCACGCTTGGACACTTCCCCCAGTCCTTCGAGTTCGCGACGATCGGGGGCTTCGCAGCAACCCGTTCCGCCGGGCAGTCGTCCAGCGGTTACGGCCGATTCGACTCCCTGGTCAGCTCGATTCGCCTGCTCACGCCGGAAGGTGAACTTTCCACGATCGCTACGCCGCACACCTCGATCGGGCCTTCCCTTCGCGAACTGGTGGTCGGCTCGGAGGGAATCTTCGGGGTCATCCCCGACCTGGAGGTGCGAATCCGCCCGCTACCGCAGGCCCGCCGTTACGAAGCCTGGATCGTCGAGAATTTCCAGGCCGGCAACGAGATCGTTCGGACCCTGGCGCAGAACGACAGCCTGCCGACGATCATTCGCGTCTCGGACGGGCTCGAGACCGAGGTCAACCTCGCCATGTCACTTCCATCCGGGGCGGCCGGATCGCTTTTCCGGCGCTATCTCAAGGTGCGAGGCCGTGATGGAGGCTCGCTGGTGATCACCGGCTACGAGGGCACTTCCGCGACAGTGCATCGGAGCCGCTCCGCGGTGGCGACCGCACTCCGCCGCGGCGGCGCGGTCTACCTCGGCCAGGCTGCCGGTCGGGGATGGGAGAAGGGCAGGTTCCACGGCCCGTACCTGCGCGAGGCCCTGCTCGATCGCGGCGTGCTGGTCGAGACGCTGGAGACTGCCCAGCAGTGGAGCGGACACGGAAATCTCTACCAGTCCGTTCGCAAGGCGATCGAAACTGCGCTTTCCGCGCAGCAAATGGATGGCATCGTGATGTGTCACCTCTCCCACGCCTACCGGGACGGCGCATCGCTCTACTTCACGGTGATCTCAAGCCAGGGTCCCGACGGCGGCGCCTCCAACTGGCCCAAAGTAAAGAATGCGGCCTGTGAGGCGATCCAGAAGGCGGGCGGGACGCTCTCTCACCATCACGCCACCGGCAGCGATCATGCCACCTGGCTCGAAGGCGAAATCGGCACCATCGGAATCGACGCGCTGGCCGGCATCAAGGAACGGCTCGATCCGGCCGGGATTATGAACCCGGGCAAGATTCTCAAGTAGTCGGCGGGCTTCGCCCCGCCGGTGGCGCTACTCGGCCTGGGTCTGGTTCGCTGTCCCGTTGCAGATGGGGACGATCGTGTCCTTGGCGTCCTGGGGCATCGAGATCTGGCCCTCGAGGACTGTACTGCCGGTGTACTCGGGCAGCCGGACGTCGGACTGGTTGGTCGTCCGGGCCTGCTGGAGCGCCTCGGTGAAGTCCTTGTTGTTCACCCTCGAGACTCTCAGGCTCGGGAAGACGTCGGCAGCGATCAGACAGATGACTGCTTCGTTTACGTCGATCTGGCCATTGATCGCCCCTGCTTCACCGACCCGCGTCGCGTAGATGGGGAAAGCGCCGGTCGAGCCGTAAAGCCAGATCACGTAGCCCTGGCCCTTGCGGTTTGCCTCGAGATCATTGATGCCAAGGTTCGCCGCCAGCGACGTGCCGGCGAACCCAAACTGGACCTGCCCGGAACCCTGTTCATTGCCGACCGGCTGAAGTACCGCAACGGTGGGGGAAGGCTCCGGGGTCTCGCCGCCATCGTCGGACCCGCCGCCAAAGGCGCCGGTGACGAGCAGGATCACGACTGCCGCCAGCAATGCTGCGCCCAACAGGACGGCGATCAGCCGACGCTGGTGGCTGCTGATCGATCCAAGTCCGGACCGACCGCTTTCCGGGGATCTCGCGTTCTCGCCGCCGGATGACGGGCCAGATGAAGGGCTGCTGTCGCCGGTTGTGGGGGGAGGCGCCGTCTCGCCTCTGGGCTGATCGGGAAGTTTCGCGGCTGGCACCAGGAGCCTGAGCTGGTCGGCAAGCGAGTCGGCGCGTTCCCTGAGTTCCGGGTCCCCGGAGATCATGCGCTTCACCTCGGCCTGACCGATCGGATCGGCCTGTCCGAGGAGATAGTCCGTCAGGTCGGGGTCGGGGGCCGGTGCGGAGGGATCAATCTCGCCCAACGCTCTGGCGGCCCGGTTCCGGACTTCGGCCTCATCGATCCCGAGCAGACCGGCGATGTCCGCGTAACTCTTTCCTCGTCCAAGCAGCAGCTGCAGGAGCGCCCGGCTGTCCTCACTCAACGGCATGAGGGCACACCCTATGGGTTTATAGTCCCCGGCTGATGCCAGACGTAAAGCTTCCCGAATCCCCGTTCGACAATCTGCTCGGCACCGAGTGGATCTCCTCCGATCCCGACGCAGCCATCGTCCGCCTCAAGATGCGAGACGACCATCGCCAGCCGATGGCGATCATGCATGGCGGTGTCATGGCAAGCCTGGTAGAGAGCGTCTGCTCGATGGCCACGGCCGAGGCGGTTCTGCCGGAAGGCCGGATCGCAATGGGGCAGAGCATCTCGGTCAACCTGCTCAAACCGATTTCCAGCGGTGACGTCGAGGTTGTCGCAAACGCGATTCACCGCGGTCGAATGACATGGGTCTGGCGGGCAGAGGTGAAGGACGGGGACGGACGCGTCTGCGCCGTTGCCCAGATGACGATGGCAGTCCGGGAAGCTCCGGAAGGAGCTGACCTCTCGCAGTTCGTCAAGCCGTAGTCCTGTCACAAGGCAGAGTCCGCCCATCCGTCGAGGATTCTGTGGGCGGACGGGTTGAACCGGGAGGCGGGGCGAAGCTCGCCGACTTGCTTGTGGCTAATCGTTATCGGCCGTCCACGGCCGATAACGGTTCGTGATCGGCATGCGACGGTCCCTGCCGAAGCCCTTGGTCGTGACCTTGAGGCCGGGGGGAGACTGGCGGCGTTTGTACTCGGCCCGGTCCACCTTGGCGACGACGTCGGCAACCACCTCCGGATCCTCGCCGCGAGCCGCGATCTCGGTCGGGCCGAGATCGTCCTCGACGTACATTCTGAGGATCCTGTCGAGCTGGTCGTAATCCGGCAGGGAGTCGGTGTCGAGTTGCCCGGGGCGCAGTTCAGCCGACGGAGGTCGGTCGATTATCGACTCGGGTATCACCGGAGACGAGCCGTTCCGGTGCCGACAGAGTTCGTAGACCAGTGTCTTGGGAACGTCCTTGATCGGCGCGAGCCCGCCGGCCATGTCGCCGTAGAGCGTCGAGTAGCCGACCGAAGTCTCGCTCTTGTTCGCGGTTGTCAGCACCAGCCAGCCTCGGCTGTTGGAAAGAGCCATCATCAGGTTTCCCCGGATCCGTGCCTGGAGGTTCTCCGCGGCGAGTCCGGTGCCGTCGACGCCGAGCATCCGGTCGAAGGCGTCCATCGGCTCCTGAATCGAGAACTCGATCAGCTCGGTTCCGAGGCGGCCGGCCATCTCGCGCGCATCGGCCTGGGTTTCGCCACTGGAGTGAGGCGAGGGCATGACCACGCAGGTGACCTTGTCCGGACCGAGAGCATCGACGGCGAGGGCCGCTACCAGGGCGGAATCGATCCCCCCGGAGAGTCCGAGTCCGACGTGTCCGAAGCCATTCTTGACGACGTAGTCCCGAAGGCCTGTGACCAGTGCGGTGTAGACCTCGTCAAGGTCGTCCATCCAGTCGGCAACCGGTGTCGATTGCTCGGCTGGACCAAAGACCAGCAGGTCCTCGGTGAACTGGCCGGCCCGCGCGAGGACCGTGCCGTCGGGAGCGATCAGGACGCTGGAGCCGTCGAAGATCAGCTCGTCCTGGCCGCCCACCATGTTCACCATGGCGACTGCGGCCTGCTTTTCCGCGGCCACCCGTTTGAAGATCTCCTCCCGCTCCCGGCCCTTGCCGCGATGGTATGGCGAAGCGGACGAGTTGACGATCATCTCCGCCCCCGGCGCGAGCTGTTCGTAGATCGGGTCGTCCGGCACCCAGCAGTCCTCGCAGATGGTCACCCCGAGCCGGATGCCGAGGTCATCGATCACCAGCGGGCCGGACCCGTTTCTGAAGGTCCGGTACTCGTCAAAGACCCCGTAGTTCGGCAGAAGCCGTTTGTGGTAGGTCTCACGGACCGTGCCATCGCGGATGATCGCGGTCGCGTTAGCCGAGATCGCACGGCCAACCGGATTGCCGACCGGGTCAGGAAAACCGACGACGGCCGTGATGTCCCCTACCCTCGAGGCGATCTCGGCCAGTCGCTGTCCGGCTGCAGCAATGAAGTCGGGGCGCAGGTATAGATCCTCGGCCGGATAGCCGGTGAGCACCAGCTCCGGGAAGACCACCATCTCCGCCCCGGCATGATCGGCCTGTTCGATCCATTCCGTGATCAAGGCAGCGTTCTCGTCCAGATCGCCGACGGTCGGGTTGACCTGGGCCAGGGCGATCTTGGGAATGCCGCTCACAGCTTGAGTATCCCGATTTGCAGGGCTTCCTGCGGTGTGAAGAACCGCACACACAGCCCGGACTGGCTGCCGCAGACTCCCGTGCTCACAAAACGCTAACAATCGGCAGGACGGCATCGAGTGCCGCCTTGCCACTTGCGCCGAGCTCCCTCAGTCGGGAGGCGGGGAAACCAACCGCGGCCAATGGCCGCATGGGGTGAATCCGGTGGTGATCCGCCGGAAGGGACGACCAGGACGGAACTCCCGAATCCGTCAGCTAACCCCGCAGGCGCCGAAAAGGAGAAAGCCAAAGATGACTTCACGCCGGATTTTCCGTGCGCCCGTTTGCCTGATCGCTCTTCTGGCGAGCACTCTGGCGCTTACCTCGAGTGCATCAGCCGCCGTTCTCGAGCCTGCCGGACCGACCGGTTCGACCGGAATCGCCGAGAGCAAGCCGGTTTTCCGGGGCCCAGTGGTTCTGAAAGTCGCCGACCGAACCGTCAATTTCGGGGGACGGTTCCGCCTGCGCGGCAAGACGGGCAACCCCTACGCGGGTGCCGTTCGGATCCAGGCGCGTACGGGCGGCCGCTGGCTGACCCTCCGCAAGGTGAAGACCGACTCCGACGGCCGCTTCAAGGCAAAGGTCCGGGCAAGGAAGAGCTCCAGCCTTCGGGTTCTGACCAACGACGGCCGAAGCTCCGCGGCTCGCAGGGTCGTGGTGATCGGCCACATCCGGCTCGCCAGGTCCGAGCGCTACGTCCGGATCGGCGAGAGCCTGCTGATTCGGGGGACGATCCTGCCGCGGGGGGCGAGGAAGGTGAAGGTCAGGGTTCGCGGCGAGGGCGTGGTCACCACCAGTAGCCGGGCCAACGGCCGCTTCCGGGTTCGCTGGAAGCCGCGAAGCGCCGGTGACTACAGCTTCCGGGCCTTTGCGGCCGCGAGCGCGAGGTCGACGGGTGACTCGACCCTGCGCCGTCGCTTCAGCGCCCTGCGGCCCGGCCACGCCTCCTATTACGGGCCCGGGCTCTACGGCAACGGCGTCGCCTGTGGCGGAACCCTGACCCCGTCGACCCGTGGAGTCGCCCACAAGTACCTGCCCTGCGGAACCAGGGTGACCCTCCAGTACGGAAACCGGACCGTTGTCGCGAGGGTGATCGACCGCGGCCCCTACATCGCCGGCCGTGACTGGGACCTGACCGAACAGACCAGGAACGACCTCGGCTTCGGCGGGGTGGGAGTCGTCTGGACCAACAAATGAGTCGGCGCTGACGCGCCTCCCTGTCGCACCCGTCCGTTCACGCAAGAAATGAATGGATGAACGGACTCAGGTAAGCGATGGATGTCCGGGGCTTCGGTTCGGCCGGGTGGGCTGTGTCATGATCGGATCATGAGCTCGGCCGAATCGAAGAACCTCGAGGCGATCTCGAAGGCGATCGACCATCACAATGCCACCTGTCCCTTCCCGGCAGCAGAGGTACGGATGAACCCGTTCGAGGTCGAGCGACTCGGATGGGAGGAGATCCGCGGCCTTCCGATCGTGCCCGACGCGAACATCGGGACGGGCCGGTTTCACATCGTCTGCTCACGCGACATGGAGGGCGACGAGCTCGAGGAAGTGGAAGCGATCGCCGAGGAACTGGTGACAGTCACCCCCGGTACCCGTGAGGAACCGGCAACGCCGGAAACTCCCGGGATGCCGGACAACCCGGGCCGCTGGAACTGAACTGGCTGACCGGTCAGGACCGGGTCAGACCGAACTCCAGAAGTCGAGGCCGCTCTCGCTCATCCAGTTCTGGATCTCGATGTTGAGGCGGTAGAGCTCGCCTGTCCAGATCAGTACACCCATGATGATCAGGATCACTCCGCCGACCATGATGATCACGCCGTAATGCCTCTTGACGACGGCGAAGGCCGTGGTCATCCGGTTGAAGGCAAGCGCGGTCAGCAGGAAGGGAATCGCCAGGCCGGCCGAATAGACGGCGAGCAGCAGCGCCCCCCGGGCGGCCGAGTCGGTCAGCGAAGCGGCCGAGAGGATTGCGCCGAGAGTTGGCCCGATACAGGGTGTCCAGGCGAATGCGAACGCTGCACCGGCGACCAGCGGACCGCCCTTGCCGGCACGCTGCATTAGCGCGTCCACGTGCCATTCCTTGTTCAGACGGGTCACGAAGAAGGAAGCGACGAACAGCACCCCCATGGCGATGATCAGCGCGGCGGCGACCTTGTCGAGCACGTCACGGTGATCGCTGAGCAGCGAGCCGATCTTGGTCGCGCCCATTCCCAGCAGGATGAAGACGGCCGAAAAGCTGGCGCAGAAGATCAGGCTGGGGACGAGCACCTTGCGCCAGTCGGCCCGGTCGAGATCGTTGACCGAGATGCCCGAGACTGCCGAGAGGTAACCGGGGACGATCGGCAGCACGCAGGGAGAAAGGAACGAAACGATCCCTGCGACCAGGGCGGTCAACAGGCCGACTCCGGCAGCGGGGTCACCGGCGGCGAGGGGCAGGCTCGAGAGGCCCGTGGGGATAAGGTCTGCGAACGGCAAGGAGAGAAAGAGGTTACTTTGGCGACCATGGAACACATGCTTGAGGGAGCAGTTGTGGCGGTGACCGGCGGTGCGGCCGGCATTGGAAAGGCGACCGCGGGGGCCATGGCTGACGCCGGGGCGAGGGTCGCGATAGGTGACATCCACGCGGAGATGGCCGCGGAAGCGGCGGAAGAGGTCGGGCGCGGCGCGGTCGGGAAGCCGTTGGACGTGACAGATCGGGACGGTTTCGACCTCTTCCTCGATGATGTCGAAGCCGAGCTCGGTCCGATCGACTGCCTGGTCAACAACGCCGGCGTGATGATGCTTGGGCCAATTGAAGCAGAGTCGCGCGAAGCGACCCGGGCGATGATCGACGTGAACCTTCTGGGCGTCATCAACGGGACCCAGGCCGCGATGGACAGGATGAAGCCGAGGCGAAGGGGCAGGATCGTCAACATCGCCTCCCAGGCAGGCAAGGCGGGGATGCCCGGGGGCGCCACCTACTGCGCGACCAAGTTCGGGGTCATCGGTTTTTCAGAGTCGGTTCGGGCCGAGCTGAAAGGGACGGGCGTATCGATCTCCTGGGTGCTCCCGGGACTGGTCAACACCGAACTCGCAGCCGGACTTCCGGACATCCCGTTGATGGACAAGCTGGCCCCCGACGACATCGCCAACGCGGTCGTCCGGGCCCTTGCTGAGGGCGGCAGCGAGATCTGGGTCCCGGCTCGCAACCAGTGGCTGGACGCGCCTGTCCGGCTGCTTCCCCGGGCGCTCCGGGAACGGGTCTTCGAGATGACTGGCGCGGACAAGGTGCTCGCACACGCCGATTCAGGCCGTCGCGAGGAGTATGAGAAGCGCAGTTCCGGGCTCTCCTGACGGCCCAGGCGGTTTGGCCCGCCGGACATATGAGGGTCACTGACCTTCGGTAAACTGCCCGGGTGGCCTGGCCCACCTCGTACAGCGGTTCCCGCCGCTGCGCATACGTGTCTCTTTCAACCAAACGCCGCTCTGCGGCATGACAAGCGCGCAAAAATGACTGATTTTGTCCCGTCGTCCGCGACCCGCGACGGCCTCTACGACTCGATAAACGAACACGACGCCTGTGGCGTCGCCATGGTTGCGCGCCTCGACAACGTGCCTCGCCACGAAGTCGTGAGCCAGGGCCTGCTCGCCCTCGAAAACCTCGAGCATCGCGGGGCCGCAGGTGCCGATGCCAGCACCGGAGACGGGGCCGGGATCCTGATCCAGATCCCGGACCTCTACTTCCGGGAGGAAGCCGGGGTGGACCTGCCGCCGACCGGTCAGTACGGAATCGCCATGTGTTTCCTGCCGCGCGAGAACGAGGCCCGGCGCGACGAGCTGAAGACCCTGATCGCGCAGACTGCCGAAGCAGAAGGTCAGGTGGTGCTCGGCTGGCGGGACGT
>JRYG01004296.1_pt1 | contig 12170 bp, 12 predicted proteins | sample 235341 | NCBI WGS metagenome assembly JRYG01 (sample SAMN03074218, study PRJNA261478) | activated sludge metagenome | biome: Wastewater Treatment Plant; feature: Wastewater; material: Activated sludge; isolation source: activated biomass of a wastewater treatment plant treating hydrocarbon... ... | reverse complement strand
GAGAAAATTTTTGCCGGGGTAGCTCAGCTGGTTAGAGCAGCGGAATCATAATCCGCGTGTCGGGGGTTCGAGTCCCTCCCCCGGTACCTCTCCCATCGCTCCGACGCGGCCCGCTGGATCCTGATGATTTGAATCCACCGGGCGCAAGACGGTGGGTCGGATTCCCGGCTATGCCGATAGGCCGACCCACCGTTCCGGGCGTCAGTGCGCCATTGCCAGACCGTGGCCTTCTTCGGTCCGGGGAGCTCCGCTTTCCATGGTTATCGCAGTGATGACCGCGCCGGCCACGAGCAGACCCGCCGAGACCCAGAAGGCGGTCGTGTAGCCGTGCACCGCGGCCTGGGCAGCCAGTTCGGGGCCGGGAACCTTGCCGGAGACGAACGAGGTGACCGCCGAGGCGGAGATCGTGGAAAGCAGTGCCGTCCCGATCGAACCACCCACCTGCTGGGAGGTGTTGACCATCGCCGAGGCGACACCGGAGTCGCTGGCCGCCACGCCAAGGGTCGCGCTGGCCATCGACGGCGCGATAACCAGGCCGAAGCCGATACCTACGAAGCACAGTCCGGGCAGGACCGAGCCGGCGTAGGACGAGTCGACCCCCACCCCGGTCAGCAGGACCATTCCTGTCGCAGCCAGCACCATTCCGGTCGGCACCAGCGGCCGGGGTCCAAACTTGGGCATCAACCGGGTACTGGAAACCGCCGAACCGACCATCAGGAAGGCGATCATCGGCAGGAACGCCAGACCGGTCTCCACCGGGCTCATACCCTGCGTCTGCTGGAGGTAATAGGTCAGGAACAGAAACACGCCGAACATGCTGGCCCCGGCCACGCCAACCGCCAGGTAGGAGCCGGCACGATTGCGATCGGCCAGGACCCGCAGCGGCAGCAAGGGAGCGGCCGAGCGACGCTCGACCATCACGAAGAGGACCAGCAGCAGCGTCCCGACCGACAGGCTGAGCAGGGTGATGACCGCGGTCCAGCCCTCAGACTCGGCCCGGGAGAATCCGAAGACGATTGCGAACAGTCCGATCGAGGCGGTGATCGCACCCGGGAAATCCATGCGCGGCTTCGTCTCCCGTGACTCGTTCACCAACAGGGAAGCCAATCCGGCGGCCGCGGGAATCGCGAAGGCAACGTTGACGAACATGGTCCAGCGCCAGTCGAGGTACTCGGTCAGGAAGCCACCCAGAAGCAACCCGACTGCGCCACCGGCTCCGGCGATTGCTCCGTAGACCCCGAAGGCCCTGGCCCGTTCCGACTTCCCGGTGAAGGTCGTGGTCAGGGTCGACAGGGCCGACGGTGCAAGGAGCGCGCCGAACATTCCCTGGAGGGCTCTCGCCCCGACCAGGACTTCGAAGTTCGGGGCGAGGCCACCGAGCGCCGACGCACCAGCGAATCCGATCAGGCCGGCGATCAGGGTGCGCTTGCGACCGAAGTAGTCGGCGAGCCTCCCGCCGAGCAGCAACAGGCTGCCGAAGGCGAGGGCGTACGCGGTGATGACCCACTGCCGGTCGTCGTCGCCAAAACCGAGGTCGGCCTGGGCCGAGGGCAGGGCGATGTTGACGATCGTCGCGTCGAGGACGACCATCAACTGGGCGAGGGCAAGAAAGGCGAGAATCCGGTTTTTTCGTTTCATTGTCTGACTTTCGTTCGTAAGTGGAGGATACTTCTCAACTTATGCGCGCCAGCCTAGCACAAAAACGGAAGAATGTCCTCCGTTTTGTAGAATTCTTTCCCATGAGCACCTCACCGACTCCAGATCGTCCCCTCCGCGCCGACGCAAGAAAGAACCGGGAGCGGATCCTCGAAGCGGCCTCGACGGTTTTCGCCCGGGACGGCCTGGACGCCAGCCTCGACGCTGTTGCCGCCGAAGCCGGAGTCGGAGTAGGCACCGTCTATCGGCGTTTCCCCGAGCGTCAGATGCTGGTCGACGAACTCTTCGAAGAAAAGGTCGCCGGTTTCGTCGCCTTGGCCCGTGACTGCGAGGCGATGGAGGACCCCTTCGATGGACTGGTCAGGTTTCTCACCGAGGCTTCAAGGATGCATGGAGAGGACATGGGCCTGCGGCAGATCGTCCTGGGACCAGGCGTCGACAGCGACCTGATGGACATGCCGAGACAGACGATCGGACTGATCATTGGCGGCCTGATCGAGAAGGCGAAAGCGAACGGAGACCTGCGGGAGGACTTCGACATGCTCGACGTGCCGCTGATCGAGATCATGCTCGCCCAGATCAACGATCTGACAGGGCTGGCCTCCCCCGAACTCTGGGAACGGCTCCTCACTCTCGTCATCGACGGACTTCGCCCGCACCGTGACCAGGTCACCCCGATGCCGACCGAGCCCCTTTCGCCTGCGGCCTACCTGACCGCGATCAGGTCGTTCAACCGGAACTAACGCCTGACCCTGATCGTCTTCTTGACCGACTTCGAACCGGCGTTGCCGGAGACCACCTTGAAGGTGGACTTGATGCGGCCTGGGCGGCTGGCGCGGATCCGGAGCCTGAAGGTTCGGGTTGCTCCAGCGCCGATGCGGCCCACCCGTGCGTTGAGCCTGATGCCCTTGCCGGAGACGATCAACCTGACTCCGGTGGCTGCGGCGTCCCCGGAATTGGTGATCCTTGCCTTGAAGGTGGCGGACTTCCCCTTCCTCAAGGTGGCAGGACCGGAGACAGACACCTTGCTGATTCGGGCCCTGGTCCCGGTCCCGGTGAGCGGGACCGACAGGGGTGACGGGCTTCCGTTGTATGTGACTTGCAGCTCTGCGTTCCTGGCGCCTGTGACCGAGGGCTTGAAGGTCAACTTGACTTCGCAGGTCGCCAGGAGGAGAACGGGGGATTCCGTACAGCTCTCACTGAAGATGTCGAACTCGCCCGGGTTGGTGCCGACCAGGTCTACGCCGCTGACGAACATCGGCTCGCCCGCAGAGGCGTTGGTGATCGTCGGCCTCGGCGGTAGGGATCGTGTTCAGCAGCACGGAAACTGTGTCCGGTTCATTGTCGGACACCGCGAGGTCGGGTTTGCCGTCGCCGTTCAGGTTTCCGATCGCGATCGAGTTGGGTCCGGCGCCGACCGGAAAATTGGCGGGGGACCCGAAAGAGCCGGTGCCGTTGCCGGCGAGGACCGAGACGTTGTCGGAATCCGTGTTTGCAACTGCGAGATCCAGCGTGCTGCCAGCGTCAAGACTGCCGGCTGCAATGGATGTCGGGCGGTCGCCGGCCGGAAAATTTGTCGCGGCCCCGAACGAGCCGGTTCCGGTTCCGAGCAAAACCGAAACGTTGTCCGATTCCTGGTTGGCGGTCGCCAGGTCGGCGTCACCGTTCAGGTCGCCGACTGCAACCGAGTTTGGGTTGTCGCCGGTCGCAAAGTTGGTCGGTGCGCCGAAGGCACCGCTGCCGTTGCCAAGCAGGACAGAAACATTGTCAGAGCCGAGGTTGGCTACCGCGAGATCCGCAAGGCCGTCGCCATTGAGGTTTGCAACCGCGACGGAAACCGGAGCGTCCCCGACCGAAAAGTTGGTCGCGGTTCCAAAGGAGCCGTTTCCGTCACCGAGCACCACCGACACGCTGTCAGAGAAGAACTTCGTCACTGCGAGATCGGCAAACCCCCCGGCATCAAGATTCCCGATCGCGACAGACGTTGGCGCCGATCCGGCTGCGAAATTGGTGGGCGCGCCGAACGAACCACCACCCAGGCCGAGCTGAACCGCCACGTTGCTGGTGTTGGAAACCGCGATGTCGGATATGGCATCGCCGTTGAGGTTCCCGATCGCCGCTGTGTTCGGAGAAGGACTCGTCGCCGTGTTGATCGCCGACCCGAAGGAGCCGGTTCCCGTTCCGAGCAGCGCCGAGACGCTGCCTGAGCCATTGTTGGCGGTAACGATGTCCGCGAAGTCGTCACCGTTCAGGTTTCCGATCGCCACCGAAAGCGGGTTCGTTCCGACCGGAAAGCTCACTACCGGCGCAAACGCGGCGGTACTGGCGGACGGCACGACCATTCCGACGAGCGTGAACAGTGTCGCTGCGGCCCACAACCTGCCGCGCCTCAACCCCTTCAGACCGCCGCCGCTGCAATTGCTGTTCACTTGACCCCCTCCTGATTTCGGAAGAAAACCTGCCCGTTCTCCAGGTCCCGACCGACTCTCTGAAACGGCCGGAAGCGGAAGATCGTCGGATCCGTTTTCTTCTCCTGACTCAGCCTAACGCCGACCGCAGGTCAGTTGGGAAATTCAGGTCGTCCTCCGGTTCCGGTACGGCCCCGGCTAGGAATTTCTCAGACTTCTTTCGACAGCCTTCAGGGCCTCGGGAAGGTGAGTCAGGATGTCCCTCAGGTTGACTTCCTCGTCGGCCTGGGAGGCAACGAAAGCCCCCTCGAAGGCCGCAAGGGCGAACCTTGCGATGTAGTCAGCCTCCTGACCGCTTCGCTTGATGTCGAAGACGATCTCGGACTGGATCCGGAGCCGGCTCAGAGCGAGCTCCCTTACACGGCGGACAACGCTCTGCACGTCCTCACCTCCATCCTTCACTGGCTGGGTCGCGAGGACCAGCAGGATGCGCAGGAAGTCGGGTGTGCTCTCCAGCGAGTCCGCAACCACGCCGACCAGAACCCGCAGGTGATTCAACTGTGAGCCGATGCGGCGCTCTGGCACAGGCAGGGTCTCGAAGAATCGTTCGGCGCCCCTCTCCATCACCGCCAGCAGAACCCCCTCCTTGGAGCCGAAGTAGTGGTAGATCGAACTGGGCGGAACGCCTGCCTCCTCGACCAGCGCAGCTACCGTCGCCGCCTCGTACCCGCGCTCGGCCATCAGACGCTCCGCACTGTCGAGCACGAGCTCCCTCGAACGGGCGCCGCGGCGGTTCGGTCTGACCGATGTTGAAGGGGCCACGCAACGACGATACAGAATTGAAGTTGACATTTCAAAACATGTTCTGTAGCGTTCGCTCCAATCTTGACCCGAGGAGAGAAGGAGACCTGGATGCGTGAGGAGAGAGTCCCTGTACTGATCGTCGGCGGAGGCGGAGCGGGACTGACCGCATCCATGCTCCTGTCCAGGCAGGGCGTGGAGCACTTGCTGGTGAGCGCGAGGCCGGGAACTTCCGATCTGCCAAAAGCCCACGTACTGAACCTGCGGGCGATGGAGATCCTCGACGATTGCGGCGTGGCCGGGAAGATCGCCGAGCGCGGCACCCCACCTGACCAGATGGCTGCCACCGCCTGGTACGCCGGATTCGCGGGCCCGGATGAAGACGCCGGACGGCAGATCGCAAAGCTCGAGTCCTGGGGAGCCGGCGGCGAGAACGATCAGTGGCGCTCGACCAGTCCCTGGCTTCAGGCAAATCTCCCGCAGATCCGGCTCGAACCGATTCTGAAGGAAGGAGCCGAGGAGCTTTCCCCGGACGGCATCCGCTTCAACCACGAGCTGCTCGAGCTGACCCAGGATGAGAACGAAGTCAGGGCGGTCATCCGGGACAACCACAAGGGCGAGACCTACAGCGTCGTCAGTGACTACCTGATCGGAGCCGACGGCGGGCGGATCGTCGCCAGCCAGATCGGCGTCGGGTACGAAGGGCTAGGGGTGCTGACCGAGACCGCGACCCTTCATGTGACTGCCGACTTCTCCGCCTGGGCAAAGGATCCGGATGTCCTGCTCCGCTGGATCCTCTCCCCCCGCACGGGCGCCATGGTCGTGATGGTCCCGATGGGCCCGGACCACTGGGGACCCGAATCCGAAGAGTGGGTGATCCACCTGAGCTACCCGGTCGGCGACCCGAGGGCACAGTCAAACGAGAAGGTGGAGGCCGACGTCCGCGAGGCCACGGGGCTGCTTGATGCGGAAATGGACATCCACAGGATCACCCGCTGGTCTGTGGACGCGGTCATGGCCTCCTCCTTCCGCGAAGGACGCGTCTTCCTGGTCGGGGACGCCGCCCACCGTCATCCCCCGACCGGTGGACTTGGCCTCACAAGCGCGATCCATGACGTCCAGAACCTGACCTGGAAGCTGGCCGCGGTGATTCAGGAAACGGCCGGCGCCGAGCTGCTCGACACTTACGAGCCGGAGCGCCGTTCGGCCGACGAGCGGAACGCCCGCCGCTCGCTCGAGAACGCCGCCAATCAGTTCCAGATCGTCGCCGCAGCAGGGGTCACTCACGAGAACACGCCGGAGGAGAATCACGCCAACCTGCGCCGTCTGTGGAGCGGACGCCCGGAGGACGAGGAGCACCGCCTGGAGGTGATGAAAACGATCCGGGCACAGTCGATGGAGTTCAACGAGCTGAACGTCGAGTTCGGCTACACCTACGAATCCGGGGCGGTGATACCCGATGGGAGCGAGCCACCGGCACCGGTAGACGATATCCGGGTGTACGAACCGTCGACCAGGCCGGGTTCGCCGCTCCCCCACGCCTGGATCGACGACGGGGACGGGAACCGCCTTCCGATCAAGGATCTGGTCCGTCCCGGCCACTTTCTCCTGGTCGCGGGAGAAGACGGCGAGCGCTGGTGCCAGGCCGCCTCCGGGATTCGCGGCTCCGGTGTGCCTCTCGACTTCCTCCGGATCGGCCACATCGAAGGCGACTCATTCGACCCCCGATTGATGTGGGCGCGCCGTCGCGAAATCGAGCGGGAGGGGGCGGTCCTCGTCCGTCCCGATCGCTTTGTCGCGTGGCGAAGCGTCGGGGGATCGGAGAATCCGCTTGATGAACTGGCCGAAGCTCTGGCGAAGATCCTCGCCAGGCCCGTGCTTGCGCCGGCGGGTGCCTGAGGATGGTTGAAGAAGTCGACGTTGCGATCGTCGGGTACGGACCGGTCGGCCAGGCTGCCGCTGCCTGGCTTTCCCGCGCCGGCCATCGGGTGGCGGCGTTCGAACGATTCGAAGAGATCTACCGGCTGCCCAGGGCGGTTCACATGGACCACGAGATCATGCGACTGATGCAGGATCTCGGACTTGCAGAACGTCTGGTCGAGGGGATGGTCCCGCTGAGCGACTACCTCTGGTTCGGTGCCGATGGCGAGCCGGTGATGACCCTGAACTCGCCGCGCCCGACCGAATCGGGCTGGGAGCCGAGCTATCTGTTCTTCCAGCCGGAGCTCGAGGAGGCCCTTTGCGATGCCGGACGACCCGCAGTAGAAGTGAACCGGGGCTGGGTGGTCAGGGAAGTCGAGGACCAGGGTGACGGCGTCGAGCTCACGGTTGGCCGTTGCGTAGGACCGACGAACGGGGCGGCAGCCAGTGACGAGGTCCGGGGTGTCCGCGCCAGATGGGTTATCGGTACCGACGGGGCCAACTCCCTGGTCCGCGAGAACGCGGGAATCCCTCGTCGCGACCTCGGCTTCCAGGAGCGCTGGCTGGTGGTTGACGTCCAGCCGTTGGATCCCGGGCTGCTCGACCACCTCCCCACCGCCTGCCAGTGGTGCGACCCGAACCGGCCCACCACCCACGTGCGCAGTGGCCGGAATCACCACCGCTGGGAATTCATGCTGCTACCCGGTGAATCGACGTCAGACTTCGAGGATCCCGACCGGGCCTGGTCGTTGCTCGAGCCCTGGTTTCTCCCGTCAGACGGCAGTCTGACCCGTATCGCCGTTTACGAGTTTCGCTCGATGCTGGCCGAGCAGATGAGGAAGGGACGGATCCTGCTGGCCGGTGACTCGGCCCATCTCACCCCTCCCTTCCTCGGCCAGGGTCTCTGTTCCGGACTGCGCGACGCCGCCAATCTGAGCTGGAAGCTCGACCTCGTCTTGCGTGGGCTTGCCGCCGAAGACCTGCTGGACTCGGTCGAGGCCGAGCGTCAGCCCCAGACCGAGTGGATCATCCGGTTCGCGATCGAGCTGGGAAAGGTCCTCTGTGAAATCGACCCGGTGAAGGCCGCTGAGCGTGACGCGACTCTTCGCTCGGTGGATGAGCCGCCGGCCATTGCGATCCCCCCTGTATCGGGAGCGATCCACCAGCCAGGGGATACCGCGAGCGATCCGCTTGCCGGGACGCTCGGCGTGCAGGGCCGGGTCTTTTCCAATGGCCGGGAGGGGCTTCTTGACGACCTGACCGGCGGAGGCTGGACCCTGATCAGCACCAGGCCGTTGACGGCGCTCGACGGACCGTCCCGGGAGGTCCTCCGGACACTCGATTTCACCATCGTCTCGCTGCTTGACGGCCCTGCCGGAGCCTTCACCGACCTGGACGGTCGCCTGACCTCATGGCTGGAGGAGAACGGCGTCATCGCCGCGATCGTCCGCCCCGACTTCTACGTATTCGGAAGTGCCGCCACAACGGATGCCCTTCCTGACCTGATCGCCGACCTCTCGGTTCGGCTCGCTCTCAACCACAAACCACTAGTCAAGGAGTAATGGCATGACCGATGCCGTGATTCAGCCGAAGTTCCATCACCTGAACCTCAAGACCACCCGCCTCCAGGAGATGATCGATTTCTACGCCGTACTGGTCGGCGCCGAGGTCATCCACCAGGATGATGTCGGAGCATGGCTCAGCAACGATGACGCCAACCACCGGATTGCGCTTCTCGCCTTCCCCGGCTTCAAGGATGACCCCGAGAAGGAAGACCACACCGGCCTTCACCACTCCGCCTTCGAGTACGACTCCTTCGAGGACCTGAACGCGAGCTTCCTGCGACTGCGCGAGGCCGGCATCGAGCCGGACTTCTGTCTCGACCACGGAATGACGTTCTCCTACTACTACAAGGATCCCGACGGAAACCGGATCGAACTCCAGGTCGACAACTTCGGTGACTGGTCGAAGTCGGCCGACTGGATGCGGACCTCCGAGGAGTTCAAGCTGAACCCGATCGGCCAGTTCGTGGATCCCGCCCTCGTCGCCGCTGATTTCGCCGAGGGGGTTGAGTTCGAGGAAATCCACAGGAAGGCAATGGCCGGAAGCTTCGCGCCGGCCGAGGCACCGGTTGAGGTTCCGGAGGCCTCATGAGGTTCTGCCGGTTCGAAAAGGACGGAGAAGCCCACAGCGGGACGGTCGAGGGCGACGAGGTCGTTGATTTCGACCGAGGCAACCGCTACTCGCTCGACGAAGTCCGGCTCCTGGCCCCGGTGATACCCCGCAAGTTTCTGGGGATCGGGCTGAACTACGCCGATCACATTGCCGAGAGCGGCATGGAGGCTCCGGAGTTCCCGGTCTTCTTCAACAAACAGTCAACCTGTGTCGTCGGTCCGGAAGTCGAAGTACACATGCCGAGGGTTTCAAGCCTGCTGGACTACGAGGGCGAACTCGCGATTGTTATCGGGACCCGATGCCGTCACGTGCCCGAAGACCGGGCCGGGGAGGTAATCGCCGGCTACACGATCGCCAACGACGTTTCTGTTCGCGACTGGCAGCTCCGAACCCCCACCATGACCATGGGAAAGTCCTTCGATACTCACGGTCCGCTCGGCCCGTGGGTCGTTACTGCCGACGAGCTGGGCGACCCCCACTCGCTCGGCATCAGGACCTGGGTCAACGACGAGTTACGCCAGGACGGCAACACCGGCCAGATGATCTACGACTGTTACGAGCAGGTGGCTCACCTCTCGGAGGCGTTCACGCTTGAACCGGGTGACGTGATCGCGACCGGTACGCCGGCCGGGATCGGAGCCGTGCGCCAGCCATTCCCGGACGGCCTGCTCAAGGTCGGAGATACTGTACGGATCGAGATCGACGGGATCGGAGCGCTCGAAAACAAGGTGGTCGAGGAACCTGACACGTACACGGCCCCGGCCGCGCCCGCTCTTCCCGCCTGGCTGGACCGCGGCACTTTCTGATGGGTGCTGCAACCGGTCTGTTGACGGCATTGACCGCGCTGGTCTTCCTGGCCGCGGCCTGGGTCAAGTTCACGGGGAAACCGCATGCGATGGATACGAGGGACCGACTTGGCATCGCGCCCGGCCCCTACCGCCTGATCGGTGTTGCCGAGGTCGCCGGTGCGATCGGCGCCCTCCTCGGCCTGATCCTTCCGGGCGTCGGAATCGCCGCGCTCGGTGGCCTGCTGGTGATCTCGGTTGGCGCCTGTGCCGCGCAGGTGAAGCTGGGAAACCCGCCATCCGATGCGGCGCCCGCGGTGCTGGCGCTGCTCCTTTCCGCTGGCGCGCTGACCCTCCAGACAGGGAGTCTCTAGACCTCAGTTGGTCTGGCAGGCGTCCTTGAACAGGGCCGCCGGGACTTCCGACTGCGCGGCAGTATTGCCGCAGACCCGGGTCCGGTCCTTCGGGATCCAGAACTGGCCTTCGGCTTCGAAAACCGCAGTCACTGTGACCTCTCCTTCGCCCGATCCCACATTCGGGAAGGCAACAGCCCAGCCGTCGGCGCAGCGGTAGGTGTCGGCCGTGGGGCTGCCGGTGTAACCGCGGTTGCCCGCGCGCTGCGGCTCGACGCCTTCGGTCAGGTAGCTGCTGGCGTTGGGGTACATCAGCATCATCGAGGCCTGCAGCATCGAGGCGTCGATGTGCTGGCCCTCGCCCGTCCGTGCGCGCCGGTGCAGCGCGGCGCTGACCGACAGCGCGCCCAGCATCCCGACCGCCACGTCGATGACCGGAAAGCCGACCTTGATCGGCGGCGCGTCGGCGCTGGCACCGGACATCAGCATCATGCCGGTGAGCGCCTGCATCACGTGGTCGTAGGCGCCGCGGCCGGCCCACGCACCCTGCTGGCCGTAGCCCGAGATCGAGCAGTAGACGATATCGGGCCGCACGGCGCGGATGGACTCGTAGTCCAGCCCGCAGTGCGCCACCACGCCGGGGCGAAAATTCTCGATGAACACCTCGGCCGTGGCCGCCAGCCGGCGCACCAGCTCGGCGCGCGGCCACAGGGTGTCGTCGGGGTTGGACTCGACCTCGATGTGGCGCGACAGCTGCTCGACGATGTCGGGAAAGATCGCCCGCGCCACCAGCACGGCGGGACGTTGGGGTGAGGTGGGTGCGCTCATTCCACCGTGTGTAGGGCCAGCCCCGCCGGTGGTGCCGGCGGCGCGGCGCCGCTCCAGGGAGTCGGCGGCGCGCAGGCGCTCGGGCGTCCACTGGCGGTTCAGGTCCTGCTCGACGAAGCGGGCGGCGTCGTGCCGGTCGGCGTCGAAGCGGTCGAACGCCGCCAGGTTGCAGAAGGCCAGCGTGAGCGTGCCGCGCACCGGCCGCAGGCCGGCCTCCAGCAGGCCCTTGAGCGCCCAGGCGCCGCACAGCTCGTTGCCGTGGATCAGGGCGGTGATCATCAGCGCGCGCCCGGGCTGGCCGCTGTCGAAGTGCCACACGCCCTCCACCCCGGTGTTGCCGGCGCGCCAGGGCGCGAGATCGGGCAGCGGCAGCTCGAAACGCGGGGCGGCACTCATTGCTCGATCTTGGCGAACTGCACGATCTTCTGGTACTTGGCCACCTCGCTGGCCAGGAACCGCTGCACGTCGCCGCCGGGCGCCGCCACGGTGGAGCCGGAGGCCTCCATCTTCTGGCGGAATTCGGGCGCCTTGAGCGCCTCGGCCAACGCGGTCTTCAGACGCGTGGTGACGGCCTCGGGCAGCCTGGCCGGGCCCATCAGCACGAACCAGGTGCCGATGTCGATGCCCTTGAGCTGCGGGTGCTCGCCCAGCGCCGGGATGTCGGGCGTGAGCGGCGAGCGCCTGGCTTCGGTGGTGCCCAGGGCCACCACCTTGCCGCTCTTGATGTGCGGCAGGCCGCTGGAGAGCACGAACACGCCGTACTCCAGGTTGCCGCCCACCAGGTCGCTGGTCAGCGGCGCCACGCCGCGGTAGGGGATGTGGGTCATGAACACGCCGGCGCGCTCCTTGACCATCTCGCCGGCCAGGTGCAGCGCCGTGCCGACGCCCGAGCTGCCGTAGCTGTACTTGCCGGGCGCGGCCTTGGCCTTGGCGATGAACTCGCCCAGGTTCTTCACGCCGGTGGTGGTGGAAGCCACCAGCACCATGGGCTGCGAGGCGATCAGGCCGATGGGGGTGAAGTCCTTGAGGTCGTACTTGACCGTCCGGGTCACCAGCTTGCTGATGGCCACCTCGTTGTTGGCGCCCACCAGCAGGGTGTAGCCGTCCGGCGCGGCGCTGGCCACCTTCTGCCGCGCCGATGGTGCCGCCGGCGCCGCCCACGTTCTCGAACTGGAAGTTCGAGACGATGCCGTCGGTGCGCATGGCGAGCTCGATCGAGCGGCCGGTCTGGTCCCAGCCGCCGC
>JRYG01002153.1_pt1 | contig 12209 bp, 14 predicted proteins | sample 235341 | NCBI WGS metagenome assembly JRYG01 (sample SAMN03074218, study PRJNA261478) | activated sludge metagenome | biome: Wastewater Treatment Plant; feature: Wastewater; material: Activated sludge; isolation source: activated biomass of a wastewater treatment plant treating hydrocarbon... ... | reverse complement strand
CCGTTCGCCGCGCAGCCGACTGCCCAGGGTGATGTTGTCCAGCACGTTCAGCCAGGGTAGCAGCAAGTCCTCCTGCGCCATGTACGCCACCCGCCCGGTCAACGGCTGACCATCGCCGCCGCGCAGGTCGCCGCTGACGCCGGGCGGGGTCAAGCCCGCCAGCAACCGCAGCAGGCTGCTCTTGCCGATGCCGCTGGGGCCGAGCAGGCAGGTGAAACAGCCTCCGGCCAACTCCAGGTCCAGCCCGTCGAACAGAATCAAACCGCCGTAGACCAGCCGCGCGGCGCGCAGGCTGACCGCCAGCGGCGTCGTGAGGGCCGGGGATTGGACGGCGATGGATGAACGGGGCATTCGCGGGCGACACGGATCAGGTGGAAACCGGTCGTCAGGGCAAACCGGCGGGACAAGCAATCATAGCGGCCTCGGCGGGATGCGCCTAGCTGCTTGTTGCGGTGCCGAATTATAGTTAAATGGAATAAATATATAGATACTGATTCCTTTTGGATTTATTCGTTCGTTGCTAAGTTATTATGGATGATGCACGTTATGATGCACGTGGTGTCTCAACGCAAACCGGCCACAGCAGCCCAAGAACCGAAGGTAGGCAGTCCATGACTCAGGCGCAGACGCAGACGGAAACCGATCCTCGGGAAGATTCCGCGCAGCCTTGGTTCGATCTGGCGGAAATGAACCGCGAATTGGAGGTCGTGGGCGCCGAGCAGCGGGTGAACTGGGCGTTGGAAAATTTCCCAGGCCGTATCGTACTGACCTCCAGTTTCGGCGCCCAGTCGGCGGTCTGCCTGCACATGGTCACCCGCCAGCAAGCTGATGTTCCGGTGGTGCTGATCGATACCGGTTATCTGTTTCCCGAAACCTACCGGTTCATCGACGAGCTGTCGGAGCGCTTGTCCCTGAACCTCCAGATCTACCGCGCCCAGCATAGTCCGGCCTGGCAGGAAGCCCGCTACGGCAAGCTTTGGGAACAGGGTTTGGAGGGGATCGAACGCTACAACTGGCTCAACAAGGTCGAGCCGATGCAGCGGGCGCTGAGGGAGCTGGGCGCGATGGCCTGGATTTCCGGGCTGCGGCGGCAGCAGGCGAAAAGCCGCCAGCAACTCGACGTGCTGCTCTGGCGCAACGGCCGCTGCAAGGTTCATCCGCTGATCGACTGGACCGACCGCGACGTCTATCGTTACCTGACCCGATACAACCTGCCTTATCATCCATTGTGGGAACAGGGCTACGTTTCCATCGGCGACGTGCATACCACCCGCCGGCTGGTGGATGGCATGAGCGAGGAAGAAACCCGTTTCTTCGGCCTCAAGCGCGAGTGCGGTTTGCACGAACACGTTTGATCATCGCGCTGTCGGGGCGCTCCTCGCCTGACCGGCGCAAATGGGCGTAGGGCGGCAAACTCCGCACGCGCCGATCCTCGACCGGCCCGCCGACGGTGAAATGATAAAGCGACTGCCAGGCCAGGCCGTCGAGCCCCAGCAACCGATGCACGGCGTCGTCGAAGAAGCAACCGATCCCGGTGGCGCGCACGCCGACGGTTTCCGCTTCCAGATAGAGAAGCTGTCCCAGCAGGCCGGTTTTCCAGAATAGCTCCCGATACACCCACGACGCGCTCTGGAACGGACCCGCGAACCCGGTTGAAAACCCGACCGCGAAGCAGGAATCGGCGGCGATATCCTGATGGCGGGAAATCACCCGCGCCGCCTCGCGAGCATCGCCCACGGTCAACTGCTAAGGCGGCGGATGCTCCGGCACCTGCTCGACCTTTCACCAAGTCCACTCGCCATGCAGCGCCCGGCGCAATTCCGCCAGCGTCTCCGTGCTCCGCGCCAGGAGATAGGAACCAGTCCGTGTGGCATCCGCTTTCGGCGTTCGTATATAAACCCTGCCTGAAGTTGGACCTCGATCCGATGGAGCGCGACGCCAGCCGGTGCGTGCGCGACTGAGCGGGTGAATTCCAGCACATTTTAAGTCAGTTTTTGTATTGAGATTCATTCTCATTTGCACTATTATGTTATTGAGTCGCAACGAGACTGACTGTGACGAGCCACGCCAGCGGCGTGGCGACCACGCCGACCGACACGCGAGCACAAGTTTTTTGAGACGAAAAGGCAGCATCGACATGACCCAGCAATTTGACCGGAACGCCGCCATCGGCGTGTTGAACCGCATTCTCGAACTGGAACTGGCCGGCGTGGTGCGCTACACCCACTACGCGCTGATGGTGTACGGCTACAACCGCATCCCCATCGTCGGTTGGCTCAACGCTCAGGCCGATGAAAGCCTGCTGCACGCCCGCCAGGCCGGGGAATTGATCACCAGTCTGGGTGGACACCCCTCGCTCGGTATCGGTCCGCTGCTGGAAACCCATCAGCACGACATCGGCGACATCCTCCGCGAATCCCTGGCCCACGAGAAAGAAGCGCTCGCGGCCTATTACGATCTGTTGGACTGCGTGCGGGACAAGGACGTGCGCCTGGAGGAGTACGCCCGCACCCTGATCGCCGAGGAGCAAACCCATCAGGATGAAGTGGACAAGATGCTGCGGGCGCCGGGCCAGACCAACGCTTACGTCGCCGGGGAGATTTGAATGAAGGGGCAAGGCGGACAGGAACGCCAACTCTTCGAATGGGGTCGCCTGGTGAAGGCGGGGTTGACGCAACCCCTGGGATTGATGCGGCGGGGCGACGTCGGCCGCATCCTGGCCGTGCAGAGTGGAGAGGGCGACGTCGAACGCGGTCTGCTGGAAATGGGTTTCGTCGAAGGCGCGTGCGTCGAAGTCTTGCACTACGGCTTGCTGGGCCGCGATCCCCTGGCGGTGCGGATCAATCAAAACATGACCGTGGCCCTGCGCCGCTGCGAAGCCAACGCCGTGCTGGTCGGGCCGCTGCTCGACCAGGCGGCGGGCACGGAGACGGTTTCCAGCCGGGAGCAGGGGGTATCATGACGGCCGGAACGCTCGCCGCGGAAGGTTTCAGACCTGCCCGAATCGCGCTGGTGGGTCCACCCAACAGCGGCAAAACCACGCTGTTCAACACGCTGACCGGCGGCCGGCAAAAGACCGCCAACTACCCCGGCGTGACCGTCGAGCGGAAAAGCGGTTTGCTGAAAACCCCGGGCGGCCACCCGGTCGAGGTGCTCGATCTGCCCGGCAGCTACAGCCTGCGCGCCCGCAGCCCCGACGAAGCCATCACCCGCGACGTGGTGCTGGGCCGGCAGCAACAGGAGACATTGCCGGATGCCATCGTTTGCGTGACCGACGCCACCAATCTGGGCCAGCACTTGCGGCTGTTGCTGGAACTGCGGCAACTGGGCCGACCGCTGATTCTGGCGCTCAACATGATGGACATCGCCCAGAAGCGCGGCTGCCAGATCAGCGTCGAGGCCTTGTCCCGGCAGTTGGGCATTCCGGTGGTCACCACGGTGGCGATGCGCAAGAGCGGGGTGCAAGATCTGCTCGGCCAGATCGACGCATTGTTGAACCAGGCTCCGGCCGCGGGTGGAACCGCCGCGATCTCCGACTGGGTGGAACCTTCGCCGGAAGCGATTCGCGCCTATCATCGGGAGGTGGAGCGTCTGTTGCAAGAAGCCGTGGTCCGCGAGGGTGCGCCGGAACGTCTCACCCGCCAACTCGACCGGGTTTTGCTGCATCCGGTGGCGGGACCGCTGATTCTGCTCGCCATTCTGTTCGTGATGTTTCAGGCCGTGTTCAGTTGGGCGGAAGCGCCGATGGACTGGATCGACGGCGGCATGGCCGGCCTGCAACAGTGGCTTGCCGAACACATGGAGGAAAGCCTGCTCAAGAGCCTGCTGGTTGACGGAATCGTCGCCGGGGTGGGCGGCGTGGTGATCTTCCTGCCGCAGATCCTGATTCTGTTCCTGTTCATTCTGTTGCTCGAAGATTTCGGCTACATGGCCCGCGCCGCCTTTCTGATGGATCGGCTGATGAGCGCGGTCGGTTTGAACGGTCGCGCCTTTATTCCCCTGTTGTCCAGCTTCGCCTGCGCCATTCCGGGCATCATGGCGGCGCGCACCATCGCCCATCCGCTGGATCGCCTGGTCACGATTCTGATCGCGCCGCTGATGACCTGCTCGGCGCGGCTGCCGGTGTACGTCCTGCTGATCGCCGCGTTCGTTCCCAATACCACGGTCTGGGGCGGGATCGGCTTGCAGGGGCTGGTCATGTTCGGCCTGTACGCGACCGGCATCGTCGGCGCGCTGGTGGTGGCCGGCGTGTTGCGGCTGACCCTGTTGCGCGGGGAATCGCAGCCCTTGCTGATGGAGTTGCCCAGCTACAAATGGCCGAATCCCACCAACGTGCTGCTGGGTTTGTGGGAGCGCGCCAAGATCTTCATGCGCCGGATCGGCACGATCATCCTGAGCCTGATGGTCGTGCTGTGGTTTCTCTCGACCTTTCCCGCCCCGCCGGACGGCGCGACGGAGCCGGCCATCTACTACAGCTTTGCCGGACAGATCGGGCGCACGCTGGAACCGCTGTTGGCGCCCATCGGCTTCAATTGGCAAATCGCCATCGCGCTGGTGCCGGGCCTGGCGGCGCGCGAGGTGGCGGTGGCGGCGCTCGGCACCGTGTACGCACTGAGCGGCGACGAGGGCACGGTCACGGAGGCGCTGACGGCGACGCTGGCCCAGAACTGGACGCTGGCGACGGCGCTGGCGTTGCTGGCCTGGTACGTGTTCGCCCCGCAATGTCTGGCGACGCTGGCCGCCGTCCGCCGCGAGACCAATTCCTGGCGGTGGGCGACCTTCATGTTCGTCTATCTGATGGTATTGGCTTATATCGCCGCCTTCGTCACCTACCGGGTGGCGCTGGCGCTGGGAGGCGGCTGAGATGTGGCAGGATGGGTTGGCGTTGTTGATCGTGGTGATCGCCGCGTTGGCCTTGCTGCGGTTTTACGTGCCGTCCAGGGCTGTTTCGGTTCGGTGCGCGCCGGGGCGGCGACGGCGGTTCGATGCGGAACGCGCCGCCCGGTGGCTGCGGCGGCTGCCCTTCGGGGTCGTCCTGCTTCAAAGCACAGGGGGAACGCAAGGCCGCCGTGGTCGAGGAGCTGCGGGCGCAAGGCGCGAAAGTGGCGTTCATCGGCGACGGGGTGAGCGACGCCCCCCGGTGCTGATTGCCACCGACGTGGGGTTGGCCATGCCCAGAGGGGCCGACCTGGCCCGCGCCACCACCGACCTCGTGCTGCTCGACAAACATCTGCAAACCTTGCTGGCGGCCCGAATCTTGAGTACCCAAACCGACGGTTTCCAACCGATGGCGGGCTCAGTGAAACAACATCCCGGGTCCCGATTTTTCTCGACCCGCCTCGCGGCCAGGCGGCGATATGCAGTGACCGGCTATTTTTGACGCGAATTGCGGTATTCTCGTCGACCGTGTTTTCAACCGACGGAGACCGTGACATGCGGCGCGTTTTGTTGGCGGGACTGTTTGGCGGTGCCTTGGGAGCGCTGGCGGTAGCGGCCCATGCCCAGGAAATCGGCAGCGTGGATACCGCGTTTCAGTGGTTGGGGCCGAATCACAAGATCGTGATCGAAGCCTTCGACGATCCCAAGATCGACGGCGTGACCTGTTACGTCAGCCGCTCCCAGACCGGCGGCATCAAGGGCGGCTTGGGGTTGGCCGAAGATACTTCCGATTCCTCCATCGCCTGCCGGCAGGTCGGACCGATCAACATCAAGGACAAGTTCAAGGACGGCGAGGAGGTGTTCACCGAGCGCCGTTCCCTGGTCTTCAAGAAACTGCGGGTGGTGCGATTTCTGGATCGACCGCGCAACACGCTGGTGTATCTGGTCTACAGCGACAAATTGATCGAAGGCTCGCCGAAGAACTCGATCACGGCGGTACCGATCATGCCCTGGAGCGGCGCGCCGCCGAAGACGACGCCGTAGGCAAGGCCATAAACGATGAACCGGCGCCGCGCGCCGCCTCTTCTTTGTCAAGGAGAGGAATCTCTCGGGTCAACTCCACCGTGCCGGCCCCGCTCCCTGGCGTTTTCATACAATCGCGCCAGCTACATCGCCCGCGAGATTCGGTTTCACGCGGAATTCCCCTCCACCCTTCAACCGGTAAGCTTCCATGCCCGCCACTCGCAAAGTACCATCTTTCATCGCTCGACGGGTTCCGCTGGCGCTGGCCGTATTGCTCGCAGCCGGCTGCGCCGCCAAGGGCGATCCGCCGAACACCGCTCCCACCGGCATCCGTGAAAACGGGATGCTGATCCTCGGTCGCGCCGACCACAACCGCGCAGCCGAGGTCCGGGTGGGCGAACGCATCGAGGTGCGGTTGCCGGAAAATCCCGGCACGGGCTTCACGTGGGCCATCGACGAAACCGACAGCCGTCTGTTGGCGCTGGATGGCACGGCATACACCGAACCGACGGAGGGATTCATCGGCGCGCGCGGACAACGGATTTTCACCTTCACCGCCCGGCAGCCGGGCGAGGTCGCGCTCAAGCTGAAATACTGGCGCTTCTGGGATGGCGACGCTTCGGCAACCGAGCGGTACGCGGTCACGCTCAGGATCGTGCCATAGGCAAGCCCAGATCCATGCCCATGCTGGCCGGGCGTTGATGACGGCTGATCGCATCGATTTCTGGTACAACCTGTCAAAACGGGGGAAGAGTCATGATGAAAAGGGGTTTCGCGGTGATTTTGAGCGTGCTGGGCGGGCTGGCGGCGACGGGCTGCGCGATCACTCAGGACAAACCGCCGGTGCGGGATGAAGCGCTCGTGGCGTCTCGGCAGCCGCCGGCTCCGCAACTGGAGATGCGGGACAAGATAACCGCCACCGCGATAGTGCAGGCCGTCGATCTCGAAAACCGACAGGTCGTCCTCAAGGGCAGTCGCGGCAAGCTCCACACCATCGCGGTCGGTGAAGAAGTCCGCAACCTGCCGCAGGTCAAGGTCGGCGACCGGGTGGAACTGACGTACTATGAAGCCTTGGCCGTGAATCTCGAAAAGAACGCGACGGGCGGCATCGCCACGCGCAAGGACACCGTCACCGTCGAGCGCGCCGAGCCGGGCCGGAAGCCGGCGGGAACGGTACGCAAGGATGTCGAGATCGTCGCCAACGTTACCGCCGTGAATCCAAAAACCCGCCGGGTTACCCTGCATGGCGCGCAAGATGCGGTTACGCTGAAAGTGCCCGATGACATCGACATCGGCAAGCTTAAAGTCGGCGACCAGGTCAAGGCTCATTACGTACAGGAATTGGCCGTTTCCGTGCAACCGGTAGCGACCAGGAAAAAGCAAAGGTAGCTTGACCCGCGACGAGCACCAACGCGACGCAGGGCGCGCCGAATCCATTTAGAGCGGACGAGGTCGCGGCGGGTCGCTCGAACCGGGCGCGTGCTCGCCGGGTTTCGCCGTCTCGAACCAACGGACCCAGTCGGGTGCGCGGGCATCGCCCTCGGGTGGCGCCCACGCGGCGAAATCCTTGTCCTCGAGAGGCGAATAGGGACCCGGTTTTACCTCGAACATGATGGTGCCGGGAGCGAGACTGACCACGCAGTGCCACGCATGGGCCGGAATTTCCACCGCGCAGTCGCCGTCGCCGGCGCGCAGATCGACGCGGGCCAGGACACAGCCGGCCTCGTCGAAGCGGAGCACGGCGAAAGTGCCCCGCACTACCACCATCAATTCCCAGCCGTTATCCCGCGCGTGCCGGTGGGGGCGGGCGTAAGTGCCGGGTTCCATGGCGTTGAACAGCCGTTGCACGGGGTCTGCCAGCACCGGATGCACGTTCAGGTTTTTGCGACGGCGGGGAGAACGGGCGGCTTCCGCACTCAGGGCGTTCAGGGTCGCGACGCCGTAAAGTTTCAGGTCGTTGGTCACAATTGGTTTTTTCTTCAATCCGCAACCCCATACCGCGCCCGATAATCCCGCATCTTCTCCAAATGCCCGGCATACTCCGGCCGTTCCGCCAGATACACTACCAAATCGTCCAGGTTGACGATGCTGGTGACGGCGATGTTATGAGCGCGCTCGACTTCCTGCACCGCCGACAGATCACCCTGCCCGCGCTCCCGCCGATCCAGGGCGATCACCACGCCCGCCGGCGTCGCGTCGTGCGCAGCCAGAATTCGCATCGTCTCGCGGATGGCGGTGCCGGCGGTGATGACATCGTCCACGATCAGGACCCGACCCATTAACGGAGCACCGACGATCAGCCCGCCCTCGCCGTGATCCTTGGCTTCCTTGCGGTTGAAACACCAGGGGACATCGCGACCGTGTTGCTCGGCCAGAGCGATGGCGACCGTCGCCACCAGCGGAATGCCCTTGTAGGCGGGTCCGAACAGGGTATCGAACTCCAGTCCGGCATCCATGATCGCGGCGGCGTAACAGCGACCCAGACGGGCCAGCGCCGCGCCGCTGTCGAACAACCCCGCGTTGAAGAAATACGGGCTGATGCGCCCCGATTTCAGCGTGAATTCGCCGAAGCGCAACACGCCCCGGTCGATGGCGAAGTCGAGAAAGTCCCGCTGATAGTCCCGCATGGTTCGAGATTCCGGCGTGAGGATGACGAATACCGGTATCATAGCGCGCTTCGCCACCCTTCCACCGGAACATCATCGCCTCATGCGGGTGATCACCTTCAACGCCAACGGCATCCGTTCCGCCGCCAGCAAGGGTTTTTTCGCCTGGCTGGCCGAACAGAACGCCGATGTGGTCTGCCTTCAGGAAACCAAGGCCCAGTTGCATCAGTTGCCGCCCGACCTTTACCACCCGGCCGATTACCACTGCCACTATCACGACGCCGAGCGCAAGGGCTACAGCGGAGTAACCATCTTCGCCCGCCGCGAACCGGACGAGATACGAACCGGACTGGGCTGGCCGGAATGCGACGCGGAGGGTCGCTGGCTGGAGGCGCGGTTCGGCAAGCTCAGCGTGGTCTCGTTGTATCTGCCGTCCGGCTCCACCAACCCGGAACGGCAGGTGGTGAAATTCGATTTCATGGCGCGACTGGCCGAACCGTTGCGGGCGATGCGCGCCAGCGGTCGCGACATCATCCTCTGCGGCGACTGGAACATCGCCCACCGGGAAATCGACCTGAAAAACTGGCGGGCCAACCGCGACCACTCCGGTTTTCTGCCCGAGGAACGGGCCTGGATGGATGAATTGTTCGGGCCGCTGGGCTGGGTCGATGCGTTCCGGGTGGTGAATCCCGAACCCGGTCAATACACCTGGTGGTCGAATCGCGGTCGGGCGCGCGAAAAAAACGTCGGCTGGCGGATCGACTATCAGGTGATCACGCCCGGTCTGGCCGACAAAGTCCGCGCCGCCGCCATCTACCGCGACCAGCGCTTTTCCGATCACGCACCCCTGACCCTGGACTACGACTATGCCTTCTGACACCCCTCGGCGATCCGGTCGGGACATTCTGTGGATTTTCCTGAGCGGGCGAATGCTCACCGCCCTGCTGATGGGCTTTTCCTCCGGCCTGCCGCTGTTGCTGGCGACCGGTTCGGTGTTGCAGGCCTGGCTGAAGGAAACCGGCGTCGATCTCGGCACCATCGGTCTGTTCGCGCTGGTCGGCCTGCCCTACACCCTCAAATTTCTGTGGGCACCGCTGCTGGATCGCTTCGCGCCGCTTGCCGGCATGGGCCGCCGGCGCGGCTGGCTGCTGCTGATTCAACTGACGCTGATCGTGGCCATCGCCGGATTGGGGTTCACCGATCCGACGCGCGGTCTGCCGCTGGTCACGCTGGCGGCGTTTCTGGTGGCCTTCTTTTCAGCCTCGCAAGACATCGTGATCGACGCTTATCGGCGCGAATCGCTGGCCGACGACGAACAGGGACTGGGCGCCTCGCTTTACGTCAACGGCTATCGGGTGGGCATGTTGCTGTCGTCCGGAGGCGGGCTGATCCTGGCCGATTTCATTCCTTTTTCCGCCGTGTACTGGGCGATGGCGGTGGCGATGCTGCCCGGCCTGGCGACGACCCTGCTGTGTGTCGAACCGCGGGTAGAGGCCGGCACGCCCCGCACCTTGCGCGAGGCGGTGGTGCAGCCGTTCGTGGACTATTTCTCGCGCCAGGACGCGGCGCTGATCCTGTTGTTCGTGCTGCTCTACAAGGTCGGCGAGATGATGGCCAGCCAGATGTCCACGCCGTTCTATCTGGACCTCGGTTTCAGCAAGACCGAAATCGGCACCATCGTCAAACTGTTCGGCTTCTGGGCGACGGTGATCGGCGGTCTGCTCGGCGGGGTACTGATCCTGCGGCTGGGCCAGTACCGCGCGCTGTGGCTGTTCGGGGTGTTACAGGCGGGGGGGCTGATCGGTTTCGTGATCCTGGCCCGGCTCGGCCACAGCCTGCCCGGCCTGGCGCTGGCCATCACCAGCGAAAACCTGTTCAGCGGCATGGCGACCACGGCTTACGTCGCGTTCATGGCGACGCTGACCAACAAGAAGTTCACCGCCACCCAGTACGCGCTGCTGAGCAGTCTGATGGGCATTCCCCGCGTGGTGGTCAACACCCCGACCGGCTATCTGGCCGAATGGCTGGGCTGGGAGGGCTTCTTCCTGTTCTGCATGATGGCCACCGTTCCGGGTCTGTGGCTGCTCACCCGCTTCCGGGGCTGGATGGAGGCAGAGCGGGAAGCATCGGCCCAGGAACCGAACGCGGTCGCCGAAGCCGGCAAGGGCTGAAGCGCCGGCGGCGATAACGCGGTAGCGGCCACGGTTCAGGCGATGTTCATGGCGTTGAGGCTAAATCGACGCTACCCTTTTATTCGCGAGGAGGTAGCGTCATGAAAAAGAAACTGTTGTTCGGAATGGCGGGCCTGGTCATGGCCCTGGGTCTGCAACCGGCGGCGGAAGCCATGCAGTGGAACACGATCCGCCCGGGTTCCACTTTCCGCTCGTTCAACCTGCGGGTAGCGGCGCCGGAAGCCTGCGAACGGGCTTGTTTCAACGACCGTTATTGCCGGTCCTGGACTTACGTCAAACCCTATACCCTGTACGGTTCCCAGCCGCGCTGCCTGCTCAAGAGCGCCGTCCCGCCGGCGCGGCGCGACCGCTGCTGCGTGACCGGGGTCAAGCCGCCGCGTTACCGCTACTGAAGGGACTTGCCGGTCGTTCGGCCGGGCCTGGCGTCATGGTCCCCGCCCGTTCGCCTGTCCGGTCGAACCCGGCTGACTGTCATCCGATCATCACGCGGACTTCATAAAAGTTTTGCGTAAGCCGGCCATAGTGCCGGCATGATCGCCTCCATAACCCCCCTGTTTCCCGTCGCCGCCGCGGCGCGTCGCTTGCGGGTCAGCGTCGTCACCGAAACCTATCCGCCCGAGGTCAACGGCGTGGCGATGACCATCGGCCGGTTGGTCGAGGGGCTGTTGGCGCGCGAGCATACCGTGCAGGTGATTCGCCCGCGCCAGCATGGCCGCGACCATGCCTATCGGGACGGACGCCTCGAAGTTCTTCCCCTGCCCGGCTTTCCCATCCCCTTCTATCCACAGTTGCGAATGGGATTCCCCGCCAGCCGGCGACTCGGGCGACACTGGCGCCAAACGCCGCCGGACGTGGTGCATCTGGTGACCGAGGGCCCCTTGGGCGGCTCGGCGCTGGCAACCGCCCGCGGTCTGGGCCTGCGCGTGTTCTCCGGCTTTCACACCAATTTCCATACCTACAGCCGGCATTATGGGGTGGGCTTGCTGGCCAAGCCCATCGTCGCCTACCTGCGCCGCTTCCATAACCGGACCGACTGCACGCTGGTGCCCACCGAGGAGCTGGCCGCCGAGTTGCGAGCACTGGGCTTCCACAGGTTACGGGTGCTGGCGCGCGGCGTGGATACCCGGCTGTTCGGTCCCGAGCGTCGCGATCCGGCGCTGCGGCGAAGCTGGGGCGTCGGGCCGACCGACCCGGTTGCGATGTACGTGGGCCGACTGGCGGCGGAGAAAAACCTGCAACTGGTGCTGGAGGCGTATCGGGCCGTCAGAACGGTCCGGCCCTCGGTCCGGTTGGTGCTGGTGGGCGATGGGCCGCTGGCCACCAGGCTGCAAGCCCGCCATCCCGAAATCGTGTTTCCGGGCGCGCGCATTGGCGCCGATCTGGCCGCGCATTACGCCTCGGCGGATTTCTTTTTGTTTCCCAGCCTGACCGAAACCTTCGGCAACGTCACCCTGGAAGCGATGGCCAGCGGCCTGGCGGTGGTGGCGTTCGACTACGCCGCCGCGCATCG
>JRYG01003325.1_pt1 | contig 12243 bp, 6 predicted proteins | sample 235341 | NCBI WGS metagenome assembly JRYG01 (sample SAMN03074218, study PRJNA261478) | activated sludge metagenome | biome: Wastewater Treatment Plant; feature: Wastewater; material: Activated sludge; isolation source: activated biomass of a wastewater treatment plant treating hydrocarbon... ... | reverse complement strand
ACCTTGTCACCCTGTCACCTAGAAATTACCGGTTATACTTCTCCTTAAACTTTCTGTACAGCACCTTCTGCTTATTATCCAGGTCGATATCGCGGCCCTGGATAAAAGCGCGGGATACTTTGCTGGTGCGCATATCTAGTACATCGCCATCACAAATAAAAAGCGTGGCGTCTTTGCCTGTCTCAAGCGAGCCGGCGCGTTTGTCGACTCCCAGGATTTTGGCGGCGTTGAGCGTCACTGCCGAAAGGGCTGCTTCATAGGGCAAGCCATAACCCACGGCGTGGCCGGCCTGGAAGGCCAGGTTGCGTTGCTGCCAGAAACCGTCGTCGCTTATGCAGAATAATACCCCGGCCTGGTGGAGTTGCGCGGGGGTTTTGAAGGGCTGATCCACATCATCGTCGTCGCGGCTGGGCAGACTGTGGGTGCGGCCCAGTATGACGGGCACATTGTTTTCTTTCAGCAGGTCGGTGAGCATCCAACTATCGCGACCGCCGACAATGACGATTGCCAGGCCATATTTTTTGCCAAGCAGGATAGCCTGGGTGATGTCTCGGGCATTATTGACGTTTACAAAAAGCTTTTTCTCTTTGCTGAACAACCCGCGCATGGCTTCGAGTTTGAGGTTTTTGACGGCGGGCGCCTGGCTTTGGCGGGCGTAAGCGGCGGCTTCTTCCATGAGTTGCTCGATCTCCCTGATTTGTTGATCGTAGCGCTCATTGCGCGTGGATTCTCCTGAAAAGAAGTTAAACGACAGGCGCGCCGGCCAGTTGAGGTGAATACCGATATCAGTGGCGACGGCTGCATCTTCCCAATTCCAGGCGTCGAGTTGTACTACCGAAGAAGAGCCGGATACCAATCCGCCCTCCGGCACGATCTGAGCCATCAATACGCCCTGCGAGCGCACCGTAGGCGTCACTTCCGAGTCCGTATTGTAGGCGATAATAGCGCGGGCAGAGGGGTTCAGCGAACCGGTTTCCGCAATGTCATTGGTGGCGCGAACTGCGCCGATTTCTACGAGACCCAGGTTGGTATTGGCGGCAATAAGGCCCGGATACACATGTTTGCCTTTGGCGTCAATCACTTCATAGCGCCGCAAATCGGTTCCCGGCTGAAATGTCTCCACGCGGGTCAATGCCCCGTTTTCAAAGGCTATTAGCGCATTGTCGATAACTTGTCCGTTGCCCAGGTGGGCGGTAGCGCCTGTAATACAAATGGGCTTAGATTGCATCCTGGCCGGCACGGGCGATTGTGCCCATGTCTGCAATCCCAACGTCAAGATTAAAAAGGTGGTTATATATCGCAACATTGATGATCAATTTGAAAAGTAAAAAAAAACAAATTTTGTAACTCATAACCGGCAACTATTCCCCCCTCATTTCATCTTCGGCATCATCGCAGTGGTAGTGGCGGCTGCTCATGCGTCCGCGGGCAGGTTGCGTGGGTTGGCCGCCCTGTTTGGCCTCAATCATCTTTTGAATGAGCCGGCTGCGTTCGTTGGCAATGGCATCGCGCAATTGCAAATCCTCGTCGCGGTCGAAGAACAGGATGCCGTCTACAAACGTTTTTTCCGCTTTGGCGTAAACCGATAGCGGGTGATCGCTCCACAGCACTACATCGCCGTCTTTGCCGGCTTTGAGGCTGCCTGTGCGTTGGTCGAGGTGCAATAGTTTGGCCGGGTTGAGGGTCACAAACTTCAGCGCTTCCTCTTCGGAAACGCCGCCGAACAAAACGGCTTTGGCGGCTTCCTGGTTGAGGCGGCGGGCCATCTCGTCGTCATCGGAATTGAAGGCCACCGTGACCCCCTCTTCGTGCATCAGCGCGCCATTATAGGGTATGGCTTCGTATACTTCGTATTTGTAGGCCCACCAGTCGGAGAAGCTGGAGCCCCCCACGCCGTGTTTGGCCATGATGTCGGCCACCTTATAGCCTTCGAGGATGTGAGTGAAGGTGTTTACACGGAAGCCGAAGCGTTCGGCAACCTTCATCAGCATATTGATCTCGCTTTGTACATAAGAGTGGCAGGTAATAAAGCGCTTTTTCTCCAGGATTTCGAGGATAGCCTCCAGGTCGAGGTCTTTGCGATAGGGCCTTCCCGATGCTTTGAGCCGGCCGTACTCGCGGGCGCGGGTGAAGTAATCTTCATAGACTTGTTCTACGCCCATGCGGGTTTGCGGAAAACGGGTGCTGTTGCTGGCGCTGGATTGCTTCACGTTTTCGCCGAGGGCAAACTTGATAAAGCCGTCGGCGCCCTGGATTTTGAGGGCTTCGGGGGCATAACCCCAGCGCATTTTGATAAGCGCCGACTGCCCGCCGATAGGGTTAGCCGAGCCGTGTAAAAGTTGGGCGGCGGTAACCCCGCCTGACAATTGGCGGTAGATACTGATGTCTTCTGCGTCAATGGCGTCGCCTATACGCACTTCTGCCGAGCTCTCCTGCGTGCCTTCGTTGATGCCGCGGCTAACCGCAATATGCGAATGTTCATCGATGATACCGGGGGTGACATGTTTGCCCGTGCCATCGATGGCAATGGCATTGGGCGCGGAGAGCTTAGCGCCCACTTTGCTGATTTTGCCGTTTTCTATCAAAACGTCGGCATTTTTCAGGATGCCTTCTTTTTCGTTGGTCCACACTGTAGCGTTTTTGATGAGATAAGTCGCCTGTGTGGGCAGTTTTTCGCGGCCATAGGGTCCGAAGGGGTAGGTGACGGGCCCCAGCGTTTGTTCTTTTTTAGATTGCTCGGACTTTTTTTCTTCTTTTTTCTCTTCAGCGGGGCCGGTGTAAGAAGCCGACCAGTTGATCCACTTGCCGGCAGCGTCTTGACCGCGGCCTTTCCAGTTTCGGCCTTCCACTACGCCGGAGAGGCGAACGCGCTGCTTGCTCTTTTCGGGCTCAAAGGACAGTGTAATCTGGCCGTTGCTATATTGGTGTTTAATTTTGATAGAGGTGGTATCATTTACAGCAATGCTCATTTCCGGCGATTCGTTTTTGCCTTTTACCAGCAGGCGGTATTCGGCATCGCCCACTTTAAAAGCGTAAGCGCCCAGCCAGTCGGGAGCGTCGAGGTCTTTGAGTACGAAAGCTTTGCCCTGCACCCAGTTGTGGTATATTTTCGCTTCTTTGCCAAACACGTTGCCATTGGTAATAATAAAGTTAGCGAGTTTACCTTTTTCCAGACTGCCGAGGCGGTCGTAGGCGCCTATCATTTGCGCGGGGGTGAAGGTAAGGGCTTTCAGTGCCTGTTCTTCGGAAAGTCCGTATTCAACAGCTTTGCGAATTTGAGCGAAAAGATCCTCCATTTTCTTCAACCCATTGGTCGTAAAAGCGAAATTCACCCCTGCTGCTGCCAATCTGGCGGGGTTGGTGGGGGCCAATTCCCAGTGTTTGAGTTGGGAGAGGTTGACCTGCATAGCATCGTAGGGATCCTCAACATCAAAAGCCTCCGGGAAATTGAGCGGCAGGATAAAGCCGGCGCCCATAGCTTTGAGCTCGTCGAGGCGCTGGTATTCGTCGCCGGCGCCTTTTACAATATAGTTTTTGCCAAACTCCTTGCCAAGGCGGATAGCGCGCTGGGCTTCCTGTTGGTTGCGCACGTCAAATATTTGCGGCAGGTTCTGCAAATCGGTCCAGGCTTTCAGCGAAATATTAACCTCCTCTTGTTGATTGGCATACCACTGCGCGTCGAGATATGTCTGGCGTAACAAAGCCATGCAGCCGATGAGTGAACTGGGATAACTCTGGGAGGAAGAACCTTTGTTGAATGATAAATGGTGGGATGCTTTTTCCCTCAAAATCACCTCGTGTTCGCGCTTGTCGGCAAGGGTTACCAGCGTGCCTGCGCCGCGCGAAATGCCGTCCATGCGATGGGCCAATACGGCGCCAAAGCCGGCGTCGCGAAGCGATTTGGCCGTTTTGTCGTTGACCTTAAATATTTCGTGTGCATTGAACTCAGGCTTCAAGCCCTCATTCCACATATAAGCGCCCGATTTTGAGGTAAGCGGCTGCTGGTTGAAAAAACCGCCGCCGCCGCGGGGTCTTTCTGCAGGAGCCTCCGGCATGCCGTAATCGGAGTACAAGTCGATAAATGAAGGATAAATGTATTTTCCTTTCAAATCGATCTGTACGGCTTCTTTGGGAATGGCTACGTCTTTGCCGACGGCTTCCACTTTGCCGTCGCGGATGAGCAGGGTGGCGCCCTCCATTTTTTGATTGTACGCGGTAAAAATCGTCGCATTGGTAAATGCATACAGCCCCTGGCGTTCATCGTATACGCCGTTTTGCGGGAAGGTGACCTGGGCCAAGATAGTTAACCAACTACTTGCCGCCAGCAGGAGTAGTAGTGTTTTTTTCATACTAAAACAGAACGGGTTTGGTCAATAAATTTGTTATTCAACGGCAAAATAAGAAAGTTGTTGAAAGTTTGAGGGGTTATCAACCTTCATCAACCCTCATCAACCTTTTTTCCCTATATTGCCCAGGAAAAAACACCGAATGCCATGTTTATAGGACACTTCGCAGTGGGCCTCGGCGCCAAATCGCTGACGCCCAAAGTATCATTGGGGCTGCTTTTTCTGAGCGTTCAATTGGTAGATCTCTTATGGCCCACCCTATTGTTGATGGGGGTAGAGCGTGTAAAAATTGCGCCGGGTATTACCACAGTAACGCCGCTTGATTTTGAGCATTATCCTGTTACGCATAGCCTGCTGATGGTATTTGTGTGGGCAGGAATAGTTGGGCTCATCTATTGGCTATTTAAAAAAGACAAGCGAACGGCATTGATACTGGGAGGACTGGTGGTTAGCCACTGGTTGCTCGACTTGCTCGTGCACCGGCCCGACCTTCCGCTATATCCCGGCGGCGAAACGCGCCTGGGATTCGGCCTGTGGAATTCGTGGGCGGGTACCATCGTTGCAGAAGGGCTGATTTTTGCAGCGGGGGTATATTATTATTTAAAAACTACCAAGGCTAAAGACCGCACAGGTGTATTTGCTTTTTGGGGATTGGTGGCGTTTTTGGCAATTACATACATCGCTAACTTAACGGGCCCCCCGCCGCCGAGTGTTGAAGCTATTGCCTGGGCCGGCCATGCGCAGTGGATATTGGTGATTTGGGCGTATTGGCTCGACCGGCATCGCGAGGCTGTAACTGTATAAAAAAATTATGCGCCATACCTACCGTTTTTCCAGTGCCTGGCCTCGCCGGTTTGGCCACATCGTCATGGCTGCGCTGGTAATGATGTCATTGTGGTTATACCAGGAGCGCACCTTATTGCTGGACATTGCCTACCAGACCTTTCTGATGATCACCGAGGGGCGCATGCAGGTGATGGTCAACCGTTTTGGGGTGGTATTGGTGCAGGCCTTGCCTTTTGCAGCCATCCAGTTGGAATTGCCGCTTAAAGTTGTTTTGCTACTATATTCGGCCTCATTTCCCTTGTTGTTTTGGCTGTTTTACACCATAATCGTCAAGGTATTGCGCAACGATTACCTGGGCTGGGCCCTGGTATTTTTATACACCCTTATCGTTTACGACGCCTTTTACTGGGCGCCCTCCGAGCAGCAGCAGGCATTGGGCTTATTGTTGGTCGTGTTTGCCTTTGCGCTGCGCTACCCCGCCCTGGAGCGCCCCTGGATGATGGCTGTTTTGTTGTTGGCCATGCCGGCGTTGGCGTATTACCATCCGCTTGTATTTATTCCGTTTTTTTTCCTTTGGTTGTACGGATATTGCACCATACCCGATTTACGCCATTGGCGCTACGCAATAGCGGCAGCCTGGATGGTTGTTGTGTTAGGTATAAAATCCATTTTATCGGGTAATTGGTACGACGACAATAAATACGACACCTTCCTCAAAAACCTGGTGGAATACTTCCCCAACTACCACGAGTTACCCAGCAATGCCAAGTTTTTGGCGCACAGTGTGCAGTACTGGTATTTTTTTCCGCTCCTCTTGTCGATCGTCTGCGGTTATCTTGTCTGGCGCCGGCATTGGGGGGTACTTGGGCTCATTTGGGTGTTTTGCCTTGGGCATATTGCGTTGTTGCACATCGGTTCGCCCAATGCCACCTACCGCTTTTACGCTGAAGTCAACTACATGCCCTTAATGATTTACGTTGGCGTGCCGTTTTTAATTGATATCGTGCGGGGGCATCCCTGGCGGTACTGGGTATGGGTATTATCTGCGCTGGCCGTATTCCGGCTTGTCGTTATAGCCGAAAACCGGGCGCCTTATACGCGGCGGGTGGAATGGCTGTCTGAACATTTACAGGAATGGCGCAACGATACTGGCGCGCACAATTTTTATCTGCCCCAGCAAAACGCGCCTGTCGATACCCTGTTGATGACCTGGGGTATTCCCTATGAATCATTATTGCTTAGCAGTCTGCCATCACCCGATAGCGCTGCGACGCTGGTAGTACTGCCCGAACCCGGCGCCCATGCTCCGGCCCTGCAAAGCGGGGGATTCCTGGTAACCGAATTCAAAGACTGGCCCCTTAACGACATGCCCCCAACCTATTTCAGATTGCGCAGCAGCCCATACCGGCTGATAGAAAAATGAACAGGAGTGAGAAATTTTTTTTGCTATTGAACTTTTTTGATCCGTATTTTTGTTATAAATTTGTCCCGCTCTTTTAAAAAAAGGGTGGATAGACCCATAGTGTAACGGTAGCACACCAGATTTTGGTTCTGTTCGTCAAGGTTCGAATCCTTGTGGGTCTACAGATATAGGCGCTTCAAACGAGGCGCCTTTTTTCTTTGGTAATATGCCGTAATCCGGATGAAAAATAAAAAACAAATGCGAATTGGCGGATAAAAGATTATTGCGCACAACCTACAACCATCCCTCAACTTCCCCCCGTTCTCCTGCTCCACCAGAAGGAAGCCGCGCCTGCCGCAATATTGACGAGCCCCAGCAGGCTCTCCCGGGGTTTATCCCACAGTAAATATCCCAGCACCCAAATGCTAAAGGCCAAAAACAGGTATTGCAACCAGGGGTAGGCCGGGCTGCGGTAGCCTTCGTAAGGCGTGCTTCGCCGCCGCAATACGAGTAATCCGACTACGGTAAGCGTTGTAAACAATTGCAGTACAAAACCGCTGTACAACAATACCTGCTCAAATGAACTGGTGACAACCATAAACACGCTGATGCCCGTTTGTAGCCAAATGGCGCGTACCGGCACACCCCAGCTATTGTCATTGGCAAAAAAACGCCAGAAGGAGTGGTCGTCGGCCATGGCGCGCACTACCCGGGGGCCTACCCACACCATGGCGCTAATGCCCGCAAGCAGCAGGGCCGCAATGAGAATACTCACTACTTGCGCGCCGTCGTGGCCCAGCATAAAAGAAGCCACTACCTGCCCCACTTCTACCTTGTCGAGCAGCGATTCGCGGGGCGCCTGCCGCAGAAAGGACAGTTGCAGCAATACGTATAATACGCCTACCAGCAGGGTGCCGCCAATCAGCGCGCGGGGTAGGTTGCGGGCAGGGTGCCTGATTTCGTCTACTATATAGGCCGCAGCATTCCACCCCGAAAACGAATACATGACGTAAATCAAGGCTACGGCATAGGCGGGCTGCCCAACTTCGTACCGCCATCCCGCACTCCAGTCGAGGGCGTTGGTATCCTGGGCGATCGAAAATCCGCCAAAAATGAGCAATACAATGAGCAGTAATTTGACTAACGTGAGGGCATTCTGGAACAGGCTGCTATGGCGCAGGCTGAACGAGTGCATCGCCGAAATACCTGCAATAGCCAGCAAGGCAATGAGCTCGCCGTGCAGCGAAAAGATGTCAGACAAATAAGCGCCCATAGCCATTGCAGAAAGTGCTACCGATGCAGAAAAACCAACGGTGAGCGATACCCACCCCGACAGGTAGCCCAACATGGGGTGGAAAATGCGCGAAAGGAAATGATAATCACCCCCCGACTTGGGAAGGCGAACGCCCAGCTCTGCATAGGAAAAGGCGCCGAAAAGAGATATCAAACCCCCTATTATCCACAATGACAGTATAGTCCACGTATTCTCCAGGTGCTTCAACTGCATGCCGAGCCCCGTAAATACCCCGGCGCCAACCATATTGGCCACAACAATAGCCGCCGCGCTCAACCAGCCTATTTTACGATTTTCCCGCATACAGTTTTATGCGTATCTACAGACTAACTAAAAAACTAAGCTTTCCCACTTTACCAGTGTGTATCCGCTCCGGGATTAACGAAAGAATAACACCAAACAAGTAGATACCAACCGACTTGTCCTATTGTTTTGAATAAAAAAAAAACTGACCTTAGATGCCGATTTGCTTGCTCACTAAAACTATTGATGGGAACAACGATCTGCCTCGATTCGATCAAGGCCATCCGCGACTTCTTTCTCAACGTCAAAACCCCGGTTTATTTCATAGACTGGTGCCTTTTCACCGCCCTGGGCATGGACCGATGGATCGGCTCGTTGAAATACTTGTGCGCCATTGACAATTTTGGCGGACAGCACCCGCGTATCATTGCTTCGCCGAACTTTCCATACGTTAACAAGGATGCCCTGGAAAAGGTCAACCGGCTGCTGATATCCGACCCCTTTGTAGCCCGTTACATCGATGCTCATCGATACAATGACGCTGGGGGCAAGGCTATGTTCATGATGCTCGACGAGGCTACCGAGCTGCAAACCCGCAATCTCGGCCTCGAACTGTGTCTGCCGCCGGTAGCCCTACGCCAGTATTGCGACCACAAGGCCAATACCAACCGCATTGCCGAAAAAGCCGGCGTGCCATGCGTGCCTTATGTGCTGTCGGCAGTAGTTAGCTATGAACACCTGCGCAGCATTTCTTCGCATCTGGGCGGGCAATTGGTGCTGCAAAGACCCTTCGGCAATTCGGGCGCTACCACTTATTTTGTCAATAATGAAGCCGATTTTATCGCCCATCATGCGGAGATCATTTGTGGCGAAGAGTTGAAAATCATGAAATTTATCGATTGCCGCAGTACCGGACTGGAGGCCTGTGTGACCCGCCACGGCGTTGTGGTGGCGCCCCTGACTGCCGAGCTCATCGGCTTCCCGGAACTCACCTTGCACAAAGGCGGCTGGTGCGGCAATGAACTATATGCCCATGCTTTCCCTCGTAGTATTACAGAACAAGCGGTCGATTATGCTATCCGAATGGGCGAACAACTGCGCAAAGAGGGCTACAAAGGTTATTTCGAACTTGATTTTCTCATAGACAAAGAAGACGGCCGGTTGTATCTCGGCGAAATGAATCCCCGATTTTCGGGCATTTCACCACTGACTAATAATGCCAGTTTCGCTCGGGAAGACTTGCCCCTCATGCTGCTGCACCTGCTGGAGTGGATGGATGTGGACTACGAACTGGATGTGGCCGCCCTCAATGCCCGCTGGGCCGACCAAGACAAGCTTGCACCCCTTTCGCTGTTTTATTTTTGCCATGTAGATGATACAGTCGTCAAAGCCCCGCCAACGGGAATCTACTGCCTCCAACCGGATGGCAGTGTCGCCTTGAGCCGCTTTACTACCGATTTTTGCGATCTTAATGATACCGATGAAGCTTTTTGGCTGAATGTGTCGGGCCCCGATACCCGCATTGCACAAGGCGAAGAAGTCGGCGCCTTAATATTGCGGCAACGCGCAACTATTACCCCTAATGAACTGACACCTCAGGCCGCAGCCTGGATCAAGGGCCTGAAGGCCGCCTTTGTATCGGAATGATGCTTTCAGTACCCCAATGTGCGGGAAGACACATAACTGACAACCGACTCAATGCGCCTCCAGCCAATTTTTACCAACACCGACACCTACTTCTATAGGCACTTTTAAATCAGGGATGGCATGTTTCATACAATCGATTATCAATGGTTGTAGCGTTGCCACCTCGCTTTGCAGCGCGTCAAAAACGAGTTCGTCGTGCACTTGCATGATCATTTTGGTTTGATACCCTCCTTTTTTCAGCGTGTCGTGAATACGTACCATAGCAATTTTGATCATATCGGCAGCCGTTCCCTGGATGGGCGTATTGACTGCAATGCGTTCGGCGTTGCTGCGCTCCAGCGAACTTCGGGAATCGATATCGCGCAGATAGCGGCGCCGGTTCATCAGCGTGGTCACGTAACCGTTTTTACGGGCGTCCTCTACCGTTTTCTCCATGTAATGTTTGAGGCCGGGGTATTGGGCGAAATAGTTGTCGATAAGTTCTTTGGCTTCCGTGCGTTTAATGCCGAGTTGGCGCGACAGGTTGGTGGCGCCGGCGCCGTAGATGATACTAAAATTGACCGTTTTGGCGCGGTAGCGCTGTTCCTTGGTTACTTCGTCGAACGAAATGCCGAATACGCGGGCCGCCGTAGCGGTGTGGATGTCCTTGCCAGACTGGAAGGCCTCCAGCATGGCTTCGTCGCCGCTGATCTCGGCTATCAGGCGCAACTCGATCTGGGAGTAGTCTGCCGCTAAAATTATATGCTTGTCGTCGCGAGGAATAAAAGCCTCGCGAACGCGGGCGCCTTCGGGGGTGCGCACGGGAATATTTTGCAGGTTGGGGTTGTTGGAACTCAGGCGCCCCGTGGCGGCCAATGCCTGGTTGAAGGAGCTGTGTACGCGGCCCGTGCGGGGGTTGACCAGCGCCGGCAGGGCGTCGACGTAAGTGCTTTTCAACTTGGTGAGCCCGCGGTGCCTGAGGATGTGCGACACTACTTCGTTTTCGAGGGCCAGTTCTGCCATGATCTCTTCGTCGGTGGAGTATTGGCCGGTAGCGGTTTTGCGCCAGCGGTAGGGGATTTTTAATATTTCAAACAATACTTCTCCCACTTGTTTGGGCGAAGACAGGTTGAAGCGCACGCCGGCCAGGTCGTGCACTTTTTTCTCCTGGTCGGCAATTTCTGTTGCCAGTTCGGCAGAATACTTTTCGAGATAATCCACATCGATGCGCACGCCGGCGTATTCCAGGTCGACCAATACGGGTACCAGCGGTCCCTCGATGGTATCGTAGAGTTCGCGCAGCCCGTTTTTTTCGAGGTGGGGCGCCAGGTAGTCGGCCAACTGCAGGGTAATATCGGCGTCTTCGGCAGCATAGTCTTTGACCTGCTCGATTGGCGCCTGTCGCATGGTGAGCTGGTTTTTGCCCTTTTTGCCGATGAGCGTTTCAATGGAGACGGGTTTGTATTTGAGGTAGGTCTCCGCCATGTAGTCCATATTGTGGCGCAACTCGGGTTCGATGAGGTAATGCGCCAACATCGTATCAAAGTAATAACCTTTTAATTCTATGTTGTACCACTTCAGTACGATGGCGTCGTATTTGATATTTTGACCAACTTTTTCAATTTTTTTATTTTCAAAAAAAGGCCTGAATTCCTCTACCAGCGCCTGCGCTTCGTCGCGATTTTCGGGTACGGGCACATACCAGGCTTCGCGGGCTTTTACGGCAAACGACATACCCACCAATTCGGCCATATTGGGGTCGATATGGGTGGTTTCGGTGTCAAAGCAAACGCGGGTATGTTGCATCAGCGTTTTGATCAATTCGCTGCGCTGGGCGGCGTTTTCAACGAGGTGATAAGTGTGGGGGGTGTTGTCAATATGGTATTCGGCGATAGAATGCGACGGCAATCGCTGAACTTTGGGCGCCGGCGGGTCGTCGTCGCCAAAAAGACTGCCTTGTACGCCGGGTTTTGGCGCCGATTGCGGCGCAGGTGCGGCTTGCTGCCCTTCGCCCAGGATTTGCTGGGCCAGGGTCCGAAATTCGAGTTCGCGGAAAATCTCGGCCAGCCGCTCGTGGTCGGGCGGATCGAGGGTATAGGCCTCCGAGTCGAGCTGGATAGGCACATCGATGTCGATGGCGGCCAGTTTTTTGGACAGCAGGGCCTGGTCGGTGTACTGGATAACGTTGTCTTTTTGCTTGCCTTTGAGTTGGTCAACATTGGCGATGAGCCCTTCCACGGTGTCGAATTGTTCGAGTAGCTTGGCGGCTGTTTTTTCGCCGATGCCGGGAATGCCGGGTATATTGTCGACGCTGTCGCCCATCAACCCCAGCANNCCCAGCATATCCACTACCTGGTCGACGCGTTTGATCTGCCAGTTTTCGAGTACTTCTTTTACACCCCAGATTTCCACGCCGTTGCCCTGGCGCGAGGGTTTGTACATCATCACCTGGTCGGATACCAACTGTCCGTAGTCTTTGTCTGGGGTGACCATGTATACTTTGTAACCCTGTTCGGCGGCTTGTTTCGACAAGGTGCCGATGACGT
>JRYG01008335.1_pt1 | contig 12305 bp, 8 predicted proteins | sample 235341 | NCBI WGS metagenome assembly JRYG01 (sample SAMN03074218, study PRJNA261478) | activated sludge metagenome | biome: Wastewater Treatment Plant; feature: Wastewater; material: Activated sludge; isolation source: activated biomass of a wastewater treatment plant treating hydrocarbon... ... | reverse complement strand
ACCAGCGGCGCCGATGGAAAAACGGGCTACCTGGCCTCAAACCGCCCCGGCACGCAATACCTAGACCCGGCGCTGAAGGCTTGCTGCAACGACATCTTTGAATTTACCTACGCGCCCCCGCCGCCGCCAAAAGAGCAACCTCTGCCGGGCGATACGTTGCCTCCTTTGTCGAGTATTCCCGATATCGTCATCCCGCGCCCTGAAATTCCCCGCCGATTGGAGGATTTCCTGCCGTTGGCGTTGTATTTCGACAACGACGAACCCGATAAACGCACCCGCAGGACCAGCACGCGCCAAACTTACGGGCAGACTTACGACAAGTACTATGCCCGCAAAACAGAGTATATCAACGCCTATGCAGCGCCGCTGAAAGAGGCCGACCGGGAAGAAGCGGAAGATTTAATGGACGTTTTTTTTGAAGAAAAAGTCAGTATAGGTTACGAGTGGCTGTTGCGGTTTTCAGAGATCCTCCACGAGCGTTTAGTCGCCGGCGATAAAGTGGAAATTTTTATCAAAGGATTCACCAGTCCCCGGGCCCAAAGCGACTATAACCTGGCATTGGGCCGTCGGCGCATCAGCAGCTTGCGCAATCATTTTGATACCTATCAAAACGGCTTGTTTGCACCTTACCTGAAATCGGGACAATTAGTCATCTCCGAACGCTCTTTCGGCGAAGCCACTGCGGCGGCGGAGGTAAGCGACGACCTGTACGATCTGCGCAATTCGATTTACAGCATCGGTGCAGCCACTGAACGGCGCGTTGAAATTGTCGAGATCAAATCGCAGTCGAATTAAACTTGCTTTTTCAAAGATAAGGAACCATTCAAGCGGGGAGATGTAAAATAGCGATCCGCCGATAAGTACCAAAATACGGCGATCGCCACGCCCATCAAAGCGCCGAGATAGACGTCTTTAAGGAAATGCTGGAGTAAATAAATCCTTGACAATCCCACCAGTAATGCCGTAGTGAACAGCAATACGCCTACGCTTCTTTTGTATGGCAGGCTAAAAGCAAGAAAAGCGAACAAGGCAAAAGCAGACATTGTATGCCCGGAGGGAAAACTAGTTGCCCCGCCGTGCATGGCTACCCCGTCTATCGGGTTAAGTTGATCGAGTAATCCGGACTTTCTGAAAAACGCCAGCGGGCGGTCATGAGAAAAAAGCGCTTTGGATACGTAACTGACTATTGTAACAGTGAGACCCAATAGCGGCAGCGTGACGGCATGGCGGTATTTGACGAAAAGCAGCAAGAACAAGACCGGGAAATAAACGACGGCTTCGCCGAGTTGAGTCGCGAATTTGAAAAAAACATCTCCGAAAGCAGATCGACGTTGATTGATATACAGAATTTCATCGCCCTGCTCGAAAACCAATAAAAGAAAGGCCCCGGTTATAATAAACCCGGCAAAAAGCCGGTAGAAAAACGGATTATTGCGCCAAAGCTGTTTGATCACCGTCATTTTTTTTCTTTATCCACTTGCTTATATACGCGCCAATGGCGCTAAAGTTGATCACTCGAGCGTCATTCATGGCTTTATATGTCAAAAATAATCCGATCGGAAACAGCACCGCGCAAGGCACCCAAGCGGCGGCGACGGCAGGTATCACAAATGTCTCTGCAATCTTGCGGCAGAAGATGGTCAATACGACAAACAACATGAAAAAGATAATCGATACCAAAATAGGGTAGCCAAACCCGCCTTTTCGCACAATGGCGCCCATGGGCGCGCCGATGAATACAAAAATAAAACACACCACTGCCATGCTGTATTTGGTCCACAACTCAAAAATATGCTTGGCCTCGGCTTCCCGGATGGAATCAATGGCCCGGTCGGCAGATTCTGTTTGGTTGAGTACGCCGCGGGCGAGAGTTTTAGCTTTTGTAGCTATCTCCTTACGGTCGCGCACGCCGAAACTGCGATAAAATCCATTTTCTGCTTTCAGGCTGTCCGCGTTTTGTTCGTATATACGGTAGGGCAGGGGAGCCGGGGCTACTGGTTTTTTCGCTATGGCATTGGAGAAAGCCGTAGCCGGCTGGGGGTTAATAGCAGGTATGCTGCGCACGGTATCGGGCGAGTAACTCTTTTGCAGCAAGCTGTCCTTGTAGGATTTATTGAGCAGGCTATCCGGCGTGACGTAATGAAAATAGGCGTTAAAATTATTGGCAAAACTCTCCCGCCTGTTAGCAATTCTAATGCCTATTGAGTCGATTGCGACGCGCAATTGACCGCTGCTCATCATAGTCCTGTTTTGTTTAAATAGTTCTTCATTGGTTCGGTTTAGTTCAAATTCGCTGAGATCGAATACCTTGGTCCAGCGTTTGAAAGAGGTGCGCACAAAAGGAAAACCGTTGTTGTTGGATGTGCTGCCGGGCTGCACTTCGATGTATTGATGACCGTCTTTCAGGCTCATGATAAAATAGCGCCCTTCCTCCAGCGAGTACATCTCGCCGCTTTTGGCGGTTACGCAGCTTAGCCGGTTGCGATTGGCTTCGTTGTGATCGTAAATCAGCACATTTTCGATGGTACGGTCGTCGCTTTTTTTGTTGCCTATGTGAATGGCCTGTCCCTGAAAATCTTCATTAAACACCCCTTCATCCAGCCTTAATGCGGGTTTCTGGCGCTGAATATCGTACATACGCGAACCAAACTTTAGGTTGGCGACGGGGATCAGGTTGTTGGAACATACATAGGAAAAAGCGGCGGTCAGGGCGCCAAAAACAACAATTGAGCTCATGACCCTGATGAGCGAAACGCCGGCGGATTTGAAAGACGACAATTCGTAAAATTCAGCCAGGTTGCCCAGTACCATAACGGAAGAGATGAGGATTGCAAGGGGAAGCGACATTGGTATAAGCGCAACGCAGCGGTAAGCCAACAATTCCATGAGCAGGAAGAATCCCAGTCCCTTGCCCGCAATGTCGTCAATATACAGCCACAATGTTTGCATGAGCAATACAAACATGGCTATCATAAACGTGACAACAAAGGGAGGTATAAAACTGGTGATGACCAGCCGGTCTAATTTCTTCATGCCCATTCAGGTTCCTGAGGCAAAGATAAGCTTATAGCCTCACACGGCGGTAAAATTCGCCGGCGTTAATATTTCTTTCACTTTGTGATGCGGCTTTCAAGCCCCGACCAATAGCGGGAAGTGTTCCTTCCGCACAGCTTCAACTGCTTCAATGGTTTTGGGTATTGGGTTGCCTAAAATGCGGTGACTGTCCGCAGTGATCAATACGTTGTCTTCAATGCGAATACCGCCGAAATCGCGGTAGGCCTGTAGCTTGTCATAATTTATAAAGTCTGTGAATTTGCCTTGTTGTTGCCATAGGTCCATCAATTCAGGAATAAAATAAATGCCGGGTTCAACGGTAAGCACAAATCCGGGTTGCATGGCCCTGCCGAGGCGCAGCGATTTGAGCCCAAATTGCTTGCTGCGCTCCAATTCGCCGGCGTAACCTACGTATTGCTCGCCCACGTCCTCCAGGTCGTGTACGTCGAGCCCGAGCATGTGCCCAAGTCCGTGAGGAAAAAACAAGGCAAAAGCGCCGCTGGAGAGCGCATTGTCGGTATTGCCTTTCATCAACCCAAGCGCTTTCAGCCCTTCTACCATTACGCGAGCGCTTAACAGGTGGACGTCATAATAGCGCACACCAGGTTTTAGCGCATCGATAGCGCTGAGTTGCATTTGCAAAACCAGGTTATAGATATCCCGCTGTTTGGGTGTAAAAGTGGGATCTACGGGGAAGGTACGAGTGATATCGCCGGCATAAAACATGCGGCTGTCGGCGCCAAAATCGCCCAGCACCAATTTGCCGCTGGTCAGCGTATTGCCGTGATAGTGGTTGTGCAGCGTTTGCCCGTTGACGGTGAGAATAATGCCGTAGCCCGGCTGCGTGCCGTGCGCTTTGGCAATGCCGGCCGCTATTCCGGCCAGGGCGGCTTCTGTAATACCGGGTTTTGCAGCTTTCATAACCGCAAGGTGCATGTCGCCGGTAAAATTCACCGCTTGTTCCAATTCGGCTACTTCTTCGTCTGATTTGATGATGCGTTGTGCGACCACGGCCTTGATAAGCGTTTCAGAGCTATTCGCCGCCAGTTCGTCAACAGGGCTATTCAGCCATTTGCTCAACCTGATGCTGTTATCGCCGCGATAGGGGGGCAGGTAGTGTATCGGGCGCCCGCCGGCTTTGGCCGATTGCAGCCTGGCTGCCAGCTCGGCATAAGGAGCTGTGCGGTCTATGCCGATTCTTTGAGCCATCTCGGCTATTGACGGTTGTGGGCCCATCCAGACTATGTAATCAATGCTGAGATCGTCGCCGAAAAGCGTTGTAGTATTCTCATCTGCATCAATAAGCAAAGCCAGCCCCGGTTGGGCGTATCCCGCAAAATAGAGAAAATGGCTATCTTGCCGGAACGGATAAGTATTGTCGAGATAATTCATCGGGCTTTCGTCGTTGCCCGGCAACAAAATCAGTCCGTTGCCCACTTCTTTTTGCAATCGCGCCCGGCGGGCGGCATAAGTTGCAGCGTCAAAAAGATGATTATTTATCATGGGTTCTTCGCTTTATTTCGTCGCGTATTTCTGCTGCGCGTTCGTATTCTTCTTTTCCAAGCGCATCTTCGAGCATTTCCAGCAATTTGTCGTAGTTGACGCTGTCGAGCGTTTCTTCGCGTTTGGCGATTCGCTGGGGAACGGGCGCTTCTTCGAGGGCGATGCCTGCTTCATCGAGAATCGCTGCGTTGGCATATATCGGGCAGCCGAATCTCACTGCGAGGGCAATAGCGTCAGAGGTACGGGCGTCAAGCTCAAAAATTTCGCCATTGGCTTTTTGACAAATCAGCATGGCGTAAAAAACGCCTTCTTTTAATTCGGAGATGACAACTTCCTGTAAACTGACGCCGAGGGTGACCAGGGCGTTTTTAAACAAATCGTGCGTAAGCGGTCTGTTTGGTTGTATGCTTTCAATGGCGATAGCAATAGCCTGCGCTTCAAAACCCCCGATAACTACCGGCAGCCGCCGCGTGCCGTCTTCTTCTTTGAGTACCACGACAAAACTATTGGGCTGTGATTCGCTGTTAGCAATCGCCACAATATGCATTTCTATCTTATACATAGCCTTGTCTCTGCTTTTATCTTAATTCAGAACACCTTCAATTACTATCCGGTTGCAGTATATACCCGCTGATTGGGGCTGAAGGTCGTATTTCTTTCGCAAGATAATGATTTGTCTAATAAGCCGTCGTTTTGTATTATTGTCGTTTTATGGTATTTTTTTGATCCGATTCTAACACGCTACAAATCACGTATATGCATATCCGATTAAGCCTGTCGCTGTGCGCGTTGTTGTTTACATCGACGTTTTGGGCTCAGACCGCCGTCGCTCCGGTCCTCCGCTATCCGGCACTGAGCCCCGATGGATCTTTTCTGGCATTTAGTTATCAGGGGGATATATGGACAGTTCCCATCGCCGGCGGTAAAGCTACCCGGCTGACGCTTCATGAGGCCTACGAAAGCCACCCGCAGTGGAGCCCGAACGGCAAGCAGATTGCCTTTCAGAGCAATCGCTTCGGCAATAACGATATTTTTGTGATGCCTGCCGCCGGCGGCGCGCCTATGCGGGTGACTTATTTTTCTGTAAATGACGAAAACCCCAAGTGGGATGGCGTCGGAAAGCTGGTGTTTAATTCGCGGCGCTATTATGCCGCTGTCGAACGCGACCCTGAAATCCACGCTGCGCCCGTGTCCGGCGGTACGCCCTATCGCTCGTCAGATGCGCTGGGCGCCGCGCCAAGCCCTTCTCCCGATGGCCGTTTTCTTGCCTATGAGTTTGGATCCTGCCCTGCCAACAGGGAAGCCTATCAAGGGCCGGCGCAACGCGATATCTGGCTGCGCGACGCCAATAAGGGTACGCTACAACGCATTACGACTTTTAACGGCCAGGATATACAACCGCTTTGGGGAGATGCCCAAACGCTTTATTTCCTGAGTGCGCGCAGCGGAAGATATAATATCTACCGCCAGGCTATTGCAAATGGCAAAGCCGCCGGCGAACCGAACCCATTAACCCGTTTCTCCGACGAGGGTATTCGCTATTTCTCTGTTAGCGCAAATGGGGAACATCTCGTTTTTGAAAAAGGAACGACTTTGAGTTATCTATCTTTGAAAAACGGAGGAGAACCCCGGTTGCTGCAAATCGACGTTAGCAGCGAGGAGCGTTTCGATCCTTATAAAGTAAAAGTCTTCAGCGACGGCGCTACCGACTTTTCACTTTCGCCAAACGGTAAATACATCGCCTTTACTGTTCGTGGCGAAATATTCATTACCCAGGCAAACAAAGAAAAACGCTACTGCGTGCCGGTTGCCAAACATGCCTTCCGCGACCAATCCCCCCTATGGCTAAGCGATTCTACCTTGTTATTCCTGTCAGACCGCAATGGCAACAAAGACTTATTCCTCGTGAAATCAGCGGATCCTGCAACCAGCGACCTATTCCGGGCCCTGCGCTTTGATGTGCAGGTTTTGGCCAAAACGCCGGAAGAAGAATCTCAAATTGTATTGTCTCCCGATCGAAAACGCCTCGCCTTTTTGCGCGACAAGGGGCGGCTAGTTGTGGCCGACATTGACGCCGCCGGAAAATTGAGCAACCAGATTACCTTGCTCGACGGCTGGAGTACCCCCGACGGACTTTGCTGGAGCCCCGATGGCAAATGGCTGGCCTATGCCCAGGAAGATCTCGACTTTAACAAAGAGGTTTACATCCTTGCCGCTGATAAAGCCGCCAAACCATTCAATGTTAGCCTGCATCCCCGGATTGACGACTCGCCGGTGTGGAGCGCCGACGGCGCCAAGCTGGCTTTTTTGTCAAAACGCAACAATGATAATGCCGACGTGTGGTTTGTATGGCTGCGCAAGGCCGACTGGGACAAGACCAAACGCGATTGGGAAGACAAGGATGACGATGCCAATGCATCTAAGAAGGATACTGCCGCCGCTAAAACCGTGCTGATCGATTTTGAAGCTATTCACAAGCGGCTGGTGCAAGTGACCAACTTGCCCGGCAATGAAGCATCGCCACTAATTTCTAAAGACGGTCAAACATTCTATTTTTCTACAAATCGCGGCGATCGACAGTTGCAAGCAGGAAAGCGAAGCCTGATGAGCATTAAATGGGACGGCAGCGACCCGGCTACCATTCTCGACGACAAAGCCCTTTCATCTATAACATGGGATAAGGATATTAAAAATATGTATGCCCTGGATGATAATGGCAAGCTATCAAAAATCGAGCCCGGTATTAAAAAGGCCGATAATATCCCTTTTGAAGCCAAAATGTCTATTCTTCTTGCCGACGAACGCCGACAGGTCTTTGATGAAACCTGGCGCGAACTCCGTGCCGGTTTCTACGACCCGCAGTTTCACGGACGCGACTGGCAGGCGCTGCGCGAAAGGTATGAACCGCGCGCGCTGGCTGCTTCTACAACCCAGGATTTTCAGTTTTTTGTAAACGAAATGCTGGGCCAGCTTAATGCCAGTCATATGGGATTTACAAGCTCCGCCCAGGAAGACTTGCAGGTAGAAAAAACCGGCTGGCTGGGAGTGGAAGTAACTCCTGTTGCGCAGGGCGTCAGAGTGGATAAGGTAGTGCCCGACAGCCCGGCGGGCAGAGTCGATAGTCCTTTGTTCGCAGGAGATATTATCACTACTGTCAATGGCGTGGTTGTTACTCCCGAAGTCAATTTCTACAATCTACTCAACGGAACCGTTAATGAACGCACCCTGCTGGAAGTACAAGGCGCTGACGGCAAACGCCGCGACGTGGTGATCCGTCCCGCTGAATCGCTGGGCGACCAAATCTACGACCAGTGGGTGGAAGAACGCCGGCAGCTTGTTGACAAATGGTCAAAGGGAAAGCTTGGCTATATTCACATTCGCGGTATGAACTGGCCCAGCTTTGAACGTTTTGAACGCGAATTGACCGCAGGCGTACAGGGCAAGGACGGCCTGCTGATCGATGTGCGGTATAACGGCGGGGGCTGGACTACCGATATGCTGATGTCTATCCTGAATGTACAGCAACATGCTTATACCATTCCGCGAGGGGCTGCTAAAGACCTCGAAAAAGAAAACAAGCGATTCAGCACCCATTATCCATATGGCGAGCGGTTGCCGTTCCCGGCCCTGACCAAACCTTCCGCAGCGCTTTGCAATCAGGATAGTTATTCCAATGCCGAAATTTTTTCGCATGCCTATAAACACCTCGGCATCGGCAAGCTGATCGGTACGCCGACCTTTGGCGCGGTAATCTCTACCGGCGGCTTCAGGCTCATGGACGGTTCTTTTGTGCGCATGCCTTTCCGCGCCTGGTTTGTCAAAGCCACCGGGCAAAACATGGAAAACGGCCCGGCTATCCCCGATTATGTGATAGAAAATGCGGCCGACTACCGTGGAAAAGAAGAAGACGAACAATTGAAAAAAGCGGTGGAAGTGTTACTTGAACAGTTGAATAACGTCAAAGATTAGCGTTTATATCCATACCTTTGCATCGCTTTTTTTTAAATAAACAAAACAAACAGGTTACATGTCAAAAGTCTTGATTATTGGCGCCGGTGGAGTAGGGCGCGTTGTAGCTTATAAATGCGCCCAACATCCGGATGTTTTTTCCGAAATTTTGCTGGCCAGTCGCACTAAGTCAAAATGCGACGTCATAGCCGCTGATGTCAAGCGCGATACGGGGTATCAGGCTATTTCCACTGCCGCCGTCGATGCCGAAAACGTACCGGAACTGTCGGCCCTTATCCGAGATTTTCAACCGGTAATGGTAATCCATGTGGCGCTGCCTTATCAAGACCTGACCATCATGGATGCCTGCCTGGAAACCGGTGTGCACTACCTGGATACAGCCAATTACGAGCCCAAAGATGTAGCCAAATTTGAGTACAAATGGCAGTGGGCATACCACGACAGGTTTAAAGACGCCGGTTTACTCGCCGTGTTGGGCTGCGGTTTTGACCCCGGCGTAACCAGCGTATATACAGCTTATGCCGCCAAACGCCATTTTGATGAAATTCAATACCTGGATATCGTCGACTGCAATGCAGGTAGCCACGGAAAGGCCTTTGCTACCAATTTTAATCCGGAAATCAATATCCGCGAGATTACCCAGCCGGGCAAATACTACGAAAACGGCCAGTGGATTGAAATTCCGCCGCATTCGGAAATGAAACCTCTCAATTACCCTGGTATCGGGCCCAAAAATTCTTACCTCATCTATCACGAAGAGCTAGAATCGCTGGTCAAAAATTTTCCCACGCTCAAACGCGCCCGCTTCTGGATGACTTTTGGCGATGAATACCTTACCCACCTGCGCGTAATCCAGAATATCGGCATGTCGCGTATCGATCCGGTAATGTACAAAGGGGTAGAAGTAATTCCCCTCGAATTTCTCAAATACGTTTTGCCCGATCCCGGCGAACTCGGCGAAAATTACACCGGAGAAACATCGATAGGATGCCGGATTCGCGGTTTGAAAAACGGCAAAGAGCAAACTTATTACGTTTGGAATAATTGTAGCCACCAGGCCGCCTACGAAGAAACCGGCGCGCAGGGCGTATCGTACACTACCGGCGTTCCCGCAATGATCGGCGCAATGATGATGCTTAAAGGCGAGTGGTCGGGCAAGGGGGTCTTTAATGTAGAGCAATTCAATCCCGATCCTTTTATGGCCCAACTCAACTTATGCGGGTTGCCCTGGCATGAGCAATTTAATATTGATCTGGAATTGTAATTTCTTTTTGATGCCCATAGACTATCAACAAATATCGTCGTCGCCGGCTTTTGTACTCGACGAAAAATTGCTCAAGCGCAATCTGGAGCTGATAAAATCCGTCCAGGATCAAGCCGGGGTCTCAATTATCCTGGCTCTCAAAGGTTTCGCCATGTGGCGCGTTTTTCCGCTTGTATACCAATACCTCAGCGGGGCAACGGCAAGCTCGCTGTTTGAAGCCAGGCTGATTTACGAAGAAATGGGCTGTAAGGCGCACACTTACTCGCCGGCGTATCTTCCCGGTGATTTTGCCGATATTATGCGCTATAGCAGTCACATTACTTTTAATTCGCTTTCGCAATACGAATTGTACAAGCATAAACTGGAAGGCGGCAGTATTTCTGCCGGACTTCGCGTGAATCCCGAATATTCAGAAGTGGAAGTGGCCCTGTACAACCCCGCCGCACCTGGCTCGAGGCTTGGCGAAGTAAGTGAAGCGCTGGCCGGCGGTCTGCCCGACGGAATTGAAGGGCTGCATTTCCACACCCTCTGCGAGTCGAGTTCATACGACCTTGAAAAGGTGCTGGCCGCTTTTGAATCTAAATTTAGCAGGTTTTTTGCGCAGCTCAGGTGGGTAAATTTTGGCGGAGGCCATCTGATGACTCGCAAAGGTTACGATACCGATCACCTCATTGCATTGCTGCAAGGTTTTCGGCAGCGCTATCCTCACCTGGAGGTTATCCTGGAGCCTGGCAGCGCTATTGCCTGGGAAACCGGCGTATTGGTATCTACAGTGCTTGATATCGTGGACAACCACGGCGTGAAAACGGCTATTGTCGATGTGTCTTTTACCGCGCACATGCCCGATACCCTGGAAATGCCTTACCGGCCGCGTATTACGGGCGCCGACCTCGTCCCGCAAGCCGGTAAACCCTGCTACCGAATCGGCGGCGTATCCTGCCTGGCCGGCGATTATATGACCGAGTACTCCTTTGATCGCGAATTGGCTGTCGGCGACCTCATCGTGCTGGAAGATATGATCCACTATACGATGGTTAAAACGACGATGTTTAATGGAGTCAAACACCCGGATATTTGCATCCTTCGCGAAGATGATACACTGGAAGTGGTGCGGAGGTTTACTTATGAAGATTTCAAGGGGCGATTGTCCTGATAACTTATGACGGCAGGCCAGGCTTTCCTTCAATTGGTTGCAGAACTGCTCGCTGTATACAACGACGAGGGAGAGGCCCGCAGCGTGGCAACTATCGTTTTCGAGGATGCGCTGGGTTTGAGGGCGCCTTTTTCAGCTCAGTCGCTTGCCCCTGATCAATTGCAGCTACTTCAGGATATATCCCGCCGCTTGTCGGCGCATGAACCGGTACAATACGTATTGGGACAAGCCGACTTTTACGGGCTAAAATTTGTGGTAAACCGCGATGTATTGATTCCACGCCAGGAAACGGAGGAGCTTGTGCATTGGGTCGCAACAGCGCCGGGGAATCCGGCTGCCGAAATACTAGATGTCGGGACAGGTAGCGGCTGTATTGCCATTACTGTCAAAAAGATGTTGCCTGAGAGCCGGGTATGCGGCATTGATGTTAGTCTCTCCGCACTCCGAATTGCCCGGCAAAATGCGCTGCTGAACAAAGTTGAAGTCGAAATGTTGCAATTTGACATCGCCGACGAATCAGCGTGGCCTGCGCTACCCGCCTACGACGTTGTGGTAAGCAACCCGCCGTATATTCCTCAAAACGAGGCTGTTTTGATGCCTGATCGAGTAAAAAACCATGAGCCTCACCTGGCTTTGTTTACCTCAACTGATGATGCATTGTTCTTTTACGACAAGATAGCCCGATTTGCCCTCCAACATCTCCGAAATGCGGGGCAATTGTTTTTTGAATGTAATGAATTTCAGGCACACGCAGTAGCGCAACTGCTGGAAAGGCTGGGCTACGAACAGATTGAATTGCGGCAGGACCTGCGAGGCAAAGACCGCATGATCAGAGCTGTTTTTCCCGGATAATCCTTATCAATTCATCATTTAACGCTTTTACCGCTTTGGGAATATCCCACTTCGACCTGTCGCGAGGTTCTACATAATTGGATATTGCCCTTACTTGAAGAAACGGTTGCCCGGCCATCAGACAGGCATAAAAAAAGGCTGCGCCTTCCATGGTCTCGACATCGGCGTCATAATTTGTCATTATATTAGTGATACTTGGCCAATATCCATGTACTTTGTTTACGCTTATTCCTTTGGCGAGCGGCAAGCCGCTTATGCCTGCATGGGGGTTATTCATTTTTCCATTTTGAAAAGGCGGATTGTCGGGATCAATGAGTCCCATTTCGTGGATATTAATAAAAGTCCCTTCAGCAGTTTCAGCGCCTGTATCGCCAAAACATTCGCTTTGAATTTCAACCACGTCGCCAATCGCCAATTTTCGACTGACTGCACCCCCTATGCCGGCGTTGACGACCCAGTCATACGACTGCCGGGCAAGTGCAACCCCCATATGGTAAGCGGTATGCGTCA
>JRYG01003297.1_pt1 | contig 12371 bp, 10 predicted proteins | sample 235341 | NCBI WGS metagenome assembly JRYG01 (sample SAMN03074218, study PRJNA261478) | activated sludge metagenome | biome: Wastewater Treatment Plant; feature: Wastewater; material: Activated sludge; isolation source: activated biomass of a wastewater treatment plant treating hydrocarbon... ... | reverse complement strand
GTCGAGGTCGCCGTCATTATCAATATCGCCAAAATCTGCCGTCCACGATTGCGCGCCGATTTTCAAATTGGCAGCTTCGGCAGCTTCGGTGAAGTTGTTATTACCGTCATTGACAAACAGGGCGTTGATGCGGCGTGGGTCGGCGGGGTTATTCACACCCTGGCGGCACTTGGCAATGTAGAGGTCGAGGTCGCCGTCGTTGTCGAAATCCGCCCATACGCTGCCGTAATTTCCGGAGTTATCAGAAGCGGGCACAGTAGCCATGTCTATCCAGTTGTCGGCAGTAACAAAGGCGCCAGAACCGTCATTTGCCCAAATCCGGCTTTCTCCGTCGTCGTGGCAGCCGAATGCGTCTACCCAGCCGTCGTTGTTGATATCGGCAAAGTTGGAGCCCTGCACAAACAGCGTGGCGCCCGGCAGCAGACTGGAGGAGTAAATTACCGTATCCGTACCTGACGCTTTGTTCAATTTCATACCGTCGTAGCGACCGCCGGTGAGAATATCGTTCAAGCCATTGTTGTCGACGTCGGCAATACATAAACTCCATTGGCTCATGGTAGATACCTGGCCTATTACGACGGTATTGAAACCCAGCCCGTCGGGGCGCTGGTATTCCACGGTGAGGATACGACCGTTTTGCAAGTGGGCTATGTCGTCATAGCCGTCGCCGTTCAGATCGGCCACGCCAATGGCCACACCGCTGTATGAATTAGGCTGTACGAAGAGCTGGTTAGCGGCATTAAATGACATTTGCGCATTTAACCCAAACGCTCCAACCAGCATTCCGAAAAGCAGTAGCGTAAATATTTTTTTCATCTACAGGTTGTTTTTTTATCCAAAAATAAAAGGTTGAAATTAGGAAAAAAACATCCAATTCAAGCGGATATTCTTGATATGGTCGGCCGGGTGACGGGCGATTCGAGCAGGGCGGAGTTGAAACTAACAACCAACGTGAGCCGGGGCGGACTTCATATCTTACACGTAGTCACAACAAAAAAGCCCACCGGCAAATGCCGGCGGGCTTATATCTTTGGAAATCGTCTGGTTAGGTAGATAAAACAAAACCCGACCAAACGTTAAAAATGCGCTTACACCTCTTTCACTCCACGCACCAACAATGATACCTCATTATTAAGTACCTCTACAAAACCGCCGGCGATTTTGAAAGAGATCGTGCGGCCGGCTTCCGTGCCGTCTTTAACGGCGCCGCTTTCCTCGTCGAAATAACGGTAGTTGCCGACGGCGGTGACGATATACACGATGCCTTCTTCCAGCGAAGAAACTATCGGCGCGTGATTGTTGAGAATCTGGAACTGGCCCTGCGTGCCCGGTACTTTCACCGAAGCGATAGAGCCGTGAAAGAGTTCCTTATCGGGAGTGAGTACGGAGATATTCATAATGCCTTAACAGCTTGAAACAGTCAATAATCATTAAGCGCCAACTTCGGCCAACATCTTCTTGCCTGCTTCGATCACCTCGTCGATAGAACCTTTGAGGTTGAAGGCGGCCTCGGGATATTCATCCACTTCGCCGTCCATGATCATATTGAAGCCGCGGATTGTTTCGTCGATAGATACCATGGTACCGGGGATACCGGTGAACTGCTCTGCGACGTGGAACGGCTGCGACAGGAAGCGCTGTACGCGACGGGCGCGGTGTACTACCAGTTTGTCTTCTTCCGACAATTCCTCCATACCGAGGATGGCGATGATATCCTGCAATTCGTTATAGCGCTGCAGGATGTTCTTCACGCGTTGGGCTGTGCGGTAGTGTTCTTCGCCGATGATTTTCGGGTCGAGAATACGCGACGTAGAGTCGAGCGGGTCTACAGCGGGGTAGATACCCAGGGCGGCAATTTTGCGGCTCAATACCGTAGTGGCGTCGAGGTGGGCAAAGGTAGTTGCAGGGGCCGGGTCGGTAAGGTCGTCAGCGGGTACGTAAACGGCCTGTACCGAGGTAATCGAGCCGCGGTTGGTAGACGTAATGCGCTCCTGCATGAGGCCCATCTCGGTGGCCAGCGTGGGCTGGTAACCCACGGCAGATGGCATACGGCCGAGCAGGGCCGATACTTCCGAGCCTGCCTGGGTAAAGCGGAAGATATTGTCAATAAAGAACAGGATATCGCGGCCGCCGTTGGGGTCGCTCAGGTCGCCGTCGCGGTAGTATTCAGCTACGGTAAGGCCCGAAAGTGCCACACGTGCGCGGGCGCCGGGGGGTTCGTTCATCTGGCCGAATACCAGGGTAGCCTGCGATTCTGCCAGTGCCTTGGGGTCGACCTTGCTCAGGTCCCAGCCGCCTTCTTCCATACTGTGCTTGAACTCATCGCCGTATTTAATAACATTGGATTCGATCATTTCGCGAAGGAGGTCGTTGCCTTCGCGGGTGCGCTCGCCTACGCCTGCAAATACCGAGATACCCTCGTAGCGTTTGGCGATATTGTTGATCAGCTCCATGATGATAACCGTCTTACCTACGCCGGCGCCGCCGAAGAGGCCGATTTTGCCGCCTTTCATATAGGGCTCGATCAGGTCGATCACCTTGATACCTGTGTAGAGGATTTCTTTACTTGTAGAGAGCTCTTCGTAGGTAGGCGGTTTGCGGTGGATGGGGTATACCTGCGTTTTGGGTACTTCGCCGATGCCGTCAATAGCCTGGCCTACTACGTTGAACAAGCGGCCCTTGATGGCGTCGCCCACGGGCATAGCGATTGCCTTGCCGGTGTCAATAACCTCGGCGCCGCGCGTAAGGCCGTCGGTAGAGTCCATAGCTACCGTGCGAACGCTATCTTCGCCCAGGTGTTGCTGTACTTCCAGTACGAGCATTTCGCCATTGGGGCGCTTTACTTCTAACGCATTGAGGATTTCGGGCAAGGTAGAATTTTCTCCCGAAAAGCTAACGTCCACTACGGGGCCGATGATCTGCTTAATGTGACCGATATTAGCCATATATGCCGAATTTGATCGTATGATGATAGGGTTGTTAAAAAACGCTGCAAAGATAGGCTTTTTGACTGATTATCAAAAGAAAATTGTCTTTAAACAATTACTACATCAAGCATTGGCTATAGAGTCGTCAGCGAAAAAAAGCGTATACGGCGGCTGATTGCAAATAGGGATAGGGAATCTTGTTAGCAATACAAAATTTCGTTTTGCGCACTGCGAAAATAAAAATTTTATTGTGGAAAAAGATTTCCTTGTCTGGCGAAGCTTTTGGGGTTTTCGAGTTCGAGCAGCCGGCGCTTCATGTCCAGTCCGTAGAAGTAGCCTTGCAGGTCGCCGCTTTTGCCGATAACGCGGTGGCAGGGTACGATGATGGCAATGGGGTTGTTGCGGTTGGCGAGGCCCACGGCGCGAACGGCGTCGGGGTGGCCTATTTTTTCGGCGATTGCCGAATAGGAGGTGGTATGGCCGTAGGGAATGAGCAAGAGTTGTTGCCACACGGCTTTGTAGAAGTCGGGCGCGCCGCCCCAGTCGAGCTTGAGGTCGAACTCAGCGCGGCTGCCGTCGAAGTATTCCTGGAGTTGCTGTACACAATCCCGCAATACCTCCGGCGCCGCCTCTGGTTTGCAACGGCCATCATCTACCTTTTGCACCCGGGTAATACCCAGTTCGCTGCCGGCGATTTCAAAGCAACCGAAAGGGGTGAGGATGTGGGTTTGCTGAAGCATGGGCGGTTGTAGGTTGTAGGTGTAAATATAACGCTTTTCCATGACTTACAACCTGCAACTTACAACCTACAACCCCCAAACATAACAGAAACTTGACCTTCCCTTCACCTTCAATTAACCTCTGCGCGACATCTTTGCAGAGTCAAACGCAAGATGTTTGCTGTTCAATTACCATCAGCAGCTCATCTTTCCTGCAAACAAAAGTCGCTTTCTTACACGAGGCGACCCCATCTCCCGGGGTCGCCTCCGTGTCTTTCGGAGTGCTACTACCGGCCGTTTTCGCCGATTTGGGAGAGGAAGTTGATTGCCTGATCCAGACTTTTGAGGATAAGTACGTTGGCGGCAGGTTTTACATTTTGGGACACTACCTGGTAGCCCGACAGCAGAATTTGGTAATGCGGGAAAGTTTGCGCCAGCCGGTCCACATAGCGTTGCACCGATTCTTTGGCAAAGGTTTCGGTGATCATTGTAAAAATATAGTCGGGCTGATGAATATGGCAGGCGTCTTCCAGATCGGCCACAGCAATATCTTGGCCGAGATAAATAACATGATTGCGCCTTGACTTCAACAGGTAGTGCATGAAGAGCAGGCTCAACTCTTGTTTTTCGCCTTCAGGCAAATAGATAATGAACTTTTTGGTGTGTTTGCCCGTCACCAGCGGTTCGTGGTCGATGGCAACGATCAGTTTTTGGCGGATCAGGTAGCTGATGAAATTTTCCTGCACGGGGTTGATGGAGCCCGTGAGCCACAGCACGCTGAGTTTTTCCAGAAATGGATAAATCACCTCCAGCATCGTACGTTCAAAGCCAAGCTGGTGGATATTGGTCGTGATAATGCGATCGAACTTGTATTCGTCCATTTCGATCATTGAGATCGTCAGGGCGTCGAGTTGGGTGTCGTGTTCAAAATTGACTTCAGAAATCGTGGCGACCTTGCCTGCGATTTCCGACTTGTCCATCTGGGCGATCTTGGAGATTTTGACTCCATTTTTGTTGAGCAGCGCAATATTCAGGATGAGCTTCAGGTCATCGTCTTCAAAAAAGCGGATATTGGTTTTGGTCCGCTTGGGGGTAATAATACCATAGCGCTGTTCCCAAATTCGCAGGGTATGCGCTTTGATGCCCGATAGCTTTTCCAGGTCTTTGATGGAATATACCGCCACAGTAAAAAAGTTTGAAAAATCGTTTTAGCCAATTGCTTAACATGAAATAGCGCAAAATGTTTAAGTAAAATGTAAGTTTGGCGACGAATATTACTGCTGTTTGGCCTTGTATGGGCTTCCTAAAGCAGGCAGGTTCTGAATTTTTATTAATTTTATTGCTTCATTGCCCTTAGTTTTCACAGCGTTTTATCGCAAAGCACTAAAAATCTGACTTTTATGAAGAAAATCTCTACACTGGCACTATGGCTTATCTCAATGGGCATGGCTACAGGGGCTTTCGCCCAGTTGTCGTGTGAATATAGGTTGGAATTATTCGACAGTTTTGGGGATGGATGGAACAACTCGGTCCTGACTATAACGATTGACGGCGTACCTACCCAGTATACGTTTGATTTCGGTTCCAGCGCTACTTTCAATATCCCCATAACGGGAGGTTCTAATGTGGTTTTGAACTATTCGCCGGGGTTTTTTGAAAACGAAGTGACGTACTTTCTGTACGATGCCGATGGGCTGCTCGTATTCAACAACGGCCCTTTCCCAACAATAGGGCAGGTATTTACATTTACGGCAAGTTGCCCGAGTTGCCCCATTCCGCCGTTATCGGGAGTGTCAATTGATGATGTGCGGGCTTTTTATGCCGATATCAGTTGGTTGCCCTCCGATCCCAACGGCGAATATGTCATCGAATATGACACGGCAGGCTTTGCACAGGGAACGGGCAATGTCATTGAAGTGACCGGGGAAGCTGATGCCCGCCTCAACGGCCTCCAGGAAAATACGGCCTATCAGTTTTATCTGTCGGTAGTATGCGAAAACGGCGATACGAGTACGAATATCGGCCCGTTTGATTTTACTACGTTGTGGGCCAATGATGTGGGTGTTATTTCTGTTTCAGGCCCTCCTACCCAATGCGGGCTCGGCGCATCAGAGATCATTGGGTTTGAATTGCAGAACTTCGGAGGCAACCCGCAGTCGTTGATTACCATCAATATGAGCGTCAACGGGGCGCCCGTCAATATTAACCAGCCGCTTGACGGTTTTTACACCGGAGTATTGGGCAAAGACAGCATTGTCTATATCGAATTTGAACAAACTGTAAATCTTTCGGAACCAGGCGAGTATGTTATTGCGGTGTGGACTGAACTTGACGGCGACAGCGATTTGACCAACGATACGACTTATCTCACCCTTTATAACATTCCTACAGTTGCCGAATATCCTTATTTTATTAATTTTGAAGAAGATTCGGGAGGGTGGACGAGCACAGGTCAGAACAATTCCTGGGAATTCGGCACGCCTTCCGGGGCGCTCATCAATGCCGCCGCCAGCGGCCAGTATGCCTGGGTGACGAATCTGGACGGCCCGTACAACAATTCTGAATTGTCGTACCTTATTTCGCCATGTCTCGATTTCAGTTCGTTGAATAGCGACCCCAAGATAAATTTCTCTTTGTTTTTTGAAGGAGAGTCCTGCTGTGATGAAGCCTGGCTGGAATCCAGTATTAACGACGGTCAAACCTGGACCAAAGTCGGCGCTTTCGGCACAGGCATCAACTGGTACAATGACAACTTCAACAACTGGTGGGATGGCACCGGCGGCTTCACCGGCTGGGTTACCGCATCCAATGTATTGACCGGCACAGCGGGCCAGTCTTCTGTGCGCCTGCGGTTTGTCTTCTCCAGTGATTTCTCTGTAACATTCGAAGGCATGGGTGTTGACGATGTATTGATTTCCGAGCCGTTGGCCAACGATCTTTCGGCTGTAGGCGCCAGCAATGCCAATACGAACTGCGGTTCTGCCAACGACCAGGTAACGATCCGCATTTTCAACAACGGCCTGCAAATGCAAACCGGCTTCGACGTAGGCTACCAGGTCAACGGCGGTACTCCCGTCATCGAAAACGTAGGTACCCTTTCAGTCGCTCCTGGCCAGGTAGTAAACTATACTTTCACTACGCCTTTCAACTCCAGTGCCCCCGATGTTTACGATATAGTGGTGTGGACCTCGCTGGCCAGCGAGCAATTTGTGGAAAACGACACGACGAGCACGGCTTTTGCTTCCGCGCGCAGCGTGCCTTTCTCTGAAAATTTCGAAGCAGGCGTCTTCCCGGGGGGATGGAATATCGACACGGATGTTCAGATCACCAACTTCCATAGCAATGTATCCTTTGTGATGGCTGATAACCTCTGGAGCGCCGACCAGGCCTTCCAGGCCAGTACGCCGGCAATCGGCGCCATTGCGGTTGGCGACTCCCTGCTCTTCGAGTATCGATTTGTGGATTTTTCGGGCAACGGCCAGACTGCAACGACATTGAGCACAGGCGAGCAGTTTTACATCGAGATATCTACCGATTGTGGACAGACCTTCACAACCATCCTCAATATCAATAGTACTAACCACATCACCTCCAACGTGATGCGTCGCATAGCGCTGCCGCTCGACGACTATGCCGGCCAGGCCATCGTGGTGCGTTTCAGGGCTACATGGACATCGGGCGACTACTATCTCGACATAGATAACGTCAATGTCAAACGTTGCCCGGCTTCGTTTGATGTAGTTGCCGAGGTTACCGGCGCCAGCAGCCCCAATGCGCAAAACGGTATTGCCACGTTGATACCCGGCAGCGGTGTGGCGCCCTACAACTACGAATGGAGTAACGGCCAGTCGAGCGCTACCGCTATTCTGCTCGGCGTAGGTACTTATACTGTGACGATTACCGATGCCGTAGGCTGCCAGGATGTCGTGGAAGTAGAAGTGGGTATAGCTGTAGGCGCCAACGATATCGCCGGCCGAATCGGGCGGATCGACCTGGCGCCCAACCCGACAACGGGCTTCACACAGCTCAATGTATCATTCCGCAATGCCGTTGACGCTCGCGTACAAGTGATCAATATGGTAGGCCAACCACTGATGCAGGCTTTTGAGCGCAATGTGACCAGCGCGCAATACCAACTCGACCTGAGCCGCTATGCCAACGGTATTTATCTGGTGCAAATTGCCGTTGACAACGAAGTGAAAACGGTCAAATTGGTTAAAATGGATTGATCCCGCCCACAACCATTTGTGGTCTTATATCATTATATTATTGTGTCAGGTCGGGCAGGAGCAGGATAAACTTGCTCCTGCCCGATCTTGCAACCGACCACAAACGAAAATTAGGCATGAAAATAGGCATCGTGTGTTATCCCACTTATGGCGGTAGCGGCGTAGTAGCTACCGAGTTGGGATTAGGCCTGGCCAACCGCGGCCACGAAGTTCATTTTATTACCTACCGCCGTCCGGCCCGCCTGGGCGTCTTTCAAGAAAATGTGTATTACCACGAAGTCACCGGCGAAGATTATCCGCTTTTTGAATATCCTCCCTACGACACAGCGCTGGCCAGCAAACTCGTCGATGTCGTCAAATTCGAAAAACTCGACCTATTACACGTGCATTACGCCATTCCACACGCAACAGTGGCGTATATGGCCAAAAAAATATTGCTGTCGCAGGGCCGTTATGTGCCCTATATTACCACGTTACACGGTACCGACATCACATTGGTAGGAACCAATAAGGCATTTGCTCCTGTTGTAGAGTTTTCCATCAACAAATCGGATGGTGTGACGGCGGTATCGGAAAGTCTGAAACGCCAAACGCTCGACTATTTCAATATCAAGAAAGACATTCGGGTAATTTACAACTTTATCGATTTTTCACGTTTTAAAAAAATTGATAAAGACCATTTCAAGAAAGCGATAGCACCCAACGGCGAACGGATTCTGTTACATACTTCGAATTTCAGAAAAGTAAAGCGCGTTGAAGATGTAATTCAGGTATTCAAGCGGGTACAGGCTCGAATTCCTTCGAAATTGCTGCTCATCGGCGACGGCCCCGAACGCACCCAAATGGAGGAATTGTGTCGCCGGCTCGATTTGTGCCACGAGGTTCGTTTTTTGGGTAAACAAGACGCCATAGAGGAGTTACTGGCTATTTCCGATCTGTTTATTATGCCTTCTGAAAGCGAAAGCTTCGGCTTGGCGGCACTTGAAGCTATGGCCTGCGAGGTGCCCGTTATTTCCTCTGATGTTGGCGGTTTACCAGAGTTAAACGTTCATGGCAAAACGGGTTTTTTGAGCCAGGTGGGCGATGTGGAGAGCATGGCCCGCAACGCGGTAGAAATTCTGAGCGATGAAAAAGTGTTGCAAGAATTTCGCAAAAATGCCCTGGCCCAGGCCCGCCGTTTTGATATTGACATTATCCTGCCGCAATACGAAGCTTATTACGAAGAAATTCTGAGTACAGCCGTTTACGCACACGAAGAAAGCGACTAACAACTAGGCTTCTATTCCTTTTGCGCTTATCCATTGGCTGATATCCTGCTTGTTAATGGCTGCCGCCATCAGCTCGGGAAAAAGATCGGGCGTACAGGCAAAAGCGGGTATATCCCATTGCGCCAGCGCGTCGGCCATATCGCGGTCGAAAGCCGGCGCCCCTTCGTCGTTGAGGGCCAGCAGGCAGATGAAATTCACTCCTGACGCCTTGATCGCAGCGATTTGCCGCAGCATCCCCTCTCGATGCCCCCCTTCAAATAAATCGCTGATCAACACCATTATAGTGTTGGCCGGCGACTGTACAAACGGGCGGGCGTAGGTCAACGCCTTGTTTATATCGGTGCCGCCGCCGAGCTGGGTAGCAAAAAGCAGTGAAACGGGGTCAGACAAATACTCTGTCAAGTCCACAACTGAAGTATCGAAAGCTACCACGCGTGTTCGCAGCGAGCGCGTAGCTGCCATAATGCAACTCAACACGCCGGCATAAACTACTGAGGCGGCCATCGAGCCGCTCTGGTCGATGAGCAAAATAACGTCGCAAAGTTGGTTGGCTTTTCGGCCGTAGCCGATCCATTGTTCGGGTATAACGGCTTTGAGTTCGGGTTGGTAGTGTTTCAGGTTAGCCCGCAGGGTTTGCAGCCAGTTGATATCACCGGGGCGGGGTTTTCGCCTGCGTTCCGCCTTGTTGAGTTGTCCGCGCAAGGCTGCCAGCATGGGATACCGGAGGCGCTCTTCGAGCGCTTTGACTACCTTTTCAACCACTGCCCGGGCTGTTGCTTGTGTTTGAATGGGGAGTACCTTACCAAGCGACAGTAGCGCGCTCACCAGATGAACATCGGGCGTGACTGCCTCCAGCAATTCGGGCTCCAGCAACATCCGCTGCAACCCCAGGCGCTCAAGCGCGTCTTTTTGCATGACTTGCACAACCGGTGTCGGGAAATAACGTCTGATATCGCCCAACCATCGACTCACATTGGGCGAAGAACTGCCCAGGCCGCCCTTGCGCCGGCTGTCGTATAGGGCGTCCAGCACCCTGTCCATGCCTTGTTGCTGTGCCGACAAGGTTATCGACGCCTCCGCCCCGGCTTCCTCTGCCTGTTGGCCCAGCACCAGGCGCCACTTTTGCAGCCGTTCTTCCAATGTTTATTTTTTTAATTTGCTCACAATCCACATCAGCAAAACCGCGCCAACTGCCGACATGAGAACCGAGCCCAGCGTACCTACCGCCTTCAATCCGATCAGCCGGAATAAAAAACCGCCAACAATTCCTCCTGCAATGCCCAAAAATACATTGCCGATGATGCCGTATCCCGACCCTTTGATAAACTGGCCGGCCAGCCAGCCGGCAATACCGCCGATGAGTAAAAACCAAATCCAGTCTGCCATGGTCAATTTTTTTTGGTTATTGTTCAAAGATAATCAAACCGGACACTTTTTTTAGGGCCCGGAAATAAAATATTTATCTAAAATAATATTTAGATTAACCTAAAAGTAGTATATTTGTACTAATCTATCCTCGAGTTGCCATGACAAATATATCACACACAGAAGAAAACTACCTCAAAGCTATTTTTAAAATAGCGGAGAAAGAAGAGGGCCGGCCGGTAAACACCAATGCCATATCGACAGAAATGAAGACTACAGCAGCTTCAGTGACGGACATGTTGAACCGGCTTTCAAAAAAAGAGTTGATTTATTACGAAAAATACAAAGGCGTTACCCTCACAGAGAAAGGGGGCCGGCTAGCCACTCGTTTGGTGCGCAAGCACCGGTTGTGGGAAGTATTTTTAGTTGAAAAATTGCATTTCTCTTGGGATGAGGTGCACGATATGGCTGAAGAACTGGAGCACATTCAGTCGGATGAATTAGTGGAGCGGCTTGACGAATACCTGGGGCGACCCAAGTTTGACCCACACGGCGATCCTATTCCCGACGCCGACGGCAAATTCACTTTTCGCAAACAGGCGCCGTTGGCTGATTTGTGCCCAGGCGACAAGGGCGTCGTGGTTGGCGTTCAGGATCACTCCGCAGCCTTCCTTCAGTATCTTGACAAGCTACAGCTATCGTTGGGGGCCCAAATTGAGGTACTGGAGCGGTTTGATTATGACGAATCGCTTAAAATTTCGCTCAACGGAGATAAAGAGCACATTCTTTCAAAAAAAGTTAGCCAAAATCTATTTATTCAAAAGCAGTAACTATGAAACAGCTTCTAATAGCGTTTAGCGCTTTCCTGATTTTTCAAACCGGGTTTGCGCAAGCCCGGCAAAAGCCGCTGGTCGTCGCTACGGCCTCTATTTTTGCTGATATGGCCCAAGTGATCGGCGGCAATATGATAGAGGTGCGCAGCATTGTGCCTATTGGCGGCGACCCCCACCTCTACGAGCCAACACCCGCTGATGCCCGGTTGGTGGCCTCTGCCCAGCTCATCTTGAAAAATGAGCTGACTTTCGAGGGCTGGCTCGGCGAATTGATCAGCAATTCGGGTACCAAAGCCAGGGTGGTCGCCATTACTGAGGGCATTGCCCCCATCGCCAGCGAAAAATACAAGAATTCAACAGACCCCCATGCCTGGATGAACGCCGACAACGGCATCATCTATATCGATAATATACTGAAAGCGCTTTCAGCGCTCGACCCTGCCAATGCGGACAGTTACGCCTTCAACCACGGCATTTACAAACAACAACTGGAAGAACTCGACCGGAATATCGCAGCGCAAATTCAAAGTATACCCGCTTCACAGCGCATTTTGATCACTTCGCACGACGCTTTTCGATATTACGGACGCCGCTATGGTATCCGCGTAGAGGCCGTACTGGGTACCTCCACCGACGCCGACGCACAAACCTCCGACCTGGTGCGGCTAAACAAGGTCATCAAGGAAAACAAAGTGCCGGCAGTCTTCATTGAAAGCACGGTTAATCCCAAATTACTGCAGCAGTTGGCCAGCGACAATCACATTGTAATTGGCGGCAAGCTTTATTCAGATTCCATCGGAGACAAAGATAGTCCTGCCCCTACATACATCGATATGCTGAAATACAATACGGCAACGATCGTCAACGCCCTGTCGGTTAGCGCTGCCGATTCGGCCACGTCGGGTAAAGAAGAAATCAAACCACGCCCTGGACTGTTGTTGTGGAGCATCCTGATTTTTCTGATGCTTGGCGGGTTCGTATTTGTGCTTCGCAAATTAAGCAGAGATTAAGAGCATGTTTGGACATTCGT
>JRYG01006264.1_pt1 | contig 12387 bp, 12 predicted proteins | sample 235341 | NCBI WGS metagenome assembly JRYG01 (sample SAMN03074218, study PRJNA261478) | activated sludge metagenome | biome: Wastewater Treatment Plant; feature: Wastewater; material: Activated sludge; isolation source: activated biomass of a wastewater treatment plant treating hydrocarbon... ... | reverse complement strand
AGATACGCAGATACCATTGACTTGCTAAGGAATGAAAAGCCCCTCTACTTTTACCTCCACGTGCAAAGCGGCACGCTCGACAACGGCACGCTCGACGGCGGCTGGATTACGACGATGCTGGAACCGGTGGGGGAAGAGGAGAGTTGATTCTCGGTTGTGGGTTGTCCGTTCAATGTTGTAGGTTTGTTTATTGGTTTATTGGTTTATGAGTTTATGGTCCACGCTTATTCATAAACCTATAAACTCTTAAACTTATAAACGAACCCACAACCTACAACAGATTAATACCTGGTAAATTCCTCCTGATACTTCCCCTTGGCCAATTCAGCATTAAAAGCCGTGCCGAGTTGATGTATTAGCGTTTTGTATTGTTCATTATCGGGGGCGTACACGTTTTTCATCAACAGCAGTTCGGCATCTTCGGGGCGGTACCAAAGCGAGAGTTTCAGATCGCCGTAAGCGATATTGATCTCGTGGCTGCTGTATTCGTTGCCAGGGAGGAGATGTTCTTTTGTGAGATGTAATTGATTGAGGACAAAATCCACGAGTACCTGTTGCATATCGAGAGAGACGGGGACGAGTGCATAGACGTCTTCATTATCTCTAAAATATCCCTGCCAGAAAGGCAAGCGCTCGAAATGGCGCAAATGCAGGCGGTATTCGCCTTCGGCAGTGGTTTTCCATTCAAAGTAAGTATTCAGCCACTCGCGGGTGATGGAGTGGGCATCCCGCAGGCGGGTATCGGTTTGGTTGAAGGGCAGCGCGTAGCCCTTGTCGGCGCGGAAGTCATAGGCAATCAGGGCGTATTGGCTTACTACCTTGTTTTTTTCGTTGTCCCAGTTGGTGATGTTTCCATCATAGACTATCCACTTTTTGTCGGGTGAAAAAGCCACGGCGCCCCGGTGGGCGCCCATGAAATAGTAGTCGTCGATGGTTTCGTTATTTTTGTTAAAAACAAACAGGCGCATGTCGGGGATGTGCAACACGGCATGGTCGCTGACGAGCAGGTAATCGCCGCCGCCGATGGTATCCACCGAATCTTCGGGGTCGCCCATGTACACTTCCTTGCGCTCGCCTGGCTGACCGTCTTCCGCATCCAGCATTTGCAGGCTGGCGAAATCGTAGCCCTGCACAAAAAGTGGCGAAACGGAAGCTTGTCCGTCTTTTTCGGAAATTAAATACAGGCTTTGACTGCCGGCCAGCAGGGTAGGCGTGGTTGCTCCTTCGAGTATGTACACGCGCCAGAGGTGGGGGAAGCCGGTATTGGTCTGTAGCGCCTCCGGAAAATCGATGGGTTTGCCGTTGTGCAGTATTTTGTAGCGCAATACCGAATGCGTCACCCGCCGCCCGACATTCATATTGAAGTATTTGGAATGGTGGGTTTCCATTTGAATGGTAAAAGGACCGTGTAGTACGGTTTTGATCTCTGTTTTGGGCGTATTGCCGCAGCCCAGGAAGGAGAATATACTTAGCCAGCCCATGAGGAGATGGGTTTTAAGGTGCATGATTATTCTTTTATTAGGGTAAACGCATCGTTTACGAGGATATTTGCCAATCCACCGGCCCAATACCATGGGCTGCCAGATATGTATTCGCCTGTGAAAAATGCCGGCACCCCGCAAATCCGCCGCCGGCCAGCGGAGAAGGGTGGGGGGCCTCGAGTACCAGGTGGCGGGTGGTATCAATGAGCTCCTTTTTCTTTTTGGCAAAATTGCCCCACAGCATAAAAACGAGGTGTTGGCGTTGCTCAGACAGCTTTTTGATAACCGCATCGGTAAAATACTGCCAGCCGATGTCTTTGTGAGAGCTGGGCTGCTTGTGTTCTACAGTCAGCATGGCGTTGAGCAGGAAAACGCCGTGACGGGCCCAGTCGCTCAGGTCGCCGTGGTTGGGAACCGGCAGACCCAGGTCGGCGTTTAGTTCTTTGTAGATGTTTTGCAGCGAGGGCGGTACGCGCACGCCTTTGGGCACTGAAAACGACAGGCCCATGGCTTCGCCGGGGTTGTGGTAGGGATCCTGGCCCAGTATCACAACTTTCACCTTGTCGAATGGCGTGCTGTTGAATGCATTGAAAATGAGCGGTCCCGGCGGGTAGATGACTTTGTCGGCTTTTTTTTCCTGGTGTAAAAAAGCGGAGATCTGCTGAAAATAAGGTTGTTGGAATTCATCGGCCAATACGGCTTTCCAACTGGCTTCTATCTTTACGTCGCTCATAACAATCGATTACCTGTATTTTGCAGGTAAAGGTAACGATTAGTTGCATCACTTCAGGAATTACCCTATATTTGCGCTGCTTTTGCAAGCAACTCTCCACACAAAATGGTCCCGTAGCTCAGCGGATAGAGCAACTGCCTTCTAAGCAGTCGGTCGCTGGTTCGATTCCAGCCGGGATCACTTTTTCGGACGCTTGGACGCTTGGTCCATTGGCATCTGTGCCCCTGTCCCAAAGTCCAATAGTCCATTACAACGTTTAATAAACAAATCAATGTTCAAATGAAGGTTTCACTATTTATCCTGACCCTGCTGTTTCCTATATCCCTCCTCGCCCAATTTTCTCAAAAATACACCCTCTTCTACGGCATAGCCGACGGCATATCGGACATAAAAACCGCCGATTTTAATGCGGATGGAAAAATTGATATTGCGGTAGCCGACAATGATCACTTGTCGGTTTTGATCAAACTTGATAGTCTAGACCGTTTTGAACTGCCCGTATCATTGGCGGAAGGTTATCACCACAAAATAGAAGTGGCCGATTTGGACTACGACGGAGACGTCGATATTTTGACCATTAGCCCCCAGGAACAACTGGTGTGGTATATCAATGCCGGCGACGGCCAATTCAGCGCCACACAATACATTGATGCCGAGGTAGGGGGCATCAGTGGTATCGCCATGGCTGATTTTGATACAGACGGGTTTGTAGATATCGTCATTTCAACCGGTGACGGCGCTTCGTCGCACCGGGCAGTATATCGCTACCGGAACCTCCAAAACGGAAATTTCGCCGCCCGGGATACCCTGACCACTTTTATTGGCAATAATTTTTACGATACCGTTTTTGCCGCCGACGTGGATGGCGACGGGCTTACCGATGTGTTATCATCGATCGGTTTTCAGAACAGCCGTATCGTATGGTATAAAAACCTTGGCGCAGGGGTGTTTGCCAATGAACAGGTATTGATCAATCTCGGTACTTACAATTTGCTGGCCTATGATTTTGACGGCGACAGCCATACGGATATCGTTTTCGGAACGCTGCAAGATATTATGTTTGCAAAAAATAATGGCGACGCCACTTTTCAGCCTTATTATTCTATTTATAATAAACAATTGCTCCACGACTTAACCGCCGCAGATACCGATCTCGACGGCGATATGGATATTTACGCTACTTACGATGGAACCTCTGCCCCTTATATATTGAGGATGATGAATAACGGCGACGGCACTTACGCAACCAATAGCGTACCTACCGACGACAACCCCATGCGCGCCCTGTTTATTGGAGAAATCAACGGCGACAGCCTTCCCGATCTTTTTGCGGCAACCAAATTCGACGAGTTATTTTATTTTGTCAATCCCGGCGCCGGCAATTATTTCAACCACGAAGATGCAGGCCACGTGTATTACCCCGAGGGAATGGCAATCGGCGATATCGACGCCGACGGCGATGAAGACATCATCCTGGGCTCCGAAGGCGCAGCTTTTACGGCCTCCTACATCAACCAGGGCGGCGGCAGTTTCCGGTTTGGTCAAAAAATTCACGAAAGCCTTTCTACGCAATTGATGCTTTTTGATTTTAACGGCGACGGCTACCAGGATGTGCTGAAAAGTCAAAATTATCTGGCTTTTCCCTATACCCAGGTGCAAATTCATTTTAACAATGCCGCAGGCAGTTTCAACCAGGTAGTGGGCATGCCTGCCTCGGGAGGATTTACGAGCTACGGCTATCCTTACGATGTAAATGCCGATGGTTTAACCGACTTGATTTTCTGCCGCCGCTCGGATAACCGGGGCGTTCATTGGCGAAAAAATTTAGGGAATAATACCTTCGGTACCGGAGGGCAATTGCTGAACATGGGTGATGCCAATCCCCTTTTTGCTCAGCCTCACGATATTGACGGCGATGGCGACGACGACCTGGTGGTGGTATATATTTACGGCAATCAGAATATCAATCCGCATATTTATTGGTACGAAAACACCGGCCCCAATGCTTATACAGCCCATTTGATCGATCNNATCAACGATATTGAAATCTGCGATATCGACGATGACGGGACACTCGATATCCTGGTTGTTTCCAGTGTGGTAACCCTATACCGCAATGACGGCTTTGGCGTATTTTCTGAAGAACTACCCGCCTTCGACCTCGCCAATGCGCCCATGAATCTGTTGCCCGGCGATTTTGACTTCGATGGCGATTTGGATCTTGCCGCGTCTTCTTTTTGGAATCAATATGTAGTATGGCTGGAAAATATAGACGGCACAGGCACACAATTTACTACGCATTGGTTGGATAACGTTTTGGATGGCGCCGATGACATGGCTTTTTTTGATATCAATAATGACGATAAAAAAGACCTGGTAGTGGCTGCAAAAGGTGAAGTCGCTTTTTATTCTAATATGCATCCAGTACCGCCGGCGCTTTCTGTTGCTGACGTTACGGCTGTTTGTTTCGACAATGGAACTCCTGCCGATTCATTAGACGACCAAACAGTCTTGTCTTTTGTCGTCGTGGAAGGCGCTTTGTCTGAACTAGGAGACACGGCATTAATTACCATCAACGAAACGACCTATCTCAGCCCCTTTGGCGCCGTTTTTATGCTCTCCTTGCCCAACCAGTCTCTGAATGGCGAGCCTGTTTCTGTGCGAGTGGCCGGTCTCGAAATCGATAGCGTATTTATCGAATTTGCTATTGACAACCCCGGTACTTGCTCAGGCGCAGTGCCTTCTATCACTGCGGCCGTATTGTCGGTTACCTGCCAGGATAACCAGACCGCTGCACTGCCTGCCGACGACTTTTTAATTATTGACGTACTGGTGCAGCAGGAGTTTCTGAGCGACACGTTCGTTGTATCCTCTCCTGAAATAGCTTTTACGCCGGTAAGCGGCCCTTATGGGGAAACCGTAGCAATTATCCTGCCTCCGGGTTCTGCCACCCAAGGCGATTTTGTTCTTCAATTTGAGGATTCCCAGCATCCCGGTTTTAGCACATCCGGACAAGTTGTTAATCCCGGTAGTTGCTCGGTAGTGGGAGCAGAAAACCCAGCGTTTGAAAATATATCTGTTTTAATTAGCCCCAACCCTTTTCATGAAAAGGTGACCTTAACTGTAAGCGGCTTAGCCCCGCAGGCGAATTATCGATTGTCGGTTTATGATGGGTTAGGAAGGAATGTATTAAATTCTCCTGTTTCTGAAGGATCCTGTATTGTGGATATGAATAATTTGAAAGGAGCTATTTATTTTTTCCAAATAATTAATAACCAAACAGGAGTGGCGGTGAAAAGTGGGAGCATGGTGAAGGCATAATTCTAATAAACAACATGGAAGACAAAATTGATTCTGTTGAAAAAAAAGAACCGGAAAAAATCGCCGAAAGTATAAATCCGGTTCAGGAAGTCGATAAATCAGATACCGGCCAGGCAATCATCCAATTTAAAGAGAAGCCCTGGCAAACTTATGTATTTGAATTTTTTATGCTTTTTTTAGCTGTATTCTGCGGCTTTTTTGCCGAATACAAACTGGAAGACCTGCTTGAAAAAGACATGGAGAGAAACTACATCGTATCCATGGTGGACGACTTAAAAAGGGATACTTTTAATTTCAGGCGATCTATAGAAGACGGGCAGCAGGCCATGTTTATGATGGATTCTTTAATAAAACTTCTGAAATCGCCACAAAGAAATTCACATACTTCAACCATGTATTACCTCGCACGAAGAATTACCCAAAAGATCGTCCCGTATGAGATTTTTGACCGCACCTATTCACAAATGAAAAGTTCTGGTAATTTAAGGGTCTTGCACTCTCCCGAAATCGCGACTTATATCAGCGGCTATTATTTTGACATAACATTATTGGCCTCTCAACAAAATTATATCAATAACCTGTAATTGGAGTATATCAACAATGTCGCGGTCGTATTTGACGCTGCTATTTTTCACAAAATGTATACGGATGCCGGGCTCACGGTTACCAATACGTTTGATGCGCGTGATTTTCCTTCACGGATACTGCCGCCTGAAGACAATCCGCCATTAGCCAATGAGAGCAAAGCGGCTATCGATAACCTGATAGGAACATTACATTATTTGTATGCCAGGATGTTGAGTACCAATAGCAATATCCGCAACCAAAACGATGGGGCAATAAAGTTGATGAGATTATTGCAGGTTGCCTATCGATTGGAATAAGGTTATTGAACAGTCTATCAAAAAAATGCCCCATAGGCCAACCCCGAAATCGTAGCCATTATTACCACCAATCCCACATAAACCGCCGTCTTTTGGGCGCCCAGCACTTCCCGTATCACCAACATATTCGGCAAAGACAACGAAGGGCCGGCCAGCAACAGCGCCAGTGCCGGGCCTTTGCCCATGCCGGAGGCTATCAGGCCTTGTAAGATGGGCACCTCGGTGAGGGTGGCGAAATACATAAAGGCGCCGACTATCGATGCAAAAAGGTTGGAGAACACCGAATTGCCTCCTACCAGCCAGGTGATCCATTCGCCCGGAATAATACCTGGGATCGTTTGGCCGTCGTGGGTGGAGCCCAGCAAAAATCCTGCAATAACAACGCCTATGGCCAGGAGCGGCAGGATCTGCCTGGCAAAACCCCAGGTGGAAATGGTCCATTCTTTGTTTTCGTCGTCGCTTTTGTCGTAAAGGGTGATCAGGCTAAGCGCCGTGATGCCTACGAGCATGGGGACCATCGGACTGGGAGCGAGGAATGCGGCAATGGCGGTAGCTGCAACGCCCCCCAACACCCATTGCCATTTTATTTTTAAAATAAATACCAGCGATAAGGCCAGCATCAGGCTGAAAAAGCCGGTGATATGCCATTTGTAAGCCCAGATATAATACCAGGCGCTGCTATGATCATCGCCGGCAGGACTTCCCCAATTGGCAAATACCAAAATGAATACCAGTGAAAAGAAGTGAAAAGCAGTTTGCCATAAGGGGCGTTTTTCTGGTGGAAGTTCAAAGTTGAGCTGTGCTTCGCGTTTGGCTTTTTCTTCCTTTCGGTAAATAAATGACATTGCAGCGCCGATAATGATGCTGAATGCCACTGCGCCAATGGTGCGCGCAATGCCCATTTCTATACCCAAAATACGAGCGGTGAGAATAATAGCTAATATATTGATGGCCGGACCGGAATACAAAAAAGCGATGGCCGGGCCCAATCCCGCGCCGCGCCTGTGAATACTGGAAAATAACGGGAGAATGGTACAAGAGCATACCGCTAATATGGCGCCCGAAAGGGCTGCCACGCTATAAGCCAGCCATTTTTTCGCATTCGCGCCAAAATACCGCAGCACGTACGCCTGGCTCACAAAAACGGATATCACGCCGGCGATGAAAAAGGCAGGCAGCAGGCATAAGATAACGTGCTCCCGCGCATACCACTTCGCGAGATCGAGGGTGGCATCTACGGCGGTCATAAATTGCGCGCTTTCAATGGGAAGAAAAAAGACAGCGGCAAACACCGCGGATATCCAGAAGAGGATTTTTAGTTCTTGTTTTGCTTCCATGACAAATCATTTTTTTGGTAAGCAAAATCAACTCAACCAACCTGCAAACATCGCGACGTAGTATATGCCCACGATCAGAAATACCGCACCGACGGCGTATCGCATTACTTTTTCTACCCGTTGAATGGCATTAAACCAGGCGCTCACCTTCTCCATGCTGAAAGCCAGCAGGTAGGTGAACAGCAACACCGGCAAACCCGTGCCCAGGGCAAAAACCAGTGGAATTGAAAACGCATCGCTCGCGCTGAGTGTGAGCGGGATGAGCATGCCGAAATACAAAGCGCCGCTATAGGGGCAAAATGCCAGCGCAAAAATAACGCCCAGCAAAAAAGCGCCCCAAAGCCCCTGCCGTCCTACCCGGTCGGCAATTTTCTGTATAAAAATACTACCCTTGAAATGCAACGGAATTACGTTGAGCATGATCAACCCGATGACGATCAGCAACGGCCCCAGCCATTTTTCGCCGTTACCCTGGAAAAAGCGGGCTATGTGAAACTTGCTGGCGCCGGTATACAAGGCCACGGCAATACCCATATAACTTACCGCCCGGCCCAGGGTGTATAGCAAACCGCTCCACAATACTTTGCGCTTTTCGGTAAATCCCTTGGCAATGAAGGCCGTAGCGGTGATGTTGGTGGCCAGCGGACAAGGGCTGATGGCCGTCAGCAAGCCCAGCGCCAGTGCGGAAAGCCAGGGGAAGTCCTGGCTTTGAGCCAGCGATTGCAACCACTCGGTCATGGCTGAATGGCTTTGAGCGCCTCATCGATTTCCTTGCGCAATCCGGCTGTAAACTTGTCGGCTTTATTGTAATTCATAAAAGCAAAATTGGTCAGGTCAACGTGGTTCTCCCTGCCCTGCTTGTTTGAATACACGATCAAGGTAGTGCCGAAGGCCAGAAATTTTTTGACGATTCCGGCATTGGCCTCGTCGTCGGCATTGATGAGGCGGAAACTGATCTTGCCGGTTTTTAACTCTTTGGCGTAGTGGTCTGATAATGCCTTGCGCGTTAGTCGTTCGATTTCGAGACAGGTATTACAGCGGTGGTCGGTGTGGAAGTCGAGTACCTCCACCCGGCTGGTCGAGGCGGTTTGTTTGGCCGGCTTGTTTTGAGCAGAAAGTATAGGGGCGGCTGCCAATAACCATGCAGTCGCCATCAGCCAATATGGGAACAGCTTTTTCATAACAGCAATGGGTTGGGTTAGCGGGCTAAAATAGTTTCCATTTCACTCGTAGACGGTACCCGGCCTTTGAAGACCACGCTGCCGTCAACTACTACGGCAGGAGTAGATAACACGTTGTATTTCATGATTTCTACGATGTCTTCTACTTTTTCTACCCTGGCATCAATGCCCAGTTTGTGCACGGCTTCTTCCACTACGGCAGTCGTTTGTTTGCATTTAGGGCAGCCAGTGCCCAGTATTTTGATGTCTTTCATGATTTTTGCGTTTATGGTTTTTTTGAATCAAAAAAAGCCCGAAACAAGACCTTCGCTTCTTCCCAATTGTCCCGGTTTATACAGTATTTCACACGCGGCGGGTCAACCGTACCTTGTATCAATCCGGCGTCTTTTAGCTCTTTAAGGTGCTGGGAAACTGACGATTGCGCCATGGGCAATTCGTCTACAATATTGCCAACGTAGCAGGCACATTGTTTGTCCAAAAACTCCATGATGAATAGCCTTGCCGGGTGCGACAAGGCTTTAGCATAGCGGGCCAGGCGCTCCTGTGTGTCGGTATATGGCGAAATAGCAGGCATAAGCTCATCGTTTATCGTAAATTTACGATGAATGATTGGCTGAAGTATATGACGATTGTCACGGGGGGGGGTGATTATTATCAAAACACAAAAGCAAACAGTCCAGCAGTCCTATAGTCCGATAGTCCCAAAATATTTCCTCTGCCTCTTCTCTCTACGATTTGGAAACTTTACATTAGCGCTTCCAAAAGCACCATGCGCGCGTAATGAACAGGTTCGTCCCTGACATCGAAAAAAGCTCGGCCACTGACATCAAAGCCTACCAGGAAGGCCGGCTCAGGGAATTATTACCGTTTTTACAAGCCAATTCTCCGTATTACCGCGAACTATTTGTCCGGCACGCCATCGACATCAACGCCGTTCAAACGCTCGAAGACCTGCGCAGCATTCCCGTCACTACCAAAGACGACCTCCACCGCCGCAACTGGGATTTCCTTTGTGTGCCTCGCAGCAAGGTGGTCGACTACATCACTACCTCGGGCACCCTGGGCGATCCCCTGACTTTTGCCGCCACCGAGGCCGACCTGCAACGCCTGGCTTACAACGAATACTTGTCGCTCACCTGTGCCGGCGGTACGCCCAGCGACATTTACCAGCTCATGGTGACGCTGGATAAGCGCTTCATGGCCGGACTGGCTTATTTTATGGGCATTCGCCAAATGGGCGCCGGCGTGGTGCGCGCCGGCGTGGGGAGCCCCGGGTTTCAACTCGACACCATACAGCGCATTCAGCCTACTATACTGGTTGCCGTACCTTCTTTTTTAATAAAATTGCTGGATTACGCCGATACCCAGGGCATTGACCTGCGCAATAGCAGCGTAAAAAGCGCCGTGTGCATCGGCGAGCCCATCCGCAATGACGATTTTAGCCTCAACACCCTCGGACGTCGGATTACCGAGCGCTGGGGTATCGCCCTGTCTTCTACCTATGCCTCCACCGAGATGAGCACCGCTTTCACCGAATGCGAACATGGGGTAGGGGGGCACCACCATCCGGAACTGCTGATTGTCGAGTTGCTGGACGACGACAACCAGCCGGTGGCGGAAGGCGAAATCGGAGAGGTGACCGTTACCACACTGGGTGTGGAAGCTATGCCGCTGCTTCGGTTCAAAACCGGCGATTTATGCCGATTTCACACCGCTCCCTGCGCCTGCGGCAGAACAACCCTGCGCCTGGGGCCGGTTGTCGGCCGCAAGCAGCAAATGATCAAATACAAAGGCACTACATTGTATCCGCCGGCGTTATTTGAAGTATTAAATAGCATTAGCGCAGTTGAAGAATACATCATAACTTTACACTCAAATGAGGTGGGCGCCGATGAGGTGCAAGTGGATATCGCCACTTCGGCCCCTCAGGAGGAGGTGAGAAAACAGGTGGAAGAGGCATTTCGCCGGCAAGTGAGGCTGGTACCCCGGCTGTCTTTTGCAACGCATGCCCAAATTCAGCAGCAGAAATTCCCCCCGATGTCGAGAAAAGAGGTGAAATTGATTGATAAAAGGTGACAAGGTGACAAGGTGACAAGGTGACAAGGTGACAAGGTCAATAAATCACCCTGTCACTGTGTCACCGTGTCACCTTGTCNNGGTGAACGTTTACCGTTCACCACCAACAATAAATCGTTTTCAACATGGCAAAAAAAGAACAAGTTGACGTATTGGTAATCGGCGCCGGCCCTTCGGGCAGCGTTTCGGCAGCGCAATTGCACCGCGACGGCTTAAAGATCAAAGTAGTAGAAAAAGAGCGATTCCCCCGCTTTATCATCGGCGAAAGCCTGTTGCCCCGCTGTATGGAGCACTTTGACGAAGTGGGCCTTATGGACACGCTCAAGGCGCAGAACTACCAGATCAAACGCGGCGCGAGGTTTATCCGCGACGGCAAAGATTGCTGGTTTGACTTTGGCGAGCAGTATTCACAAGGATGGACCTGGACCTGGCAGGTGCCGCGCGGCCATTTCGATAAAACCCTCATAGACACTGTAGCTTCCTGGGGAGTAGATGTGGCCTTTGAGACTGCCGTTACCCACATCGATGCCGCTGCCGACAGGCAGGTGACCACTGTGCAACATGCCGGCGGCGAAGAAACGCAGATTGAATCGCGCTTTATCATCGATGCCAGCGGTTATGGCCGTGTCATCCCGCGTATGTTCAACCTGGAGAAACCCTCCGTTATGCCCCCGCGTTCGGCTTGCTTCGGCCATTTCACCGACCGCAACCGCCCGGAAGGCATACTCGGCGAGCGCATTACCTTTGTCATCCACCGCCGCGATATCTGGATCTGGATGATCCCATTTTCAGATGGCATCACTTCGGTAGGTTTTGCCGGCAATCCCGACTTTTTTGCCATGTATGACCAGGAGGACAAGGCGCAGCAACTGGTTGAAATGATGAAAGACGTACCCGAGGTATGGAATCGCTTCCACGACCAGGAAAATGTGGTGCCCGGCAGAATGATGAACGCCTACGCCGCTTCCGTGAAGCAATCCTGCGGCCCGGGGTATGTCATCACCGGCAATAGCTCGGAGTTTATCGATCCCGTTTTTTCTTCGGGTGTTACTTTCGCTACCGAATCCGGCCTGGTGGCCGCCAAGCTGGTCAAGCGCCATTTGGATGGCGAGGCTATCGACTGGCAGAACGAGTATGTGCAGCATATGCACCAGGGGGTCGAAACTTTCCGCGTGTACGTCAATCGCTGGTACGAAGGCGATTTGCAGGATATTTTCTTTTTCTCGCACAACAGCGCTAACCCCGAGATCAAGCGCCAGATCTGTTCAGTATTGGCCGGTTATGTGTGGGACACCAGTAACCCCTTTGTACGCGACCGCGGTGAAAGGGCGCTGGGCTCTTTGTCCAGGTTGGTCAAGATTTACGAATAGGAAG
>JRYG01010559.1_pt1 | contig 12392 bp, 8 predicted proteins | sample 235341 | NCBI WGS metagenome assembly JRYG01 (sample SAMN03074218, study PRJNA261478) | activated sludge metagenome | biome: Wastewater Treatment Plant; feature: Wastewater; material: Activated sludge; isolation source: activated biomass of a wastewater treatment plant treating hydrocarbon... ... | reverse complement strand
TGACACCGCCCAGGATCAGCTTCCAGGTCAGGACATCACCCCACAGCAGCACCCCGAACGCGACCGCCAGTACCGGGTTCAGCAGCAGCAGGGGCGTGGTGATGCTGACCGGGTAGCGACCCAACAGATGGTAGACGATACCGTGCCCGACCAGGGATGCGCCCAGGGCCGAGTAGACCGGCGCCGCCAGCTCCAGGGTAGTCGCCGTGCGCAGGGTGGCCCATTGTCCGTCCTCGAACAGTAGCGAAAGCAACGCCAGCGCCGGGGTGGCGCAAAGCGCGATCCAGACCTGGAGCGCGAATACGCCGACACCCTGCAACCGCCGCATCTGGATGGTGGCGACCGCCATCGCCAACGCGCCGGCGGTGACCAGCAGCAGGGCATCGAGATGGTGGAACACCACCGGGTCGAAGCCGATCACCAACACCCCGCCGAAAGCCGAGGTCATACCGAGCAGCCGCCGCCCGTCCAGCGTTTCTCCCAGCATGACGACCGCCAGCAAGGCCGAGAAGGGCACGTACAACTGGCTGGCGATGGCGACCGAGGCGATATCGCCGCTGGCTTCCAGGCTGGCGAAGATCAGGCTGAAGTGCAGAACGCCCTGTACCAGCGCGATGCCGAGAACCCCGCCCATCCGACCCGGCAGCCAGCGCAGAAACGGCAGCAGCACCAGCAGCAGGACGGCAAAGCGCAGGCTGGTGAACAGAAAGGGCTGGAACTGGGTGACGCCGGCCTTGCCGGCGACAAAGTTGAACGCCCAGGCGGCGTTCGCCAGCAACGCCAGCAGCAGGTCGCCAGGCTTCATGCCGGGACGGCGGTGTCGGGCGGTTTCAGGCGTCCTCCCGCTGCTGCCAGGTCCGCAAGGCGTGCAGGAAGCGGGCGTCCAGTTCCGCCGCCGCCTCGGCGGGCAGCGCTCCGGTCAGGCACCACTGCTCCTGCAGCAGGCGGGGATCGTAGAGGGAATCGACCCTGGCGGCGGCGCCGGCCAAGGAAGCCGACAAGCGGGCGACTTGATATTCCATGCGCAGTTGGGCGAATTCCGGCGGCGATTCCACACCGGCGACGATTTCCATGCAGACGCACCAGATCCGCTTGCGCTGCAGGTTCTGCTCCAGACGGATCAGCAAATCCCGGGCCTGCTCGGGCAGGCCGGTCAAGGCTTGAACGACGGTATCGAAACGCTGCTGGATCGGTTCCAGGAGCGCCGCCGGCAGTGCCGGCAAGGTTTGCCACGTTTCCCGGGCCTGATCGAGCGTATCGGTCTCGACCGGAGTGGCGGCGAGCAGCGCCTCCAGCCGGACGCACCACCGGGACCGCTCGTACAAGCGCTGAAAGGTTTCCCGACTGCTGGTCTGGCGCAGGAAGCGTTCGTGCCGGGAAAATTGCCGGATGGCCGTCTCGAAACGCTGGTCGAGCGCGCGCTGCTCGGTCTTGGGGATGGGATCTGTCGTCTCCCATTCGTGCTGAGCGGCCTGCAACCGCGCCCGCGCCTGCGCCAGTTGTTCCTGATCGATGGCGCACAACGCTTCGATTTCGGCGCAAAGGTCCCGCTTGCGCGCCAGATTGGCCTGCCGTTCGGTATCGGCTGCCTGCTGTTCGAGCTGGCGGCGGGCGAACACCGCGTCGCAAGCGGCGCGGAATTCTTTCCACAGCGCCTGTTCCTGCCGGGGCGTGGCCTGCACGGTGGGATGCCATTCGGCTTGCGCGTGCTTGGCGGCTTCGATGGCGGCGCGCAGGTCCGGACTGTCGGCCAGGGACTGGATGCGCTGGATGAGTCGCTGGCGCCGTTGCACTTCGCGGTCGCGCTCGGCATCGAGGCGCGCGTCCAACCGTTGCAGGATGTGCTGAAAACGACGATCCAGGTTCTTGCGGTCGGACCGGTTGACCGGTCCGAGCTTATACCATTGCTCCTGGGCGCGTCGGCGCAGCCGGTCCGCTTCGCGCCAATCGATCTGCTGCCAGTCGGTTGCCGCTTCGAATTGCTCCAGTTGTGCGCAGAGCGCCTGTTTCTTCTCGAAGTTTTGCCGGCGTTCGCGGTTCTGAGCTTCGAAATGGGCTTGACAGGGTTGGTAGGCGCGTTCGCAGGCATTGTTGAAACGTTTCCACAGCGCTTTCGGGGCGGCGCCCTCGTGATGGTCCAGCGCCTTCCAGGTCGCGCGGGTTTGCTGGATGCGCTGGGCGAGATCGGTCGGATCGGCGTCCAGGCCGATCAAGCCTTCGGCGGTGGCGCAAAGCTGTTCCCGCGCCTGATGAGCGCCCCAGCGCCGCCAGTCGCACAGTTCGCCGATACGGGCGGCGCAGCCTTGCAGGCGTTCCTCGATCAGCGCCATTTGCGCACGGCTCAGGCCGATGTTGTGCTTCAGCCGGTGGCGGGTCTGTTCCCGCAGATCGGTGGCTTGTTGCAGTTCGCCGTTTTCAAGCGCCGTTTCGAGCTGATGAACCAGTTCTTGGAGTTCCTGCCATTCCTGGTCCCGCTGTTGGATTTGCCGTTGCAGGCGGGCGCGTAGCTTGTCCAACAAACCGTCGAAGCGACCTTGGAGGTCGCTGGTCAGGTCACGGGACTCGGGGCGCTCCAGTCCTTCCCAGCGTTGCCGCAGGTGCCTGAGGTCGCTGTCACGTACTTCGCTGGGCTGTTGGAGCAGGGCTTCGGCCTGTCGCAATACTTCACGCAGGCGCTCGGCGCGCACGTGATTGCGGTGCAGGATACGCTCCTGCTCGTGAATGTCCTGAACCAGTTGCCGGAAGCGCAGTTCCAGCCGCCGGCTTTCGGCATCCTGGGGCGGACCCAACTGATTCCAGGCAGCCGGCGCTTCGCGGGTGGCGTACTGGATGGCCGCATTGAATTCGGCGCTGGGTTCGGTTTCGCCCTGAAGCCGTTCCAGGAGAGTTTCCAGCGAGGCGATCAGTTCCAGCCGCTGGGTCCGGCGGCCAGCGCTGGCTTGCCGTTCGGTCAAGTATCGGGCGCGCGCCTGGGCGTAGCGTTCCCGCAGCGCGGTCGGGGCGGCGGCTTCCTGATGGCGCCATTCCTGCTCCAGCTTCGGGAACCGGCCGGCATTGGGGCCGCTCTCGCCATCCCAGAGCAAGTGCTCCATTTCGGCGCACAACCGTTCCAGATGAGTAGCGCGCGCCTGGGCGGCGACCAGGGCGTCCAGTCGCTCACGGGCCCGGCGATGCAGCCGTTTGTCGCGGTTGCGGCTCTGACGGACGATCTGGTCGAGCAGCCCGGAATCGTGGACCCGCTCCAGCGCGGCCAGCCGCAGCTCGGGATTTGGATCCTGCATTGCAATCGTGGCCAGCGCCGCCTCCGAATCGATCCGTTCCAGAGCCGCCAGCCGTAGTTCCGGTTCGGCGGCCTGCCGGAGCAGGAATTCGGCCAGACCGGTATCCGGGCTGTGGCGCAGCCGTTCCAGCCGGCTGGCCAGCGGCGGACTGTCGGGAGCCTTGCCGGTCAACAGGAATCGCTGGCGATCCTGGGCGGCGCTGCGCACGCTCGCGTCGGCGTCCGCGCGGGCGATGTCGTGCAGCAGGTCGAGATCGACCAGGCGTCCGAGCGCGGCGCGGCGAACGTCCGGATCGGGATCCTGCCGAGCCAGTTCGCTCAGCGTCGGGTCGTTCTGATCCAGTTCCCGCGAGGCCCGTTTACGAGCCTCGGGATCGGCGTGCTGCCACTTGGGCTTGAGGAAACGGCTCAGGATCATGGGATGATCGGTATGGTTCCGGGTGAGGTCCGCTCCGACGAACCGCGGGGCTTGGCTGAATTGGGAATTCCATGCGCTACTTTATCACAGCGGCGAGGCTGGAGAGGGACGTTCGGGCGTGCGTGGAGCCGTTCAGCGTCCGGCCCAAGGGCATGAATCGGGTTTTAGGGTGTTTGCACTAGCATTGATCGTTAAAGTTAATTAAGTAAGTTATCCGAACACGGGCCAAAGCCAAAAGGAGTGCGACATGAGCGACGATACCGAACCAAAAGCCATCGAATCCATGGCGGGTCAGGTCAAGGCGGCAGTGGGCAAGGCGCAGGAGGAAACCGGCAAACTGGTGGATTCTCTCGTCAGGGAAGGAGGGAAAATCCGGGACCAGACCATGAAGCTGGCCGATGAAACGGTCGGTGAAATGAAGGAACGGGTGGATGAAGTCCGTGGCATGGTCGAGAACGTCAGAACCCGGGCGGCCGATACGCTGGATAATCTGGAACAGTTGTTCGAGGAGCGAGTGTCGCGCGCCCTGAAGCGGCTGGGCGTGCCGACCCGCGACGATTTGCAGGGCATCGCCAGGCGGCTGGAAGAACTCAACGGCCTGATCAAGACCTTGGCCGACGAGCGGCGGGCCCTTGGCGTAACCGCCCAGGCGGTGGAACGGGACGACCTGAAGCTGATCAACGGCATCGGGCCGGTGCTGGAAGGCAAGCTGAATGCCGCCGGTATTCGCAGCTATCGGCAGCTCGCCACGCTGACCGATGCCGATATCGACCGCCTGGAGTCGGACGTGATCCATTTCAGCGGTCGGATTCGCCGCGAGGACTGGGTCGACCAGGCCAGGACCTTGCACGCCAAAAAATACGGCGAATCGCTCTGACCGAGCCGGCGGGATGATGGGGAGCAGGGGCCGCCGCAAGGTCGGGCGGCCCTGTCGTTTTGGGTCGGATCAGGCGTTGAGGTCGGGAATCAGCTTGCTTTCCAGGTGCGCGATCATGTCCTTGAGCATGAGCTTGCGCTTTTTCAACCGCTTCAGTTCAAGCTCGTCGACCAGGGGGTCTTTGGCAAGACGGGCGATCACGTCGTCCAGATCGCGATGCTCGACGCGCAATTCGACGAGCCGGTGTTTGTAGTGTTCGATGTCGCTGATCTCCATGGTAGGGTTCTCCGAGGAATGACGGTTTATGTGCCCGGTGCGGCAAGCCGGGACCGGACAGGAGGTTCCCGACGCGCGGTGCGAACCGTGGTCATGATCGGGGAGTCTAGTCCGCTGGCTGGCGTCCGGCAAGGTGTGGAATTTGGGGCAATCCGCTTGGATTTCGGCTAAAGTCTCTCGCCGCGCGGACGGTTCCCGAGGTGATGGCGATGACGGTGGCGATCAGGAAACAGCAGATCAATTTCAACAAGCTCCAGAAGCGCCTGCGGCGGAACGTGGGCCGGGCCATCCAGGATTTCAACCTGATCGAGGAAGGCGACCGGGTGATGGTTTGCCTGTCCGGCGGCAAGGATTCCTTCGTCCTGCTCGATATTCTGCGCAACCTGCAGGCGCGGGCACCGGTGCGCTTCGAACTGACAGCGGTCAATCTCGACCAGAAGCAGCCCGGCTTTCCCGAACACGTGCTGCCGGATTATCTGCGCGACATCGGCGTGCCGTTTCACATCATCGAACAGGATACCTACCGCATCGTCAAGCGCGTCATCCCCGAGGGCAAGACGACCTGTGGACTGTGCTCGCGGTTGCGGCGCGGGATTCTGTACACCTTCGCCGCCGAGCAGGGCATGACCAAGATCGCACTCGGCCATCACCGCGACGACATTCTCGAAACCCTGTTCCTGAACCTGTTCCACGGTGGCAAGCTCAAGGCGATGCCGCCGAAGCTGCTGAGCGACGATGGCCGGCATGTGGTGATCCGACCGCTGGCGTATTGCAAGGAGAGCGACATCGCCGCCTATGCCGCCACCCGGCAATTCCCGATTATCCCCTGCAACCTGTGCGGCTCGCAGCCGAACCTGCAACGCCAGGCGATCAAAATGATGCTGCGGCAGTGGGAGCGGCAGTTTCCGGGACGGGTAGAAAACATCTTCGCCGCGCTCCAGAATGTCGCACCCTCGCATCTGGCCGATATTCGGCTGTTCGATTTCGCCGGGCTGGGCGCGCGCAACGGCGGTCGGGCGCTGGATTGGTTGACCGGGGGGCGCGAGGACGAGGAGGACGCCATGGCAGAGCTGCCGCGGGTTTCGCTAGGCTGAATCGACCAGGCTCAGCAGCGTCGTGTTCCCCCCCGCCGCCGCGGTATTGACGCTCGTTACCCGTTCGCGCAGCAGCCGATAAAGAGGATACCGGCCGGTTCCCGGCGCGGCGGCGATGATCGGGATCAGAGGGCCGTCCTGGGCCGCGACGCGCCGACGCAGTTCCGCCAGGGCGCGGCGGTCGCCATCGAACAGGATTGCGGCCGGTTCCGGGACGTCGCCGGCTGGAATGTGCCGTATCGCCGCCTGGACTTCCGCCGGCAGCCGGGAGACGTTTGCCGCCGCTGGTGAGCCGCTGGCGAGCAACGGCGTGTTGCCGGTGGCTAAAACGGCCGCCAGTTGTTCGTGGAGAGCCGTTTCACTGTCCGCTTGGCAAAGCACGGCGCCGCGCGAAGCGAAAGCAAGGGCGTTTTCCTCGCCGGTGGGGCCGGGCAGCTTGCCGTGGCAGGGCAGCGGGGTGGCGGTGGCGTATTCGGCGCACGCCAAGGCAAGCTCGCGCAGGCCGCGCCGGTGGCTCCAGGCGGTCAGCGCCTCGAAGGCGGACAAGCGAGGCCCCGCGTCGGTATCGCGTCGCAGGCCGAGGGTTTCCAGGGCCGGGTTGGCGATCTCCAGCAGGCGCGGCAGGTAGAAAGGACCGCCGGCCTTGGGACCGGTACCCGACTTGCCTTCGCCGCCGAAGGGTTGGACGCCGACGACAGCGCCGATCATGTTGCGATTGATATAGATGTTACCGGCGCGCACCCGGTTTGCCAGCCGTTGCACGGTTTCGTCGATGCGGCTGTGAATGCCGAAGGTGAGGCCGTAGCCGGTGGCGTTGATGGCGTCCACCACCTGGTCCAGCCGGTCGCCAGGATAGCGCAGCACATGTACGATGGGGCCGAACACTTCCCCGTCGAGCTCGTCGATCCGGTCGATTTCGATCAGCGTGGGCGGCACGAAGCAGCCGGCGTCGCAAACCGTCGGCGACTCACACCGATGAATGGGGTGACCGGCTCGAGCCATGGCGGCGATATGCGCTTCAAGGCTGGCCTTGGCCGCCCCGTCGATGACCGGCCCGACATCGGTGGCCAGGTCGGCGGGGTCGCCGATTTTCAATTCCCGCATGGCCGAGCGCAGCAGGGTCAGTATGCCGTCGGCGCTATCCTCCTGAAGACAGAGGACGCGCAGCGCCGAGCAACGTTGGCCGGCGCTGTCGAAACCAGAGGCTATGACATCCTGAACGACTTGTTCCGCCAGGGCCGAGGAATCCACGATCATGGCGTTCTGGCCGCCGGTCTCGGCGATCAGGCGGGTGTCGGGCAGCTCGGGCGCGCGGGCGGCCAGGGCGCGATTGATGAGTTGGGCGACTTCGAGGGAGCCCGTGAACAGGACGCTGCGCACGCGGGGATCGCCGGCCAAGGCCGCGCCGACCGTTTCGCCCCGGCCAGGCAGCAGTTGCAAAGCCGCCGGAGGAATGCCCGCCTCGCGCAGCCAGCGCACGGCCTGGGCGGCGATCAGCGGCGTCTGTTCGGCGGGCTTGGCCAGCACCGGACTGCCGGCGGCCAGCGCTGCCGCGACTTGGCCGATGAAAATGGCCAGCGGAAAGTTCCAGGGGCTGATGCACGCCGCCACTCCAGGCGACGAACCGCCAGCGTCCGCCAAACGCTCGGCTTGCAAGGCGTAGTAGCGGCAGAAATCCACGGCTTCGCGGATTTCGGCGACGGCGTTAGGCCAGGTTTTGCCCGCTTCCCGAACGCACAGGCTGACGAGTTCGGGTCGGTGGGCTTCCACGAGATCGGCAGCCCGCCGCAGCAGGCGGGCTCGCTCGGCGGGAGGATGTCGATGCCACGCCTCGGCGTAATCGTGCGCGGCGGCCAACGCTCGTTCGACATCGGCCGGGGAGGCTTCCCGCACCGCGCCAACCATATCGCTGCGGTCGGCCGGGTTGGTGATGGCGCTTGAAGCGCCGCCCGCCTCGTCGCCGTCGGCGAGGCGCGGCGCGGCTTCCCAGCGCTGGTTTTTGAGCCGTTCCAAATCGGCGGCCAACGATTGCACGACGCGCTCGTTGGACAGATCGAGACCGGCCGAGTTGAGGCGTTCACCGCCGTAGAGAGCCTTGGGCAACGGGATGGCGGGATGGGGCGTTCCGCCGGATTTCAGGACCGCGGCAAGGGGATCGGCGACCAGGTCCTCGACCGGTATGGTCTCGTCCACGAGGCGATTGACGAAAGAGCTGTTGGCGCCGTTTTCCAGGAGCCGCCGAACCAGATACGGGAGCAGGGTTTCGTGCCGACCCACTGGCGCGTAGATGCGGCAGCGTGCGCCTGGCCGGTCGCCGCCCACCACGTTGTCGTACAGGGCTTCGCCCATGCCGTGCAAGCATTGGAATTCGTATTCGACGACGCTCAGATCGGCGGCCATGCGTTCGACCGCAGCCAGAGTATGGGCGTTGTGGGTAGCGAACTGGGGATAAAGGACGGCAGAGGCGGTCAGCAGGCGACGGGCGCAGACCAGGTAGGAGAGGTCGGTGTGCGCCTTGCGGGTGTAGACCGGATAACCCTCCAGTCCTTCCACTTGGGCGCGCTTGATTTCGCCGTCCCAGTAAGCGCCCTTGGCGAGACGCACCATCAGACGGCGGCCACTGACGCGGGCGAGTTCCGCCAGATGATCGACGAGCGGCAAGGCCCGCTTCTGGTAGGCCTGAACCGCGATGGCCAAGCCGCTCCATCCGTCCAGGGCCGGCTCGAAAGCCAGGCGGTCGAACAAATCCTGGGACAGTTCGAGGCGGTCCGCTTCCTCGGCGTCAATGTTGAAGCCGATGTCGTAGGATCGAGCCAGCGTCGCCAGTGCGAGCAGGCGCGGATACAGTTCGGTTAGCACCCGTTCCCGCTGGGCGCGGCAGTAGCGGGGATGCAAGGCGGACAGCTTGACCGAAATGCCCGGTCCGCGAATCGCGCCCTGACCGCCGGCGGAGCGACCGATGGCGTGAATGGCCTGCTCGTAGGCGCGGAAATAGCGCTCGGCGTCGGCGGTGGTCAGCGCCGCCTCGCCCAGCATGTCGAAGGAATGGGTGTAGCCCTTGCGGGCGTTCTCCTGGCTGCGCGCGAGCGCGGCTTCGATGGTTTCTCCCATCACGAACTGCTGGCCCAGCAGGGTCATGGCGAATTCGACGCCGCGCCGGATGAGCGGCTCCCCGCCGCGAGCGATGAGGCGAGTCAGGGCGTTGCCCAAGGTCGCTTCCTGGCGGGTGGCGACCAATCGACCGGTAATCATCAGCCCCCAGGTGGCGGCGTTGACGAAGAGGGACTCGCTGCGGCCCAGGTGGGAACGCCAATCCCCTCGGCTGATCTTGTCGCGGATCAGGAGATCGACGGTAGGGGCGTCGGGAATCCGCAACAACGCCTCGGCCAGACACATCAGGGAGATGCCTTCCTGGCTGGAAAGGGAAAACTCGTGCATCAGATTGTCGACCCCGCTCGCTCCCTGACGCTTGCGGCGGACGGTCGCCACCAGCCCGGCGGCGCGTTCGGCGATGGTGGCCGGTTGGCGAGCGGCGGCTCGCGCTTCCCGCACCAAGGTTTCGACGCAAGCCGCTTCGTCGGCTCGGTAGGCATCGGTCAAGGCGGCGCGGCTGGCGACGAGCGGGTCGGGGTGGGCGTTCATCCTAAGGCTCCATTTTCTGGAGAGGTTTACGCGGCAAGTTTGGCGCTTTTTCAACTTCGATGCTATCGTTGAACGATTCCAAAATAGCGTCGACTGTCCCTGGAGACCAGCCGGCTCCCAGCCCATCGAGGAGGTAACGCATGAGACGAAAACTGTTGGCATCGGTCGCGGCGGTCGGTCTGGCAATCGGTGTCGCCGCCGCGTGGGCGGCTGATACCGTCAAGATCGGCCTGATGGCGCCGTTGACCGGTTCCTGGGCCAGCGAAGGCCAGGGCATGAAGAAGATCGTCGAACTGCTGGCCGAGCAGCAGAACGCCAAGGGCGGCGTGCTGGGCAAGCCGATCGAGGTCGTGACCGAGGACGACGGCGGCGATCCGCGCACCGCCTCGTTGGCCGCGCAACGGCTGACCACCAAGGGCGTGGCGGCGGTGGTCGGCACTTACGGCTCCTCGGTAACCGAGGCCAGCCAGTCCATCTACGACGAAGCCAAAATTCCGCAGATCGCCAACGGCTCCACCGCCATCCGCCTGACCGAAAAGGGCTTCAAGCATTTTTTCCGCACCGCGCCGCGCGACGACGAACAAGGCCGCATGGCGGCGCAAACCATCGAGAAGCTCGGTTTCAAGAAGGTCGCCATCCTGCACGACAGCACCTCCTACGCCAAGGGGCTGGCCGACGAAGCCAACGCCCTGCTGAAGAAAAAGGGTACGGAAGTCGTGTTCTTCGACGCCCTGACCCCCAAGGAAAACGACTATACCGCCATCCTGACCAAGCTGAAGGGCGCCAACCCCGACGTGGTGCTGTTCACCGGCTATTATCCGGAAGCCGGTCTGCTGTTGAAACAGAAGAAGGGTATGAACTGGAACGTGCCGTTCATCGGCGGCGACGCCACCAACAACGTCGATCTGGTCAAGATCGCCGGCAAGGCCGCCGAGGGTTACTACTTCCTCAGCCCGCCGCAGCCGCAGGACCTGGATACGCCGGACGCCAGGGCGTTTCTGGCCGATTATCAGAAGAAATATAACGAATTGCCTCCCTCGATCTGGGCGGTGCTGGCCGGCGACGGCTTCCGGGCGGCGGTGGCCGGCATCGCGGGCGCCAAGTCCACCGACGGCGGCAAGATCGCCGACTACCTGCATAAAGATCTCAAGAACTATCCCGGTCTGAGCGGTCCGATCTCCTTCGACGCCAAGGGTGACCGCGAGGGCGAGGTGTATCGGGTCTACAAGGTGGACGGCGAAGGGAAATTCGTGTTGCAGAAGCTGTAAATCTTTGGCGCGGTTCCTTCCAGCTTCGGGAAGGAGCCGCCGAAACCGGGCGGGTCGGCGATGTTGACTTACAAAGCGATCTATCGATTTGTGGATGGCGGTGTACACGCTGAAGTGCTCGATTTTCCCGGGGTGATGACCTGCGCGGAAAACCTGCCCGAGGCGAGGCGATTGTTGGCCAGCGCCATGGTGGATATGGCGGAGACGTGTCTGTCGTTGGGCGAACCTTTGCCGCAGCCGGATTTGACGTTGACCGATCCTGACGCGGATATCGAAGAACCCATCTATCTGTTGTTGACGGCGGCTTCCCGCGTCAACGTGACGCCGGGGCAAGCGGTCGCCGCATGAAACGGCGGGATTTGTTGCTTCATCTGCGCCAACAGGGTTGCCGGCTGTTGCGGGAAGGCAGCGACCACTCCGTCTGGGAAAACCCGGCCAATCATCGTCGCACCGCCATTCCCCGCCATCGCGAAATCGTGGATTTCACGGCGGCGAGCATTTGCCGTCAACTCGGCGTTCCTCTCCCTCCAGCCTGNNCGGCGGCAAGATCGCCGACTATCTGCACAAGGACCTCAAGAACTATCCCGGTCTGAGCGGTCCGATCTCCTTCGACGCCAAGGGTGACCGCGAGGGCGAGGTGTATCGGGTCTACAAGGTGGACGGCGAAGGGAAATTCGTGTTGCAGAAGCTATAAGTTCCTGGGGCGGTTCCTTCCCAAATTGGGGGGAACCGCCGTGCTGCGCGAGTGTTTGCCGGCAACCCGACGTTCCTCTCCCTCCAGCCTGAATCCCGACGACCTCATGGAAGAATTCCTCCAGCAGCTCACCAACGGCCTTGCCGTAGGCGGAATCTACGCCCTGATCGCCCTGGGCTACACCATGGTTTACGGTGTGCTCAAGCTCATCAACTTCGCCCATGGTGACCTGTTTACTTACGGCGCCTATCTCGGTCTGACCCTGCTGACCTCGCTGGCGCTGACCGACCGGGTGGGATTTGCCTTGGGCGTGTTGGTCCTGGTGCTGATGGTGATGGGGCTGGTGGCGATCCTGGGCGCGATTCTGGAGCGGGCCGCCTATCGCCCCCTGCGGGAATCGCCGCGATTGTCGGCGGTGGTGTCGGCGCTGGGCGCGTCGATCTTCCTGCAAAACACCCTGATGCTGATTTACGGCGCGCGCTTTCAGGTCTATCCCGACAACATCCTGCCCGCCGCGACGCTCGACCTTTTCGGCCTGTATCTGCCGCTGATGCGGGTGCTGATCGTGCTGGCGTCGGTGCTGATGATGGTGGTGCTCTACCTGTTCATCCAGAAAACCAGAATCGGCACCGCCATCCGCGCCGCCGCCATCGACCAGGACGCGGCGCGGCTGATGGGCATCGACGTGAACCGGGTGATCCTGCTGGTGTTTCTGCTGGGGCCGGCGCTGGGCGGCGCGGCGGGGTTGATGGTGGGGTTGTACTACGGTCAGATCAATTTCACCATGGGCTGGGTCTACGGCATGAAGGCGTTTACCGCCGCGATTCTCGGCGGCATCGGCAA
>JRYG01002233.1_pt1 | contig 12396 bp, 5 predicted proteins | sample 235341 | NCBI WGS metagenome assembly JRYG01 (sample SAMN03074218, study PRJNA261478) | activated sludge metagenome | biome: Wastewater Treatment Plant; feature: Wastewater; material: Activated sludge; isolation source: activated biomass of a wastewater treatment plant treating hydrocarbon... ... | reverse complement strand
GAGCGGGAGAAACCCGGGATTACTGCCAGGGCATCGAATACAAAGACGGCAAGCTGGAGGCCGTGTACGCTGTCACTAATCACGAAAAGTGTACCGGCAAACAGTATATGTTGCGAAATTGTTGTTTTTCAAAAAAAACTGCAACTTGCACGCGCATACACAGCAAATATTACACCTATGCAAAACGACATTCCCGGTCGCCTCAGTGCCTTGCGCGCTGCCATGAAACGCCTGGGTCTCGACGCCTACATGGTCCCCAGCAGCGACCCCCATCAGAGTGAATACATGGCCGACCACTGGCTTTCACGGGCCTGGCTCTCCGGCTTCACGGGTTCGGCAGGAACGCTGGTCGTCACCGCTGATCATGCCGGTTTGTGGACCGACTCGCGGTATTTCCTCCAGGCGGGGCAGGAGTTGGCCGGCACAGGAGTCGAATTGCACAAACAGGTAGTAGCCCACGCCCCCGAGCACCTCGAGTGGCTTTGCGCCAACCTGCCTGCCGGCAGCACGGTAGGCTTCGACGGCGCCTTGTTTACCGCCAACCAGGTGCGGCAAATGGCCAAAACTTTTTACGACAGCCAACTCGAAATCAACCACCAGCACGACCTGGTGAGCGAGATTTGGAAAAATCGCCCCGCCCTGCCAGCCGATGAAGCCTACGAATTTGACGAGGCCTACGCCGGTAAAAGCCGCCGCGAAAAGCTGGATATCATCGCAGCGCAACTCGCAACAAAAGGAGCAGACTACCTGCTCATCCCCACCCTCGACGACATTGCCTGGACCCTCAACCTGCGTGGCAGCGACGTGGCCTTCAACCCCGTCTGTATCAGCTATCTCGTCATTGGCCGCGATGTCGCTTATTTATTTATTCAAAAAGAAAAAATCAACGACCTGCTGCGCACCCGGCTGGGGCTCGACGGCGTATTGCTCAAACCCTACGAAGCAATTGAAGGGTTCCTTCAGCAATTGCCCGATGATAAAAAAATCGGCATCGACCCCGCTACTACCAGCATACGCCTGTTTAATGCCGTGCCCGAGCAGGCCCTGGTGATCATGGACCTGCCGCCGCGCCGCCTCAAAGCCATCAAAAACGAGGTAGAACTCGGCCACCTGCACGAGGCTATGCGCAAAGACGGCGTGGCATTGCTGCGGTTATTCCGCTGGCTGGAAGCCCAACTGAATGCGGGCGCTGCCATCACCGAAGCAGGTATCGCCGCGCAACTCATAGCCTTTCGCAGCGAACAAAGCGATTATCGCGGCGAGAGTTTTGCCGCCATTGTGGGCTACAACGCCAACGGCGCCATTGTACACTACCATCCCGACCCCGACAACAGCGCCGAGGTACGCCCCGAGGGCATCCTGTTGCTCGACTCCGGCGGTCAGTATCTGCAAGGCACCACCGATATCACCCGCACCATCGCACTGGGCGAGCCCACGCCGCAGCAAAAAATGGACTTCAGCCTGGTGCTCAAAGGCCACATCAACCTGGCTATGGCCCAATTTCCGGAGGGCTCCAACGGCATACAAATCGATACTTATGCCCGGCAACCGCTGTGGCGCTACGGGCTCAACTACGGCCACGGCACCGGCCACGGCGTGGGTTTTTTCCTCAACGTACACGAGCCTCCTCAGGGTTTCGCCTCCAGCGTGGGCCGCGGCAGCACCGTCATAGAGGAGGGCATGCTCACCTCCAACGAGCCGGGCTTGTACCGCGCCGGCCAATACGGCATTCGCACCGAAAATCTTGTGGTTTGCAAGCGCGCCGAAACAACCGAATTTGGCGCTTTTTTGCAGTTTAAGACCATCTCCTTGTTTCCCATCGACCGCAAATTAATTGCCGATAACATCCTCTCCCACGAGGAAATCCACTGGCTCAACGAATACCACGCCGAAGTGTGGAAGTCGCTGTCGCCCCTGCTCACCCCCGAAGAACAACACTGGCTGGCCGAGCAGACGCAGCCGATTTGAGAGAGGGAGGGAGGGAGTGAGGGAATGCCGTGAGGAAATATAAATTTTTGACCTATATTGCTTGNNTGAGGGAGAGAGGGAGAGAATGCCGTAGGAAAATATAATTTTTTGATTTACAATAAACATGATATAAGCTATATACTTATATTGCTTGGTGATATTTATTCAAATAAAAGCGAATACATGGAACCCATCACCGTCATGGCCGGAACTGTAGTCGGCTACCTGGCAAAACAACTTGCTGATAATAAATCATTTAAAGAATTTGCCGCTGAATTTTCCGATGCTGCAATCAAGTGGATTAAACCCCTGTTTTTGAAAGAAGACCAGACACCAAAAGATGTTTTGTCAGATCTGCAAAACCAACCGGCCAGCGAGGCCAAACAACACCTGGCCAGAGAAGTGATCAAAGCGGATTTGATGGAGAACAAAGCTGCGGAGGCCTTGCTTCAGGAAATGGCTGCCGTCATTGATGCAAAAAAAGTTGCCGGAGAACAGGTAAGCATTGTTATCTCGGGAAGCGAGAATTTCATTGTCAATAGCCCAATTACAGGAAACGTATACTTTGGGGGCAGCGGTAAAAAGGATGGAGAAGGGTAAATACGAATACAAAGACAGCTCTCATTTTATTGCGCATTCCGTAATACACGGCCCTGTGCATTTTTCCTCCGTTCCTTTTAATCAAGCTGCTTATCTAAAACGAATTCTAAACGATAAAGACAACATAACCACTGACTTAAGATATGTAGATATTTCCAGTCATGAAAATATAAACTTTGAGATAGACAACATTGGAATAGAAGTACTTGACAGCCCTGACTTAAAGTTGTCCGGATTGCTCAATAACTATTCCTACTGGGACAATGAATCTGACGATGAACCGGAAATTCCAGAAAGCGAACCACCTGAAGAAAAAAAAATCACCCAACGCGTCGATAAAATATTGACTATTGCCTCCGACACCCAGCGCTTTGTGCTGGTTGGCGCGCCTGGTTCGGGAAAAACAACAACGCTAAGAAAAGTATTACACGAAAGAGCCAGGCAAATCCTTGAGCTGAGCCAAAACAACAAATTACCTGTATTTATTGCCGCAAAAAATTATAGCAAAATAAATGGCAACGATTTTGAAACGCTTATATCAAGAGCGCTCGGAACTGATATAGGTAATACCATACAATTGCTGAATAGCGGTAATTTACATATTCTGATCGATGGTGTAAATGAAATTGATTCCGACCAAAGATATGGCGCTTTTGATGAGATCAACAAATTGATGGACTACTATCTGGATTGCGCTTTTATCATTTCATCCAGAAAATACGGATTTCAAAATAAGTTTAAAATTAAAGAATTTGAACTCAAAGAATTCCAGGAACCGGAAATCAGAGAATTTTTGTTTAAACACAATCCGGAAAAAGCTGAAACAATATGGCAGGAACTCGAATCCAATAAAAAAATCCTGGCGCTCGCTTCTAACCCGTTGATGTTGTTTATGATCTTTGCCGTTTCTTTCAAAACCGGCAAAATACCAAAAAACAAAGGGGTACTATTCGATTTTTTTATCAAGGGTATATTAGAAAACGAGTATACAAAGACCAGCGAAACCAGAAAATTTCACTACGAACATGTCGAGAGTTATTTGTTAGAAAGACTGGATGTATTGGCGTTGTTTTCATTTTCCATGAAAAAAGAAGGAAAAGTTAGTATTGAAAAAGAACGCCTGAAAAATATTATTCACAAGGAACACGACTACGACGTATTTTTTGAACTCCTCAACAGTCCGCTTTTTGTGGAAGACGGCGATAATATCTCGTTTTACCACGAAACTTTTCTCGATTATTTTGCAGCCCTTCACATTAAGCAGCAGTTTTTATCCCGCCTCGATGGAGCTTTATCGCTGGAGGATCTTGGTATAACTGATATCACGGCTACCCAATGGTACGAACCGCTGATATTGTGCTCCGATTTGCTTTCTATAAAAGGCGCCAAAGAACGACATGCCTTTCTGTTTTTTGAATTACTGTATAAAGGCGCTATTAATCAAAAGCGCCAACAACATTCGTTTGCAGTTAAAGAAATAGCCTATTCGAATGGCGCCTACCGGTTGACAGTAACAAAACCCAGTTTACTGGCGTTGAAGTCGGGCATACGTGAAGATTTAACAATACCGTGTAAAATTGCATTTAACCTCAAGTCCAGATTCCCCAATGTTTATAAAACAGCTGAGCAATACCTGAAAAATCACATGCAATTGTGGTATCTGCTCAATGAAAATTTCAAGAACCAGTTATCGTACAACAAATTTTTCGCCGCTGTTGGAGCGTTAAGCAGTCCCGAATTAATGCAACATATTCTTTACTATCTGGACTGGCAAGAATTATGGCTGTATGGTCAAAAATATAAAACAGAGGTCATTGAAGCATTTGTAAAAAATATCAGCGATTTTGAAATGTGTCTGGAATTGCTGAACAACCAAGATCTAAGGAAAAATGTCCTGTGGGAGGATATCAATAAAAAAATGGACATCCTCGGTAATCAACTTTTTTCGAGCATCACCACAAATGAATTAAAAAGATACTATCTCAAAAATCCCAAAAACCAACAATTACTCGAATTTATCGGCGGTATTGACCTGGACTTTTTTATCGAAAACTTTGATTTCGCAAATTGGGAACTCAATGACTTTATCAATGTACTCAAAAACAACCTGCGATCTTCAAAGGCAAGATTAACATTAGTTGAATTATTACAAAAGCCGGAACTTGATGATTCAGAAAAAATAAGCATATACAAACTATTCCTGAGAGGGCCATATTACAAGGAAATAATTGCCCATATCAATGCAGATATACTCGATTCATCTCCTGCCTATTCTTCAATAGTCGATTTATTGCGACTCTTGCCTTTTGAGGAATTATCAGCGAGTATCCAGGATTATTTCCGAAATTATAAAATCATCAATGAAGATATTTTAGTTGGATATACAGTGTCAAAAGTCAAAGATAAAAAAATCGGACTTTTGGTTAAAAATCTAATGCTGACTTCAAATTCTGATATTTTGTACTACCAAAATGTATTGATTGCCAATAAATATTACGAGGTTCTATCTATCACTTTTTCGCGTACAAATAACTTTGGCAATTCTATTAGCATCAGTAATATAAATCAATTTCCAGTCACTTTGAACGCCCTGTTTTATATTTCACATAACGACGACATCGACACGATTACAAATAATTCGGCAATGTCATTTACAAATTATTACGGCAATTTGACCCATCCATATTTATTAAATAACGATAGCAACTTTATATCGCTGTTAGAAAAATACAACAATCAGGAACGATATAACATTGTAAGAAAAATAGGCTGGCTGCATAAATACCATATGTCTTTGCCACAGGTAAAATACTACCTGTTCATAGCTAAATATGGAAACTATTACACAGTTTACGGCCTTCAAGATGGGCAAACCATACACCATTACAGCGAAGACGAGAACAGCGCTTTTCTGTTTAATATAGCTGTAAAAGAAGAAAATGGATTACTTGTATTTATTGAAGACCAGATTAACAGAGATAAAAAAATAGGCTATACTGAAAGTCAGATAATCCGGCTTGACCCTGGACGAAAGGAAGGCCATATTGCATTAAAAAAAAGGGATAATAATGGCGATAATGATGTAAAAGATTACTATTTCGTATACAATGACTGCAACTTCAGGCCGAAGTTAGGCGACTACGTTTCTTTTCTCCCGGCTATCAACACACGGCTGAGCGCAAAAGGCCTGCCAAAAGCCTACAAAATTGAAAAATTAAAAGAAGTAGATACCTGCAGGATCAAAACGGTTGCCCTTTTTCAATCAAAAGAACTTTGTTATCACGGTTATGCTGAAGACCTGACCACATCCGAAGAATTGTATTTCAGGCTGCCGGTAGGTATGCAAGGCAAAATCAAAAATTATGAGGGTCTTATTACGGCAGGCATGATTTGCAAATACCTGACTGTTTATGACGCTCCGGCCGACGAGCGGAAAAAGCGAATCAACATTGTTAGTATTCAGATAGATATTTGCAGAATAGCGCGACTGTTTGGCACGGAAGAAAATGCAGCATATTATTCAGGCATCGCTTTTGACGTCAAGACAAAAGAAAAGCTGTTTTTTAGAATAAACAAACCTGACGTACCCGCCCTTCCGAATTTCGACGGCAGTTTTACCGCCGGTAAACTCTGTAAATACGCCGTTTTAGCAGACGAAACAAATGAAAAATCAAAATTGGTGGCTTTGACCAGCATCGTTGTCAATAGACCCAAAAAAAATTCGGAGGATATTGCGGAACCCCTTGACCATTGAATAAGCCCGATACTTCATGCTATGAATCCTGCAATCACTGTCATTGTTTTATTTTTCACCTATCTTTGAACTACCAAAGCCCTGACATCGTTATTCACAATAAAATCGGCGGCCCCAATGGTGGCATCAACACTCAAAATAGACATACGCCAACAATCGCTTCAGGATATAGAGGCCTTTTTCGCCGCGCAGGGAGAACCCCGCTTCCGGGCCAAACAAGTGTATGAATGGCTTTGGAAAAAAGGCGCTTTTTCTTTTGAAGAAATGACCAACCTCTCCAAAAACCTGCGGCAGACCCTTGAGGAGCATTTTATTATCCGCCCAATCGCGATCGACAAAGTGCAGCACAGCGCCGACGGTACCATCAAAACCCGCTTCCGGCTGCACGACGGGCACCTCATCGAATCGGTGCTCATTCCCGTGCCCGACGACAACCGCTATACGGTGTGCGTATCCTGCCAGGTAGGCTGCAGCCTTACTTGCACTTTCTGTGCCACCGGCCGCATGAAACGCTTGCGCAACCTCGACCCTGCGGAGATATACGACCAGGTGCTGCTGGTCAACCGCCAATCACTCGAAACTTACGGCCATCCCCTCACCAACATCGTATTCATGGGTATGGGCGAACCGCTTTTGGCCTATAGCAATGTAATGCAAGGTATTGAGCGTATCACCTCGCCCGAGGGCCTCGGCATGTCGGCCAAACGCATCACCGTGAGTACCGCCGGTATCGCCAAGATGATCAAAAAGCTAGCCGACGACAACGCGCAGATCAAGCTGGCGCTGTCGCTGCACGCCGCCGACGATGCCAAACGCAACGAGATTATGCCCATCAACGAGCAGAACAATCTGGCAGCGCTTGTAGAAGCACTCCGCTATTTTTACAATAAGACCAAAAATCCAATCAGCTACGAATACATCGCTTTTCAGGATTTTAACGATAGCCTGGCCGACGCTGCCAACCTGCTTCGCTTGTGCAAACACTTTCCTGTGAAGATAAACATCATAGAATACAACCCCATCGATGGGGCGCCTTTCCACAAAGCTTCGGAACACCGCATCGACGATTTTGCGCGTTATCTGCGCAGCCACGGCGTGATGGTCACCGTGCGCCGCAGCCGCGGCCGCGATATTGACGCTGCTTGCGGGCAATTGGCCAACAAGGGCTGATCCTCAATTATTAAAAAAATAAGGCGTATCTTTGCCAACCTCCTTATTGAAGAGGTTGTTTAGGTCGAATGGCAGCAAGTAACCTGGATCAACTCCTCGCCTTGTATCGCGAGGACAAGCGCACGCAGCAAATCCTCGCTGCACTCAACGCTCCATCGCCGGCCCGCCTGCAATTGCAGGGAACGGTTGGCGCGCTGGATTGCTTTGTCTTCGCAGGAACCTTTCAGGCTCAGGCCAGGCACTACCTGATCATTGCCTCCGATAAAGAAGAGGCCGCTTACCTGCAGAACACCCTCGCCGGCCTGCTCGATAAAAAGCCGGTGCGGTTTTTTCCCGATTCTTTTAAACGCCCCCAATACTTCGAAGCGCTCGATACCGCCAATGTGCTGCAGCGCACCGAAACCATCAACAAAATAACGACCTCGGGCGCCGCCGGCGAAATCATCGTGACCTACCCCGAAGCGCTGTTTGAAAAAGTGGTGGCCCCCTATGCCCTGGAAAAAACGCGCATCGACATCAACATTAAAGAAAAACTGGACGTAGATTATCTCATTGAAGTATTGGTAGAATACGGCTTCCGGCGCGAAGAATTCGTCTACGAACCCGGCCAGTTTTCGGTGCGCGGCGGCATCATTGATATTTTTTCCTATGGAAACGAATACCCCTACCGGGTTGAACTATTTGACGAAGACGTAGAAAGCATCCGCGTTTTTGACCCGCTTACCCAACTTTCCCTGCGCAACATTGCCAAGGTGTCGATAGTGCCAAATATCAATACCCAGTTTTCCAACGAAGATAAAGTCTCGCTTTTCCAGGTCTTGCCGGAGGAAACCGTCGTGTGGGCAAGTGATCTCCAAACGCTGCTCGACCGCTTGCAGCAATGCGTGGAAAAAGCCGCCGAATTTGCCAAAGAAATCAGCATTCTCGACAAATCGGAATTGGCAGAGATCTTCCGCGACCGCGCTTTTATCCGGCCCGTTGAGGTAATGGAGGATCTACAACGCCAATCTATCATTTGCTTTAACGACGGACCGCAGCCTATTGAACTGAAAGACAAGATTATATACACTGCCCGCCCCCAGCCCAGCTTCAACAAAAACTTCGAACTGTTGATCAACAACCTGCGCGACAACGAGGCGAAGCAGATGGTCAACTACCTGTTTACCGACAACCCCAAACAAGTAGAGCGTTTCTACGCTATCTTTTCCGACCTCCACGCCGGCGTGTTTTTCCACCCCGTCACTACCGCCATCCATGAAGGGTTTGTCGACCTGGACTTAAACGTGGTCTGCTATACCGATCACCAGATTTTCGAGCGCTTTCACCGCTACAAACTTCGCCAGGGTTTTACCCGCGACCAGGCCGTCAACCTCAAAATGCTGCGCGAGTTGCAGCCGGGCGACTATGTTACCCACATCGATCACGGCATCGGGCGATTTTCGGGCTTGCAGAAAATGGATATCAACGGGCACGTACAGGAATGCGTCCGGCTGGTGTATAAAAACAACGACTTGCTGTACGTGAGCATCAACTCGCTACACAAGATCTCAAAATACCTGGGCAAAGACGGCGCCGAGCCCCAACTCAGCAAACTGGGATCGGAAGCCTGGAAAAACCTCAAAAAAGCCACCAAAAAGAAACTCAAAGATATCGCCGGCGAACTCATCAAGCTGTACGCCAAGCGCAAAGCCTCGGAAGGTTATGCTTTTTCGCCCGACGGCTATTTGCAGAACGAACTCGAAGCCTCATTTATCTATGAAGATACCCCCGATCAACTCAAGGCCACCAATGACGTAAAGGCCGATATGATGAAAAGTTACCCCATGGATCGCCTCATTTGCGGCGATGTGGGTTTCGGCAAAACGGAGGTGGCTATCCGGGCTGCTTTTAAAGCCGTTTGCGACGGCAAGCAGGTGGCGGTGCTCGTGCCAACTACAATCCTGGCCCTGCAACACTACCGCACTTTTTCGGAGCGATTGCAGGAATTCAGCATAAAAATTGACTACCTCAACCGCTTCCGCACGACCAAAGCGCGCAATGAAGTTTTCAAAAACCTCAAAGAAGGCAAAATTGAAATCGTCATCGGCACACATGCCTTACTCAATAAAGAGGTTCAGTTTAAGGATCTTGGGCTGTTGATCGTCGATGAAGAGCAAAAATTCGGCGTCTCGGCAAAAGAAAAATTGCGCAACATCAAAGTCAATGTCGATACGTTGACGCTGACGGCCACGCCCATCCCGCGCACCCTGCAGTTTTCGCTGATGGCCGCCCGCGATCTGTCGATAATCCGTACCCCGCCGCCCAACCGGCAACCCATACACACGGAAGTGCGCGTCTTTAGCGAAACCATCATCAAAGACGCTATCTACTACGAAGTCAACCGCGGCGGACAGGTTTTCTTTGTACACAATCGCATTCAGAACCTGGCCGATGCCGCCATGCTCGTCCAGCGGCTTTGCCCCGACGTAGACGTGGCCGTGGCTCACGGTCAGATGGAAGCCGAAAAACTGGAGCAAACGCTCATCGATTTTATTGACAAACGCCACGAAGTCTTGGTGTGTACCAATATCATCGAAACCGGTCTGGATATTCCCAATGCCAATACCATTTTGATCAGCAACGCCCACCAGTTCGGCCTCAGCGACTTGCACCAGCTGCGCGGCAGGGTGGGGCGTTCCAACAAACGCGCCTTCTGCTATCTGTTCAGCCCGCCACCCTCCGTACTCACTCCCGAAGCCCGCAAGCGACTTCGCATCATTGAAGAGTTTTCCGACCTGGGCAGCGGCTTTGAAATTGCCATGCGCGACCTCGACCTGCGGGGCGCCGGCAACCTGCTGGGCGGCGAGCAAAGCGGTTTTATTGCCGAAATAGGCTACGAAACCTACCAGAAAATCCTGGAAGAAGCCATCCAGGAACTCAAAGAACAGGATTTCAAAGAGGTCTTCAAGGAAGAATTGGAAAAGGAAAACCGCTTCGTGCGCGACGTGCAAATCGACACCGATGTAGAAATGCTCATCCCCACGGAATACGTGAGCAATACCCAGGAACGGCTGAGTTTGTATACCGAACTCGACGCTATAGAAACCGAGGAAAACCTCGTTCAATTCGAGGATATGATGCGCGACCGCTTTGGCAGGCTGCCGGCAGAAGTCATCGAGCTATTCGACGGCCTGCGCCTGCGCTGGATAGCCAAATCGCTGGGCTTCGAAAGACTGGTGCTGAAAGAAAACAAACTGCGTTGCTATTTTGTGGAAAACCCGCAATCGGCTTATTACGAAAGCCGCTATTTTCAAAATGTGCTCCAGTTTATTACTACTGAAGGCCCCAAATTCGGCATCACGCTTAAACAGTCGCCGCGGAACCTCATTCTGGTGAAAGACAATGTAGCCGGTTTACGCGATGCGCACGCGTTATTGGTGGCGATAGCTGAAAATTTGGCTGCGAAAGTTTGATGCCAATCCTATTGTCCTTTTATAAACCTCCCCTGCCTAACCTCTTTTTCATTTTGGATAAATACAAAATATAACCCCGGCGACCAATTATTAACATCAACGTTAACTGTACTGTCGAGGGCTTGAATACGCTGCCTCCAACGGAAAATACCCCTTGCGTCGGTAATCAATACCTCTCCCACTCCAGATAGCTCAGAATCGATATAAAGCATTGTTGAAACCGGATTTGGGTATACCCGGAGCGGGGTGAAATAAGCATTGCTATGCCCCTGCAGGCCCGTTACTACCGGTTCGGCAGAAGATATGTGCATGCTGTCACAGGAGACAATAAAATAATCTGCTGCAGAAGGGTGTGCCTCCTGCCAGGCAGCGTATATTTCATTGATGGTTTTCCATTCAAAATCGCCGGCCTCACGATATGGTTCCAGGTTGCGTATCAATGCTGCTACTTTACTTACATAACCGGGGGACATAAAGTGGCGGAAATTCATCATCACTTTTATACTAAAAAAGGTGTCTTGCGGCCAATTGCGGCTTTTCATTTCTTGAATCAAATTAATCACGCGGTTTGACAGGAGGTCGACCGTGGTGGTATCCCATAACACAAACCCATCGTTGCAGCCGCCGCCCAGGCACACAAGCGGCTGGCCTGGGTTGTGCATGCCAAACCCCGCAATAGTAGGCGCCGACGGTCGCCAAATCCCAAATGCCTCATAGTCGTTGATATGCCCTGGAGAACCGCCTCCCCAAATGATTTGCGGCTGCCAGCTGTAATGCGGGTAAGTATGCCCTGGCTGCGGCGTCTGCCATTGGGTCCAATCCTGGCTCACTGCCGGAGAATTAAAATTGCGCCAAATAAACCCGCCCATTACCCTGCGTGGATAAGCCAACCCGCAACTGTCGAGCAAATACGCCAAATCGGCATAATTATAAGGATTATACGCCGGCCCCGGCAACGGTACGAAGTGGTTGTGGGGTTCTACGTCTATTTGGGACTGCTCGTCGGCCCATTGCAGGAGGTCCGTTTCATTAACTGCAGCAGCCTCATGGGCCAGATTGGCATTGATGATGTTACTTTCCACCATCATTACATATGCGGCATCGAGGGAAACTACCGTATCGCAAAGCGATTTTACTACCCCCCGTATACTGGCATAGTGTGCCGCATTGCCGTAATTCAATCCATGATAGACTTGATCATTCGTCTCATTGTGAGAAGCCAGGTACAGATAAACAGGTGTCTGCGCTGAAACTGTCAAGGTCAATAAAATGCCAATGACCAGGCTAGCGTTTTTTTTCATACCATCAGTTTGACCGTATGACTTTTAACCCGTCCTATGGTTTAATCGCAATATTTGACGATTGAGTTAAGGTGACAAGGTCATCCGGATTATTCGGTTATTTGAAAGATTCGAACAACCAGATCATCAACACCCTGTCACCCTGTCACCT
>JRYG01015730.1_pt1 | contig 12427 bp, 11 predicted proteins | sample 235341 | NCBI WGS metagenome assembly JRYG01 (sample SAMN03074218, study PRJNA261478) | activated sludge metagenome | biome: Wastewater Treatment Plant; feature: Wastewater; material: Activated sludge; isolation source: activated biomass of a wastewater treatment plant treating hydrocarbon... ... | reverse complement strand
CCGAATACGCCCGCATAGGTTCGGGGAGCATAGTGCGTTTGGCCGGCGTAAGCGGCCAACATCGTGCCTGTTGATGAAAATGTACACCCGCTGAGCGAGGTGAACGGCGGTGTGATCACAACAGGACTGGAGGGTACGCCTCCGTCGGCAAATACGCCTATGTAATTGCGGTTAAATATGCTATTGGTTGCGTAAAGAGCGCTTCGCCGTTGCATCGCCACGGCGTATTCCGCATCCTGTATTAGCGTATTAACAAGCGTTAATCGCAGATAAGCAGCAGAAGCACTGTTGGGATTTACCATAAATGAAATGCCTTTCCACATTTGAAAACAACCATGTAAACCGCCGTTTTCCGACACATCGATCAGGCGCAGGTGTCCCGCCACCTCGATGATGATCTGTGAACCGGGCTGCATGCGTATTTCTCCTCCGGTTATCGTGAATGTGCCACTTACCCGCAAAACCCCGTTAACAACCAGGCAACTGCCGGTATTATCATAGGGGTTGGCCGGAAGCAGTTGCGCAATGTCAGTCCCTGTGCCGGCATCAATGACCAGGCAGCCATCATTGGGGCAACGCCCCGTTTCCTGGGCGGTAAGTTGAGTTAAAGTAATTAATAACAACGTAAATACAAACAGGGGGGGTAAACCGAATACTTAAGGTTTTCATAATAATGCTATTTTAAAGGTTTATAAAATGAACGACATCCTATATTGCCTTGATCGATACAGGCGACCAAGCATTTGACTCCTATAAAATCAATACAGCCGATAATAATATTAGTAAAAAATTGTTGAGCAAAATAGAAACAACTATACATCCACGATGCCAAGATAGTAGAATGTTTTTGAATTTTCAAAAAAAATTATTTTCGACATGCCCCTAAATATTTATTCGCGATAAAGCGTTAATATTGGCATTGAACATATGATTAATACGTCCATGCGCTACATAATACTTTTTTCATATCTATTTGTATTTTCCTTGGCAACCGGCTTTGCCCAGTCCAAACAAATCCAGCACTACTCCTTCGAAGTGGCGCCGCAGATTACTACCGTCAAGGTGGATGTGGTGGGCAACCACGTAGAAGTCAGCAATTGGCCGGGCAATCTCATTATGGTGGAAATCAAAGCCGAATTGAACGGCGCCAGCGACGATATCCTCAATCACCTCTTTGAAGCGGGCCGCTACGCCGTGGAAGCAGAGGCGCAAGACAATACCGGCATTTTTGTGTACACAAAAGTCAAAGAACGCAATCCGCTGAAGACCAAAAAAGGCGGCAGTATTATCGAGCGTGTGCATTACCGCGTGTTTATCCCCGATTCTTTTACCAAAGTGAATAATAACCTCTGGACGCGCGAGGTGGAAGTTGATGAACCCGTGCCGTCTGAGCAAAAGGGGGAGTGAGGGTTGTCGGTTGTCTGTTCTAAATTGAACACCCCCCAATCGTTATACAAACCGAGGGCGTAACCCGGGAAAGCTAAACTCCCAAAGGCGTTCTATGGAAATATACTATTCCCCGGATTACGTATCTTGCCTACCTACCACAATGGAAGACTATGTCAACTGCCAGTGATATCGATTTTTCAGCATTGACCAACAACTTTGACGGCGAAGTGATGGGCGACCGGCTCACGCGCATTTTATATGCCACTGATGCATCAATTTATCGCGAAGTACCTGCTGCGGTGGCTTATCCGCGTAATGCAAAAGATATCCAGCGCCTGGCAGCGTTTGCCTCCGCCCATAGCGTGCCGCTTATTCCGCGCACTGCGGGCACTTCGCTGGCAGGACAGTGCGTGGGCAGCGGCATTGTGGTGGATGTGTCGCGTTATATGAATAAGATTTTGGAACTCAACGCGGCTGAAAACTGGGTGCGCGTGCAACCCGGCGTCATCCGCGACGAACTGAACGCTTTTCTACGGCCCCACGGCTTGTTTTTCGGCCCTAATACGTCTACCGCCAACCGCTGCATGATCGGCGGCATGGTGGGCAATAACTCCAGCGGGACTACATCGATCAAATACGGCGTAACCCGCGATCATGTGATGGAATTGCACACCGTACTCAGCGACGGCAGCACGGCGGTTTTTCGTAGTCTCAATCCCGGCGAATTTCGCCAAAAACTCAACGGCGAGCGCCTGGAGAATCGCATTTATCAACATATTTACGAAGAATTGAGCGATCCGGAACGCCGCCGGGTTATCAGCGAAGCATACCCCAAACCGAGCATTCACAGGCGCAATACGGGTTATGCGGTTGACCTGCTGTTGCAATCCAATATTTTTGAAAAAGACGGTCCCGATTTTAACTTTTGCCAATTGCTGGCTGGTTCTGAGGGTACGCTGGCATTTACCACCGAAATAAAGTTGCACCTCAGTCCGCTGCCGCCGCCACAGGAGGTACTGGTTTGCGCCCATTTTCATTCGCTCGACGAAGCGCTGCGGGCCACACTGACGGCCATGGAACATGAGCCCTATGCCTGTGAGTTGATGGACAAATTCATCCTCGACTGCACCCGGGAAAACCGCGAGCAGCAGCGAAACCGTTTTTTTCTGGAGGGCGACCCCGCGGCTATCCTCATCATTGAATGCCGGGGGCAAACCCGCGAGGAAGCTACTCAGGCGGCACAAGCCCTCATCGCCGACGTATCTACCGCCGGGTTTGGCTATGCTTTCCCGCTCGTATACCCCCCCGATACCCAGCGGGTTTACGCCTTGCGCGCTGCGGGTTTCGGCGTGCTCAGCAACGTCAAAGGCGAAAGCAAACCCCTTGAATTCGTTGAAGACACCGCTGTCGATTTGCCCGACCTGCCCGATTATATCGCCGAATTTCAGCAGCTTATGGCCGGATTCGGCCAGCAGGCCGTGTATTACGCCCATGCCGGCGCCGGCGAATTGCATATTCGGCCCAGCCTCAACCTCAAATCAAAAGAAGGCGTGCGGCAATTGCGCGCCATTGCAGAGGGGTCGGCCCGGCTGGTAAAGAAATACCGCGGTTCGCTCAGCGGCGAACACGGCGACGGCCGCGTGCGCGGCGAATTTGTGCCCTTGATGATCGGCCGTGATAATTACGAATTGCTTCGCCGCATCAAACAAACCTGGGACCCCGACGGGATTTTCAACCCCGGCAAAATCGTCGACGCCCCGCCCATGGACACCTCGCTGCGCTACCTGCAGGAAGCGCCGCCGCCCGCTGTTGAGACGGTTTTCGATTTTTCCGCCACGGGCGGACTGTTGCGCACCGTAGAAAAATGCAGCGGTTCGGGCGACTGCCGCAAGCTACACAACGTAAGCGGCGGCGTGATGTGCCCCAGCTACATGGCTACCCGCAACGAGAAACACACTACCCGCGCCCGCGCCAACGCCCTGCGCGAACTCATCACCCGCAATCCGCAAAATCCCCTAGCCCACGACGAATTATACGAGGTAATGGACCTCTGCCTCTCGTGTAAAGGCTGCGCCTCTGAATGCCCTTCCAGCGTTGATATGGCGGCCTTAAAAGCCGAATTTTTGCACCACTACTACCGGCAAAAAGGCATTCCCTGGCGTACGCGCGCCATCGCGCATATCGACAAGCTGAATTCATTGGCCATGAAACTCCCCCAGCTGAGCCGGTTTTTATTGAACAACACCTTCAGCGGCAACCTGCTCAAACGAAGCCTGGGCATTCACCCCGGGCGCAGTCTGCCGCCCCTGCATCCATTCACCCTGCGCAAGTGGTACGACAATCACCACGCCGATATACAGCCCCAGGGCGAGATAAAAGGGCGGGTATTTTTCTTTTGCGATGAATTTACCAACTATTACGATGTAGAAACGGGCATCAAAGCCCTTGAATTGCTTGGTCGATTGGGCTATCAATCCCTGCTCGTAGATCACGCGCCCAGCGGCCGGGCATATCTCTCCAAAGGACTGCTTGAACAGGCGCAACGCACTGCCCGAAAAAACATCGCTATTTTCAGGTACCTGGTTACGGAAGCCACGCCGCTAATCGGCCTGGAGCCATCTGCTATCCTGGGTTTTCGCGACGAATACCCTCGCCTGGCAGCGCCTGCCGACCGGGAAGCCGCCAAAAAGCTGGGTGAAAATGCCTTGCTTTTTGAAGAATTTATCGCCCGCGAAGCACAGGCCGGTCGCATCAGCGCCGACAAATTTACCGGCGAGCCGCGGCAGGTATTGTTGCACGCGCATTGCCACCAAAAAGCGCTGTCTGACGCCGGCGCTTCCGCTTTTGCACTGAGCTTGCCGGCCAACTATACCGTGCAGTTGATTGCGGCAGGTTGTTGCGGTATGGCGGGGTCGTTTGGTTATGAACAAGAACACTTCGAAGTTAGCCAGCAGATCGGCGAACTGGCCCTGCTGCCTGCGGTGCGAAAGGCAAGCCCGGAAGCTATCATCGCCGCGCCGGGCACCAGTTGCCGGCATCAGATTGCGGATGGTACTGGCAGGCGGGCATTACACCCGGCGGAGGTATTGTGGGGTGCGCTGAATAAGCAAGCATAATTTTTGTTTTTTTGCCTTGACTAACGCACAAAATATACGTACTTTTGCAAATAAAAAATTACGTACAATGTCAAATAAACTCACACTGCACATTGAATCAAATATCATAAAACAAGCAAAGGCCTACGCAAAATTAACAGGCAGAAGCCTTTCAGATATTGTAGAAGAGTATTTGAAATCTTTGTCTATTGCTAAAAGTGCCAAAGTAGAAGAAGACATAGATCCACTGGTTAAATCGCTGTGGGGCTCTGTTAAACTTCCCAAAGAGGAAAAAAACTATAAAGAATTACTGCAAGATGCCCTTGTCGAAAAATATATCCAATGAGCAGAATATTTTTAGATACAGATGTCGTCATTGATTTTCTTACGAAGAGGGAACCTTTTTCCGGAGATATTATGAGAATTTTTCAACTCGGATCGAAAAAAAATATTACATTAGCTATCTCCTCGCTATCAATAAGTAATATATATTATATTGTTAGTAAAATAGAAACGACTCAAAAAGCTATAGAGAAAATAAAAATACTATTACAAATTATTGAAGTACTAAACGTAGATGCCGAAGTAATCCATCAAGCTATCAACTCAGAGTTCAAAGATTTTGAAGATGCTGTACAACATTTCTGTGCAAAAAAGGCGCAGATTGACCTTATTATTACTAGAAATACGAAAGACTACAAAGTCAGTGAATTAGCAATTTTGACTCCGTCCGAATTTGTCGTGAAATACGATTTTACATAGAAGTTCAAAAAAACTGTAATTTCACCGCCCAACCGAACAGTCCAGCCATGACAGCAAAACCGTTGATAGAATGCGTGCCCAATTTCAGCGAAGGCCGCGATATGGGCATTATCAAACAAATCACCGACGCTATTGAAAGTGTGGAGGGCGTAAAGCTGCTTGATGTTGATCCCGGCAAAGCCACCAACCGCACCGTAGTGACCTTTGTGGGCGAACCCGGGCCTGTCGTGGAAGCCGCTTTCCTGGGCATCCGCAAAGCTGCCGAGCTCATCGACATGCGCGGCCACAAAGGCGAGCACCCCCGCATGGGCGCCACCGACGTATGCCCGCTCATCCCTATAGCCAATATCTCAATGGAAGAAACCGCCCGCTGGGCGCACCAACTCGCGCAGCGCGCAGGCGCCGAGTTGGGTATACCTGTTTTTATGTACGAAGCGGCAGCCACCCGCCCCGAGCGCAAAAACCTGGCTATCATCCGGGCAGGCGAATACGAGGGGTTGGCCGAAAAGCTCAAGCAGTCCGACTGGCAGCCCGATTACGGCCCTGCTGCGTTTAATGCGGGGGCAGGCGCCACGGTCATTGGCGCTCGCGACTTCCTGGTGGCCTACAATGTCAACCTCAATACCACTTCTGAACGCCGCGCCAACTCCGTGGCGTTTGATGTGCGCGAGCAAGGCCGCGTGAAACGCAAAGGCGACCCCATCACCGGCGAAATAGAACGCGACGAACAGGGCGAACCCATCCGCATCCCTGGCGCGCTCAAAGCCGTGAAGGCTATCGGTTGGTATATCGCCGAATACGGCATCGCCCAGGTATCGATGAACCTTACCGATATCAATATCACTTCGCTGCACGCCGCCTTTGAGGCCTGCTGCGACAGCGCCCACAAGCGCGGCATGCGCGTGACGGGTTCGGAGATCGTAGGTATGGTGCCTAAAAAAGTATTGCTCGATGCGGGGCGCCATTTTTTGAACAAACAAGAACGCTCGCTGGGCGTGAGCGAAGAAGAACTCATCAAGATCGCCGTCCGTTCGCTGGGCCTCGACGAACTTTCGCCTTTCGACCCGCGCAAAAAGGTAATCGAATACCAGTTGGAAGATGCAGCCGGCCAACGGCTTGTGCGCATGAACCTACGCGAATTTGCCAACGAAACCGCCTCGGAAAGCGTTGCTCCCGGCGGCGGCTCTATTTCCGCCTATGTGGGCGCCCTGGCCGCTTCGCTGGGCGCCATGGTGGCCAACTTATCTTCGCATAAACGCGGCTGGGACGAAAAATGGGAGTTTTTCTCCGAATGGGCCGAACGCGGGCAGTCGCTCAAAGACGAGTTGCTGTTATTGGTAGACGAAGATACCCGCGCCTTTAACGCCATCCTCGAAGCTTTCCGCCTTCCCAAAGAAACCGACACCGAAAAGGCGGCCCGTAAAGCCGCTATTCAGGCCGCTACGCGTTATGCTATCGACGTGCCGTTTAAGGTGATGGAACGCTGCTCGCAGATCTTCCCCCTGCTGAAAGCCATGGTAGAAGAAGGCAACCCCAATTCGATTACCGACGCCGCCGTGGGCGCCCTGTGCGCGCGCGCCGCACTGCGTGGCGCTATGCTCAATGTGCAGGTAAATGCTACCGGACTACACGATAAAGATTACGTAGCCCATATACTGGAGCGCTGCGCTTCCCTGCAAAAAGCGGCTGACGCCATGGAAGATGAGATCATTGCGCTTTCACAACAAAAACTTTCGGGCTCCTAAAACATATATCCATTTATGAGCGCCACCTATACCATTAAACTGCCGCAATTCGAGGGACCTTTCGACCTGCTGCTGTTTTTTATCGAGCGCGACGAGCTCGATATCTACGATATTCCCATATCAAAAATCACCAACGATTTTCTCGATTACATGCACCACCTGGAATCGCTGAATATCGACCTGGCCAGCGAATTTATCCTGGTGGCCGCTACCCTGTGCCGCATCAAAGCCAAAATGCTGCTGCCCCGCAAACCGGTAGACGAAGAAGGCAACGAAATAGACCCCCGCGAAGAACTGGTGATGCGCCTGCTGGAGTACAAACGCTATAAAAGCGTACTCGACGAAATGCGGATGCTCGAAGATTTGCGCGCAGAAAAAAATCCCCGCGGTAATGTCTCCCGCGAACTACAGGATATCGCCACCCGCGCCCTGGTAGATGTGGAAATGGAGTCGGTTACGCTGTTTAAATTGCTCAAAGCTTTTGAACGCGTTATGCAGCGCTTCGAAACGTCAAATCCCGTTACTGTTCACCAAATCGTGCAGTTTAATTATACAATTGAAGAACAGCAAAACCATATTTTATCAAAAATTAAAAAAGGCAAAAAAACCGGTTTTACAGCCGTTTTCAAGGAATGTCGCAACCGGATTCACGCCATTATTACTTTCCTGGCTTTGCTGGAATTGCTTAATTTGCAACGATTGACGATCACACTCGGCGAAGGTTTTAATAATTTTTGGTTGGAACCTTACGAGGAAGAAATAGAAGGGGAGATGGCAGAAGGGTAGAAGGACTATCACGCTGTAGATTTCGAAAATCAATACAAATGCTTCTGCTATGAATTTTCTTACCGCCGAATGGCGAAAGTTGGCTATGGCTAATTTTGAGGTTGATCCACAACTATTAAAGCCATTTGTGCCGGCAAAAACAGAACTGGATTTTTGGAATAATACTTGCTATGTGAGTCTGGTGGGTTTTATGTTTTTAAATACCAAACTAAAGGGAATCAAAATTCCTTTTCACGTCAATTTTGAAGAAGTGAATTTGCGTTTTTATGTAAAATATAACGATAACGGAAATTGGAAAAGAGGGGTCGTTTTTATTAAAGAAATAGTGCCAAGGCCGGCAATTACTTTTGTAGCCAATACCATTTATCGCGAAAAGTACGAAACCATGAAAATGGCGCATAAATGGAAATCTGAAGAAGAGCGATTGGACGTATCCTATCAGTGGAAATGTAAAGGTATATGGCAAAAAATGGCGGTATCGGCCGATAATACGCCCCGGGAAATAACAGCCGGCAGCGAAGCGGAATTTATTACCGAGCACTATTGGGGGTATTCAAAACCCAATTCACTCACCAGTTTTGAATACGAAGTGAGCCACCCGCGCTGGGAGATTTACGATGTGAAGTCCTTTGATCTGGATGTCGATTTCGGACTTGTTTACGGCGAAATATTCGGCTTTTTAAATCAGGCAACTCCTAAATCGGTGTTGCTTGCAGAAGGCTCTGAGATTGCGGTGAAGAACAAGCGAAAGCTCTGATATTACTGTAAAGCGCGCTGGATTTATGTATCTTTACAGAATGGAAATGCGATTGACGGATAAAAAATATTTCGAAGCATATCAACAACAATTCGCCGGTGCGCTGGAGCGTTGGTTTTCGGCCTATGAGTATTCAACAATCGCGCTTGATCTTTCTTACCGTAATAATACGTCGGCTGTTTATTCTTCTAACATAGAGGGGAATTCAATAGATGTGAATTCTTTTATGAATTCTATTATCAGCAAAACTAAATTTAAACCGAATAAGGATTTTTCAGAAATTAATGATTTAGTAAAAGCATATGAATTTGCTCAGCAAAATGAATTGACGGAAAAAAATATACTGAAAGCGCATAAAATTCTCAGCCATACGCTATTGATCAAAGATAAAAGAGGCAAATACAGAACGGATCGGATGGGGGTGTTTGATAGCGCCGGGCTGGTTTATCTGGCTATTGAAGATCATCTGCTGGAAGAAAAAATGAAGATTTTGTTTTCAGATATTGAAATATTAAAGAGGGACCAACTCAATTTAGCAGAAGCGTTTTACCATGCATCACTTTTGCACCTGATTTTTGTTCACCTTCATCCTTTTTGGGATGGCAATGGAAGAACCGCGCGCCTGCTGGAAAAATGGTTTTTAGCAACGGTAATCGGCGCAAAAGCCTGGAAGATTCAATCAGAAAAATATTATAAAGAACAGCTGTCCGATTATTATCGCAATATTAATTTGGGCGTCAATTATTACGAATTGGACTACGATAAATGTTTGCCTTTTTTATTTATGCTGCCATATTCCTTGCAAGAATAATCAGGTTACATGCAGCAAAATCCGCTTACTCAATCCCGCGCTATTTTTTCTGCGGCAATGCCGCCCAAAATACAACGGCGCCTTCCGAACCGGCTTCACAACTGAATGCAGTTTGATGGGGGGCGATAAAACTCTCCCCACTGCCAAAACGCGCTTCGCCGGCGTCGTCGTGCAGGTTCAATTCTCCTTGCAGCACCAACCCCACAGCCGGACCGTTGCGGGGCGGCCAATTGTAAGCCTGATTGGACGCCAGGGCAAGCCGGCACAATTCAAAATCGGGTATGGGCGCCGGAAATACCTCGAGGCCGTTGGGCGATGCGGGCTGGATGATGTGCGGTTGCACGGGATCAAAAGACAGGTGGGCCATCAACTCGCCGACGTCGATATGCTTGGGCGTGAGCCCGCCGCGGAATACATTGTCTGAGTTGGCCATCAATTCAATATTGACGCCTTCGAGGTAGGCATGGGGTATGCCGGCGGCCTGGAAGATGGCTTCGCCGGGGTTTAGCCGAACGAGGTTGAGCAGGTAGATGGAAAAAATACCGCGGTCGTAATGGCCGTCGCGGGTATATTCGCCGAAAGCCAGCGCAGCCCAGTAGTCGGGGTCGTCTTTGTAGAGGCGCTGGTTGTCGAGCTCGGGCAGCAGGTGTTGCGCCAGCGGCGCCAGCCGGCGATCAACCGACTCCTGGGGCATCTCCATCAGGGCCTGGTACATCGCCTTGAGGTCGCCGTGGGGCAATTGGCGGTATAACTCCGACAAGCCGGGGCGTTCGGCCCACAAAGCGGCGATATCCGCCGGCCGGCGAAAGCCGTGTAATAACCAGAATGGCGACAGCGCCGCCATGATTTCGGGTTTGTGGTTGTCGTCTTTGTAGTTGCGATGCGGCGCATCGAGGGGGATGCCCAGCGCATTTTCGCGGGCAAAACCAGCCTCGGCAGCAGCCTTGGTGGGGTGTGCCTGTATGGAAAGCATACTGCGCACATCCAGGATTTTAAATAAAAAAGGCAATCGCTCGCCAAATGCCGATAAGGCATCGGGGCCCAGCCAGTAGTCGGGCGACCGGCTGATAAGCGCGCCCAGTTGTTCCCATTGCCCCCCTACCCATACCACCGAGGGCGCTCCGGGATGATCGCCCATCCACCATTCTGCGTATGGGCGCCGGGTTGTATTGTCAATGCGCATCAGGGCCGGGATAAACTCGTAGCCGCCCCATGCATAGTGTTGTACCTCGCCGTGCAATCTATATACCACTGCGGACATAAATTTTAGGATAAAAAATAATCACATCGCGCTATCGTCCACACTTTCCAGCCATGCTTCGATGGGGTCAACCACCGATGCCACGCAGCCGCCGTCGAAGGGGGAGCGCAGGTGGGCCAGCTCGACCAGCTGCAGGAACGATCCGCTGCCGCCGGCCTGGCATAGGCTTACATAATCGCCCCAGGCGGCCTTGTGATCTTCGCGGTCGCGCTTCCAAAACTGGAAGGCGCAAATCTGAGCCAGACAATAGTCGATATAATAAAAAGGAACGTTGAAAATATGGCTTTGCTTGTACCAGAAGCCGCCATTTTCAAGGAAATGATTGTCTTCATAGCGGCGATGGGGCAGGTATTTTTTTTCAATGTCGCGCCACATCTTTTTGCGGTCATCGGGCGTGGCATCGGGGTTTTCGTATACCCGGTGCTGAAATTCGTCGACGGCAACGCCGTAGGGCAGGAAACACAGCGCATTGTTGAGGTGTACAAATCGGTGTTTGTCGGCCTCCGATTCAAAAAAGCGGTCCATCCAGGGCCAGGTAAAAAATTCCATACTCATCGAATGGATTTCACAGGCTTCGAAGGTGGGCCAGTGGTATTCGCTGATCTGCGCATCGCGGCTGCTGTATACCTGGAAAGCGTGGCCGGCTTCGTGGGTCAACACGTCGATATCGGCGCTGGTGCCGTTGAAGTTGGAGTAAATATAGGGGGCTTTGTATTTGCCGATGAAAGTGCAATAACCGCCCGGCGCCTTGTTGGGGCGGGTGAGCAGGTCCATGAGGTGATTGTCGCGCATATAGCTGAAAAAGTCGCCGGTTTCAGGCGACAGCTCGGCATACATACCCGCGGCCTGGTCGATAATCCACTCCGAATTGCCGTGGGGCCGGGGGTTGCCGCTGAGGAATCGCACCTCCTCGTCGTAGTGCGCCAGTTGGTCAAGACCCAGGCGCCGGCGCTGGCGTTCGTAGAGCCGCCCGGCTATCGGTACAATGTATTGCCTGACCTGATCGCGGTAGCGGGTTACCATGTCGGCGTTGTAGTCGGCGCGAAGCATACGGGCGTAGCCCAATTCTACAAAGTTGCGGTAGCCGAGTTTGGTGGCAATGCGATGGCGCACCTTCACCAATTGGTCGAACAAATTGCCTATTGCTTCATCATTTTCTGAAAAAAACGACCATTTGGCGGTGGATGCTTCGCGCCGGGTTTGGCGGTCGGAATCAACCTCATAGACATAAATACTCGACAGGTTGTGGGTTTCGCCCCGGAAGGAAATTTGCGCGGCGGCTTTTAGTTTGGTATACTCGCTGCTGAGCCGGTTTTCTTCCTGCAAGTCTTCCAGTACGATGGGGTCGAAAGTCTTCAGGCTCATATTGGCGATGGCAAACAATTGGCTTCCCCAGCGTTGTTCCAACTCGGCGCGAAAAGGCGAGTCGAGCAAAGCGCGATAAAAGCGATTGTTGAGCGCATCGTAATGCGGCATGTTTTCGTCGAAGAAGTTGTTTTCCTGTTCGTAGAAGCTGTCTTTGGTATCAATGGTATGCCTGATGTGGCAAATATTGTATTGCGATGAAAATGCATCGCGCAGCTCATCGATGGCGATGATGCACTGGCTTTGCGCTTCTGCCGATCCGGCATCGTTCATTGCCTGCAATTGCGCTTCAAATTCCTGGCGAAAAAGATCCAGGTCGGGGCGTTGATATTGAAAATGCTCAAAACGCATAATGTGTAGTTTATTGGACTGTAAAGGTATATTTTTTGTTTTTTCAAAATAAATTTCTCTTGCCGCTTTACTAATTTTGCCCCCCATAACCCCTTCCCGACTTCC
>JRYG01001026.1_pt1 | contig 12436 bp, 13 predicted proteins | sample 235341 | NCBI WGS metagenome assembly JRYG01 (sample SAMN03074218, study PRJNA261478) | activated sludge metagenome | biome: Wastewater Treatment Plant; feature: Wastewater; material: Activated sludge; isolation source: activated biomass of a wastewater treatment plant treating hydrocarbon... ... | reverse complement strand
GCCGACAAGGAGGGCTTCCTGCGCTCCGAGCGCTCGCTCATCCAGACCATCGGGCGAGCTGCCCGGCATATCCACGGCACCGCCATTCTTTATGCTGATATCATTACGGAGTCGATGCGGCGGGCCCTGGGCGAGACGGAACGGCGGCGGCACAAGCAAATGGAATTCAATGCAGCCAACGGCATCACGCCCAAGGGCGTTTTGAAGCGGATCAAAGACATCATCGACGGCGTCTATGATAATGAGACGGCCCGTACTGAACTCAAAGCCGCCGAACAACAGGCGGCGTACGAGGCGATGGACGCCAAGGCGCTGGCGAAAGAAATCAAGCGCCGGGAAAAAGAAATGCTCGAGTTCGCCAGGAACCTCGAGTTCGAAAAAGCGGCAGCGGCGCGTGACGAATTGTTCCGCATCAAGGAACGGGTTTTCGGCGCGGCGCTCCACGACCGCGACGGAGATGAAAGCGGATGACGACGTATCGCGTACTTCTGGTGTGCATGGGCAATATATGCCGTTCGCCCACGGCTGAGGTTGTGCTTCGTAAATTTATAAAAAACAATGGATTGGGCGATAAAGTTGAAGTTGATTCTGCGGGAACCCACGGCTACCACGTCGGGGAGGCCCCCGACCAGCGGACCCAGCGGGCGGCGGCGGTCCGCGGTTACAACCTTTCCCAGTTGCGTGCCCGCAAGGTGGCCCACCAGGACCTGGAGTACTTCGATCTCATCCTGGCCATGGATCGCAACAACCTGGAAAGCCTGAGGCGCATGGCCCCGCCGGATGCCCATGGGCGCATCCGGCTGTTCATGGAGTACGCCCGCAGCTTCGATGACGACGAAGTGCCGGATCCCTACTACGGGCTTGGCCATGGCTTCGACATCGTCCTGGACATGGTCGAGGACGCCGCCGCCGGCCTGGTGGAAGAGTTGAAGGGGCGCTTGGTCGAGCAGCGCGCTTCCTGAGGCTTAACCCAACGAAAAGGGGCGCCCGCGGGCGCCCCTTGTGCTTCTCAGCCCAACGGGCTTACTTGTGCGTTTCCACCATGGTGAGGGGGGCGCTGTCGGTTGCCTCCTCGTCGGCCTCGGTCTGTTTGCGCGGCCGCCCCAGCTTGACGGCTGGCACCTGCGGTTGCCACGACTGGGCGGTCGTCGCCGAGGTCTGAACCATGACCAGACCGGTTTCTTCCAGCACCTGAGTCAGGTTGATGGGCTCGGCGGCAGGAACCGGTGCTACCTCGGCAATCTCCGCGGCAGCCGGAGCCGGTGTTTCGGATACGGCCGGCAGGACGGTCTCGGTAGCCACAGGGGCTGCCGGAACCGGCGCCGCTTGCGGCAGCGCTTTCGCAACCACCGCCGGGGCGGAGGTTTCAACCACGGGGGTAGCAGGAATCTCGGCCTCGACAACCGCTACTTCCGCTGTGGAGTCGGAAGCCGGGCTGGCAACAGCTTCGGCGGGGGCCGGCGCGTCGGCTACGGCCGTTTCGGGGACAGGCGCAACGGCGGCAGCTTCCAAGGATTCCGTGGCGTTGCCCGCTTCGGCAGCGGCTTCGGGCCGACGCTCGCCGCGGCCACGGCCACCCCGACGACCGCGACGGCGGCCGCCCTGCTCCTCGCCGCCCTCGGCGGCTTCGGGCGCTGCTGCGGCCACGGCGGTGGCTTCGCCGGCTACCAGGGCCGTTGCAGCCGGGAGGTTTTCCTGGCCTTCGGCGGCGGGGGCGGGCGGCTGCTGGCGTTCGCGACGTTCCTTGCGCTCACCGCGGGGCCGGCGCTCCTGGCGTTCGCCGCCGGTGGCGCCGTCCTCGCGCTGGGCTCCTTCACGGGGCACCCGTTCGGCGGATTTCTCGCCACGGCCGCTGCGCTCCTGGCGCTCGGCGCGGTCGCCGCGTTCCTCGTCGCGGCGATTGCCGTTGCGACCGCCGCGGCGGCCTTCGCCGCGTTCACGGCGCCCTTCGCCACGTTGGCCTTCGCGGGGCTTCTTGGCAGGTTCCGGAGTGGGAACCGGAGCCGGGGCGGGTTGCGGTGCCGTACGCAGCCAGGAGAAGAGGCGGGAGAACAGGCCGGGCTGGGGCGCGGCGGGGGGCGGTGCCTCCGGCGCCTTCTCTGCGATCAGCGGTGCCGGCTGCTCCGGCGTGATGTTCTTGATGGCGGCTTCCTGCCGCGGCTTGCCGGCTTCCTTGTCGCTGCCGCCCGGGCGGGTATTTTCTTCGGCCGGCACCTCGACCATCTTGTAGGACGGTTCCTTGATGTCCTCCTGATTCAGGTCGTCGTGCCGCAGGCGCACGACACTGTGGGCCGGCGTCTCCAGGTTGATATTGGGGATCAGGAGGATGGTGACCTTGTGGCGCAGCTCGATGGCCTGGATATCCGGGCGTTTCTCATTGAGCAGGAAGGTGGCCACGTCGACGGGTACCTGGACATGCACGGCGGCGGTGTTTTCCTTCATGGCTTCCTCTTCGAGGATGCGCAGGATATGGAGGGCGGCGGATTCCGTCGAACGGATATGGCCGGTGCCGGTGCACCGCGGGCAGGGGATGTAGCTGGTCTCGGCCAGGGCCGGGCGCAGGCGCTGGCGGGACAATTCCATCAGGCCGAAGCGGCTGATCTTGCCCATCTGGACGCGGGCGCGGTCGAAGCGCAGGGCGTCGCGGAGGCGGTTCTCGACCTCGCGCTGGTTCCTGGCGTTCTCCATGTCGATGAAGTCGATGACGATGAGGCCGCCCAGGTCGCGCAGGCGAAGCTGGCGGGCAATCTCGTCGGCGGCTTCCAGGTTGGTCTTGAGGGCCGTTTCCTCGATGTCGGAACCCTTGGTGGCGCGGCCGGAGTTCACGTCCACCGCCACCAGGGCCTCGGTGTGGTCGATGACGATGGCGCCGCCGGAGGGCAGGTTGACCTGGCGGGCGAAGGCCGTCTCGATCTGGTGCTCGATCTGGAAGCGGGAAAAGAGCGGAACGTCATCGCGATAACGCTTGACGCGGTTGACGTTGCCCGGCATCACCGTGCCCATGAAGGCGCGGGCCTGCTCGTAGATCTCGTCGGTGTCGATGAGGATCTCGCCGATTTCAGGCTGGAAGTAGTCGCGGATGGCGCGGATGACCAGGCTGCCTTCCAGGTAGATGAGGAAGGCGCCGCTTTGCTGCTGGGCGGCGCCTTCGATGGCGGTCCACAACTGCAGCAGGTAGTTCAAGTCCCACTGCAGTTCCTCGGCCTGGCGGCCGATGGCGGCAGTGCGGGCGATGAGGCTCATGCCCTGGGGGACTTCCAACTGGTCCATGACCTCGCGCAGTTCGGTGCGCTCGTCGCCGTCCACGCGGCGGGAGACGCCACCGCCCCGGGGGTTGTTGGGCATCAGGACCAGGTAACGGCCGGCCAGGGAAACGTAGGTGGTGAGGGCGGCGCCCTTGTTGCCCCGTTCGTCCTTGTCCACCTGGACGATGAGTTCCTGGCCTTCCTTCAGGGCCTCGTTGATCTTGGCCCGGGAAACCTCGACGCCCGGCTGGAAGTAGGCGCGGGAGACTTCCTTGAAGGGCAGGAAACCGTGCCGCTCGGCGCCGTAATCGACGAAGCAGGCTTCGAGGGACGGCTCGATACGGGTGATGATGCCCTTGTAGATGTTGCTTTTGCGTTGTTCCTTGGCGGCGGATTCAATGTCGAGGTCGATGAGTTTTTGACCGTCGACAATGGCGACACGGAGTTCTTCCGCCTGTGTCGCATTGAATAGCATGCGTTTCATTATGGGTGGGCTCCAGCGCACAACAGCACGCTGCTACGGAGCGCCCGCGCAGGCAGCGACACGTTCAGTTATCGGGTTGCGTCATGAGTTGTGTTCAGTGGCAACGGGAAAAGTGGTCTTTCGCTGAGAAACGATCGCCGCGATATTCTGTTTGTCGGCGGCGGGGGGAAATCCTGCTGCGGTCAATCCGAGCGTGCTTAGAGTGGGCTAATCCATTAACATCGCTACTTTTGGTGAGCGACTTTAACCAGTCGATCCGCGTTGGCCTGGCTTGCGCAACTCGCGCAAGTGAGAAACCGGAGCCTGCCGCAAGGCGGTCGCGTGGTACACGAGGGCCGGCGGTCTGACGGTGCAATCTCTCTTGCAAACCGAGACGCAGAACGAAATTAGTATATTGCAAAATGAACGTGGCCGGTAACAAATCCGTCACCCACGTGGTGGTCGGTGAAGAACAGCAAGGCCAGCGCCTCGACAACTTCCTCATCCGCCACTGCAAGGGCGTTCCCAAGAGCCACATCTACCGCATCCTGAGGAGCGGCGAGGTGCGGGTCAACAGCAAGCGGGCCGACGCCACCTACCGCGTGGCGGCCGGCGACACCCTGCGCATCCCGCCCATCCGCGTGGCCGATCGGCCTGAAGTGGCGGCGGAGGAGGTGGCCAAGCAGCGGGTGGAGTTGCCCATCCTCTTCGAGGACGAGGCCCTGCTGGCCATCGACAAGCCGGAAGGGGTGGCCGTCCATGGCGGCAGCGGCGTCAGTTTTGGCGTCATCGAGGCCCTGCGCCGGCAGCGACCCCAGGCCAAGTTCCTCGAACTCGCCCACCGACTGGACCGCGAGACCTCGGGCATCCTGCTCGTTGGCAAGAAGCGTCTGGCGCTGACAGCCCTGCACGACATGTTCCGCGAGCACGGGGAGGGCGCCGACAAGCGCTACCTGGTGCTGGTCAAGGGGCGCTGGATGAACGCCACCCAGCACGTGCGCCTGCCCCTGCGCAAATACCTGGCCGAGGGCGGCGAGCGCCGCGTCAGCGTCGATGCCGAGGGCAAGCCGTCCCACACAGTGTTCCGACTGCTGGCGCGCTGGCGGGAGGCGAGCCTGCTGGAGGCGCAGTTGAAGACCGGCCGCACCCATCAGATCCGCGTCCATCTGGCCCACTTAGGCTTTCCCATCCTGGGGGACGAAAAGTATGGCGATTTCGCCCTCAACAAGGCGCTGAAAAAAGACGGCCTCAAGCGCATGGCCCTGCACGCCTGGCGCATGGCCTTCCATCACCCGCTGAGCGGTGCGCCGCTGGAACTGCGCGCGCCATTGCCGGAAAGCCTGCAGGCGTATGTTGCGGCCCTGGGCGCGAGCCAGGGCCGCGAATTCGCCGCCGACAACCTGGAACGAATTCTCGCCGGCACTCTCTGATTGGCCATGAAATACAACCTTATCGTTTTCGACTGGGACGGCACGCTGATGGATTCGGCGGCGGCCATCGTCCGTTCCATCCAGGCGGCCTGCCGCGATCTCGGTCTGCCGGAACCGCCCGAAGCCCGGGCCCGGCACGTCATCGGCCTGGGGCTCGCCGACGCCATGCGCCATGCCGTGCCCGAACTGTCGCCGGAGCGTTACCAGGAGATGGTGGAACGCTACCGCTTTCATTACCTTTCCGCGGACCACCAACTGACCCTTTTCCCCGGGGCGGAGGCGCTGGTTCGGAATCTGCACACGGCCGGCCACCTGCTGGCGGTGGCCACGGGCAAGAGCCGTCTTGGCCTGGACCGGGCCCTGGGCCACTCGGGTCTGGGGGGCTGCTTCCACGCTTCCCGCTGTGCCGACGAGTGCTTTTCCAAACCCCATCCCCAGATGCTGGAAGAGCTGATGGCCGAGTTCGGCGTGGCCACCGGGGAAACGGTCATGATCGGCGATACTTCCCACGACCTGCTGATGGCGGCCAACGCCGGCGTGGATGCCCTGGCGGTGACGTACGGCGCCCATCCCCACGACCACCTGCTCGAGCATCACCCACTGGCCTGCCTCCATTCCGTCGAAGAGCTCGCCGCATGGCTGAAGGACCACGGCTGATCTGCGCCGCCAGCGACCTGCCCGAGGCGGGGACCGGCGTCCGCTTCACGGTATGGCGCCATGGCCGGGAGGCTCCAGCCTTCGCCATCCGCTACCGCGGGCGGGTCTATGCCTACCTCAACCAGTGCGGCCATGTGCCGGCTGAGCTGGACTGGCAGCCCGGCGAGTTCTTCGACTACTCCAAACTATATTTGGTATGCTCCATACATGGCGCCCTCTACGCCCCGGAAAGCGGAGCCTGCCTGGGCGGGCGCTGCCAGGGCGTCGGCCTCAGGCCGTTGCCCGTCGAGGAACGTGACGGCTTCGTCTATCTGTTGCAAGAAGACCCCCATGGATAATCATCAAGCACCCGACAGCGGCGGCCCGGCCTGGGAACGCCAGACCCTGGAAAGACTCGCCTTCGCCACCCTGGACGAGCAGCGGCGCCGGCGGCGCTGGGGCATCTTTTTCAAATTCCTGGGATTCGCCTACCTGGCCGTGATGCTGCTGGCTTTCGTGGACTGGGGCGGTACCACCGCCCACGAGGAAAAGCACACCGCCGTCATCCGCCTGACCGGTGTCATCGAGCCCCGGGGCGAAGCCAGCGCCGAAAAACTGCTTTCCGCCCTGCAGGATGCTTTCGAGGAAAAGCATTCCGTCGGCGTGGTGCTGCGCATCAACAGTCCCGGCGGCAGTCCCGTGCAGGCGGGCCTGGTCAATGACGAGATCCGGCGCCTGCGGGCCAAATACCCGGACAAGCCCCTTTACGCGGTGGTCGAGGATCTATGCGCCTCCGGCGGCTATTACGTGGCCGTCGCCGCCGACAAGATCTACGTAAACAAGGCCAGCATCGTCGGTTCCATCGGCGTGCTCATGGACGGCTTCGGCTTTACCGGGACCATGGACAAGCTCGGCGTCGAGCGCCGGCTCCTCACCGCTGGCGAGAACAAGGGTTTTCTCGATCCCTTCTCACCCCAGGAGCCGAGGCACAAGGCACACGCCCAGGGACTACTCGGCGAAATCCACAAGCAGTTCATCGACGTCGTCAAGACTGGCCGCGGCAAGCGCCTCAAGGAAACGCCGGACATGTTCTCCGGCCTCATGTGGACCGGCGTACAGAGCATCGAACTGGGCCTGGCTGACGACTATGGGTCGGTGGAGTCGGTGGCCCGGGATGTGATCAAGGCCGAGAAGGTGGTCGATTACACGGTCAAGGACAATTTCGCGGAGCGCTTCGCCAAGCGCCTCGGGGCCGGGGCGGCGACCAGCTTCTGGAACGGGCTGGTATCCGAGGGCGCCGGGGTGCGCCTGCGCTAGGCCAGCAGCAGGAAGACCGTGGGGCGCCGCTCGATGTCGGGCGGCGCAAGCTTTTTCCAGGTCGCCACGGTGCGCGTGACGACCGACTCCCCGGGGAGCGTCAGGTCGGTGGCAAGGGTCAGGCGTGTGCCGGGCTGGCAGGTCTTGAGGATGGCCTCCAGCATTTGCCGGTTGCGGTAGGGCGTCTCGATGAAAATCTGGGTCTGGCGCCGGCGGCGGGATTCGCTTTCCAGTTCGCGCAATTCCTTCTGCCGTTCCGCCTCCTTGGCCGGTAGATAGCCGTGGAAGGCGAAGCGTTGCCCGTTGAGTCCCGAAGCCATCAGCGCCAGAAGCAGGGAAGAGGGGCCAATCAACGGCACGACGCGGACGCCCGCCGCCTGGGCGGCGGCCACGAGCTCGGCGCCGGGGTCGGCCACGGCGGGGCAGCCGGCTTCGGAAAGGAGACCGACGTCATGGCCATCCAGCAGGGGGGCGAGGAGGGCCACCACCTGGTCGGGGCGGGTGTGCTCGTTCAATTCCTGCAGATCCAGGGCCTGCAGCGGCGTATCGGTGCCGGCGGCCTTGAGGAAGGCGCGGGCGCTCTTGGCACCTTCCACCACGAAATGGCGCAGGGGTCGGACAGCCGCCAGCACCGGCGGCGCCAGGGCATCGGTAACGGCCGCCGGCCCTAGCGGAACGGGAATCAGGAAGAGGGTGCCGCGGCTCACGGGATGGCCACCCCTTCGGCCCGCAGCATGTCGCAAAGGGCGATGAGCGGCAGGCCCACCAGGGCGTTGGGGTCGTCGCCGCGCATGCTGTGCAGGAGGGAGATGCCGAGGCCTTCGGACTTGGCGGCGCCGGCGCAGTTGTAGGGCTGTTCCCGGGTCAGGTAGCGCTCGATTTCGTCGTCCTGAAGGGTGCGAAAGGTGACAAGGGTGGGGACGCCGCCCACTTGACAATTGCCCGTGGCAGCGTTGAGAAGGCATAGTCCGGTGAAGAAATTGACGGTCTTGCCGGATAGGGAGTGGAGTTGCTCCACCGCCCGGGCGTGGTCGCCGGGCTTGCCAAACACCCGGCCATCGGCGACCGCCACTTGGTCGCTGCCGATGATCAGGGCGTCGGGATGGGCGGCAGCCACCGCCCGGGCCTTGGCTTCGGCAAGGCGCAACGCGGTGTTCTCGGGCGTTTCGCCAGGGAGGGGGGTTTCGTCGGTGCGCGGGTTGGCGGTTTCGAAGGGCAGGCCCAAGCGGGCCAGCAGTTCGCGCCGATACGGGGAGGTGGAGGCGAGGATCAGTTTTGGTGACATGAATTCTTCGCTGCAACAAGCGCTTGCGGAGCCTTCTTGAAGCGGCACTTTGTTTTGACTTGGTAAGCCAAAAATAATATCATTCACCGTTTAAGTCGCAACAGCTCAAATTGACGACGGTTTCGGACGCCTTCGCATTCGCCCGGGACGGCCGCACCCTGGAGGGGGTGTTGGACGTTGCCGATCTCGAACGCCTGCATGACCTGCTGGCCGAGGTTTCGGGGAAGGTGGAGTACCGCCTGCAGGGACTCAAGGGAGAGCGCGGCCAGCCGCAACTGCGGCTGACGGCGTCGGGGGAAATCCCGCTTGCCTGCCAGCGCTGCCTCAAGGGCATCCGTTTTCCGCTGGCGGTGGATAGCCTGCTGGAACTGGTGCCGGAAGGTGCCGAACTGTCCCAGGACGAGCTGGAGGACGACACCCGGGATTTCCTGCCGGTGGCGGGTGCGCTGGATGTGGCCGGTCTCGTCGAGGACGAGATTCTTCTGGCCCTGCCGGTGGCGCCACGGCACGAAAAATGTGGTCTGCCCGGTGCGGCCGAGGCCGGCGAGGTGGTTTCCCCCTTCGCCGCCCTGGCCGCGCTGAAAGGCAAGCCGAACTGATTTTATTGGAGTAACGACATGGCCGTTCAGCAGAACAAAAAATCCCCGTCCAAGCGTGGCATGCACCGCGCCCACGACTTCCTGACCAACCCGCCCCTGGCCGTCGAGCCGACCACCGGCGAGGTGCACCTGCGTCACCACATTTCCCCGACCGGGTTCTACCGCGGCAAGAAGGTTCTCAAGGGCAAGGGCGAGTAATCGTTTCAGACAAGGCAGGCAGTTCGTGACGGACTGCCTGCCTTTTCTTTTGCCATGACCATCCGCATCGCCATCGATTGCATGGGGGGCGACCACGGACCGTCGGTGACGGTGCCGGCGGCTGTCCGTTTCTTGGAAGACCATCCAGCTGCGACGGTCATCCTCGTCGGACGCGAGGAGGCGATCCGCGCCCACCTCGGCAACCATGGCGTCGATGGCCGGCTGCGCGTGGTCAACGCCAGCGAGGTCGTCGCGATGGACGAATCCCCGGCGCTGGCGCTGCGCAACAAAAAGGATTCGTCCATGCGGGTGGCCATCAACCTCGTCAAGAGCGGCGAGGCGGATGCCTGCGTGTCCGCCGGCAATACCGGCGCCCTCATGGCCATTTCGCGCTTCGTGCTGAAGATGCTGCCCGGCATCGAGCGGCCCGCCATCTGCACCCAGTTGCCGACCATGCATGGGCGTACCCATATGCTCGACCTGGGGGCAAATGTCGATTGCGCGCCGGAGCACCTGCTCCAGTTCGGCATCATGGGCGCCATGCTGGTTTCCGCCCTGGAGCACCTGGAACGGCCCACGGTCGGCATCCTCAACATCGGCGAGGAAGAGATCAAGGGCAACGAGGTGGTGAAAGCCGCCGCCGAGCTGCTCAGGGAATCGGGGCTCAATTTCATCGGCAATGTCGAAGGCGATGGCATCTACAAGGGTGACGCCGATGTGGTCGTCTGCGACGGGTTCGTCGGCAACGTGGCCCTGAAGACCTCGGAAGGTCTGGCCCAGATGCTGGCTTCCTTCCTGCGCCAGGAATTCAAGCGCAATCTGCTGACCAAGCTGGCGGCCCTGGTGGCGCTGCCGGTACTCAATAATTTCAAGCGGCGCGTCGATCATCGGCGCTACAACGGCGCCATTCTGCTGGGTCTCAAGGGCATTTCCGTCAAGAGCCACGGCTCCGCCGACAGTTTTGCCTACGCCAACGCCATCGCCCGTGCCTACGATGCGGCTGAGAACCGCGTGCTGGAGCGCATCGCCGAGCGCCTGGCGCAAATGTCCCCCATGGCGCCCGCCATCGCCGAGGAGAATTCCTGAATGTTTGCCCGCGTGATCGGAACCGGCAGTTGCCTGCCCGGCAACCCCGTCAGCAATAACGATCTGGCCGCCCGCGGCATCGATACCAGCGACGAGTGGATTGTCACCCGCACCGGCATCCGTTTCCGCCATCTGGCGGAGGCCGGCGTCACCTCCAGCCAGCTGGGCCTGGAAGCGGCGCGCAAGGCCCTGGCGGCGGCCGGCATCGGCGCCGACGAGTTGGATCTCATCATCGTCGCCACGTCCACCCCGGACTTCATCTTCCCCAGCACCGCCTGTCTCATTCAGGGGCAACTCGGCAACAAGGGCGCCACTGCTTTCGACGTGCAGGCGGTCTGTGCCGGCTTCGCCTACGCCCTGGGTATCGCCGACAAGTTCATCGCCTCCGGCAGCCACAAGAAGGCACTGGTCATCGGCGCCGAGGTCTTCTCCCGCATCCTGGACTGGCAGGACCGGGGTACCTGCGTGCTTTTCGGCGACGGGGCCGGCGCCGTGGTGCTGGCTGCCTCCGAAAAGCCGGGCATCCTGGCCACCGCTCTGCATGCCGACGGCAGCCAGTACGGCATTCTCAACGTCCCCGGCCAGGTCTGCGGCGGGCAGGTGACCGGCGATCCCTTCCTGCGTATGGACGGCCAGGCCGTCTTCAAATTTGCCGTGCGCGTCCTGGCCGAGGTGGCGGAAGAGGTCTGCGCCACGGCAGGTGTCGCTACCACGGCCGTGGACTGGTTGATTCCGCACCAAGCCAATATCCGCATCATCGAGGCCACCGGCAAGAAACTGGGCGTGGACCGTGACCGCGTCATCGTCACCGTCGATCGCCACGGCAACACTTCCGCCGCGTCGGTACCGCTCGCGTTGGACGAGGCGGTGCGCGACGGGCGCATCCGCTCCGGCCAGAAGGTCTTGCTGGAGGGCGTCGGCGGCGGCTTCACCTGGGGCGCGGCCCTCATCGAATTCTGAATTGGAGACTGATTCCATGGCATTCGCTTTCGTATTCCCCGGCCAAGGCTCCCAGAGCGTCGGCATGATGGCCGCCTACGGCGATTCCGCCGTCGTTCGCGCCACCTTCGACGAGGCCTCCGCCACCCTTGGCGACGACCTGTGGCGGATGGTGGCTGAAGGCCCGGCGGAAACGCTCTCCCAGACGGTCAACACGCAGCCGGTCATGCTCACCGCCGGTATCGCCGCTTGGCGCCTGTGGCTGGAGAAGGGCGGCCGCCGGCCGGCCGTGGTCGCCGGGCACAGCCTGGGCGAGTATGCTGCCCTGGTGGCCGCCGGCGTCATCGAATTTACCGATGCCGTGCCCCTGGTGCGCCTGCGTGCCGCCGCCATGCAGGAAGCCGTGCCTCTGGGTACCGGCGCCATGGCCGCCATCCTCGGCCTCGACGACGAGGGCATCCGCGCTGCCTGCGCCGAGGCCGCCCAGGGTGAAGTCGCCGAGCCGGTCAATTTCAATGCCGCCGGCCAGACCGTCATCGCTGGCCACAAGGGCGCCGTCGAGCGCGCCATGGAGGCCTGCAAGGCCCGGGGCGCCAAGCGGGCAGTGGCCCTGCCGGTGTCGGCGCCGTTCCATTCCTCGCTGATCCGCCCCGCCGCCGACAAGCTCGCCACCCGCCTCGCGGAGCTGGAATTCAAGGCCCCGCACATTCCCGTGGTCAATAACGTCGATGTGGCGGTGGAGAACGACCCTGTTCGCATCAAGGACGCCCTGGTGCGCCAGGCCTACAATCCCGTGCGCTGGGTGGAGACCATCCAGAAGATGGCAGCCATGGGCGTCACCCTGGTGGCTGAATGCGGTCCGGGCAAGGTTCTCGCCGGCCTCACCAAGCGCTGCGCCGACGGGGTCAATGGCCTGGCCCTGGCCGACGCCGCTGCCATCGAAGCCAACCTGAACCTGGAGTGAGCCCCATGCTGAACGGACAAGTCGCCCTCGTCACCGGCGCCACCCGCGGCGTCGGCCGCGCTATCGCCCTCGAACTCGGCAGGCTGGGTGCCGCCGTGGTCGGCACCGCCACCAGCGAAGACGGCGCCGGTACGATTTCGGCCTATCTCGCCGAAGCCGGGGTCAGGGGCAAGGGCCTGGTGCTGGAAGTGCGCGAGGTGGAGCAGGTCGATGCCACCATCGCCGCCATCGAAAAGGAATTCGGCGCCGTCGGCATCCTGGTGAACAACGCCGG
>JRYG01008875.1_pt1 | contig 12485 bp, 10 predicted proteins | sample 235341 | NCBI WGS metagenome assembly JRYG01 (sample SAMN03074218, study PRJNA261478) | activated sludge metagenome | biome: Wastewater Treatment Plant; feature: Wastewater; material: Activated sludge; isolation source: activated biomass of a wastewater treatment plant treating hydrocarbon... ... | reverse complement strand
TTTATTCTGAAATTGCCTACCCGATAGCGCTTATCAATGAGGAACATATGATTATCCGCTGCTGCGTGGTCGGCGCTGAGGAAAACCAGGTAGTTGTCATTGCCCAACAGCGAATCCAGGTAATTCAAAAACAACTCGATTTCGCGGTCGAGCCGCAGGTATTGGTCGGCTATTTCCACAGCGCGGATGGCATACATATGGCCGATATAGTCGGGGGTAGACAGGCTCAGCGTCAGCATATCGGGGTAGGCATCCTGACCGAGGCCTTCCCCTTCAATTGCCGCCCGGGCAAAATCGAAAGAAATCGTATTGCCGGCGGGAATAGCGCGCAACAGGTCGGCGTTGTAGTATTTGCGAAACTGGGAAACCCGGTGCGGAAAAACCGGTTTTTCTTCTCCTTTAAATTTGCCCTCGTAGGGAGAATCGTCGGCGTCGCAGACGGCCGCATAGTCGCCAATGGGGCGCATCAGCGTCCAATCCTCGTTGAGGTAGCGGTCGGNNCCTCGTTGAGGTAGCGGTCGGCGAGTTCTTTTTGATTAAAATCTTTGACCCACCCCGGCAAATCGTTCATATAATAAGTCGACGAAATAAAATTGCCCGTAGGGCCGTCGAACCAATAGGCGGCGTTGGCCAGGTGGCCGGCGGAGAGGATGGCGCCGCGGTCTTTGAGGGAGATGCCGATTACCTTCGACTGGAAGTTGTTGTGCAGGCGCAGTTCGTCGCCAATCGTAGTAGCCGTCATACGGCGGGGCGACATCTGGCCGTTGTTGGAGGGGCTGCCGACGGTTTGTACCGTTTTGTCTTCGGCGCAGTAGACTACTTTTCCTTCTTTGCGGTCAAACCACTCGTTACCGATGATGCCGTGTACCGCCGGATTGGCGCCGGTGAAAACGTGCGCGTGGCCGGGCCCCGTTACCGTAGGCGCATATTCGTAATGCGCGTTGTCGAAAGCATAACCCTGCTGCACCAGCCGCTTGAAACCGCCTTCGCCGTACAAATGCCAAAAGCGGGTGAGATAATCCTGGCGCATCTGATCAGCTACAATGCCTACCACCAGTCGGGGCGGCTGTGCAATAAGCGGAAAAGCGCATAAACAAGCCAAAAGGGCAACGCATAGTTTTCTCCTGTACATGAGTAGTTTTTATATTTAAAAACACAAAAATACGGCGCTTTGACCAGCCCCGGAATAGTTGAGGGTTAAAGGATTGTAAAACGGTAAAATTTTTTTAGCCGGAAAACTTGTGCAAAAAACAGCAGTCATTTACCTTTGCCACGCTTCAGCAGCCACTGTAGCTCAGTCGGTAGAGCAACGCATTCGTAATGCGTGGGTCGGCGGTTCGAGTCCGCCCAGTGGCTCTCCAAAAAAGCTCCTTCCATCGAAGGGGCTTTTTTTATTTGGTTATTGGGATTCAAATAACCAAATACCCCCCTCATTCCTACCTTCGTAATAAATTCTCTCCTATATTTGAGCGGCTGTAAAAATCCTGTATTTTATTTGCCAATAATTTTGATTTTGCATCAAAAAATTGCGAAAAGCCTATGCACAACGAATTACAATTCCTTGATTACACGGTCTTCCTGGTATACTTTGTAGTGGTATCGGGTTATGGATACTGGATATACCGGCGCAAGCGCAAAGCGGAAGCCAGTTCAACAGATTTTTTCCTGGCGGAGGGCGCGCTCACCTGGTGGGCCATCGGCGCTTCGCTGATTGCTTCCAATATCAGCGCGGAGCAGTTCATCGGTATGTCGGGGTCGGGTTTTGCCATGGGCTTGGCCATTGCCTCCTATGAGTGGATGGCGGCGGCTACGCTGCTGGTGGTGGCCGTATTTTTCCTGCCGATCTACCTGCGAAACAAAATCTACACCATGCCGCAGTTCCTGGCCGAGCGCTACAACCCACTCGTAGCGACTATCATGGCCGTATTCTGGCTGCTGGTATACATTTTTGTCAATCTCACTTCCATTTTATACCTCGGCGCCCTGGCCGTGAGCACGATTTCCGGGTTTAGCTTCATGACCTGCATCGTCGGTTTATCTGTTTTTGCCATCTTTATCACCCTCGGGGGTATGAAAGTGATTGGTTACACCGACGTTATCCAGGTATTGGTGCTCATCCTGGGCGGTTTGGCTACCACCTACCTGGCCCTCGACCTGGTAGCGCAGCAGTTTGGCGGCGAAGGCATGTGGTCGGGCTTGAGCCTGTTGCGCGAAAAAGCGGATTCCCACTTCCACATGATCCTGGAACCCGGGCAGATGATGATGCCCGACGGCAAGGGCGGTTTTGAAGACGCCTACAACAAACTGCCGGGACTGGCGGTGCTCATCGGCGCTATGTGGATCGCCAACCTCAACTACTGGGGTTTTAATCAGTACATCACCCAGCGCGCCCTCGGCGCTAACCTTAATACAGCCCGTTCCGGATTGCTGTTTGCCGCCTTCCTCAAGTTGATGATGCCTATTATCGTGGTTCTGCCCGGCATCGCCGCTTATGTGTTGTATCAAAACGGCGCTTTCCAGCAGGAAATGACCGAAAACAGCGTGGTGCGCCCCGACAGGGCTTATCCCGTGCTGCTCAACCTGCTGCCTGTAGGCTTGAAGGGGTTGTCGTTTGCGGCCCTCACTGCAGCCATTGTAGCCTCGCTGGCCGGCAAGGTCAACAGTATTTCGACCATCTTTACCCTCGATTTGTATAAAAAGTATTTCAACGCCAGCGCCAGCGAAGCGCAACTGGTGCGCGTGGGCCGCATTGCCATTCTGGTAGCCACCATCATCGGCGCCGCGGTAGCGCCTGCGCTGGCCAATTTCGGACAGGTATTCCAGTACATTCAGGATTTTACCGGGTTGATTTCCCCGGGCGTCGTGGCGATCTTCCTGCTGGGTATTTTCTGGAAGCGCAACACGGCTATGGCCGCGCTGGCGGGCGCACTGGCTACTATTCCTACGGGGCTCATACTCGAAAAAGTATTTGTCGGCATGCCCTTCCTGCACCGCATGGGCTGGACCTTCTTTATCCTGATCGCGCTGATGGTGCTGGTAAGTATGATTGACGCCAAAGGCCGCAAAGTGGATCACCCCATTATCATGGAGCGCACGATGTTCCGCACCTCTACGTCGTTTACCATCGGCATGCTGCTGGTTATCGGCATTCTGACGGCATTGTATGTGGCGTTTTGGTAGATTTTATAAATGACAAGGTTGGTTATTGGGTAGTTTGGAAATTGAAATCAAATAACCCGATAACCAACCCACCGTCCACCCTGTGGCCTAAAACATTCCGCTGTTCTCTTTGTTGCTCCCTGTTGAAAGTATAACTTTGCGGCGCCGCGGGCGTCCGTGCAAAATTTTAACAATGGAGCAACCCGTTCAACCATCAGAAGTTAAGCCTTACGAAGCTGCCGGCAGTAAAAAAAGCCAGGTATCGAGCATGTTCAACCGCATAGCGCCGTATTACGACCTGCTCAACCGGCTGTTGTCGGCGGGTATCGATGTAATTTGGCGTCGCAAAGCACTGCGGGAATTAGCCGATTTGCACCCCCAGTACATGCTCGATGTAGCCACCGGCACGGCCGACGTAGCCATCGAAGCGGCCAGGATGCTACAGCCCGGCAAGATCATAGGCGTAGATATTGCAGCGGAGATGCTCGACATCGGCCGCAAAAAAATCAACAGTCGCGGATTGGGCAAAGTCATCGAATTACAGGAAGGCGATTCAGAGAATCTACCCTTCCCGGACAATACGTTTGATGCGATTACCGTTGCTTTTGGAGTGAGGAATTACGAAAACCTGGAAAAAGGGCTGGCCGATATGCGCCGTGTGCTCAAACCGGGGGGGAAAGTGGTGATCCTTGAATTTTCAAAACCCCAGCTATTCCCCTTCAAACAATTGTTTAATCTCTATTTCAAATACATGCTGCCGCTTATCGGCAGGTTTACGTCCAAAGATCCGCGCGCCTACAGCTACCTCTACGAGTCGGTGCAGGCGTTCCCCGATGGGCAGGATTTTCTGGCTATTATGCAAAAAACCGGTTATACGTCAAATCAATGCAAACCACTTACTTTGGGCATCTGCTCCATTTACACGGGGCTAAAATAATTGCCGCCGCGCTTTTTCTTTGTGTATGGCAGCCTTTGCAGGCGCAGCGCCGCGACCAGGGCAACTACAATTATTACGAGTTCAACCGCAAATCGTATTATTTCGGCATTACGCTGGGCATCAATCGCAGCAGCTTCACGCCGTTTCGCTCGCGCGATTTTATATACAGCGATTCCATCCGCGGCGTCGAGGCGGCCAACGGCCCCGGCTTTAACCTGGGCATCGTGACCAACCTGAAAATCGGCGAGTATTTCGATTTCCGCTTTTTGCCCACGCTCTCTTTTTCCGAGCGCAATTTGACTTATACCAAAACCACCCGCGTGAATAATATCAGCCAGCGCAGCGTGGAGTCGGTTTTTGTTGAAATGCCTTTCCAATTCCGCTATAAATCGGCGCCTTACCGCGATAAACGCTTGTTTATTCTCGCCGGCGTGAAATACGCTTTCGACGTGGCCAGCGATTCGCGCACCCGCCAGGCCGAAACGCTGGTGAAAATCGCTCCCCACGATTTTTCCCTGGAATACGGCGCCGGTATCCAGTTTTTCTTCCCCTATTTTATTTTTTCACCGGAATTCAAGATTTCCCACGGCATCGGCAATACGCTGATCTTTAACCCCAATCTGGAAGAATCAACGGTGCTTGAAAAGGTGCTGTCGCGCGCTTTTACGATTTCACTTCACTTTGAAGGGTGATTTGAAAGCCATACGGACAATGCCGGCATCCGCTTTTGCAGCAATAACCGCGTTGTTGGAGGTAATACGCCGTAAAAACGTACCGGCCGTTTTCGATATAATAATCCCTGCCTTCTACTAAAGGCTCGGGCTTATTAGTAGAATCCGATTGTTGTTTATCACTCATATTTTAAACCATCAGGCTTGTTGAAGAGCGGGCAAGCGGTTTTTTGCCCACTCGAAAACGCCGAACAGCAGCGCGCTGTAGAACAGATCGCCGGCGATGGTATTGCCGAAAAACGGCAAACCGGCCGCATAACAGGCCGCCAGTCCGGCAGGCGTTTGCGGATAAGCGGCGCTACCCAGCCACACGGCAAAGTTGGTAACCAGGAAAAACAACACCGAGGCCGACAAGCTGGCCACCAGGATGCGGCCAGGACGCACTTTGCGCAATACCACAAAACCCAGCAAGACGATTATCGCAAACGCGGCGTATACCCAGGCACTGCCCCACCACACAAAAGTGCCGGCAGGATAAAAAGCCTTGTACACTACGTTGTTCAATACCAGATCGCTGAGCCACATGGCGGCAAAAGGCACGGCAAAAGCCGCCCAGCGCTGCGAAAAATATGCGGCGCCAAACAGGGCCATACCGCCGATAGGCGTGAAATTATAAGGGTGCGGCAACAAGCGGCTCAGCGCTGCCAGCAGAATAATCGCTACCAGTATGGCATATTTCCATACCTTTGGGTTATTATTGATGTACGTATTCATTGTAACAAACCGTTTGGGCAAAAATACACGCTTTTATCAAAAAGTTTACTTTTGCGCTGAGGGTAATCGCAAATCCCTCACTCAAGTTAACGGAATAACAGCAAATTCGATATTCATGAGATTTTCGCAAATTATTGCAGGTACGGCAATCGCCATTGCGGCTATCATCACTTTCTCTTTTTGTCAACAACGCGAATCTTCTTCCGGTTCAAGAAGCTACCAACAAGAACTGGTAGTGTACAGCTTTCGCAGCGATAGCGCCGATATGCAGCTGCTTCGCCAGTTCGAAACGCGCAATAATATAGGCGTGCGGGTGGAAACAATGTCCGACCAGGCTATTTTACAACGCCTGGCCCGGGAAGCCGCCAAACCCGTGGCCGATGTGGTGATTTTCAGCGATATCTATTGGGCTGAAATGGCCCAACAACAAGGCACGCTGCAAGTTTGCTGGTCAGATGCCATTAACCGTAATGTGCCCTCTCGTTATACCGATACTGACGGTTATTGGGTGGGCCTGAGCAAATGGGCCGTCGCTTTTGTCCATTCCAAAAAAGCGCTGGGCAGAACCCGTTATCTAACCTACGACGACCTGTCTAAACCCGAATTAAAAGGCAAAATATTGTTCCCCGCCTACAAAAGAGAACGCGCACAGGCCCTGGCCGCCGCGATGCTGGCCGTGGAGGGCGAAGCGAAAGTGCGACAACGCCTTCAGGGCTGGGTCGACAACAAGCTGTCGCTCGATTTTGCTAACGATAACGACCTCTTCAACGCCCTGGCTGCCGGCAAAGCCGCCCTGGCCTTTACTAACGGCGAAGCTTTTCTGCGCTGGCGTTATTCGGGCAACCCGCAGGCTTTTCAAGCATCCGAAGAACTCGACCTGATTTACCCCATGGATAAACAGGGTAATAATTACTACAATATGGTGGTCGCCGCTATGCCCGCCAACGCTCCCAAACCCGACTATGCGCTTGCGCTGGTCGGTTTTCTCACCAGTCCCGACGCACAAGGCGTCTTTTGCGAATCGAGGTTCGAACTCCCCGTCAACGCCAGTGTTATTCCTTCTGAATTGCTGCTGACTCACAATGTGCCCATCGATGGCGACTATAGCTGGGCGGACGCCTGCAAACAACTGCCGGCTGCCGACCAATTGCTGAAATCTGTGGGCTGGTGATTTTTGGCAATCAGCCGTACAATTCTTCCACTTGAAGAAGCATTTATTACACGATGACCGTTATTTTGTATACGTTTTACAAGGTGCTATCCGCATGAAAGTCCAAACACTTGCGCTTTTCTTCCTGGCCTGTTGCTGGCAGCTTATACCTGCCTATTCGCAAACCGACCGCTGGCAACAACGCGTTGTTTATAAAATGGACATCGATTTTGATGTCAGTACCCACCGCTTTGAGGGAAAACAGGAGTTGACTTACACGAATAACTCCCCGGATACGTTATTCAAAGTATTTTATCACCTGTATTTCAACGCCTTCCAGCCAGGCAGCGCTATGGATGTGCGCTCGCGCAATATCCTGGACCCCGATAGCCGCGTCGCCGACCGGATTTTTAACCTCAAACCCGATGAAACCGGCTACCATAAGATCAATTCGCTGCGCCAAAACGGGAAAGCCGTCGATTACGCCGTAGAAGGCACTATACTGGAAGTCGACCTCCAGTCGCCCATCCTGCCCGGGCAATCGGCCGTTTTCAACATGGAATTTTCTTCGCAAGTGCCCGTGCAAATCCGCCGCTCCGGTCGCAATAACGCCGAGGGCATCGACTACTCTATGGCCCAGTGGTATCCCAAAATGTGCAATTACGATTACCAGGGCTGGCACGCCAATCCCTATATCGCCCGGGAGTTTTATGGCATTTGGGGCGATTTCGACGTGCGCATCACGATCGACAAAAACTATATCATCGGCGGCACCGGTTACCTGCAAAACCGCGACGAAATAGGCCACGGCTATGAGTCGGAAGGCGTAAAAGTCAAACACAAGGGCAAAACCCTCACCTGGCATTTTACAGCCCCCAACGTACACGATTTTATGTGGGCCGCCGACCCCGACTACACCCACACGGTTTATACACGAAAAGACGGCATCGAACTGCACTGCTTTTACCAGCCGGGCGAAAAAACCGGCGCCTGGGCGCAATTGCCCGCTATCATGGACAAAGCGCTCGACTATATCCAGCAGCGCTACGGGCCTTACCCTTACAAGCAATACTCCTTTGTACAGGGCGGCGACGGCGGCATGGAGTACCCCATGAGTACGCTCATCACCGGCAACCGGCCCCTGCCCAGCCTGGTTGGCGTTTCTATTCACGAACTCATGCATACCTGGTACCAGATGATCCTGGGCTCCAACGAAAGTTTGTATGCCTGGATGGATGAAGGGTTCACCGACTACACCGAGTCGGAGGTAGCCAATTATTTGCGAACTGAAAAAATACTGCCGGGCGCCCCCGCTGCCGACCCGCACGCGGGCCAATATGCCGGTTATGTCAATTTTGCCAAATCGGGCTACGAAGAACCCCTGATCACCCATGCCGACCATTTTCAGACCAATGCAGCCTACGCCGTAGGTTCCTATACCAAAGGCGCTTTGTTCCTGCACCAACTCAACTACATCATCGGCCAGGCCGCCTTCGACAAGGGCATGTTGCGCTACTACTACGACTGGCGCTTCAAACACCCCAATGCCAACGATTTTATCAGGGTAATGGAAAAAGTGTCGGGGCTCGAACTCGACTGGTACCGGGAGTATTGGGTCAATACTACGTACAACATCGACTACCTGGTCAAATCTGTAAATGAAGTGGTGGGGCATACCCAGGTCACACTCCAAAACGNNCGCAAAGAAACGTACAATATTGCCCTCGATATCATGCGGGGCAATAAACCGGCAGAATCCGCCGAAGTCAAATACACCGTATTGCCCGATTGGCCCTGGGTCAATCCCGACTATACTTTCACCATTGAGGCGCCCAAAGATAAAATCGCCAGTATCGTCATCGATCCTTCGGGGCGGATGGTGGATATCAACAGGGCCAACAATGCCTTCAAAAAGTAGTCCAGTAAATCAGGTTGTATGAAAATACTCCAATTGTGCAAAAAATTTCCCTACCCCCTCATGGACGGGGAATCTATTGCCATCCACAACCTGAGCAAGTCGCTGCACCAACAGGGATGCGAAGTTACCCTGCTGGCCATGAATACCCTGCGCCACTATTACGCCGCAGAAGAAACGCCGGAGGCCCTGCGCCATTACAAGGCGGTTTACAGCGTCGACATCGACAACCGCATTAAACCGCACAAGGCTTTTCTCAACTTGTTTTCAAGCGATTCTTACCACATTGCCAGGTTTATCTCTTCCGATTTTGGAAAAATGCTGAAAACATTATTGCAGCAGGAGGAATTCGACGTCGTACAGCTGGAAACGCTTTATCTGGCGCCTTATATCCCGCTGATCCGGCAATACAGCCGGGCAGTGGTGGCCATGCGGGCCCACAATGTGGAACACGAAATATGGGAGCGCATAACCGCCAATACGGAATTCGCCCCCAAACGCTGGTACCTCGACCACCTGACCGGCAAACTTCGCCGTTTTGAAAAAACGGCACTGGAATTGTACGATATTCTGGTGGCTATCTCCGAGCGCGACCTGGACAAATTCAGGACGATGGGCTACCGGGGCGCCGCCGCTGTAATACCCATCGGCATTGAAGCCGGCGCCTATCAGCCCGATTACCAGGCCTTCCGGCGCGAACCCGCAATGGCTTTTATCGGCTCGCTCGACTGGATGCCCAATATCGAGGGACTGAAGTGGTTCCTGGATGCCGTCTGGCCCGATATCAGGCGACAATACCCCGATTTGCAACTGCATATCGCCGGAAGGAATACCCCGGGCTGGTTGCAACAACTGGATATGCCCGGCGTAACCATCCACGGCGAAGTGCCCGACGCCGCCGAGTTTATCAACCGCTATAGTATGCTTATCGTGCCCCTGCTGTCGGGTAGCGGCATGCGCGCCAAAATCCTGGAAGGCATGGCCCTGGGCAAAGTGGTGCTTACTACCTCGCTCGGCCTGGAAGGTATCATCGCCCACCACGAAAAAGAGGTGCTCGTAGCCGATACGCCGCAAGCCTTCCTGCAAACTGTCAACTGGTGCTTCCGGCAAAACGGGCAACTCGAAAGTTTGGGCCGCAACGCCCAGCAATTCGTATCCCGCCACTACGACAACCACGAAATCGGACGCCGGCTGCTCAAAGCCTATTCCAACCTAATCGTGGAGGCTATCTAACCGGTTATGCTGGATATATTACTTCATATCGTTTTCTGGTGCTGCCTGCTGGGGGTATTGCATACCTATCTGGGCTATCCTTTTTTGTTAAAATGGCTCTCAAAAGGCCGCGTTAACAACGCGCAGGTATATGGATCCGACGACGACAACTGGCCGAGGGTCAGCATCCTGATGTCGCTCTACAACGAAGCCCGGGTGATTGAGGCAAAACTCGATTCCCTGCGACAACTCGACTACCCCGAAGGCCGGCTACAGGTATACATCGGCTCCGACGCTTCCTCCGACGGCACCAACGACATCGTGGCCGCCGCCGCCCAACTGCCCTGGCTGCATTTTTACCCCTTTACCCAGCGCAGGGGCAAACCCGGCGTCATCAACGAACTGGCGGCATTGGCCTTTCAGTCTACCCCCGCCTCCCCCGACCACCTGCTCGTCATCACCGATGCCAACGTCATGCTGTCGCCCGGCGTATTGCGACAATTGGCCAAACATTTCAAAAACAGCGCCATAGGACTCGTCGACGCACACATGGTGCATACCGGCATGCAGGATCAGGGCATTTCGAAGTCGGAAGACCTCTACATCTCCAATGAAGTAATGCTCAAACACCGCGAAGGCATCTGCTGGGGCGCCATGATGGGGCCTTTCGGGGGGTGCTACGCCCTGCGATCCAATTATTTCGCGCCGGTGCCGCCGGCTTACCTCGTCGACGACTTTTACATTGCCATGCACGTATTTGAACAGGGCGGCAAAGCCGTCAACGAGCTGGAAGCCCGCTGTTACGAAGCCGTCTCACACGCCATCAGCGAAGAATATCGCCGCAAAGCCCGAATTGCCGCCGGAAATTTTCAAAATATGACGACCTTTGCGCACATGTGGTGGCCGCCAGTGAGCGCCCTGCGTTTTGCGTTTTTTTCACATAAAGTATTGCGCTGGCTCACGCCGTTTCTGCTGATAGCGGCAATGATCACAGCGCTGGTTTTGTATATCCGTGGCAACTTATACTACGGTTACTTGTTTGTATTGTTGTTGTCGGCGCTGGCAGGGCTGCCAATGCTCGATTTTGCGCTGCAACGCCTGAAGATCAATCTATTGCCTTTGAGAAGCGCCAGGTATTTTGTCATCATGAACATGGCGCTGATCACGGGTTTTATGCGATTTATAAATGGAATCAAAAACAATGTTTGGGAACCCGTCCAACGCTACCATCCTGGAGGAAAGCATTAAGCTCAACACCATCGAAGAAGCCATTGCCGACATCAAGGCCGGCAAAGTCATCATTGTGGTCGACGATGAAGACCGCGAAAACGAGGGCGACTTCATCTGCGCCGCCGAGTGCATTACCCCCGAGATTATCAACTTTATGGCCACCCACGGCCGTGGACTCATCTGCGCCCCCATTGACGAGCGCCGCGCCGACGAGCTACAGCTCAACCTGATGGTATCTTCCAATACCAGTCTGCACGAAACGGCCTTCACCGTATCCATCGACCTGATCGGTCAGGGTTGTACTACCGGCATTTCCGCCTACGACCGCGCCACGGGCATTCGCGCGCTGGTAGACCCCGCCACCAAACCCGCCGACTATGCGCGCCCGGGGCATATTTTCCCCCTGCGCGCCAAAACCGGCGGCGTGTTGCGCCGCACCGGCCACACCGAAGCGGCTATCGACCTGGCCCGCCTGTCCGGGTTTTACCCCGCCGGCGTACTCGTTGAAATCCTCAACGAAGACGGCACCATGGCCCGGTTGCCGCAGTTGATGGACATTGCCAAAAAATTCGACCTCAAAATTATCGCCATCAAAGACCTGGTAGCCTATCGCATGCGCAATGAAAGGCTTATCAAACGCGAGATGAGCGTCGATATCAATACGACCTACGGCCAATTTGAAGTGATCGCCTACCGGCAAATTACTACCGGCGATATCCACCTGGCTATCAAAAAAGGAACCTGGCAAAGCAACGAACCGGTGCTGGTGCGCGTCCATTCCGCTACCGAAACCGGCGAGGTGCTGGGCGCTATTTTTGAAAACTACGGACTTCAACTGCAAAAAGCCATCGAACTCATCAGCCGGGAAGAAAAAGGCGTTTTGCTGTACATGCGCCACGGCGAAAAATCGGATATGCTGCTGCAACAACTGCAACATTTCGCCAAACCAGAGGGCAAGCCCGAAAGCGAGCAACGCGACTTCGGCGTGGGCGCTCAAATCCTGCGCGACCTCGACATCTGCAAAATCAGGCTGATCACCAACAACCCCAAGCGCCGCATCGGATTGACGGGCTACGGGTTGGAGATCGTGGAAAACATAGAATTGTAAGCGGCGCCATGCGGTACGAGCGCAAATACATCCTGGAGCGGGCCATGCCGGAGGCCTGGCTGGCCTGGCTTTACCACCTGCCGCCCGCCTTTCGCGCCGCCTATCCGCCCCGGCTGGTCAACAACATCTATTTCGACGATTACGACCTGACCAGCCTCCAGGAGAATATTGCCGGCATCTCTAAACGCTCCAAGTACCGCCTGCGCTGGTATGGCGACGAGCGCCAAACGCTGCGCCGCCCCACGCTGGAAATCAAGTCAAAAGAAGCCCTGCTGGGCGAGAAAAGCAACCAACGGCTACCCGATACGCGCTGGGAAGCACTACCGGCG
>JRYG01016122.1_pt1 | contig 12498 bp, 10 predicted proteins | sample 235341 | NCBI WGS metagenome assembly JRYG01 (sample SAMN03074218, study PRJNA261478) | activated sludge metagenome | biome: Wastewater Treatment Plant; feature: Wastewater; material: Activated sludge; isolation source: activated biomass of a wastewater treatment plant treating hydrocarbon... ... | reverse complement strand
TATCCGAATCCATTCAACCCGGAAACAAGAATAGACTTTGCACTGCCGGTCAACGGCCAGGTAAGGCTGACAGTCTTTGACAACGCAGGCAAGGAGATCACAGGCGTACTGAACGCGCAGATGAGTGCCGGATATCATTCGGTAGTATTCAATGCTTCGGGACTGTCGAGCGGAATATACTATTACAGGCTCGAAGTTAACGGAGAAGGTGCGGCGTTTAGTAAGACGATGAGGATGATGCTTGTGAAGTAACGGGTGGTATTGTGGTAAGTCAGGGGCGGGAATATATATTCCCGCCCGCTTTTTTTTATTCTCTGCCTACTCTAACGATTTCGTCATCAACTTCTTTCAGGAACTCTGAACTGATTTCCCTCATCCTGATCACTTCAAATTCATTCTTAACATTCTCGCCGTAAACACCCTGTTTCATCAGCATATTTCTCGCAACAGTACTGTTTGTCTCGATTGCTTTCAGAAAGTTTTCTTTCAAAGCGAAGGACTTCTCCCATTCCGGTACAGTCTCAAAGCCGTTAACTTCTGCATAAAGCTTTTCTAGTCTTGTCTTGTAAAGTTCCAGGTCCCTGTAATAAACAACATCACCTGTATACTCCCTGAATATAGTGCCGAAGTTGTTCAGCTTGTACAAGTACTCGAACTTCCTTCTTTGAAGTCCGTGGCTGATATCCTGACAAGCCGAAAGGAAAAGTAGTGTGATCAATAAAAATGCTGTCAGAGCTCTCATTCAGAAGTTTTTGTAATCAATTCTCGGTCTTGCATGAACAGACAGTCCCGGCTGATTGTTTTTTGAAGTGCTGTATTCCAGAATTCCGGCGAAGCCTATCATGGCTGCATTGTCTGATGTGTATTCGCTTTCCGGAAAGAGGATTATATAATCCTCTTTCCCCATCTCCCCAAACCTCCACCTCACTCCGCTGTTCGCCGACACACCCCCCGATACCGCAATAGTATTCACTCCAAACTTCTTCGCCGCACGGAAGGTCTTCTCATACAGCATTTCAACTATTGCCTTCTGATAAGACGCACATATCCCGCTAAGCTCTTCTCCCTCCGGCAGTCTTCCTGAATAGCTCTTTCTTAAATAGTACAGGAGCGATGTCTTGATGCCTGAAAACGAAAAATCAAATTCCGAGTTCTTGATAACGGCTTTGGGAAACTTGTGATATTCAGGGTCCCCGTCTTTTGCCAGCTCATCAATGAGCCTGCCTCCGGGATAGCCAAGCCCGAGCAGTTTTGCGGCTTTGTCAAATGCCTCTCCCGCGGCATCATCGATCGTCTTCCCGATGATCCGGTGCGTGAAACGCTCTTCTACAAGTATCAGAAGCGTATGGCCTCCGGAAATGATCAGGCCAAGAAATGGAAACCTGATCATTTCATTACCGATGAAAGGGCTGTATAAATGGGCCTTTATGTGGTTTACAGGAACAAACGGTTTTCCGAGAGAAGCCGAAAGACCCTTTGCGAAATTGGCGCCAACCAGCAAGGCTCCTATTAAACCGGGCTCAGTTGTGCCGCAGATCAGGTCAATGTCCTGCATACTAACCTCTGCCGCCTTCAAAGCTTCCTTCATTACCGGAATGATTCTTTTGAGGTGCTCGCGGGATGCAACCTCCGGTACTACTCCGCCAAATTCAGAATGAAAAAGTTGAGTTGAAATTATGTTGGAGAGAACCTTGACACCGTCAAGCACGGAGGCAGATGTTTCGTCGCAGGATGTCTCTATGGCAAGTGTCAGCAAAATGGGGGCTTAAACTTTTTAGAGCGGTATTCCATTATATGTTCGGAGTTCAATTCTATTGACTTAACAAGCCATTAAATTTAATTTGAGCCGTGAATAATAGCACAATCGCGAAACTTTTTGTATTCCTAATTTCCTTCCTTTGCTTCGCTGAAAGCGGTGCAAATGCTCAGGTCAAACTGCTGATCCCAATGGAGCCTTCCCAAACAAATCATCTGAAAGCGTACGGGATCGCTTACAGACATCTTCTGAACGGAAAGGAACTTGACTGGTTGCTGAATTACAGAGGCGGGTCGTTTCTGTTCAACTATGAAAAGTCCCTTGAGGATGAATGTCGTGGCAAGGGCGTCTCATATGATTTGCTCAACGGCACTCAGACTGCCGTTGTTTATGCGGATGCACAATCAGACGAGAACAACACACAAATAGAACGCCTCGAAAAGGTCGCAAAGATTGCCGTTTATGTACCGCCGAATGCGCTTCCATGGGATGATGCCGTACAGCTTGTGCTTGATTATGCCGAGATCCCCTACGAAAAATTATGGGATGAAGAGGTATTGAATGGGAAACTTAAAGGCTTCGATTGGCTTCACCTGCACCATGAAGACTTTACAGGGCAGTATGGCAAGTTCTTTGCGACTTATGGCTCATCTCCCTGGTATCTTAATCAGAAGATGATAAACGAAGAAATGGCCGCGAAGTTTGGCTTTCGGAAGGTATCTCAACTTAAGCTCGCTGTGGTTCGCAAACTTCAGGAATATGTTGCCAACGGCGGCTTCCTGTTTACAATGTGTTCCGCCACTGATACTTATGACATTGCACTCGCCTCTGCCGGCACCGACATCTGTGAGACAATGTACGACGGAGATCCTTCTGACCCTGATGCAAACAGCAAACTCAACTTCGGAGAATGCCTTGCATTTGAGAACTTCACTGTTGACCTGAATCCGTATGTGTATGAATATTCAAACATAGACATGACAAATCAGCTTTTGTCTTATGGCCAGTTCAATGATAATTTTAAACTGGTTGAATTCTCTGCACGCCTTGATCCTGTTCCCACAATGCTTACTCAATGCCATACATATCTCATCAGCGGCTTCATGGGGCAGACAACAGGCTTCAACAAGCAGTTCCTGAAAAAGAACGTGACCATTCTCGGAATGAACGAAGGGACCGATATTGTGAAGTATATTCACGGAAATTACGGCAAAGGCACATTCACTTTTTTCGGCGGCCATGATCCGGAAGATTATCAGCATGCAGTGGGTGATCCTAAGACTGAGCTTGACCTGTATCCGCATTCACCGGGTTACCGGCTTATTCTTAACAATGTACTTTTCCCGGCCGCCAAAAAGAAGAAGCTCAAGACCTGATACCATCTTGGCTTTTCAGAGATCACTACTGCTGATAATTTCACTGTTTCTGCTTGCAGGATGTGACAGAAATGAAAAGCCCGCAGTCACAGATCTTACGGTAACCGATGATCTCGGAATCGTTCTGAAACTTACCCGTCCCGCAGAGAGAATAGTCTCGCTCGCTCCCAACATTACAGAAGCGCTCTTTTCCATCGGAGCGGATTCGCTCATTGTTGGCGTCACCGATCTGTGCGATTTTCCCCCGCAGGCCAAGAGCAAGAGACCTGTCGGCAGTTACATTAGTCCTGACTTTGAGGCGATCATTGCTCTGAAGCCGGACCTTGTGATCATGTATGTAACTAACGCACAGGGCATTGCTTACCGCTCGCTAACCGGTAACGGTATCAAAGTGTTTGTATCTAATCCGGTTGATCTTATCGGCATAAAAAAGATGCTTCTGGATCTCGGGAAGATAGCATCAAGGAAATTGCAGGCTGATTCGGTGATTCGTCGAATCACAGAGAAAGAGGAAGAGATGCGGGCATTGCCTCAATCAGACAGTGCTTTCATAGTGATTTCGGTTGATCCTCTCATGACGGCAGGAGGCAAGACTTACATCAGTGAGATCCTTAAGCTCTCAGGCTTTGTAAATATTTTCGGATCACAAACCGCTGAGTATCCTGTAATTAATCCTGAACAGATCGTAAGTGTACAACCGAAGTTCATAATCTTTCCTGCAGATACTGCAGACATGTCAAAGGTCACAGGCTCTGTTGACGCACTGCATCGGTCAACATCGGGCGCACTCAGGAATTCCGTTATCATCACAATTGATGACGACATTATGTTCAGGCCCGGTCCGAGAGTGATTGATGCCGTGAATGCCCTCCGCTTGCGGCACAGATAGGTTCACCCTTATTTTATCATCCCCGGGTCCGTTGTTGCCGAATTCTTCACTTCATTTTGCAGGCACTTTTCATAACTTCTTTTCATGATTTCGCTAAATGGTATATCAGTAAGATACGGCTCCAAAGTGCTATTCGACGATGTGTCGTTGCGCTTCGGAGGCAAAGACAGGGTTTCGCTTGTGGGCTCAAACGGAGCCGGTAAATCAACTATGCTAAAAGTGATTTCCGGATTGATCAGGCCCGACTCAGGTGAAGTGGCCGTATCAAGGCATACGACAGTCGGATATCTTCCGCAGGAAGGCATCGAATTTACCGGAAAGACCCTCTATGACGAAGTGTATTCGGCCGCAGGCGATATCAACAAGATCCAGGAAGAACTCACGTCAATTGAAAAGGAAATGTCTGAAGTTAACGATACTTCCTCAGATGAGTTCATGGATCTTCTCAATGAATACGGCGAGCTTCAGGAGCGTTTCCTTTTGCTTGACGGATTCAGGCTGAAATCAAAGATCGAGAAGATACTTATGGGACTCGGATTCAGCGTGGATGATCTGAACCGCGAGACCGATGAGTTCAGCGGCGGCTGGCAAATGAGAATTGCGCTTGCTAAGCTTCTTCTCTCAAATCCCTCCGTGCTTCTTCTGNNTGGGTTGAGAACTATCTTAAGTCCTATCTCGGGGCTATAGTGCTTGTCTCCCATGACCGGAGCTTTCTTGACAATATTTCCGAAAAGACCATTGAGCTGTCGATGGGAAAAGTGACCGAGTATTCGGGAAATTACTCTTTCTATAAGGAGGAAAAAGAAGTAAGAAAGCAGTTGCTTGAGAATCAGTATTTCAATCAGCAGAACTATCTGAAACAGCAGGAGAAGTTTATTGAGAGGTTCAGGTATAAGGCCACAAAGGCAAGAGCCGTGCAAAGCCGTATCAAGCTTCTTGAAAAAATGGATAAGATAGAACTTGAAGATGAGGAGTCCGCGGTAAGATTCTCATTCCCTCCGGCTACTCATTCAGGGAAGGTTTCTATCGAGATAAGCGGACTGACGAAGAGCTATGACGGCAGGAACAATGTGCTTGAGAACATTGACCTGATTATCGGCAGGGGAGAGAAGATATCTCTTGTGGGTGTCAACGGAGCAGGAAAATCAACACTGACAAGGATAATTGCGGGAATAGAGCCATTTGATTCGGGAATGGTCAAAGACGGTCATCTTGTGGCAAAGAAGTTTTATGCTCAGAATCAGGCTGAAGCGCTTGATCATGACAGGACAGTGCTTGAGACAATGGAATCATCTGCCACGGGTGAGATTACAAAAAACCTCCGGTCTATCCTCGGCAGTTTCCTGTTCAGGGGCGATGATGTTTTCAAGAAGGTCGGTGTACTCTCGGGAGGGGAGAAGTCAAGACTGGCGCTCGCAAAGATGCTCATAGAGCCGTCCAACTTCCTCATACTTGATGAGCCGACAAATCACCTTGACATGAGGTCAAAGGAAGTGCTTATGAATGCTCTTCATGATTATCAGGGTACAGTGCTTATCGTTTCCCACGACAGGGAATTCATGGACGGTATTGTGAACAAAGTGATAGAGGTGAAGGACAGGAAGATTCGAACTTATAACGGAAATGCCAGAGACTACATTGAAGCGAAAGAAAAAGAACTGTTGTCATCCGGTGCCGAAGAAGTGCACCTTTCAAAGCATCATGCAAACGCAAAGGACAAACCGTCTGAAAGAAAGCAGTCCGGCTTTGAGTTGAAGAAGAAAAAGAAGGAGTTCGCCAAACTCGCACAGCCTCTGAAAACACAGATCAAAGCCCTCGAAAGCGAGATCTTTGCAATTGAGGAAAGACTGAGAAAGATGGAAGAATTGATGGGAGGAGATGGGTTCTACAGTGGCGGCCATGACATAATCAAAACTACGAACGAATATAACAGTTTGAAGGAAAGCCTTAAAAAGGTATATTCTGAATGGGAAGAACAGACTTCCCGGCTTTCAGAAATTGAGTTACAATTTGAAAATCAATAAATAAACCAACCGTCAGATGAAAAGGTATTTCATATTTGTACTTCTATCGGCCTTTGTATTTGGAATGGGCTCCGGTATTCATGCCCAGGTCAGCAGTCCGCGCTTCAGCTTCAATGAAGGAAATGGCAAGAAGACGCATAGTCTGAAAGAACGCGACTACCAAACAGCTCTGAATCAAGAAGCGAAGCGGACAGGGAAGTTCAGCCTTTTTTACATTGACCTCCAGCTCGGTTACGGAGCAACAAATCCAAATTATGATGTAAAGTCGGGAGTATCGGGAGTTTCGTCGGAATCCAAAGGCGGAATAGTCACAGCTGCTTTTATTACTCTGACACTCTTCGATATGCTCAACTTTACAACGGGCCTTGATTTCACCAAGAAGAACTTTGGAATAACGGCTCCGCTTGATCCTGATTCGCTCATCTCAACTCCGCAGGAAATTTCGAACAGCTTCATTAACATCCCCATAATGTTCAATTTCGGCGGACAGCTTTCTAAGGATGTCGGCCTTCAGCTTTCAGCCGGACCTTACTTCGGCTTTTTGATGGGTGATGAGGATAACATTAAGGAGCTTGGACTTAAGAACTTCGATTTCGGAATTGATGCTATGCTGACGGGGGACTATGCATTGAATCCTTTTGTAAGCATACTCCTTGGAACAGGCTTTCAGTTTGGCGGACTCAACAACCTTGGAAGCAACTTCAGCATCGAAAATGTAAAGACCAACAATTGGAGGGTGTTCAGCGGCGTCAGATTCGGACTCTGATCATTTGAAGTGAAATCCTGATTTCCGGCCGCAGTTTCCGAGAAACTGCGGCTGTTCTTTTTCAGATTGTGCCTTCAATCAGTCGTTTAATTTGTGAGTGTATATGAATATATTTGCCCACCGTGCCAAAAAAAAATCAGCCAAAACAGCCTGTTCAGGCGCAAAGATCAGCATCCTCAGACCTTGACCTGTTGACAGGCAAGTATTTCTGGATCACAATTCCGTTGCTTGCCGTCATCTATTATCTGAGCAGCAAGTATTCTCCTGGCTTCTATCAGGACGACGAGATCGGCCACTTCATCAATATGAAGGAATTCTGGAATGACCCTTTCATTATTCTCGGTAACTGGCCCAAGCCCGGGTACAAGCTCTTCATGGTTGTCCCATCACTTTTCGGATATGAGACAGTCTTGTTTTTCAACGCCCTGATCGCGTCGGTTACCGTATATCTGACCTATCTTCTGATTAAAGCTTACGATCTAAAGTATGCGTTTTTTGGTGCTCTGATACTGGCGCTTCAGCCGCTCTACTTTGACCTTTCGTTCAGGTCATACGCTGAGATCTTCACGGCAATGCTTCTTGTGCTTATGATTCTCATGTACCGTAAAGAGAAGTATATTCTTGCCGCGCTCATCTGCGGATATGTCTTCACGGTTCGTCAGGAAGCAGCTCTGCTTGGAATTGTCCTGGCTGTTATGCTCTTTATGAAGAGGCAGTACACTGCAATTATCATGCTTGGAGTGTTTCCGCTTCTGTTCAACTTATTTGGCTATCTGAAGAGCGGGGACATTCTATACGTCATTTCCGAAATGAACACGCTTGGGGCAATGGATTTCGGCGGCGCCAACAGGGGCTTCTTCCATTATTTCAAAGTTTACATCTTCATTGTCGGCCCGGTTTGCCTGACGCTGTTTCTTCTGGGCTTCTTCGGCTTTCTTGGAGATACATCCAAAGCAAGAGCATATATAGAGAAGTATTCACTGCCATTCATTGTCTTTTCGATCACATTCCTTGTGCAGGCAATGCTCATGGTAAAAGGCACAAACCCCGGAACATGGAGATACCTTCTTCACATTTCACCGCTTGCAGCGTTCTTCGCCACTGTAGGGCTGAACAACCTTTCTGCTGACGCTTTCAGGAAGACGGCTTACATTATAACCGGTATTCTGTTGTTCCTTACTTTGGTGTTTATGTCAAAGGAAACCAATGGCCTCGATCTTACCGACGCCGCAGAGTATGGTAAGCTTGCGGTAGTTGCTGTAACAGGAGCGCTGATAGCCATGCTGTCAGCCGGTGACAAGAGGGCTTATCTCAATAAACTGTCAGTTGTTCTTGTGCTCCTGTCTGCTGTGTATCTGTTCATTAGTTTCAAGCCGAGGCAATTCTCCCCGGAGAATCTTGCGGTGAAGGCCATGGGCGCCTACCTTGCTTCTCCTGAGTTTGATTCCAAGAAGATCATTGTTACCACGCAGACATCGAGTCCTGTGTTCCTGTTCGGAGACTTTTCATCGGAAAGAAAGAAGAACTTTGTGCACCTTAACACAAAAAATCTTGCGCAAGCACAAAAGGGGGACATCATAGTGTGGGACACACATTACGGATACAGGCCCGAGTATGAGAATGACGTGAAACTTGAGCAACTGCAGAAAGACCCCGGCCTGAAACTGCTTAACCAGTTTACCTCGGGTGATAAGAGGTATCAGGCTTTTGTATTTGAGAAAGTGAATTAATATGAATCATAAAGAATGAAACCCACAAAGGAAAGTTTCGAGCAATGGAATGAAGAACTGGCTGAGAAGCATGACCTGGATAAGTTCTACAATCATCCCAATTTTGCTTTCAGATACATCGAACAAAAGAGGATCTCAAAACTGATAGAGCTGGCTGAGATCAAAAATGGAGACAAAGTGCTTGAAGTGGGCTGCGGTGCGGGCCATATACTCGAGCAGATAAAGACAGGAGAGCTCTACGGAATTGACATTTCCGACATTCAGATAAAGAGGGCAAGTGAAAGACTCGGTTCAAAGGCCATTCTCACAAAGGCGCCTGGTGAGAAGATTCCCTATGAAGACAGGTTCTTCAACAAAGTGCTTTGCTCCGAAGTGATCGAGCATGTGCTTGATCCAAGGGAAGTGCTGAAGGAGATCTCGAGGATCATGGCTGACGACGGAATACTTTCACTGTCCATTCCAAATGAGGATGTGATCAATTCAACGAAAAGATTTCTGAAGAAATCGGGCCTTATCAGGCTGATTGACAATAAGAAAGACACAGAGGGCTGGGAGCTTGCGTCAAAGGATAATCTTGATGAATGGCATCTGCACAGCTTCTCACTTGAGCTTGTGGAAAAGTTTGCTTCGGGCATTTTCAAGGCAACCAAAATAGCCAGGATCCCCAATGCAGTTTTTCCCGCAAGATTTGTGATTCAATACAGGAAGATCTGATCTTGAGACCTGATGGTGCGAATTGCCTGATCTACGGCGGCGGCGGATTTATCGGATCTCATCTTGCTGATGAACTTCTTTCGACCGGCTGCAAAGTCACCGTCTTTGACAAGCTCAATTTTTCACGGCGCAACATAGAGCATATCTCTGCAGATGTAAGAATTATTGAAGGCGACTTCAACAATAAGGTTGACCTTGAGAATTCTCTTGCCGGCATTGATTACGTATTTCATCTTGTAAGCTCAACCCTTCCTGCAAATTCAAACGAGAATCCAGTTTACGATGCGGAGACAAATCTGATTTCATCCCTGAATCTTTTCAGGGAGTGTGTTGAGCGAAGTGTGAAGAAACTGGTCTTCCTCTCCTCCGGAGGAACAGTCTATGGCATTCCTGAGAGCGTTCCGATAACAGAAGACCATCCTTCAAAGCCGGTTTGTTCATACGGCATCATCAAAAAGACCATCGAAGATTATCTCTACCTGTTCAACTATCTTCATTCACTTGAATACGTTGTCTTCAGGCTTTCCAACCCTTACGGTGAAAGGCAGAATCCCTTTGCCGCTCAGGGAGCGATTCCGGTATTTCTCAACCGGATACTGAAGGGAGAGCAGATAACTGTCTGGGGAGACGGAAGCGTGGTCAGGGATTACATCTACATAAAGGATGCCGTCAAAGCCCTTGCATCTTCAATATCATATGAGACTGAGCACAGAATATTCAACCTTTCCGCAGGATCAGGACATTCGCTTAATCAGCTTCTGGAGATCATGAAGGAAGTTGCCGGACGTGACGATATGAAGGTGAAGTACGAGCCCGCGCGGAATTTTGATGTACCCGTAAGCATTCTTGACAATTCAAGAATTCGTAATGAGCTTAACTGGAAACCTGAGACCTCACTGAGAAACGGGATAGAGGCGACCTGTAATTATCTGAAGTCATTGCATGACTGACAATTCGAACATTACTCTCAGCATATTCTTCCCGGCTTACTACGATGAAAAGAACATTGGCAAAGTAGTTGAGTCGGCACTGAAGGTTCTTGAAGAGCTGAAGCTGAAAGACTACGAGATCACTATCATAGAGGACGGAAGCCCTGACAGGACTGCGGAAGTTGCAGACGAACTTGCCCGGAGACATCCGAAAGTGAATGTGATCCATCACGAAAAGAACATGGGTTACGGTGCAACATTGCGCGACGGGTTCATGAATGCAAAAATGGATTATGTATTCTACACGGACGGTGATAATCAATTCGACCTAGAGGAGCTGAAGAAGTTTGTCGCTCTGGTTCCTTATACGGATATTGTTGTAGGTTACAGAAAGAAGAAGCAATATTCGACCTACAGAAAAGTGACTTCACTTGTATATAATTTTGTTCTCAGATATCTGTTTGATATTGATTACGTAGATGTTGACTGCGCATTCAAGCTCATTAAGACTGACCTTTTCAGAAAGATCAATATAGAATCGGTGGATGCTTTTATTGATGCGGAAATACTTCTTAAGGCAAGGCTTCTCGGTTACACTTCCACAGAGGTTGGCGTGAAGCATCTGCCGCGGGTTGACGGCATATCAACGGGCGCGCGTCCGTCGGTCATCTTCAGGACGATCAAGGAAATTGCCGAATACAGAAAGCAATATCTTAAGGAGATTGAAAAGATCANNGAATCAACCGTCTATCTTGACATATTTAAGTCTGAGGGAGTTTCCAAGCACTGTAACTACATCACTGAATGCCATCAGCATTGCCGCCATCACCGGACCGATCATTATGCCGTAAGGGACAAGCAGTCCTGCAGCTATAGGAATTGCAAGAGCATTGTAAAAGAATGCCCAGAAGAAATTTTCCTTTATGACGGTAACAGTCTTCTTGGATATGTTGATGGCCTTTATCAGGCTGTTCAGATCATCCTTGACCAGTATCACATCCGCCGAATCAATTGCAATGTCCTGTCCCGCGCTCATGGCTATGCCTACATTTGCCTTTGCGAGTGAAGGTGCATCATTGATTCCGTCACCGACCATTCCCACGATCCTGTCCTTTGACTGAAGTCCCGAGACGATCTTTTCCTTTTCGTCGGGAAGCGTCTTTGATGTGTAGTTGTCAATGTCCAGTTCGATTGCAACCCTTCTTGCTGCAGATTCATTGTCGCCGGAGATCATGAACACATCAATGTTCTTCTTCTTCAACTGCTTCACAATTGACGCGGCATCATCTTTTATCTCATCATCTATCTCGATCACTCCTGTAACTTCGCCGTCGATGCCTACAAACAAATTGCTCTTGCTCGCTTCAAACATGATATTGGAAAACGATATTCCGTTTTGCCTGAGGAACTGCTCATTGCCCACAACGATCCTCTTGCCGTTGATCACTGCCTTCACCCCCAGGCCGCTTTCCGTCGTAAAGTCTTCCACAGGAAGGCCGTTGCGGATGTTCTGATCCAATGCATAGTTGACAATGGACTTTGCTATCGGATGAGAGGAATGCTTCTCAAGTGAAAAGACATACTTCAGGATGCTTTCCTTAGAATATCCGTTGAATACATATACGTTCTTGACCTTTATCTGTCCGGTGGTTAGTGTTCCGGTCTTGTCAAAGCAGATCGTATTGACCTTCGTGAGATTCTCAATGCCGTCAATGTTGTTGAACAGTATTCCGTTCTCAGCTGCACGGCCCACTCCAAGCACAATAGCGATAGGGGATGCAAGTCCGAGTGCACACGGACAGGCGATTATGAGCACAGACACGGCAAAAAGCAGTGACTTGTCAAACGCAGCATTCAGGATGAAGAACCATACAGCGAAAGTAATTATCGAGATCAGTATCACTATTGGCACAAAGACTGCTGAGATCTTGTCCGCCAGCTTTTGGATCTTCGGCTTTTGCGCGGAAGCATCCTTCACGAGAGCGATAACACGTGAGAGCATTGTATCTTTGCCCACTCTTTCGGCCCTCATTTTCAGAAATCCGTTCTTCAGCATGGTTCCGCTCATAAGCTCATCCCCGATCGCCTTTTCAACCGGAAGGCTCTCTCCTGTCATCGCGCTTTCGTCAACAACCCCGAAACCTTCTGTAAGCCTGCCGTCAACAGGGATCTTGTCGCCGGTCTTCACTATTACAATATCATTCAGCTTAACCTTTTTGAAAGGCACGAAGAGCTCGTTCCCGTCCCTCACCACATTTACAACCTTTGCCTGAAGATCCTTGAGCTTCTTTATGGATGTCTGTGTACGTGATTT
>JRYG01011808.1_pt1 | contig 12500 bp, 12 predicted proteins | sample 235341 | NCBI WGS metagenome assembly JRYG01 (sample SAMN03074218, study PRJNA261478) | activated sludge metagenome | biome: Wastewater Treatment Plant; feature: Wastewater; material: Activated sludge; isolation source: activated biomass of a wastewater treatment plant treating hydrocarbon... ... | reverse complement strand
TGGGGGCCAACGGACGGCATTCCGGTGCTGGCGCTGCACGGCTGGCTCGACAACGCCGCCAGTTTCGATGCGCTGGCGCCGCTGTTGCCCGGCGTGCGGTTGGTGGCGCTGGACCTGCCGGGACACGGCCATTCCGACTGCCGACCGCCTGGAGTTCACTACCATTTTGTCGATTTCATTCCCGACGTGGTCGCCGCCGCCGACGCGCTGGGCTGGGACCGCTTCGCCCTGCTCGGCCATTCGCTCGGCGGCGGCATCGCCAGCTTCGTGGCCGCGACCCTGCCGGAGCGAATCGCCCGACTGGCGATGATCGAAGGCTTGGGACCGCCGACCAGCAATCCCGCCGACGGTCCGACCCATCTGCGCAAGGCCATCGAGCAGATGAACGGGCTGCCGCGCAAGCGTCCGCCGCTGTATCCGAATCTCGAAGCCGCGATTCAGGCGCGTTGCGAGGCCAGCGGCCTGTCGTGGACAGCGGCGGCGATCCTGGTGGGCCGCAGCATCCAAGCGGTCGGCGACGGCTACGGCTGGCGCACCGATCCCCGGTTGCGGTTCGTCTCGCCTCTCTATCTGAGCGAACCACAAATCCTCGCCTACATGGAACGCATCGCGGCGCCGGCGCTGTTGATCTGTGGCGCGGACGGCTATCTGGTCAAACGGGCCTACATGCAGGAACGCTACGCCCGCATCGCCGGCTTGACGGTGCGAATCCTACCCGGCGGACATCATCCCCATCTCGAAGATCCCGAACCCTGCGCCCGACTGCTGGCGCCGTTCTTCGCGGCTGATCGCGCCGCGTAATCCCACGTTCAAGCAGTCTCTACCCAGCGGATGCAGATCCACGAGAAGGCCGCCTGGCGGCGCACGAAATTTGCATAAGTCCTGAAAATGATAAAGGTAATACTTATTATGTAAATTAAAAATTACACAAAAAAGCGGTCCCACCCTACCCAACCGTCAAGCGGTGCTTCATAATATCGACTGTACTCATATTTTTTATACTAGTATTTGTTGTAAAAGGGAGACAAAACTACAATGCTGTCCAGATCAAGCATTCAGCTCAACTATTCCTTGATGTTCATCGTGACGCTGGCTCTGGTTTTCGGCGCGCTCTTCATCGGTATCCACCAACTGAAAACCCGTCAGTTGCGCAACGAAGCCATGGCGGTGGCCGAACAGGTCGTCGCGTTCCGGGCGTGGATCGCGAACACCGGCGTCGTCTGGGTGGATCATCTGGCGCCGGAATTCAAGGATTTTCTCGGCAAACGAACCAGCGGCACCACGGAGGCGTTCTACTCCAAGAATCCGGCGCTGGCGACCCGCGAGCTTTCGGAAATCGTCAGCCAGACCGCCACCCGCGCCACCTTCCGCGTCACCAGCGACGAGTATCGCAATCCCGCCAACGCCCCGATCGCTTCGAGATCGCATCCCTCCAGGCGTTCAAAAAAGACCGGGACCTCAAATACGCCGACAACCTCGAAGGCGGCTATTACCGCTACACGCAGCCCATTTTCGTGCAGCAATCCTGCCTGAAATGTCACGGCGATCCCAAGGACGCGCCGCCGGAGGTCATCGAGAAATATGGCGACAAGCGCGCCTTCGGCTACAAGGTCGGCGACGTGCGGGGCATCATCAGCGTCAAGCTGCCCGACGTGACCTTGGGCGATGTCCTGATGTCCGTGCTCAACCCGTACACGCTGGGTCTGATCGCGCTGGCGTTCGTACTGAATTTTTCATACACCCAGCGGGCGATCATCGTGCGCCTCAAGGGGCTGGCGCGCACGACCGAGCGCATCGCCAACGGCGAGCTCGATTTACCGCTGGAAACCAAGCCGGGCAGCCGCAACGAAATGGATCACGTGACCCGCGCCGTCGATCTGTTGCGCAACAGCGTCGTGGTGGCCATAAAACGGCTCCAGAAGAACCTGTCGTGATTCGCCACCGGGGCGGCGCGCGCAACAAACCGCCCCGATCCACCGCTGCGAGGCATCGCCATGTCCCTTGAATCCCTGCCGCTGCCAGCCATCGTCGCCCAGTTACGCAAGCTGTGTCAGGAAAAACATACCGGCAATTTTTATTTGCTCGTCAACAACCATCTGCATGGGCGAATCGGCATCCAAAACGGCGAAATCGTCATCCTGGCCTCCGCCGGCAAGCACGGCCTGGATGCGCTGCCCTCGATACTCGGCATCCAATCCGGCAGCGTCGTCTTCAACGAAAGCCCGGTATCGGGCGCCAGTCCGGTTCCCTTGCCTTCCACCCAGGAACTCCTCGCTCGTCTCGACGGCAACAACCCCGCAACGACGACAGCGACGGCGGAATCCAGCGCGGCGTCCCCGAACCGCGCCTTGTCGGCGACCGCCAAAACCGTGCTGGAACAAACGCTCAGGGAATTCATCGGCCCCATCGCCAGCGTACTTTGCACTCACCATTTCCGCACCGCCACGACGCTAGCCGCCGCCATCGACGCCCTGGCCGACGAAATCCCCGATCCGAAAGCGGCGGCCCGGTTTCACGAACTGGCGCGCAAGCGACTGGATTGACGGCAGCGGCCCGCCCGGCAACCGCCCGTTCGCGCCACTGTCCAAGGTTTGTCGATTCGGGTAAAGTTCAAAGCGCCGTTTTCAGACCCTACCGAGACCAGCCGTGCGGGATTACCTGATTGCGCCTTCGATTCTTTCCGCCGACTTCGCCCGGCTCGGCGAGGAAGTGGATGCCGTGCTGGCGGCGGGCGCGGACCTCGTCCATTTCGATGTGATGGACAACCATTACGTCCCCAATCTGACCGTCGGCCCCATCGTGTGCGAGGCGTTGCGCAAGCATGGCGTCACCGCGCCCATCGACGCCCATCTGATGATCAAGCCGGTGGACCGCATCATTCCCGATTTCGCCATGGCCGGCGCCACCTACATCACCTTTCATCCCGAAGCCAGCGAGCACATCGACCGCAGCCTGCAACTGATCCGCGACCACGGCTGCAAGTCCGGGCTGGTGTTCAATCCCGCCACTCCGATGGACTGCCTGAAGTACGTCATGGACAAGGTGGACATGGTGCTGTTGATGTCCGTCAATCCCGGTTATGGCGGTCAGCGCTTCATCCACGGTACCCTCAAAAAATTGCGCGAGGCGCGCCGCTTGATCGACGACAGCGGTTATCCGATCCGGTTGGAAGTGGACGGCGGCGTCAAGCTCGACAACATCCGCGCCATCGCCGAGGCGGGCGCCGACACTTTCGTCGCCGGCTCCGCCATCTTCGACACGCCCGATTACCGCGCCACCATCGCCGCGCTGCGCGCGGAACTCGCCAAGGCCGACTGCTGAAACCATGTTCGAGAACGTCACCGCACTCTTCTTCGACCTGGATGGCACGCTGGTGGACAGCGTGCCGGACCTGACCGCGGCGGTAAACGTCATGCTGCGCCAACTGGGCCTGCCGGCGCGCGAAGAGGCGCAGGTGCGCACCTGGGTCGGCAACGGCATGGATAACCTGATTCGTCGCGCCCTGGCCAACGACATGGCCGGGCAAGCGGACCCCGATCTGTTCGCCCGCGCCCGCCCACTGTACAAGGTCGCCTACGCCGACCACATCAGCGTTTACAGCGAACTCTACCCCGGCGCGCGGGAGGGACTGGCCGCGCTGCGCGCCGCCGGTTTGCCGCTGGCCTGCGTCACCAACAAAGCCGCCGAGTTCGCCTTGCCGCTGCTGGACCGGCTGGGCATCGGCCACTTCTTCGCCGCCGTGGTCGGCGGAGAATGCATCCCTCATCCCAAACCGGCGCCCGACGCCCTGCTGCTGTGCGCGGAACGACTGGGCGTACCCGTCGCCCGCGGTCTGATGGTCGGCGATTCCGTCAACGACGTAGGCGCCGCCCGCAACGCTGGCTGTCCGGTGGTGTGCGTGCCCTACGGCTACAATCATGGCCGCGACATCCGCGACGCCCAGCCGGACGCCGTGATCGACTCCATCGCCGAACTGCCCACCCTGCTGCGCAAAGCCGTCTGATGCCCGGAAATCCGCTGCCTTCCTCTCTGCTCGCGGGCGCGAAATCGATCCCGGATTTCCGATGGCGCGGCTAGCCTAAAACCGGTCCCGCTTTGCCGTTCCGCCCCACTTCCGCCATTCAAGGCTGTCCACGCCCATGAATCAGACTGATTTCCAACGCCTGGTCGGACAAGGCTTCAACCGCATTCCGGTCGCCCGCGAAGTGCTGGCCGACCTCGATACTCCCCTCAGCACCTATCTCAAGCTGGCCGACGCGCCGTACAGTTATCTGCTGGAATCGGTGCAGGGCGGCGAAAAATGGGGCCGCTACTCCATCATCGGCCTGCCCTGCCGCAAGATCGTCCGGGTGCGCGACCAGCGCGTGACCGTCGAACATGCCGGCGAAATCGTCGAGTCGCTGGATTGTGTCGATCCGCTGGCCTGGCTTCAGGAATTCCAGAGCCGCTACCGGGTGCCGGCGACCGGTGAAGGCTTGCCGCGCTTCATCGGTGGTCTGGTCGGCTATTTCGGCTACGACACCATCCGCTACATCGAACCCCGGCTGGCCCGCTGCCCCAACCCCGATCCGCTGGACAACCCGGACATCCTGCTGCTGGTCTCCGAGGATCTGGTGGTGTTCGACAATCTGGCCGGGCGGCTGTATCTGATCACCCTGGTGGACCCGGCGGTCGAGCGCGCCTACTCCCGCGCCCAGCAACGCCTGGACGAGTGGAGCGAACTGCTCCGGGCTCCGCGCTCGCTCTACGCGCCGTACCGCCCCCATCCGACCGCGCGGGAGATCGAATTCGTCTCGGGCTTCACCCGGCAGGGTTACGAAGCCGCGGTCGAGCGAATCAAGGAGTACATCCTGGCTGGCGACTGCATGCAGGTGGTGCCGTCGCAGCGGCTGTCGGCACCGTTCCGGGCCGCGCCGCTGGACCTGTATCGGGCGCTGCGCGGCCTGAATCCTTCGCCCTACATGTATTTCCTGAATCTGGGCGATCTGCACATCGTCGGCTCCTCGCCGGAAATCCTGGCGCGGCTGGAGGACGGCTTGCTGACGGTGCGACCCATCGCCGGCACCCGCCAGCGCGGCGCCACCGAGGAACAGGATCAGGCATTGGAGGCGGAATTGCTGGCCGATCCCAAGGAACTGGCGGAACATCTGATGCTGATCGATCTGGGCCGCAACGACGTGGGCCGGGTCAGCGAGATCGGCAGCGTCCGCGTGACCGAGCGGATGACGGTCGAGCGTTACTCCCACGTGATGCACATTGTCTCCAACGTCACCGGGCGGCTGCGTCCCGGCTTGACGGCGATAGACGCGTTGCGCGCCACCTTTCCGGCGGGCACGGTCAGCGGCGCGCCCAAGATTCGCGCCATGGAGATCATCGACGAACTGGAGCCGGTCAAGCGCGGCATCTACGCCGGGGCGGTCGGCTATCTGTCGTGGTCCGGCAACATGGACACCGCCATCGCCATCCGCACCGCCGTGCTCAAGGACGGGATGTTGCACGTCCAGGCCGGGGGCGGCGTCGTGGCCGATTCGATCCCGGCCAGCGAGTGGGAGGAAACCATGAACAAGGGCCGGGCGCTGTTCCGGGCGGCGGCGCTGGCGGAGCGGGGCCTAGACGAACCGAGAGCGGTCGGGGACGCATAGCACCGAACGCCCTCGCGCCCTCCCCGGCGTCGCTCAGCTCAATTCGGCGATGGCCAACCGGCGCAACATGGCCTTGCGCTTGTCGAGGTGGGTATCCATGCGCGACAGGATGCCGCTCAGGAACCGCACGGTCTCGACGATGTACGGTCCCTTGTTGAGCATCGCGCACTCGGCCCGGCTGCTCATCACCGCGTCCGACACTTCGGCGCGCGAGGGCGAACCCTTCTTGGCCATGCCTTCCAGGATCTGGGTCGCCCAGATGACCGGCACGTGGGCGGCTTCGCACAGCCACAGGATTTCCTCCTGCACCTCGGACAGCCGCTCGAAACCCACTTCCACCGCCAGATCGCCCCGCGCCACCATCACCCCCACCGGCGGCGAGCGCAGGCTGGCCAGCAGGATGCGCGGCAGGTTCTCGAACGCCTGCCGGTTCTCGATCTTCAGCACGATGCCGAGATGGCCGGCGCCGAGCCGGTGCAGGTGATCCTCCAGCAGCAGGATGTCGTCCGGACCGCGCAGAAACGACAGCGCCACCATGTCCACATGGCCGACCACCTGGGTGAGATCGGCGATGTCCTTGTCGGTCAGGGCCGACATCTCGAACCGGGTGTCGGGGAAGTTGATGCCTTTCTCCGCCCGCAACCGGCCGCCGTTGGGACCGGTGTGGGTGATCCGAATGGTAATGACCTCGCCGTCGTTGGCCTTGACCATGCCGCCGATCTTGCCATCGTCCAGCCACACGCTTTCGCCCGGTCGCACCGACCGGAACGCGGCGTCCAGGGTACAGTGGACATGGGCCGGACCGACCACGGCGCCCGCATCGTCGCGGGTGGCATTCTCGCCCGGCGTCTCGGCGCGGGTCAGCAGCAGGATATCGTTGGGGAACAGCATGATAGGCGGCGTGATTTCCGGTAACGGACCGATGCGGCCGTCGGCGATCTTCGTGCGATCCCGCAGCAGGGTCAGCGGTGCCTGATCCACGGCATAGATGATCTGTTCGGTTTCGGCCAGGCAGGACTGGCCCTGACGCGATACGACGCGTAGACCGCGTTCCCGCTCCCGGCCATCGATCAGCGAGAGTTCGTCGCCGGGTTGCGCCGCTTCCAGCAGTTCCCGGCTGACGGGCATGACCACCGCGATCCCCTCGGGGGCCGGCTCGGGCGTCTCGGCCAGGGTGAGCCAGACTCGCGCCGGGGCCAGCACCCGCGCCAGATGATCCCGTTTGGGTCGAATCTTGAGCAGGCGACCGACCGCGGCGAGCGGACCCGTGCGCAATTTTGGGCCGCCCAAGTCCGCCTGGACGCGGCAACTGCGGCCGACTTCCCGTTCCGCGCGCCGGAGGTTGTCCACCATCGCCCGCCAGGCGTCCGGATCATCGTGCGCACAATTGATGCGCATGACGTCCATGCCGGCCCGTAACAAATCCCGCACCAGCTCCGGCTGGGTGGCCGCCTCGCTGGGCATGGTCACCATGATCCGCACGTAGCGGTTGTTGGGTTCCGGGCCGAGCAGGTTGCGGCTGTGATCCCGCAACAGCAAGGGGCCGGTGCGAAAATCGACGGGTGCGTCGGGCTCCCGCCCCAGCTCGCGGCCGGTGAGCTGCCCCAACACGTCGACCACCGCGTTCAGACTGGCCATGGCGTGCGCTTCGAGCACCCCGAGCGAAGACAGGCCAAGGGAGGCCAGATCGCGCTGCAAGTTGCGGATGTCGTGCTGGCGCACGCCGAGGTAATGCAACAGGTTGCGCGCGCTGGCGCGATAGGCGGGCTCGATCTGGGACAGTTCCTCGGCAAAGCTTTGCTCGACTCGCAAGGCTTCGTCGCGCAGCACCATCAGCGATGGCAGCAACCGCTCGAACAGGCGGGTATTGCTCTTCGTCGTCATGGGGGCCGTCCGGTTCAATGAATGCCAGCACGCTATTCCGTAACGATGTCAATTTCGTGACGTAACCGTTTGCTCCCTTCCGGAAACGCCTTTAGGACTCTATCGCGATGTTCCGGGCGACGATTACGACTTCGACACCGATTCCGGCAGTAAAAGCTATTTTATGAATTTTTCATACAAGCCGAGCAATAGTTCCATCACGATCAAAATCACGATGTACCACTCCACCCGCAAGCTGCGCCGGGCCTGCAACAGATCGAGCACGGTTTCGGCGGTGCGGCCGATCACCTCGAGCTTGCGCTCCAGGGCCAGTTGCCGCTCGCGCAACTCGTATTCGCTTTCCAGCCGGACGTAGAGCACTTCCAGATCGGGTCGCTCCCAAAGAATCTCCGGTTTTTCGCCCACCTCGACTCGTCCCACCATGCGGTGCTGCGTCAACAGGATATGGCCGATATGCCGGGTCAGCACCCGCGCCTGATGGGCGCCGCTACCCCCTTGTTCCAAATTGATGGCCAGGGGCTCCACCTGGTCGAACGTGGTGGCGATGCGCCGTTCGTCTTCGGCCAGCGCCACGCTCTTGGCCAGGACGTCGGCGATGATGTGAAGCCGTTCCAAAGTCAATTCACGCAACAGCAGCGCATCCTTTTCCAACCCCTCCTTGAGTTCGGCCCCCACGCGGACATCGAGCGTTTCCGTCTCGATTTCGGCGAACGGCCCGCTCACGAGCGGTTGCAGTTGCTTGAGGAGCGCGGCTTCCGCCAGCGGCGGCACGTCGAACAGCACCACCGCCCCATAGCGATACAACACGGCGCAACCCTGCTCGGCGACCGGCACGGTCAGCGGTTGCGCGGCCAATTGCTCCGCGGTCTTCAGGGTACGCAGCTCCAATCGATCCCCAACCAGCAGGGCGCGGATGCGAACGTGATTCTTGTCAGCGAATAGCTGCTCGAACATGGAGGGGTTCCCGTGGGTGACAGGCGCCGAGTTGCGAGAGGTATTCTGGTATAGCCAATCTCCGGATCAGCGGCATCGATTGCCAGAATTCCCTGTTCCATGATGGTCACCCCGCCGTCTTTTGGAGCGCCGCGCCACGGCGCTGGGCTGCGGCGAACAGCACGGCCACCGCGCAAGAAGCCAGTCGGGTTTGCGCGCTGTCGGCGCGGCTGGTGAGCACGATGGGCGCACGGGCGCCGAGCACGATGCCGGCGGCTTCGGCCCCGGCCATGAAGGTCAGTTGCTTGGCCAGCATGTTGCCGGCCTCCAGATCGGGCGCCACCAGGATGTCGGCCTTCCCCGCCACCGGCGATTTGATGCCCTTGGTTCGCGCCGCCTGCTCGTCGATAGCGTTGTCGAAGGCCAGCGGCCCATCCAGGATGCCGCCGGTGATCTGGCCGCGATCCGCCATCTTGCACAGCGCGCCCGCTTCCAGGGTGGAGGGAATCTTGTTGGTCACCGTCTCCACCGCCGACAGGATCGCCACCTTCGGTTCCGTGATGCCGATGGCGTGGGCGAGGTCGATGGCGTTTTGAATGATGTCGCGCTTGTCTTCCAGGGTCGGCTGAATGTTGATGGCGGCATCGGTGATGATGATCGGGCGGGGATAGGTGGGCACCGCCAGCAGAAAGCAATGGCTGATCCGCCGCTCGGTACGGAGACCGCCCTCTTTCTTGACCACCTCGGCCAGCAGTTCGTCGGTGTGCAGACTGCCTTTCATCAGCGTTTGCGCCTCGCCGGAAAGCACCGCGGCGACCGCGAGTTCGGCGGAGTGGTGACTGTGATCCGCCGAAACCAGCCGATAGCGCGAAATGTCCAGGTTCTCTTGCGCGGCGATGGCTCTGATCCTGTCCTCTGGACCGATCAGGATAGGGGTGATCAAATCGTGCTCGGCCGCCTCGACCGCGCCGCGCAGCGCGTCGGCGCTGCACGGATGGACGACCGCGCAACCCAGGGCGGGCAGATCCTCGCAGGCTTTCAGCAGTTCCAGATAGCGATTGTCGCGGCGTAACTGCACTTTCGGCAGATCCCTGAGCGCGTAGCGCATTTTGGTCTTGGGCGCGAGCACCTCGACGAAACCGCTCGCGACTTCCTCGCTCGCCGGATCGACCGCCCGACATTCGAGCAGAATGATGCCGGTTTCCGCCCGTTTTTCCCGGACCGTCGCGGTCGCGGTCACCGGCGCCCCGATAGCCACCGGTCGGCGCAGGCGGACCTCGATGCGCTGGGCCACCGCGCCCAAACCGGGGAGATGAGTATCGGCCAGCGTCGCGAACAACGCCGCCGACCAGCCGGCCTGCCCGCCGCCCTGCCCATACATCGAGGTGTCCGCCGGTCCCGGGTCCAGGTCGATCAAATTGAGGTTGCCGGTGATGATCGCCAGCGCTTCGACGCCGTCCTGATCCAGCGCCCGCGTCAGGCTGGCCTGATCGCCCACCTGGATTTCATCGAAGGTCTTGTTTTCAATCATGTCGTTCATGGTTGTCTTTACCATCATCCGGTTGGCGTCGTTCATGCCCACAACACTTCCAAGGAGAACGCCACCGCCTCGAAGGGAACCGCGCGCATCTCGTCATCCTGCTGATAAACGTGCTCTAGCGACCAACGCCCCTCGCGCAACACGAATACCTCCAGGGTGCGCGAGATCGGATCGATCAGCCACAGAAACGGCACACCCTGGGTGGCGTAAATCGGCATCTTATCCGCCCGGTCGACCCGCGCCGTTCCCGGCGAGAGCACTTCGCACACCCAGTCGGGCGGCAGGGTGAAAAAAGCCGTATCCGGCATGGTGGGCAGACGCTCCCGCCGCCAGCCGGCCAGGTCTGGAACCAGAATGTCGAGGCCGAGATGCAGTTCCGGCTCGTCCAGAATCCACCAGCCGCCGGGACCGCCCCGTCCTTTCTGAAACGGACCAACCAATTCATCGCCGATAGCCGAACTGGCCACGATATGCCTGGGCGCGGGACGTGGGTGGGTAATCAGTTGACCGTGAATGATTTCGCCAACGATATGTTCGGGCAGATCAAACAGATCTTCGTAAGTGGCCAGCTTTTGAGCGGTTGCCGTCATGGAAGAAATTCCTCCCGGCAATTGTTCTACAGGTCATCCGCGGCGCCCAGATACGCCTCGATGACTTTTGGATCGCGGCGCACCTGCTCCGGTGGTCCCTCGGCGATCTTGCCACCGTATTCCAGCACCACCAACTTTTCGCAGGCCCGCATCACCAGCCGCATGTCGTGTTCGATCAGCAGAATGGTGACGCCGCGCGCCCGAATCCGCCCGATCAGTCCGATCAGCGCTTCGGTTTCCTGTTCGTTCATGCCACCAGCGGGTTCGTCCAGAATCAGCAGGCGCGGCCGGGTCGCCAGCGCGCGGGCGATTTCCAGCCGCCGCTGGTCGCCGTAAGACAGGTTCTTCGCCAACGTTAACGCCTGCTGGGGTAGCCCGACGAATTCCAGTTCCCGCAAGGCTCGTTCCACGGCTTCCTCTTCCACCCGCCGCTGGGAGGGCAAGCGCAGCATGGCGGCCAGAATCCCACCGCGCATCCGGTAATGACAGCCGGCCAGCACGTTTTCCAGCGCGGTCAACCACTGGAACAGGCGGATGTTCTGAAAGGTGCGGGCGATGCCGAGCATGATGATGCGATGGGTGCGCAGCCCGTTCAGCGGCGCGCCGGCAAACGTGATTTCGCCACGATCCGGCCGATAATTGCCGGTGATGAGATTGAACACCGTGGTCTTGCCGGCGCCGTTGGGTCCGATCAACCCCACTACCGAGCCTTCCTCGACGGCAAACGACACCTCATCGACGGCGGTCAGGCCACCGAAACTCTTGGTCAGATTTTGCAGGCTGAGGAGTGCCATCGTTTTGTCAAAACCGTCCCCGTGCTGGCAACAGTCCCTGTGGCCGGACCACCATCATCACCATCATCACCAGTCCAAACACCAGCATCCGCGCCCCGGCGAGTTCCCGGAACAGTTCCGGCAGGCCGACCACCAGGAACGCCGCCAGCAGCACGCCGGGAATGCTCCCCGCGCCGCCGAGAATCACGATCATAAACAGCACCACCGACTCCCAGAAACTGAACGATTCCGGCGAGATGATGGTCATCTTGGCCGCGAACAGGGTCCCGGCCATACCGGCCCAGGCCGCGCCCAGTCCAAACGCCGCCAGCTTGTAGTAATCGGTGTTGATCCCGCTTCCTTCCGCCGCCACCTCGTCCTCGCGCAGGTAATTGAGCGCCCGCCCGAACCGCGACCGCTTGAGCCGCAGGAACAGGAAAATGGTCAGCGCGACGCAGCCCCAGATCAGATAGAAAAACTCTTGCGGCTGGCGGATCACGACGCCGAACAGCTTCGGGCGACTGATGCCGAAAATGCCGTTGGCGCCGCCGGTGATGCCGAACACATCGTTGATCAGGGCGATGCGGACGATCTCGCCGACGCCGATGGTGACGATCAGCAGGTAATCCCCGCGCAGATGCACGACGGGCCGCGCCACTGCCAGCGCGAACAGCCCGGCGACCAGTCCGCTCAACGGCAGCGTCCACAGGATCGGAATCTGGTAGCGGGTGTTGAGGATGGCGGCGGTGTAGGCGCCCATCGCGTAGAACGCGGCGTGGCCCATGTTGAACAGCCCGGCCTCGCCCAGGATCAGATTGAGGCCGAGCGCCAGCAGGGCGTACAGACCGATGCTGTTGAGCACGTCCACCTGATAGGCGTTGAGGAACAGCGGCGCGACGGCCAACAGCGCGGCGCACGATCCGGCGACAACGAGACTGGCCCGATTGTTCATACCTTGTCCGCCACCCGCTCGCCCAGGAGGCCGGTGGGCCGGACGATCAAAATCAGGATCAACACGCAAAACGCAATCGCATCTTTCCAGGCGATGGAGATGTAGGCCGCGCCCAGCGCTTCGACCACACCCAGCAGCAGCCCACCCACCATCGCGCCGGGGATATTGCCGATGCCGCCGAGAATC
>JRYG01006184.1_pt1 | contig 12503 bp, 11 predicted proteins | sample 235341 | NCBI WGS metagenome assembly JRYG01 (sample SAMN03074218, study PRJNA261478) | activated sludge metagenome | biome: Wastewater Treatment Plant; feature: Wastewater; material: Activated sludge; isolation source: activated biomass of a wastewater treatment plant treating hydrocarbon... ... | reverse complement strand
TGCGCGACATGGGCGTGGAACCGTTTCTGCTGTCGTCCTCGCTGATCGGCGTGCTGGCCCAGCGCCTGGTGCGCCGGCTTTGCCCCCATTGCAAGCATCCGCATCCCGCCACTCCAGCCGACTGCGAGGTGCTGGGCGTGAATCCGACCGCGCCGCCGACGCTCTATACGCCCACGGGCTGCGAGCAGTGCAACCAGTCCGGTTACCGGGGCCGCACGGGCGTTTTCGAGCTGGTGGTGGTGGACGAGGCGATGCAGACCATGATTCACGAGGGCCTGGGCGAACTCGATCTCGAACGCCACGCCCGTCGGTCCAGCCCCAGCATCCGCGACGATGGCCGCCGTCGGGTGCTGGCCGGCGATACCGCGTTGTCGGAACTGGTGCGGGTGACGCGGGAGGATTGATGCCGGCTTTTCAATACGCCGCGCTCGACGCCAAGGGCCGCCAGCGCAAGGGATTGATCGAGGCCGATACGCCGCGGCTGGCCCGACAGGCGTTGCGCGAGCGCGGTCTGAATCCGCTGGGGATCGAGGAGGTGGCCAGCCAGGAACGGCGCCGTAGCCGGAAATTGTGGGGGTTGCGGATCAGCGCCACCGATCTGGCGCTGATCACCCGGCAACTGGCGACGCTGGTCGGGTCGGGTCTGCCGGTGGAAGAGGCGTTGGGCGCGGTGGCGCGGCAGGCCGACCGGGCACGGTTGGGCGGCTTGATGCTGGCGGTGCGCACCCGGGTGCTGGAAGGGCACACGCTGGCGACCGCGCTGGGCGATTTGCCGCAGGTGTTCCCGGAGCTGTACCGGGCGACCGTGGCCGCCGGCGAACAGTCCGGCCATCTGGAAGTGGTGTTCGAGCGGTTGGCCGATTACACCGAGGCTCGTCAGCAGATGCGCCAGAAGGTCGGGCTGGCGCTGTTTTACCCCCTGTTGCTGACTGGCGTCGCCGTGCTGGTCGTCGCCGGCCTGCTGACCTATGTGGTGCCGCAGGTGGTGCAGGTGTTCAGCAGCCTCAACCAGCAATTGCCGGCGCTGACCCGCGGCCTGATCGCGCTCAGCGAGTTTCTGCGCCAGAACGGCTGGATTCTGCTGGCGGCGCTGGCGTCCGGTGTAATCGCCTGGGTGTACGCTCTGCGGCGGACGGGATTCCGCCGCCAAGTCCATCAAAACCTGCTGCGGCTGCCGCTGGTGGCGCGCTTGGTGCGGGGCGCCAATACCGCCCGCTTCGCCCGGACCTTCAGCATCCTGATGGCGAGCGGGGTGCCCGTGCTGGAGGCGCTGCGGATTTCCGCGCAAGTGCTGAGCAACCTGCCGATGCGGGAGGCGGTCGAGCAGGCGGCGGCGCGGGTCAAGGAGGGCGCCAGCCTGCACAAGGCGATCAGCGCCAGCGGCTATTTTCCGCCGATGACCGTGCAGTTGATCGCCAGCGGCGAAGCCAGCGGCCGGCTGGAGAGCATGCTGGAACGGGCGGCGGTGCAGCAGGAACGCGAGACCGAGACCCTGATCGCCGCTCTGCTGGGTATTTTCGAGCCGATGTTGATCCTGGTGATGGGCGGCGTGGTTCTGATCATCGTTTTGGCCATCCTGTTGCCGATTTTCGATCTCAATCAACTGGTGCGCTGAGCCGCCCGCAGGCCGGCCTCATGGCGCCGCCCAGTCCACCGCACGGGATGCCCCGCCGCTCGATTCTCCCCACAACGGCGACAAGTCCCGCAGCCGCCTGACCGCCGTACCGACCGCCTCGAGGGTGTAGTCGATCTCCGCGGCCGTGGTGAAGCGGCCCAGGCTGAACCGGACCGCGCCGCGCGCCCGGCGGGCATCGCAGCCCATGGCGCGCAGTACGTGCGACGGTTCGTTGCTGGCGGATGCGCAGGCGGAACCGGTGGCGACGGCGATCTCTGGAATGGCGGCCAACAACGCCTCGGCGGCGATGCCGGCGAAACTGACGTTGAGGATGCCGGGCCAATGCCGTTCGGGATGGCCGTTCAACGCCACCTCGCCCAGTTCGGCCAAGCCCCGCCACAAGCGGTCGCGCAATCGCCGGATGCGGTCCTGTGCGTCGGCCATTTCCGCGCCGGCGATCCGGCAGGCTTCGCCCATGGCCGCGATCTGGTGGGTCGGCAGGGTGCCGGCCCGCAACCCCCATTCCTGACCGCCGCCATACAGCAGGGGCTCCAGTCGCACCCGGTTGGGACGCTGCCGGACGTACAGCGCGCCGACGCCCTTGGGACCGTACAGCTTGTGGGCGCTGAGACTCAGCAGATCGACCGGCAGCGTTCGCAGGTCAATTGGCAGCTTGCCGGCGCCCTGGGCGGCGTCCACGTGCAACAGGACGCCGCGAGCACGGGTCAGCGCGCCGACGGCGGCCACATCCTGCACCACCCCGGTTTCGTTGTTGACGTGCATCAGCGACACCAGCACGGTATCGGGACGCAGCGCCGCCGCCAGTCGTTTCAGCTGAATCAGGCCATCCGGTTCCGGGTCGAGCCAGGTGACCGCGCAACCTTCCCGTTCCAGCGACCGGCAGACGTCGAGCACGGCTTTGTGTTCGGTCTTGCCGGCGATCAGATGCCGGCCTTTCCGGGCATGAGCGCGCATGGCGCCGCGGAGAGCCAGATTGTTGGCCTCGGTCGCCCCGGAGGTCCAAACGATTTCGCGGGGATCGGCCTTGAGCAGGGCGGCGACGTGTTCGCGGGCCGCTTCGACCGCTTGGGCCGCTGTCCGGCCAAAGGCGTGAGTGCTGGAGGACGGGTTGCCGAAAACACCCTCGCGGGTCAGATAACGACCCAGCAAATCCGCGACCCGCGGATCGACCGGCGTGGTCGCCGCGTAATCCAGATAGATCGGTAACCGTGTCACGGCATGGCAAAACGACTTACATGGAGATCGAAGAGATCGAAACCGGCGCCGGTTCGATGGAAGAGCGGTCCCGCCGCCGCGCGCCATTCTGACGACGCACCACCTCGCAGACCGCGGGGCGCTCGACGAACTGCGCCAGGGTGATGCCTTCCAGAAAGGTAAAAATCTGCCGGCTGAGATCGGTCCACAATTCATGAGTCAGACAGCGCCGGCCTTCCTGGCAATTCTCGTGGCCGAAGCAGCGGGTGGCGTCCAGCCGTTCGTCGACGGCGCTGATGATGTCCGCGACCGTGATCTGATCGGGGAAACGCGCCAGTCGATAGCCGCCGCCCGGTCCGCGCACGCCTTCCACCAGATTTTGCTTGCGCAATTTGGCGAACAGTTGTTCGAGGTAGGACAACGAAATGCCCTGACATTGGGAAATTTCAGCGAGCGTGACCGGACCATACTTGTCGTGAATGGCGAGATGCATCATGGCTGTGACCGCGTAGCGGCCCTTGGTCGAGAGTTTCATGTTGTCATCCTGCTGGTGAAGTTGATCGAAGGGTCAATTCCTTACTTAATAGTAAGGAAACTATATTAACCGATCACCTTAGTCAACTAATCCAGCAAAATAATAGTCGGGTTTTCAGGGATGATGGGGGTCGTCAATCGGTCGCGAAGGCGGCCCGGTGAATCGGTGGCCCTGGCGCAGGCAGTAACCCAGCCATTTGAACAAGAACCGGTTGATCTTCCAGCGGGAATGAAGTCGCGGGCCGTCCGGGCGAGCCTTGGCGAGCGCTTCGGCGTCGAACAGAGGGTAATGGCGGAGGTGGGCGGTCATCACCTCGGCCAGTCGGGCGTCGTGATACACCCGGATGCGAAGATCGGGTTCGGCGACCACCGCGCCGTGCTGGACGAATTGGTAGGTCAGATGCAATTCGCTGGTGTAGCGGAAGCGCTCGATGACCCGCAGATGCAAATCCAGGCCACCGGGTATCCGGGATACCAGGGCGCTCGGAGCGGCGGGTATGGCGGGCAGCAATCGGCGCATGTTGATGTAGTTGCACTCATACAAATCCATCAAGGATGAAAAGCTGCCCGGGGTGTTGTGCGGAATCGAGCGGGTCTGGGGGAGCTGTAGCAAAATCATCGGTCTACACGCCGGGCAAGGGCAAGGGTTCCAATCGCCAGCCGGTCGTGTCGCAACGCAGCATGCTGCCTTGGACGTACCAGTCGCCCAGCACCGCCCGCCGCGCCAGTTGGCCATCGAGCATCCATTCGTGAATGGCGGGCCGGTGGGTATGGCCGTGAATCAGGCGACAAACGCCGTGCGCGCGCAGCGTCTGGTCCACCGCCGCCGGATTGACATCGGTGATTTCGGTGGCTTTTTGCCGAGCGGCCTGCCGGCTGGTCTCGCGCAACTGGCCGGCCAGCGCCCGCCGCTGCGCCAGCGGCAGGGCCAGCGTCCGCGCCCGCCAGGCGGGTTCGCGGACCTGAGCGCGAAACGCCTGATAGTCGACGTCGTCGGTGCACAGCGTATCGCCGTGCAGCAGCAGCACCCGCTCGCCGTACAGGTCGATCACGCCGCTTTCCGGCAGCAGCCGAACGCCGCTGCCGGCGGCGAAACGGTCGCCGACCAGAAAATCGCGGTTGCCGTGCAGAAAATACACCGGGATGCCGGAGTCGGTCAGCATCCGCAGAGCAGCGGCGACCGTGGCTCCCGGTTCGGCGTCGTCGTCATCGCCGATCCACGCTTCGAACAAATCGCCCAGAATGTAACAGGCTTCGGCGTGCCGGGCGCGCTGTTTCAGGAAGTCCAGGAACAGGGCGGTGATGGCGGGTCGCGCCGGATCGAGGTGCAGATCGGAGATGAACAGCGTGGCCATGAGCTTTATTCGCCGATGATTTCCACCTTGGTGATCATCACGTCGTCCACGGGCACGTCCTGGTGACCGCGCCTGGCCGTGGTGGGGACCTTGGCGATGGCGTCGACCACGTCCATGCCCGCCACCACCCGTCCGAACACGCAATAACCCCAGCCCTGACTGGTTGGACCGCGGTGATCCAGGAAATCGTTGTCCTTGACGTTGATGAAAAACTGGGCGGTGGCGGAGTGGGGATCGGAGGTGCGCGCCATGGCGATGGTGCCGACCCGGTTTTGCAGGCCGTTGTCGGCTTCGTTCCGAATGGGCGCGCGGGTCGCCTTCTGGCTCATGCCCGGTTCGAGGCCGCCGCCCTGGATCATGAAATTGGGGATCACCCGATGGAACAGGGTGCCTTCGTAGAAACCGTCCCGGGCGTACTGGAGAAAGTTGGCGGTGGTGGCCGGGGCGCTGGCGTGGTCAAGCTCGATGCTGATGATGCCGAGCGGGGTATGCAGGTTGACCATGATCATGCCTCACTGTTTGGGTTGTTCGGTAGCGGCGGGAGAAGGGGGCGCGGAGGTGGGGAGAATCGTGACGGAATGGATGATAACCGGGTTTGTTGGCACGTCGGAGAACCGGCCGCCGGGACCGCCGGCGCCCGTGGGCGTCTGGCGGATCTTATCCACCGCTTCCATGCCGTCGATGACCTTGCCGAATACGGCATAGCCCCAGCCTTGTGGCGTGGACGACCGGTAATCCAGCGCCGGATTGTCCTTGACGTTGATGAAGAATTGCGCGGTGGCGGATTGAGGATCGGAGGTGCGCGCCATGGCGATGGTTCCCCGCAGGTTCTTGAGGCCGTTGTCGGCTTCGTTCGGAACCGGCGCGCGGGTCGGTTTTTGTTGGAAGTCGGCGGTGAAGCCGCCGCCCTGGATCATGAAGCCGTCGATGACCCGGTGGAAAATCGTGCCGTTATAGAAGCCGTCGCGGGCATAGGCGAGAAAGTTGTCCACTGTCTTGGGAGCTTTGTCGTCGGCCAGTTCCAGGATGATGGGTCCAAGGCTGGTGTCCAGCCGGACCTGGGGGCCGGCCAGCGCGACCGCGCCGGTCAGACTGAGAGCGGTCGCGACGAGTAACGGGGATGGGATTCGCATTGGGTCGTTACCTGGTTATGGAGATCACGGTGGGATGATAATCAGTAGCCATGCCCACCGCCAGATTTGGTGACCGCCGGCGCTTTCCGTTAACATGATTTCATCATGACCACTGTACCTGTCAAAACCCGGTTCGCGCCCAGCCCGACGGGCTATCTGCATCTGGGCAACGTCCGCACGGCGCTGTTCAATGCGCTGCTGGCCCGGCGCTGGGGGGGGCGGTTTCTGCTGCGCATCGAGGATACCGACCCGGAGCGCAGCCGTCCCGAGTACGTCGCGGCCTTGCTGGAAGATTTGCGTTGGCTGGGGCTGGACTGGCGGGAAGGTCCGCAAATTGGCGGTCCGCACGAACCCTACGCCCAGTCGGCCAGGGGGGCGATCTACGCGCAATACTACCAACAACTGGCCGACTCGGAGCGGGCTTATCCGTGCTTTTGCACGCCGGCGGAACTGGCCTTGAGCCGCAAGGCTCAGTTGACGGCTGGCCGACCGCCGCGCTACGCCGGCGTTTGCGCTCGCTTGAGCGAAGCCGAACGCCAGGCGCGACTCGAACGGGATCCGCGACCGACGCTGCGCTTCCGCGTGCCGGCGGGGCGGATGGTCGAATTCACCGATCTGGTGCGGGGCCCGCAGCGGTTCGCCAGCGACGATATCGGCGATTTCGTGATCCGTCGGGCCGATGGCACGCCCCAGTTTTTCTTCGCCAACGCCGTGGACGATGCGCTGATGCGGATCACCCACGTACTGCGCGGCGAGGATCATCTGGCCAATACTCCGCGTCAATTGCTGGTGCTGGAGGCGCTGGCGTTGCCGGCTCCCCGCTACGGCCATCTGGCGCTGATCGTCGGCGCCGACGGCGGGCCGCTGTCCAAGCGCGCGGGCGATCTCAGCGTGCGCGAATTGCGCGCCGCCGGTTATCTGTCCGAAGCCCTGCTGAATTATCTGGCGCGGCTCGGCCATGCCTACGAGCGCGATGTCTGGATGGAACCGACGGAATTGGCCGCCGGTTTCGCGCCGGAACGACTGGGCCGCGCCCCGGCCCGCTACGACGAGGCGCAATTGCTGCATTGGCAGAGCGAGGCGGTCCAGCACGCGACCCCGGAACGATTGTGGACCTGGATGGAAGCAGCCGTGCGCGAGCGGGTGCCAGCCAGTCTGAGAGCGGAATTCATCGCCGCGATCCGGCCCAACATCCGCTTTCCGACTGACGCCGCGTTCTGGGCGGAACGGCTGTTCGACGTGGATTCGACCCCCAGTGCCGACGGCCGAGTGGTGATCGCGGCGGCGGGGCCGGAATTCTTCGCCCAGGCGCTCGCGGCCTATGATCGGCATGGCGCGGCCTATCAACCCCTGGTCGATGATTTGCGGCAGCGCACCGGCGTCAAGGGGAGGAACCTGTTCATGCCGTTACGGGCGGCGCTGACCGGCGAAACCCACGGCCCGGAACTGGCCCGCCTGCTGGCGCTGCTCCCGCCTGAAATTGTCCAGCGCCGCCTGCAAGCCTGCTGTTGACCGCGGCGGATTTTTCCAGGCAGCTTTCTGATTTTCCCTCATTGCCCGTGTCCTGTTACCGAGAGAGCCGTCCATGTTGCGGATTTACAATAGCCTGACCCGCCAGAAGGAGATTTTCCAACCTATCGAACCGGGCAAGGTGCGGATGTACGTATGCGGCATGACGGTTTACGACTACTGCCATATCGGCCACGCGCGGGCGATGGTGGTGTTCGACGTAGTGCTACGCTGGCTGCGCGCCAAGGGTTACGACGTGACCTATGTGCGCAACATCACCGACATCGACGACAAGATCATCCGTCGCGCCCAGGAAAACGGCGAGGATTTCCACGAGTTGACCGCGCGCTTCATCCGGGCCATGCACGAGGATCTGGATAGGCTGGACATCCTGCCGCCGACCCACGAGCCGCGCGCCACCGGGGCGATGGCGGACATGATCGCCATGATCCAGACCTTGATCGACAAGGGTTATGCCTATGTCGGCGCCAGCGGCGACGTGTACTACGACGTCAGTCGTTTCGAGCGCTACGGGCGACTGGCCAACAAGAAACTGGACGAGCTGCGCGCCGGCGCCCGGGTCGAGGTCGAGGAGGCCAAGGACGATCCGCTGGATTTCGTGCTGTGGAAGACCGCCAAGCCCGGCGAGCCGGGTTGGGATTCGCCGTGGGGAACCGGGCGGCCCGGCTGGCATATCGAGTGCTCGGCGATGTCCACCCGCTGCCTGGGCGAGCACTTCGACATTCACGGTGGCGGCATGGACCTGAAGTTTCCGCATCATGAGAACGAAATCGCCCAGTCCGAGGCGGCGAGCGGTCAGCGCTACGTGAACGTCTGGATGCACAACGGCTTCGTGCAGATCAACGAGGAGAAGATGTCCAAATCGCTGGGCAATTTCTTCACCGTGCGCGAGGTGTTGCAGCGTTATCAGCCGGAAGTGGTGCGGTTGTTCATCCTGTCCAGCCATTACCGGGGACCGCTGAATTACTCGGATGAGAATCTGGAACACGCCAAGGCGTCGTTGACCCGTCTGTATACGACCCTGCGCGGTTTACCCGCGGTGGAAGCGCCAGTCGAGGAGGATTGGCATGCCCGGTTCGAGCAGGCGATGGACGACGATTTCAATACCCCCGAAGCCTTGGCGGTGTTGTTCGAGTTGGCGCGCGAGGTCAACCGGCTGCGGATTGAAGATAAGGTGGCGGCGGCCCAGCTGGGGGTTGCCTTAAAACATTTGGGTGGGCTACTGGGATTGTTACAAGCAGATTCTGAAGACTATTTTCAGGGTTCGACTGTTACGGTTCCTTCCGCAAGGATCGGGGTTAAGGCGCATGCGCCTGAAATAACCACCACTCTCTCCAAGGAACAGATCGATAAACTGATCACCGAGCGCACCGCTGCCCGCAAGGCTAAAAACTGGGCCGAGGCCGACCGGATTCGCGCTCTGTTGCAGGATGCGGGAATCGTGCTGGAGGATACCCCGAAAGGAACGAATTGGCGGCGAGGGTGAAAACCGGCTTGACGCTGATCGAGATCAAAAATAAAATTCTCAATTCCGCATGGAACGCGGCTGCCAGTTTTGGCTGACAACGGGGTATAGCGCAGCCTGGTAGCGCACCTGCTTTGGGAGCAGGGTGTCGGGGGTTCAAATCCCTCTACCCCGACCATTCACGGGTCGGGCGGCGGCTCGGCAAGCAGTGGTTGCGATACCGCGCCCGTAGCTCATGCGGATAGAGCATCAGCCTTCTAAGCTGAGGGTAGCAGGTTCGAATCCTGCCGGGCGCGCCAGACCCCGGTCGATTTGACGCAGTCACCATGGTGGACGTAGCTCAGTTGGCAGAGCCCCGGATTGTGGTTCCGGTCGTCGTGGGTTCGAATCCCATCGTCCACCCCAAAATTCTGGCTTGCTTTTTGGAACGGCTTTTGGTTCCATGCACATCCGGTTTTGGGCCGTTAGCTCAATTTGGTAGAGCAGTTGACTCTTAATCAATTGGTTGTAGGTTCGAGTCCTACACGGCCCACCAAACTTCAACAGCCGCGTGTTTCACACCCTTACCCGCCTCCTTTTCCAACCGTCCCGAGGGTCGCCTTGGCCCGATTCCTGTTCCGGGGGGCGTGTTGTCCTGTATACTCGCCATAAGCAGCGGTGATCGCCGCGCGGGGACATTTTGCATTTTCGATGGCAAGCTGCCTCTTATCGCGAAAGTGGCGGAACTGGTAGACGCGCTGGATTTAGGTTCCAGTGGGGTAACCCGTGAGAGTTCGAGTCTCTCCTTTCGCACCACCACGCCGCGCGCCCCAGGGATTCTCGCCCGGTTTCCGATTCCCCGGAAGAGGGAGCGGTGCGCCGGGCAGTTCGCCGACATACAACGATCAACAGGTTTGAGGTGCATCAATGCAGGTTTCAGTTGAAACGCTGAGCGAGCTGGAACGCCGGGTGACCGTGCAGGTGCCTGCCGAAAGGCTTACCAAGGAAATCGAAGACCGATTGTTGTCGTTGTCCCGGCGGGCCAAGGTGGACGGTTTTCGTCCGGGCAAGGTGCCGCTCAAGCTGATCAAACGGCTTTATGGTGATCGGGTGCGGGTTGAAGCCGTCAGCGAGTTGGTGGAGCACAGCCTGCATGAGGCACTGGTTCAGGAAAAGCTGAATCCGCTGGGCGGTCCGAAAATCGAACCCAGGACGCTGGAAGAAGGCCAGGATCTCGAGTACTGCGCCACTTTTGAAGTTCTTCCCGAATTCGAGCCAGCCGGATTCGAGAACATCGAGGTCGAGCGGCTGGTGGCCGAAGTCACCGAGCAGGACGTGGACCACATGATCGATAATCTGCGCCAGCAGCGAGCGATCTGGAACACGGTGGAACGTCCGGCCCGTGAGGGTGACCGGATCAGCCTCGATTTCGAGGGCAAGATCGACGGTCAGGATTTCACTGGCGGCAGGGGCGAAAACGCCAGCGTGGTGTTGGGCAAGCATTCCCTGCTCAAGGGGTTCGAGGAGCGACTGGCAGGTCTGAGCGCCGGCGAGGAGACCGAGTTCGACCTGACGTTTCCGAACGACTATCACGTCGCGAGCATCGCCGGCAAGACCGCGCATTTCCGGGCCAAACTCCATTCCGTGGAAGAAGCCAGCCTGCCCGAAATGGATGACGCCTTCGCCGAGAGCTTCGACGTGAAGCAGGATGGCGTCGCGGGCCTGCGGCGGTCGTTGCGCGAAAATATGGAACGCGAATTGCGCGATGGCATCAAAGCGTCTGTCAAACGCCAGGTTATGCAGGGCTTGCTGGAGGCCAACCCCATTCCGTTGCCAAAGGCGCTGGTCGAGTCCGAAATCGAGCAGCTCGCCCGCCAGTTGTATTTTCCAGCCAGCGCCAAGGATGAGAAGAGTCAGCAGCTCAAGATCCAGTTGTTCGAACCCGAGGCCCGCCGGCGCGTGGCGCTGGGCCTGTTGATTTCCCGGCTGGCGACGACCGGCCAGATCAAGGTCGACGAGCAACGGGTCCGCGATTATCTGAACTCCGTCGCTTCCACCTATCAGGAGCCAGCCGAGGTACTGCGTTGGTACGAACAAACCCCGCGGGCGCTCGATAACGTGCGCGCCCTGGTGCTGGAGGATCAGATCGTGGACTGGTTGCTGGAGCGGGCCCGGGTGACCGAAAAGGCCAGCACGTTCGCCGAAATCATGGCGTCCGGCAAACAACCGGCCGAACCAGCGCAACAGGAGTTACCCGAATGAGTGAATACGGTGCTTCCGCCGCCATCCGCGCCCTCAACCTCGTGCCAATCGTGGTGGAGCAAACCGCGCGCGGCGAGCGGGCTTACGACATTTACTCCCGCTTGCTGAAAGAGCGGGTGGTGTTTCTGGTGGGACCGGTCGAAGACTACGTCGCCAATCTGGTGGTCGCGCAACTGCTGTTTCTGGAAGCCGAAAACCCGGACAAGGACATTCATCTCTACATCAACTCGCCCGGCGGTTCAGTCAGCGCCGGCTTGGCCATCTACGACACCATGCAGTTCATCAAGCCGAGCGTCAGCACCATGTGCGTGGGTCAGGCGGCCAGCATGGGTGCGTTGTTGCTGGCCGGCGGCGCGCCCGGTAAACGGTTCTGTCTGCCGCATTCGCGCATCATGATCCATCAACCGCTGGGTGGATTCCAGGGGCAGGCCAGCGACATCGACATCCATGCGCGGGAAATCCTGCTGGTGCGGGACCGGCTCAATCGCATCCTGGCCAGGCATACCGGCCAACCGGTCGAGAAGATCGCCGTCGATACCGACCGCGACAATTTCATGGGCGGAGCCGAAGCGGCCGAGTACGGCCTGATCGACGCGGTGCTGAGCCAGCGCGCCCCGCTGGCCTGACGCGACTGGTGGATTGGGTTCGCGGATTCGCGGATCGGCGCGCCGCGCGGTTGCCCGGTCAGCGTGGCCAGGGCAGGGTTGAATACCAAAGGGGTACGTCCCGCGTCTGATTCGTATCACGGCCCGAGTCGCGGTACTCTGGCAACTCTCCGGTCATGCGGCATGCGACGGAACGCCGCCCCGGCTGGATTCGAACGACCGCGCGATGATGAGGATGGCATTTATGAGCAGAGACCGAAGTGACAGGAGCGACGATGACAAGCTGTTGTATTGCTCCTTTTGTGGCAAAAGCCAGCATGAGGTGCGCAAACTGATTGCCGGGCCGAACGTGTTCATCTGCGATGAGTGCGTCGAACTGTGCAACGACATTATTCGCGAGGAGATGGAGGAAAGCGCTCCCGTCACCACCAGCAAGTTGCCCAAGCCACACGATATCAACCGGGTCCTCGATGAATACGTCATCGGCCAGGAGCGCGCCAAAAAAGTCCTCTCGGTCGCGGTCTACAACCATTACAAGCGGTTGGAGCTCCAGCGCACCGGCCACGCCAGGAACGCGGAAGTCGAGGTCGCCAAGAGCAACATTCTGCTGATCGGTCCTACCGGCTCGGGCAAGACGCTGCTGGCGGAAACCCTGGCCCGCTTGCTGAACGTACCGTTCACCATCGCCGACGCCACGACCCTGACCGAAGCCGGCTACGTCGGCGAAGACGTGGAAAACATTATCCAGAAGCTGTTGCAAAAATGCGATTACGATGTCGAAAAGGCGCAGACCGGCATCGTCTACATCGA
>JRYG01001413.1_pt1 | contig 12565 bp, 14 predicted proteins | sample 235341 | NCBI WGS metagenome assembly JRYG01 (sample SAMN03074218, study PRJNA261478) | activated sludge metagenome | biome: Wastewater Treatment Plant; feature: Wastewater; material: Activated sludge; isolation source: activated biomass of a wastewater treatment plant treating hydrocarbon... ... | reverse complement strand
CCTCACCCGGCGGCTCTTCATTACAAGGCGGCTCAGCAGCCGGCTTACTGGCAATGACCGCGGCAAGCACCGCCTCCGCCGCCGCCACGGCATTCTCGGCCGCCACCGCCGCATCCTTGTCCGGGTCGGTGACCACCACCTGCACCGACAGCGTCTCGGCGGGCAGCGGCGCGGGCGGCTCGGCGCCATCGAATAGCTGGATGCTGAGCGTCTTGGTCAGGGTCCCGCCCACCGGAATCTGCAGATTCTGATCGCTGGCGGGGACAACGGTCAGCGTGCTGCCCTCCGGAATACCCAGATACCAGGCGCTCAACACCGCGCCGACCTGGCCGCCACTCGCTTCGGCCGTCATCTTGAAGTTCCGGCCCAACTGAGTGATCGGATAGTTCATGATGGTCGAGGCCAAACCGTTCGCGTCGAGTTGTATCGTCACACCGTTGAGGTCATTGGCGACATTGCCAGCATAAGGCGGACAACCCACCGTGTAGGGCACGGTGAACCCGGTATCGGTCACGGCATTGAACGGCGTGCTGACGCTCAACAGACTGGGACCGGACACGCCAGTCACGATCCAGCCGCCCACCTGACCCGGCCCGCCTTCCAGCACCAACTGGCAGTTGACCCGGGTGCCGGCCAGCGAACTGCCGCCGCCGGGCGTCGAGAAGGTGTTGCCACCCTCCTGCGGATTGCCGTCGGTTCCGGCGATGGTGAACTCGCCGCGACCCTCGTCGGGATAACCGGTCATGGGGCCGTCCATCAGCCGGAAGGTAACAAATTTACCGGGAGCCGGTGGAGCGCCAAACTCGTCCGCCGCGATCACGGTGATCTTACGGCTGTAAATGCCCGTGGCGGATTCGAAGTCGTCACCATCGCCCAGCGGCAGGGTGTTCCGCCGTTGCGCGACCGCGCCCGGATAAGGACCGGTGAAGGTCAGGGACGCGATTTCGCCGCTGCTGATCGGGATGGTGTCCACGTCGGTGACCGAGTTCTGGATCCCGTTATCCACGTTGTTGTCGGCCCGGTCGGCAATCGCCGCAATCGCCACGGTGCCCGGCAGGGTGCCGCTGTGCAGCGCGACCTCGGCGACTCCGTTGATGGTCCGGGTATTGACGACCTCGCCTTCCTGGACGCCACCCCCGGCGGAAATCGCCGAGAGCCTCTCGCCGCCGTTCGGGCGGTTCGGCAACAATTGCAACCGCAGATTGTTGCCAGCCGGATTCGGCACCGGTTGTCCGGCGTCGTCCAGCACCTGTACCTGGAACCGCTTCACCTCTTGGCGGCCCTGGCCGGCGATGTAGAGCGGCGACGAATCGACGACGAGGCCCACCAGCGCCGGCAGTCCGGTGCTCACGCCCGGCCCCACCGTGATCGTCAGGTCGGCGACGATGGTTTCGTTGGTATCCGGATCCGCGGCGGATGCCCGCAGGATGACCGTGCCCGGCGTGCCGCTGGCATGGAAGTGGGCCGTTACCGTTCCGGTGGTATCTTCAAACGTCAGGCGCCGGAACGCCAACGGATTGCCATCGTCATCCTCGTGTTCTTCGTCGCCGTCAAGATAGAACAACGCGCCGCTGGGCAAACCGGAGACGATATCGATGGCCACGCTCGGCGCCGGGAACAGACGGTCGTTTTTCTTGACCTGCACCGTGAGGGTGTTGGTGAACGGCCCCGCGGGGTTGGGTCCCGCGTTTGTCGGGTTGGTCTGCAAAACGGTCTTGTCGGCGGTGATGCTGACTTTCATGGTGTCCGTGCCGGAAAAGCCACCGTCACCTCCCCCACCACCGCAGCCCGCCAGTACCAAACCCAGCAGCAAAAGCGCAAACCATCGGAATATTCCGCCAGTTATCGGAAACACGGAGTGTTCTCCCCTCATAGTAAAATTCTTTGAATTAGGAAATTCGATTAACGCTCGGCAAGCGCGCCATTTTTCAGGATTTGCGGCGTTACGAAGATCAGCAGCTCGCGCTTGGTGGTATTGTTGGTATTTCTCTGGAACAGATAACCCAGCAGTGGAATATCGCCCAACAATGGCACCTGATTTTTGCTTTTAGTCTTGTTCTGCTCGAACACACCACCCAAGACCACGGTTTCACCATTGTTCACCAGTACTTGCGTTTTGACTTCTCGCTTATCCGTAATCGTTTTGGTTTCACTTGAAGCGACGATGTCGTTTTTGGTTACAAGTAAATCCATGGTGATCCGATCATCTGGGGTAATTTGGGGCGTAACGGTCAACTCCAACAATGCATCCGTCGTGAACTTCGCGTCATTGTCCGCTCCACGAAGAATGGTTTCCACGGACTGACCTTGGAGAATCTTGGCCTCCGCTCGATCCGCGGTCACCACCCGCGGATTGGATACCACCTCGCCCTTGCCTTCCGTCTGCAAGGCGGAAAGCTCCAGATCAACCAAGTAATCGGCCCCCAGAATGGCAAAGGCCAGGCTGGGAGCACCCACTGCCGGCAAATTCACGCCCAGGCGCTGGTCAAGTCCTGGAATCGCGACCGGAAACGGCTGACCAGTGTCGAGTAAGTTACCGATGGCGCTGTTCACAATCGTATTGGTACCGCCTGCGGTACCACTGATCGTACCGATACCCTCGTTACCATTCTGGGCCACACCGGTCACCCCGAACCGCACCCCGATGTCGCGGGCGAAGTCGTCGTTGGCAATCACAACCCGGGAATCGATCATCACCTGCCGGGTTGGCACATCGAGTCTCGTCACCAGATCGCGAACCTCGGCGATTTTATCGGGTACGTCCTTGACGATGAGGCTGTTGGTCCGTTTGTCCATCTCGACCGTGCCGCGTGGTGACAGGATACTCCCTTTGTCCTTGTCCTGTGTTTTCAGTAGCTTTGCCAGTTCCTTGGCCTTGGCGTAATTGACCTGGATGATCTCGGTGCGCAACGGGATCAGTTCCTCCACCGTCTTGCGCGATTCCAGATCCAGTTTCTCGCGCGCGGCGACCTCCTCGGTCGGCGCGATGAAGATCACGTTGCCGTTCTGCCGCATGGTCAGGCCCTTGGTGCGCAGGATGATGTCCAGCGCCTGATCCCAGGGCACGTTCTGCAAGCGCAAGGTCAGATTGCCTTTCACGCTGTCGCTGACCACGATGTTCAGTCCGGTGAAATCCGCCAGGATCTGCAGGATCGCCCGTACCTCGATGTCCTGGAAATTCAACGACAGCAAATCGCCCTTGTACTTCTTCTTGGACGGATCGAACATCGCTTCCTTTTCTTCTTCTTCCGGGGTTCTCTGCGGCGGGCGCACTTCGATCACGTACAGATCGTTGGCCTGATAGGCCAGATACTCGAACGGAGGATTGGGTTGAATGTTCAGCCGGGCGTTGTTGCCGCGATTCAGCGCTTCCACGGTCGTGACCGGCGTGGCGAAATCGGTCACGTCCAGCCGCCGCTGCTGACCGCGCGGCAGCGTCGCCCCCTGAAAGTCGGCGACGATCTGGTTGCCTTCCTGCCGGACATCCACCGGAATGCCGGGGTTGGACAGCTTGACCGTGATCACGCCCTGCCCGCCCGGACCACGCCGAAAGCTCACGTCGCCGATATTGCGCGGCGCCGTGAGCGGCGCTTCGGTCCGCCGCGACGCGGCGGCGGCCGCCACCGACGCGGCCGGCGTGGCCGCCGGGGTTTTGGCGGACGGCGCTCCGGCGTTGTCCAGGGTCAGCAACACCGAATTACCCTGCACCTGCACGTTGTACGGCACCAGCCGTGCCAGATTCAACGAGGCCCGGGTTCGGTCGGCGCCTTCCAGCACGCTGATCTTGTCGGCCACGCCGACATTGATGCTTTGCTGCCGCGCGCTCAGGCCGTTGCGGGTGTCCAGAAAGTCCAGCACGATCCGCGCCGGCTCGTTGATGGTGAAACTGCTCGGCGGAGCCTTGGGCGCCTCCGACAGCCGGAACCGGATCTGCAAGCGGTTGCCGGCCAGCGGGCTGATATCCACCGCCTGCAACACCGGCTGCTGCCCGGTCTCGGCCGCCATCGCCGCCGAGCTCCACCCCCCTGCCAGCACCCACCCCAAGACCAGTCCCAGCACCGGTAACCACCGCGGCAGCCATCCCCCGCCTGACCGCCGGCCATGTCGGCCTTCGTTCATGGACCTGCTTGTCATGACACTTCCCCCCTGAATCATTGGGTAAGCGACAGGAAGGAATCCCGTTCCTGCCAGCGTCCGGGCCCATCCGGAACGATCTCCTTCAGATCGACCCGCTGCTCCGTAACATTGACGATCTTGCCGTGATTGGTGCCCAGGTAATTGTTTTTCTGAACCCGGTGCACGACGCCATCGGGAGCCAGAACCAGCGCCCACAACTCGTTGGCGCCGCCCATGCGAAAGCTGCCCATCATCTTGAGCGAGCCCAGCGAATATTTTTCGAGTTCCTCCCGCACCCGATTCGGATCGGGTCGAACGCCGGTATAGCCGCCGCCTTGCGCCGCGACTTCCCGCGTCAATTCCAATTCCTCTTCCTGGGCGAACGGCGCCACGAGGAAAGGATCCTTGATTCCCTGAGCGGTATAGGCGAATGGCGTGTAGGGCTTGATTTCCGGCGGCGGGTCGGGCTTTTTCACCGGCGTGGTGCGCTTGGTGGTCTCGACGAACTGTTGCAGATCGGTCAGCTCCCGCTGCGCGCATCCCGCCAACGCGACCAGCGCCAAACCCAGCACCCAGCCGCCACGCGCGGATGCCGCGACGGAACCCGGACGAAAACGCACATTCATTTCCTGGCGGCCCCCTTCCCTTGCTGCTGTCCCTTGCCGCCACCCGCCGGAGGCGCACTGCCTTCCTCCATGTAGCGATAGGTCTGCAAGGTGGCCTGGATGCTCAGCGATCCCGAGTTATCCGCCGCCTTAGCGCCGCCTCTCGCCCCTTTGGCGGCTGCCGCGGTGGAGCTGGTCAACGTCGCGTTCTCCAACGTCACGATGCGCGGCAGGGCCGCCACTCCACTGACGAAGGCGCCGAATTGATGGTAAGTTCCCCGCGCCTTGATGGTAATCGGCTTGGCGGCATAAAAATCCCGCGGCTGTTCGGATTCGGGCTTGAACAACTCGAATTCCAAGCCGTTTTTCTTGCCGGTGTCGGACACGTTCTCCAGCAGTTCCGGCATCTCCGTTCCCGTCGGCAACTGCCGCAGCATGACCTCCAGATCCGCCTCCATCTGCTTGAGTTGCGCCCGGAACGCTTCCAGATTGGCCGCCACCCGCTGTTTCTCGATAAACTCCTGCCGCAGCTGCTGCTCCTCGCGGGCCACCCGGTCCAGTTCCTCGAGCTGGTCGCTGGTGAAAAAGTAATACCCGGCCCCCAGCACGGCGGCGAGCACCAGGACGACGAGCACCAGCTTGCCCGCCAGCGGCCAATCTCCCGCTTCCCGGAGATCGAAGTCGCTGAGGTTGATTTCGGATAGATTCATGTCTTGCCCCCCGCGCTCGCCTGACCCTGCTCCAGCTTGAGCGGAACGATCAGCTCGAACACCCGCGCCTGCACGTTGTTCACGTCCCGGGTTTCGATAATCTGCAGCGCCGGCTCGCCGAACAGATTGGCGTCCCGGATGCTGCGCATGAAGTCGGAAATCACGTTGTCGGAGCGGGCGATCCCGTTGAGAACCACCTGATTGTTGGCGGTCTTGAAGGCGGTCAGGTAAATGTCCTGCGGAATCAGCCGCACGAGTTCATCCAGCATCCGCACCATGCCGGGACGGCTCGCCTGCAATTTCTGGATGACGTTCAGACGCTCCACCAGCCGGTTCTTGGTCTTCTGCAACTCCTGCAACTCCTCGGCCGCCTTCTTGAGCCGGGCGATCTCGCCGCGCAGGTAGTTGTTGCGTTCCTGCTGATACTGGATCCGGTTGGCGATTTCGGTATGCACCAGGAACACGATCCCCATCGCGACCAACGCCGCCGCCGCCAGCATGAAGACCAGCTCACGCTGCCGCCGGGTCCGGCGCGCTTCTCGCCAAGGCAGCAAATTGATGCGCGTCATGTCAGTCGAAGCTCCTCAGGGCCAGTCCACCAGCGACCGCCAGCAACGGTGCGTCGCGCAACAAAGCGCTGCTGTTCACCTTCGGGGCGCTGCCCATGTTCTTGAAAGGATTGGCCACGACCGTGGTAATGCCCAACACATCCGCAACCACGCGGTCCAACCCCACGATCATGGCGCCCCCGCCGACCAGGACGATAGTATCCACATTATAGCGACCGGAAACATACTGGTCGGAGGAAAAAAAGAACTGCAAACCATGCCCGATCTGTTCGGCCAGCATCTGCTTGAAAGGCTCGAGAATCATGGTGGCGAAATCGTCGGCCACCTGGCCGGAACGCTTCATTTGTTCGGCCTGCTCGCGGGGCAGGCCATAGGATTCGGCGATCCGGACGGTGAGCTGGTCGCAGCCGAACCCCTGCTCGCGGGTGAAAATGACGCGATCTCCCTGCAAGATGTACAGATTGGTGATGGTCGCGCCGATGTCCACCAATGCCGTCAGGCTCTCTCGCGCTTTGGCCAGGCTGATCTGCCCACCCGCATCGCTCGCCTTGGGCAGGCTGTCGATCAGCAGCCGGTACATGTTTTCCAGGGCATAGACTTCCACATCCACGACTGCCGGAACCAGCCCGGCCTCCTTGAGGGCGGCTTCCCGCGTATCCACGTTCTCCCGGCGGGAAGCGACCAGCATGACATCCTGCATTTCGCTGTTGGCCTGGGATGGGCCCTTCACCTCGAAATCCAGGTAAATTTCCTCGATGGGATAGGGAATGTACTGGGCCGCCTCGATTGACATGTTGGCTTCGATGTCGCTCTCCTTGAAATCCGCGGGCATCGGCACGGCGCGCGTGATCACGCTGGAGGTCGGCACGGCGACGGCCGCGCGACGCAATCGAGTGCCGGACTTGCGCCACGCCCGCTTGATCGCCTCCCCGACTTCGCCGGGATCGGTCAGATTGCGGTCTTCCATCATGCCTTCGCCCAGGGGTTCGACCGCAAAGGCCTCGACCCGGAACCGCTGTCCGGAACGGCTCAGTTCGATCAGCTTCACCGCCGAGGGACTGATGTCGATACCCAGCATGGGTTCTTTACGCTTGAACAGAGCCAAGTTACGCTTCCTCAACTGATCAGTAATGGACGAATCGAACGCACCTTGTGAATATAGCAAACAACTCGGTCTAAAACGCCGGGAAGTTTCACGCCATTCGGACGATAATGCCACGCCCGCCGGAGCCGCGGCTGGCCCGGCATGATCCGCCGCGGTTGATCCGGTTTGGCGTTCGTTGCTACCCTCGCCGTCAGCCCGCCGTCCTCGCCCGCCGGAGTTTGCCCATGGCCCGCCGTCACCGCGATCACCACCGACTCAAGACCTTGCTGGCGCAGGAATGCGCCCGGCTCATGGCCGAGGAAGGGATCCAGGATTTCCGGACCGCCAAGCGCAAGGCGGCCCTGCGCCTGGCGGTTACCGACAAGGCCATCCTGCCGGACAATGCCGAAATCGAACAGGCGTTGATCGACCACCAGCGGTTGTTCCATGCCGACCATCAAGCGATTCGTTTGCGTGGCCTGCGCGAAACCGCCCTGGAAGCCATGCGCTTCTTCGCGCGATTCCGGCCCAGGCTGGTCGGACCGGTGCTAAACGGCACCGCCGGCCCACACGCCGACATCCATCTGCACCTGTTCACCGACACCCCCAAGGATGTCCTGATGTTCCTGATGGAACACCGCATCCCCTTCGAAACCTCGGAACGCCGCCTCAAGCTGAACAACGGCGACCAGGCCTGCCTGCCGGTCTTTCGTTTTGGCGTCGGCGATACGTGTATCGATCTCACGGTCTTCACGCCGCTGGCCGAACGGGAAGCGCCGCGCAGCCCGGTCGACGGCCGGCCCATGCGGCGGGCCAACCTGGCCGAGGTGCAAACCCTGCTCGCCAAGGATCGATCCTGAACGATTTCCGGGCCGCGCCTCACGCCGCGAACCCGGCCCCCCCTCGATTTGTTCGTTTTTCATATCCCGGCGGACCGCAAGCAGATAGTCATAACCTCTTGACGGTCCGCACGGCTGGATCCGGTTAGCCGCCGCCACCGCGGCGGTTCCGGCTTCACTCACGCTCTGGCCGTATTACTCGGGTGGGTTTCCACGAAGTGCTTCAACACCAGCTTGAGCTGTAGAACCTTCTGGGCGTGTCCATGCCGGCGTGCATCCTCGATGTCGTCCAGAATGATGCGCTTGATCATCGGGACGCCCTCTTCAGTATGCACCAGATAACTTCCCAATTCCAAAGCCGCCATTTCCGGCAGATGTTCGTGTTGCGCGATAGCCTCGATTTCCTCCTCGGTCAGATCGCTTAGCTCCACGCAGTCTTCATATGTCAACATGATGTTCCCTCCTGAGTGATTGATGGATTACAACCTGTCGCCACTGCACGTTGCCGCCACAGTCAGTCCGCTCCTGATGGCGCCCAAGTAAAGGTTAAACCGGGTGCTACGTCCAGACAAGAACAATCCCGATTGTTTTTGTGCTTATTACCGACCCGTGCTGTCAAATCCCGGCGACAGGGACAGGACTTGTATCTGGTAGTGGTTTGTCCCTATTTACGCCCACCGACGCCTTTGGCTATCTTGATCGAAATTCTGAACAAATCAATCTTACCCATCAACGGACCCCTCAACGGATGCAAACAGTCGGGATCGAAGGCCGCCGCGTCGAGACCATCGATGGTTCAGCCGCCCGGTGCCCGCCGCATTCCCGAACCGTACTCCCGCTCAACCTGGTTAGCCGCGAAGATGGCGGGGAGCCGCCAAACCACCACAGGATCGAGGGCCGGACCGCCACCGTCCGACCAAAGCGCTGCGGCGCGTGCTCTAACCAGCACACTCGATAAGCCCATAACCAATACTCCCTAAAATCTTCGCGGCCAACCCTTTTGCCCGCCGGCTCCGGAGCGGGCCGGCAATCCCCATCGATGCGAACCCAGGCGACGGCACCCCGCCGGGGCGGTTCGCATGCGACCGCCGCGACCGCTTCCGGCCAGATCAGCCATGGATTCGCTGCGGTGCGGCGCGTATCATTTTCACAATTCCGGACACCGCGCGACCGTCCCCGCAGACCCGTCATGACCGCCGATCACCCCTCATCGTCCAGCGATCCGCCCTCCCCTTGCGTCGGCGTCTGCGTCATCAACCCGCAGACCCAACTGTGCGAGGGCTGCTTCCGCACGCTGGACGAAATAGCCGCCTGGTGGGATTACACCCCCCAGCAGAAAAACAGCGTGCTCGCCGAACTGGAAGGACGGCTGGCGCGTATCGTGGACGGTACGTTTTTCGACTGACATCCCGGTCGACCCGCAACCGTTTTCGCCAGGAGAATCTCATGCCGCTTTCCGCTCCCGTTCCCCGCCAGCTGCTCCACAATCGCCTCGTCCAATGCTGGGGTTACCGGCGCGAGGACGGTCTGTGGGACATCGAGGGCCGGATGGTGGACACCAAGACCTATCCGTTTCCCAACGAGGATCGCGGGGGAGCCATTCAAGCCGGCGAACCGCTGCACGACATGTGGATCCGCCTGACCGTGGACCCTCAGTTTCGCATCCACGACGTCGAAGCCCGCACCGACGGTTCGCCGTTCGGCCTGTGTCCGGCCATCACCAGCCGTTATCGGCAACTGATCGGCGTGCGCATCGGACCGGGATGGTCGCTCAAGCTCAAGGAACTGTTCGCCGGGGTCGATGGCTGCACGCACATGACCGAACTGCTGGGTCCGGTGGCGACCACCCTGTTTCAGACGCTGTACGGCAAACGCTACGACGAGGACGACGCCAAACCGCCGGAGGAGCGTCCGGCGCCGCCCGTGTTGAACACCTGCCATGCCCTGGCCAGCGACAGCCCCGTCGTCAAAAAACGCTGGCCGCGGGCTTATACCGGTCCGGATCGGGACCTGGCCATCCAAAACCGGCCGCTCGTGGACGATTGCCTGACCTGACGAGGAAGCCGAGACCGCCGCGCGCCGCCGAATTCAGAGCGTTTCCGGTTTCGGATCGCGCGCCAGCAGGCTTTCCACCGCCTGCCGCGGATCCTGGCCATGGCGCAGCACCCGGTCCACCTGCTCGGTGATCGGCATGTCCACCCGATGCTGCCGGGCCAGCCGCAGCGCTTCCCGCGCCGTGGCCGCGCCTTCCACCACCTGGCCGATGGCCGCGAAAGCCGTCGCGGCCGTCTCGCCCCGACCAATCGCCAACCCGAACCGGCGGTTGCGCGACTGATCGTCGGTGCAGGTCAGCACCAGATCGCCGATGCCGGCCAGCCCCATGAAGGTTTCACGCTGGCCGCCGACCGCCAGGCCGAGCCGCACCATTTCCGCCAGCCCGCGGGTGATCAGCGCCGCCCGCGCGTTGGCCCCGAACCCCAAGCCATCGGCGATGCCGGCGGCGATGGCCAGTACATTCTTGATCGCTCCGCCCAACTCGACCCCGATCACATCGGTGCTGGTGTAGGCCCGCAGATTGGAGCCATGCAACAAAGCCGCCACCCGGCGGGCGTGGGCCGGATCCCGCGCGGCGACGGTGACGGCGGTCGGCAGGCCGAGTGCGACCTCGCGGGCGAAACTGGGACCGGAGATCACCGCCGTCGGCCATGCCTCGCCCAGCAGGTCCGCCGTGACCTCGTGCAGAAATCGGCCGCCGCCATGCGCCAGGCCCTTGGTGGCCCAGGCGAATCCGGCGGCTGCCGGCAGATGCGGGCGCAACCGGGCCAGCGTCGCGCCATAGGCGTGACTGGGCACCGCCACCAGCGCCAGTTCCACCCCGGCGAGCGCTTCGGCCAGATCGGCACCGGCGCTCAACAGCGGCGGAAACGGGATGCCCGGCAGATAACGGCGGTTTTCCCGGTCCCGGCGCAAGGGCGCGACTTCGTCGGGATCATGGCCCCACAGCCGGACCGTGTGGCCATTACGCGCCAGCAGCAGCCCCAGCGCGGTGCCCCAGGACCCCACGCCCAGCACGGCGACCGTCGCGGCGGCCATGCGTCAATGCGCCGCCGGGGGAGCGCCCGCCGCGGCCTGTTGCTGCTGTTGCAGCCGCTGCAGGTAAAGACCGTCGAAATTGATCGGATTGAGCAGCAGCGCCGGAAACCCACCCTTGCCGATCAACGAGGCCAGCTCCTCGCGGGCGAAGGGAAACAGGATGTTCGGACAGAACGCGTGCAGCATGTGACCCATTTGCGAATCGTCGAAGCCCCGCAGGCTGAACAGGCCGGCCTGCTGGACCTCGGCCAGATAAGCGGTGCGGTCGCCGAGCTTGGAGGTGACCGTCACGGTCAGCACCACCTCGAACAGATCCTCGGCCAGCGGCGCGGCGCCGGTTTCCAGCCGCACTTCGCTCTGGGGCTGCCATTGCTCGGTGAAAATCATCGGGGAATTGGGCGTCTCCAGCGAGACATCCTTCAGATAGACCTTCTGAATTTCAAAATGCTGGGGAACCCGTTGTTGCTCGCTCATGCGTAGGCCTTGTCAGTGCGTGGTCGTGATTGGGTATCGTGATCGAATACGGATTATGCGCCATCCCGGCCGTTCAGCAGCGGTTCCAGCTCGCCGCGCCGTTCCAGCGCGAACAGATCGTCGCAACCCCCGACATGCCGGTCGCCAATGAAAATCTGGGGCACGGTGTGGCGACCGGTTCGTTCGGCGATCTCGTCCCACAAGCCTGGATCGCGATTGACGTCCAGGACCGTGTAATTCGCGCTCTTGCTGTCCAGAAGCGCCCGCGCGCGCCGGCAATAGGGACAATAGTCGCTGGCATACAGGACAATATGCGGCATGATCGAGTCCGACGGGTTTCGGGAGCGCTATTTCTTGCGGCTGACCGGCAGATGGGCGTCCAGCCAGGCCGGCAGGCCGCCGTTCAGGCTGTAGACGTTGGCGATGCCGTGCTTCTTGAGCAGGGCGCAAGCCGACTGCGAGGTGGCGCCGCCGCGGCAGTAGACGATAACCGGCTTGCCGCCGGCCTTGGCCAGCTCGCCCAGCCGCTCCCGCAGCGCGGCGAACGGGATATGGCGGGCCTGCGGGATATGGCCTTCCCTGTAGTCGCCGGCGTCACGGATGTCCACGACCCAAGCCTCCTGATCGTTGATCAGGCGCAGGGCCTCGGCGGTGTTCAGCGTGCGGACTCCACGCATCTTGCGCAGGATCTCGCTCCCGACCAGCATACCCAGAATGGCGAACAGCGCCAGGAACAACAGCCAGTTGTGCTGGGCAAATTCGATGAAATCGCTCATGGCGTTCCTTACGGTTCGTTCAGCGCGGCGAGCAACTGGCCGGTTCGCCGGCTTTTTTCACGCCCAGCCTCCACAGAATCGCTTCCGCCGGACAGAAGCCGGTGAAACCGCTCTGGAACAGGTTCAATCCGACGAAAGCGGTAAACCACAGCCAGTAACTGCTGTGGTAAAGAGGACTGGCCGGCGCCCCCAACAACAGGGACAGCAGGACAAAGGAGCCGGCCATGATCCGGATGATCCGTTCGCTGTTCATGATGGACCTCGATTGATTGATGGAAGGATGGCAAGCTTCGACGAAC
>JRYG01012966.1_pt1 | contig 12582 bp, 12 predicted proteins | sample 235341 | NCBI WGS metagenome assembly JRYG01 (sample SAMN03074218, study PRJNA261478) | activated sludge metagenome | biome: Wastewater Treatment Plant; feature: Wastewater; material: Activated sludge; isolation source: activated biomass of a wastewater treatment plant treating hydrocarbon... ... | reverse complement strand
ATCACTTAATCGCTCTGTACTTCGCCGAATTCGTCGCATCCACCTTAGTCATAATCTGGATAACGCGGTCTTGCTGGGTTAGGGTGCCACGTTTGAAGATCTCGATAATTTCGTTGGCTTTTGCATTGCTATAGAGCTGGATGATCATAGAATTGGGGTAAGCCTGGTTTACCTTGTCGAGTTGTTCTATAGCGAGGGCCATATTGGCGCGGCCTTGATCGATATTGGTGGGCATCAGGTCGAGGCCCTGGCGGTGGTAGTCGTAGATAGCCTGGCGCAGCGGGCGAACGCGGGGAGACAGCAGGTTCTCGATCAACCAAAAGCGGTTGCGGTTACTCTCCATCGAGCGCCAGCCGGGGTTGCCGGCAGTAACGGTAGAAGGTATGTTGTTGAGAATTTCCTGCGCGGTCTGGAAATAGCGCTCGCCTCCCAACGGGGAAAAAGAATCATAGTCGAGGCCGAGGATGACGTATACATAAAACGACAGCACTGACGACAGGTTGTCGTTAAAGGCGTTTTTGGTGTACACCAGAGGCTGAAACTGCTCGTATTCAAAAGTCACCTCCTTATCGAGGTAATTCAACAGCGGGGTTTCCTGGTCGGAGCCGTAAATAGGGCGGGAAGACTGCACCGCCAGGTCGGCTTTGAAAGAAGTAGCAGAGCGTTCCTCCTGGATAGTCAGGATGAAATTGCAATTAATGCGCTCTGGATTATCAAACATATCTTCAGTCCATTTCTGGCTGTTGAGGAACTCGCGCAGCGTTTGTTCCAGCGTTTCGAAAACGCGGGGGTCGGCGGTTTGGAGTTTCTGCGTATTGATTTTTACCGTAGCGTTGAGTTCCTGGGCTTGTACCAGGCCGGTGAGGGTAGACAATGCCAGCAGGAGGGAAGCCAATTTCAATCCAAAATTATTCATAACGCGTATGTGTTTCGATTAAAGACCAGAAAGCCGCTCGGCCACCATATTAATAATATCGGCGGCTACGGCGGTTTTACTTTTTAACTCGAAATGGGTTATCTTATTGTTTCTGTCGAGTACAGAAATCTTGTTAGTATCGTGTGAAAAGCCGGCGCCGGGGTCGTTGAGTGAATTGAGGACGATGAGGTCGAAGTTTTTCTTTTCGAGTTTAGCCTGGGCGTTGGCCAGTTCGTCGTTGGTTTCCAGGGCGAAGCCCACGTTGATTTGCTTTGATGTTTTGAGCCTGCCCAATTCGGCGGCGATATCGGGATTTTTCACCAGTTCGATGGTAAGGGTATCGGTTTGTTTTTTCAGTTTTTGAGGCGCTGCTTCGCGGGGGCGGTAATCGGCCACCGCCGCTGCCAGGATAGCTACGTCGTTTGCGGGGAAGCAGATCAAAGCGGCCTCGTACATATCCTGGGCGGTTTGCACCTCCAGCACCTGCACCTGCGGAAGTTGGGGGCGCAGGTGCGTGGGGCCCAATATAAGCGTCACCTCGGCGCCGCGGCGGGCGGCTTCGTCGGCCAGGGCGATACCCATTTTGCCGGAAGAGCGGTTGCCGATAAAGCGCACGGGGTCGACGGGTTCGTAAGTAGGGCCGGCGGTGATCATCACCTTGCGCCCCTGGAGGTCGGCTTTGGAATCAAAGTATGCCGACAGGGCGGCCACGATATCCTCGGGTTCGGCCATACGCCCTTCGCCCGTCAGGCCGCTGGCCAACTCCCCCACCCCGACGGGGATGAGGCGGTCGCCGCAGTCGAGCAGGCGTTTTACGTTGAGTTGGGTAGAGCGGTGCGCCCACATGTCGAGGTCCATAGCCGGAGCAACAAAAACGGGGCAGCGGGCGGAGAGATAGACGGCCACGAGGATATTGTCGCAAATACCGTTGGCCAGCTTCCCCAGGGTAGCAGCCGTTAGCGGCGCAATGACCATCGCGTCGGCCCAGAGGCCCATTTCCACATGGTTATTCCATGCCGATTCGGACACAACCTCGGAGTGCACCGGGTGTTTGGATAGTGTTGACAGCGTGAGCGGGCTGATAAACTGTTGCGCAGCGGGGGTCATAAGCACCCTGACATCGGCGCCTGCCTTAACCAGCAGCCGGATGAGCGTTGCCGACTTGTAGGCGGCGATACTGCCGGTAACCCCAACGATGATCTTTTTGCCTTTCAAAAGTCAGAACAACTTATTCGCCGCTGGTGATTTGCTTGCGCTTCTTCTTGTCCTGGTACCTGTAATAAATATCGCCGTCGAGGTATTCTTCGGTAGCGATGATAGCCGGGTTAGGCAGTCGTTCGTAGAATTTCGAAATTTCGATCTGCTCTTTGTTTTCGTTAATCTCCTCGATGGTATCGGAGCTCACGGCAAACTCTTCGAGTTTTTGGTGCAATTCGTGTTTAATATCAACGGACAGTTGTTTGGAGCGTTTGGTAATAATCGCCAACGCCTCGTAGATATTACCGGTATCTTTTACCAGTTGCGACAAATCGCGCGCTCTCACATTGGGGTCGAGGCCCTGTACTTTAGTTTTGATATCCGACATTCGTCAATTGATTTAATTTTTTTCTGGAATTATCGTAGAACGATGAAACTTCATTTTTGAATTCGCTTTTGGGGTATCGCTCCAGGAATTCGGTGGCATAGCTAACGGCCTCTCTGAATCGCGGCTCCTGTTTTTCGACAAAGCTGTTGGCCGCCAGCAGGTAAGCGGACCGGGCGATCATATAGCGCACCCGCTCGGCGTTGTTGGTTTCGGGGTAATCCTTGAGCAGGTTTTCATAGGTTTGGATTGCCGACTGGTATTGTTTGATATCGAAATACAAATTGGCGCTTTCGAAAGCCTTGCGTTCCAGTTTTCTGCGCATCTCGTCAATGAGCTTGTTGCATTCGGACACTTTATCGCTTTGGGGGTATGTGCTGACGAACTGCTGGAAGCCATCTATTGCCGATTCCGTGTACGATTGATCGAGGCGGAAGCTGGGCGACAGCTGATAGTTGGCGTATGCGGCCATATAATCTGCTTCTTCGCGTTTGGTGCTGGCGCCGAACGTCTGTACGAAATTTTTAAAATAATAAGACGCCAGGATATACTGCCCGAGGTGGTAATAGGTGTAGGCGTAGCGGAACGAAATATCTTCTGCTTCCTTACGCCCGCGATAGCTACTGATCACCAGTTCGTAAAGCGCTTGCGCCTTTTGGTATTCTCCCTTGTCGAAATATTCGCCGGCTTTGGCGTACATGGCGGTGGGGTCGCCGCTAGCCCTGATGCGTTCAAATTCGCTTTTGCAGGAGGTAGCCCAACCCAACGCCAACAGACTTATTACAATAAAAAGATGCCTCATTTTCATAAGTGCGCAAAGTTACCGTTTTTTCTGATTCAGCGCAAATTAATGTTTGTATAAAGGCAAAGACGGCAAAAAGCGGGACGGGGTTGTATGGGCCCCGCCCCTGTTGATCATTCAAACGAAGGCCGGTCAATTTTGTTGTTGACAGCAGGAACGGTTCGCAGATATGCGTAGATAGCTTTCACCTCGTTGTCGGTGAGCGGCGTATGCGGCAACATGGGGTAGCGAATGAGTGTGCCGTCGGGGCGTTTGCCGTATTTTACGGTTTGTACAAACTGCTCTTCGGTCCAGTTGCCGATGCCGGTGCTTGCATCCGGCGTGATATTAGCGGAGGGCACAACCCTGCCTTCCATATCGAGCATGGGGTTGCCGCCGCCGTAGAATCCCTGCGATTTTTCGGGATCAAGGTCGTTATTGGTGGCAAAATCTGCCGAGTGGCAGGCGAAGCAGGTATAAAGGTTATTAGCCAGGTAGCGCCCCCACGCTACGGTCTGGGTGGTGTCGGGCAGGTTAATGGCCTGACTGGGCAACTCGAAGGGTTTGAACACAAATTTCAGCAGCGCCTTCGACAAAAAAGACAACTCCTGGGGCCGCGAGCTCTGTTCGCTGGGTTGCAGCCTTTCGTCGTCAGAGCGCAACCAGGCTATCACCGAGTAGAGATCTTCATCGGCGGCATTGATAAATTTCGGCATAGCCGGCGAGGCGTATTTGCCGTTGGCGCGCAGGCCCGTTCGCAGGAAATAATACAACTCCCCGTCGGTCCATTTGCCGATGCCCTTGTCGGGATGCTGAGTTATATTTGGCGAATAAAATTTGCCAAAGGCCTTGGGCGCGTCGCGGATGAGTTGTCCGCTGAGCTTGCCGTCGCTGCCCTTATGGCAAATGATACATTGCATGGAGGCAATTTTCAACCCCTGGGCTACCCGTTCAGGCGTCGCTTCTACTTGAAGTTCGGGAATGGCAGGCGCGTCGTATACAGGAGGCGGAGTGAAATGTATCCAGCCGGCAACCCCCGCTACAATCAATAAAACCAGGCCTAAAAGCCAGGCAGCCACTTTCAGAATTTTTCTCATGGTCGGTGTTTTATAAAAGTTGGTTAAAAAAATCATCACCGGAATGCAAGCCGGAAAACGGCCCGGCATACAGTTCGATAAGTGTCTAGCTGCTGGTATTTTTTTCTGGAGACGGTTTAAAACAGGAGGGAGCGACTTGAGTTTTTCGATCTTATTTTGTAAATTTACGATAAAGTCCTAATCAACAAAGCCTTTTCAAGCGGCTTTGTGTTTTTGTCAACTCAAAACCAATTTATTATGGAAGGCTGGAAGAAAGTGTTCATGGCGGCCGAATTGTTTCAGGTCAAATTAGCCGAAGACGTGCTCAAGCAAAATGGCATCGAAAGCCATATTTATCATGCGCCCGACCCCAACTTCCCGGCAATTGGAGAGGCCGAGTTGATGGTGCCGGACGACAAGGCGGAGGCAGCCTACGACGTGCTCCAGGAAAACGGATTCATTGATTAAGTGTTTTTTTTACCAACACTTCATCATATATTTGCGTTTTCTTCGTTGAATATAGACTTTGGGCGTTTGCCCAAGGGTTAAGATTTATAACTGGGGTTTAGTTTTATTTTTGAAAAGTGTGGCTAAATGCCGCACTTTTCTTTTTTAAACCCCTTATAATCCGGGGTATTGACAAAAGTCATCACTGCTTTTGACAAAACCCCGTCGATTATTTTGCGCGTTTCCATTCTTTTGATATTTTCATTGCGCTAAAAACGATAGCGACTTCATTGATCACAACAAAAGAATGGCTTATGAGCTTCGATACCAAACACATCAGAAACGTAGTATTGTTGGGCCACCCAGGCTCGGGAAAAACCACCTTTGCAGAAACCATGTTGTTCGAATCAAAAACGATAGGGCGCAGGGGCAAGGTGGAAGAAGGGAATACCGTTTCCGATTACACTGATATAGAGCACGAACGCGGCAACTCTATTTTCAGCGCGCTCCTGCATGATACCTGGAAGGAATCCAAAATCAATGTGATTGACACCCCGGGTTTCGACGATTTTGTGGGAGAAGTAGTCTCCTCGCTGAAAGTGGCCGATACGGGAGTCATGCTGCTCAACGCCAAAAGCGGCGTGGAGGTTGGCACCGAGTTGATCTGGGAATACGTCGAACGCTTCAAGACCCCCACTATTTTTGTGATCAACCAGCTCGACCACGAAAAAGCCGATTTCGACACTACCCTTGAACAAGCGCAGAACCGCTTCGGCCACAAGGTGATCCCCATCCAATATCCGCTCAACGCAGGCACGGGCTTCAATACTATTGTCGATGTGCTGCGCATGACGACCTACGTATTCCCCGCCGGCGGCGGCAAACCCGAGAAAAAACCGATTCCGGACTCGGAGAAGGACCGCGCTATGGCGATGCACAACGCGCTGGTGGAAGCTGCTGCCGAAAACGAAGAAGGCTTGATGGAGCGTTTCTTTGAAGAAGGCACGCTTTCTGAAGAAGACCTCGCAACGGGGCTCCGTATAGCTATCGCCAACCAGCAGATTTTCCCTGTGTTCTGTTGCTCTTCTACCAACAATATGGGCAGCGGTCGTATAATGGGCTTTATCAACGATATCTGTCCCTCGCCTGCCGACCGCCCCGCAGCCGACCTCGACGGCGGAGGTACGCTGCCTTGCGATCCAGCCGCCGATACGACCATCTTTATTTATAAAACGGTTACCGAACCCAAAGTGGGCACGGTATCTTATTTCAAGGTGTATTCGGGCGTATTACACGCGGGCGACGAACTGGTCAACGCCAACAACCGCACGGCCGAGCGCTTCGGCCAATTGTACATCTCCAACGGCAAAGACCGCGAGCCTGTCAACGAATTGCGCGCCGGCGATATCGGAGTGACGGTGAAACTCAAAAACACGCATACCAATCAAACCCTCAATCCCAAAGGCATCGACCGCCGCATCGACCCCATGCATTTCCCCGATCCGCGCGTTACGGTAGCCGTTCAGCCCCCCAACAAAAACGACATGGAGAAGCTGATGAAAGCCCTCCACGCCATTGCGGAAGAAGATCCTACGCTGATTCTCGAACAATCGCAAACGCTGAAACAAACGCTATTGCACGGACAGGGGCAATTACATCTTGAAATCGTGAAAAACCGGGTAGAGCGCACGCAAGGCGTTACCATGGAGTTTATTCGCCCCCGAATCGCTTACCGCGAAACGATCACCAAGATGGCCAATACCATGTACCGCCACAAAAAACAAACGGGCGGCGCCGGACAGTTTGCCGAGGTGCATATGCGCATAGAACCATACCACGACGGCATGCCCAACCCTTCTGAACTTACAGTTAAAAATACGGAGATCGACAACCTGCCCTGGGGCGGCAAACTGGCTTATTACTGGTGTATCGTGGGCGGCTCTATCGACGCCAAATTCTCTAGCGCTATTAAAAAAGGTATTATGTCGAAAATGGAGGAAGGCCCCCTCACCGGGTCGTACTGCCAGGATATTCGCGTGAGTATCTTTGACGGCAAGATGCACCCGGTCGACTCCAACGATATGGCTTTTATGCTGGCCTCTATCCAGGCGTTCCGCGAGGCGTTTACCAATGCGCACCCGCAAATTCTGGAACCGATCTACAACCTGGAGATCCTTTGCTCCGACGAGGTGATGGGCGATGTAATGGGCGACCTGCAAACGCGCCGCGCTATCATTATGGGCATGGACGCCGAAGGCCACTACCAGAAGATCATTGCCAGGGCGCCGCTGGCCGAATTGTACATGTATTCTTCAACGCTGCGCTCGCTGAGCCAGGGCCGGGCCAAGTTCAGCCTCAAGTTCGCCGAGTATAGCCCCGTTCCCGCCGACATTCAGCAGAAGCTGATCGAGGCGCACAAGGCTGAGGTTGCAGAAGCGCACAACTAATTATTGATGTCGGATTTTTGATGTTTGATGTTGGATTTATAAAACAATCCAAACATCAAACATCAACTAATTACCTTTTCCGGGTATTGGGCAAGCGGTGTACAACCTGGAAACCTGAAAACTGGTACCAGTCTTTGGCGTCGGGGTTTCCGGCTTTGCTCACGCCGTCGAGGTAATCGGTAAAAGTATAGCGCATGCCAACTTCAAGCCCGAGATACCAATATTGCGCCAAATCAAACTTTACGCCAAGTCCGATTGGTATGACGATCTGTGAGCGGGCAAAGTTGGCATTTTCATCCTGCGCCAGGGCCAGCGCCATGCCGGGGGAAACCGTTTCCGCTGCGGGATATTGAGCATCCAGGCCGGTGAAAGTGAAGCCCAATCCGGTATAAATATAAGGTGAAATCAGTTTTTTAAATCCATATCCCGACAAGTATCGCCACTCCCCGAAGGGCTCCCATTCCACACCGCCTGCCAGTTCTACCAGCGTATTTTCAAAACGCGTATTGCGCTCCCGGCGAAAGTCGTCGCTGCGGTAGTTGATATCATCGCCCGAGATTTTTCCAATTGTCAAATTGCCGCGAAAGCTCCAGGTATAGTTATATACATAGCGACCGCCGGCGCCGAAGGCGAAATTACCTTCTTTAAAAGGAGGAATAGTCTGTTTCACCAGGTCGCCCTGGTAATTGGCCATGCCGATAAAGCCGCCAACTTCCCATTGGGGCTGCGCCGTGGCAGCGGCAACGAATATCACGGCACAAAAAAAGGTGTAAAAAAATCTCATTGTTAATGGGTTATGGTGATAAAAAAACATCGTTATTTCAGATATAGTCTAAACTCCACGCGTCTGTTGAGGCGTCTGCCTTTATCGGTTTTGTTGGTGCTCACGGGTTTGATTTCTCCCCAACCTTTGACAGACATGCGCTCGCGGGCGATGCCTTTCCTGGCCAGGTAATTCAGACACGCGCCGGCTCTGTTTTCTGACAGCGCCTGGTTGGCCTTGTCATTGCCGCGGCTATCGGTATGGCCTTCAATGCTCAGTTGGTAATAGTCATAGGTAGACAATATTTCTGCTACCTGGTTCAATATGGCGTAAGATTGTTTTTTGATGACTGCGCTACCTGTTTCAAACTGCACACTTTGCATGGCGGTAGTCAGTATTTTCCTGGCTTTTTCCGGTAGCGGGGGGCAACCGCTGTTGGCTTTTACGCCGCTGATATCGGGGCATTTGTCGAGGGGGTCTATAATACCGTCCTTATCGCTATCGAGGCAGCCTTGTTGGCCGAGGTAGCCGCGGGTGTCGGGGCAGCGATCGTCAACGTCGGCTACGCCGTCGGCATCGCTATCGGCAAATGGGCAGCCGTTGCAATCAGCCCAGCCGGCCTCGCCGGGGCAGCGGTCGAGGCGATCCACGATGCCATCGGCGTCGCTATCGGGGTCGGGGCAGCCTTTGCGGTGAGCGGGGCCGGCCTCGTTGGGGCATGCATCCTGCCGGTCGGCAATGCCGTCGCCGTCACTATCGGGGCAACCTCTGAGCTTGGCCGGTCCGCTTTCTTTGGGGCAGGCATCCAGCTTGTCAATGACGCCGTCGCCGTCAGCATCGGGGCAGCCGCCTAATTCGCGGAGGCCGACCTCGGTGGGGCAGGCGTCTTCGAGGTCTTCTACGCCGTCGCCGTCTTCATCGGGGCACCCCCGTGCTGATAAAACACCGAAGATATGAGGACAGGCGTCTTTTTTATTCACGATGCGGTCGCGATCGGTATCGTATTCGCCAAAACGCTTAGCCAGGCCTACCAAACCAAAAAGATACCAGTCGTCACGCCCGGGATTGGCGGAATAACTCACCCCGTCAACATGATCGGAGAACACTTTACGCACCCCCAATTCCAGGTTGATAGACGTATACTTGCCAATATCAAACTTGAGTCCGCCACCTAATGGTATTGCCCAACGCAGGCCCGATAGTTCAGACTGCATATCCTGCTGCGTTTTTTCATACCACACCTCGCGTTGGGTGGCAGAAAAATCGGGTCTGGCCTCAATGTAAGAAGCTGCGCCTCCGATGTAGCCATAAGGTGAAATAATTCGTCGATAACCTCCTCCAGTGGGATAGCGAGCCTTGCCGAAAGGCTCCCATACTACGCACAAGCCTACCTCTGTTACGTATGACCGAAAGCGAAAGTTGCGTTCTTCCGTAAATATTTCTTGAGAAAAATTGTCGTCGTTGCCGCTCAATTGCCCGTAAAAAGCATGTGTGCGAATAGCCCAGCGGTAGCCCAAAAAATGACTGGCGTATAAACCCGCTGCGGGTTGGGTTTCTTTCCAAACAGGCAAGTCTTTTTCTACCAGATCGCCCAGGTAATTGGCGCCCCCCCCTAATACAGCCCATTCCCACTTGGGTTGTGCCGATAATAAACAGGGCAATAACAGGATTGCAAACAGTGTGTAGTTTACCCTTTTCATCAAAACAGAATTTGGCATGTGTTGCTTCAAAATATGTTCATGGTTGCGGATAACGCACCAGCGCTTCCGCTAATAAAACTCATAGCGCCTTCCGTGTAAGTTTTCTCAAAAAAGGATATGCCCGCATGTGCAGGCGGTGGTTTGAATCATGTTGAGCCGCTGAGCATTGCCAGACCGAAGGGTGGGATGACTGTAAATGTAAGCTGCTTCCGGCGTTAGGGCAAAACAGATTGTGCAATAAGGTTTTACACCTATCGCATTAATCAACAATGCAAATATGGGTAAAAAATTGTTGTGGAGGGGAAAAATAACAGGAGAGGGGGGGCTCGGTTGTGGGTTGTCCGTTCCCAGTTGTCGGTTGTCGTATTGCACAAACCATAACCACACAACAACCTACAACCTAGAACGGACAACAGGAACCGATAACCGATAACTATGCTTTTGGCAACAGCACTATTTTATCGGTGAATATTTGATTGCCTTGCTGCACACTAATATTATATATGCCGGGTGCTGCGCCTTTGAGGTTGATTTGGCGGTCGTAATTGCCGTCGAAATTGCTAAGCTGTTCGCGGTAGACTAAGCGGCCGTAGCTGTCAGTGATTTGCAGGCTGGCAGGTAGCGGTTCAGCCTGGAAGCGTAGATTGAATTGGCCGTATGAGGGATTGGGAAAGGCCTTCCACATGTTTAACTGGAGCGGCTGCGCATTAATCGTCGACGGCTGCCGAGCCGGAGATGCGGGTTCTTCAACTACCGGTTCGGGGGCTACGGCAACAGGCTCTTCCGGAGTATCTGTGGGACACGCCATGAATTGAGCATCTACATCAAAAGTGAGATTGTCGCGCTGAATGGTAAGCGTATAAAACTCGCCGGGGTTGTGCTTGTCGCGTTCGCGCAATAGTTCTTCGTGGGTAGTTACTGCCACATCATTGAGGGCAAGGATGATATCGTTCTCTTTAAGACCGGCAGCTTCAGCTGAAGTGCCGCTGATCACGCCGTTAACTTTCACGCCGGCGCCGCCGTCCCAGGTATGGGTAAAGACGCCGATGAATACTTTACAGGGGTCGCGCTCTATCGAGTTGCGCCAGTTGAAAGCATTGCGAGGAGCGGTGAGCCGAACAACGGCATAATAGCTTTTACCGTCGCGCAAATACAAGACGCGGACCTCATCGCCGGCTTGTCGGCTGGAGAGGACATAGCGCAGGTCCTCGGCGTCATCGACGGGTTTTTCGTCAACTTCCAGGATTCTGTCGCCGGCCTGGATACCGGCCTGCGCAGCGCCGCCGCCATTGACGAGGTCTTCGACCATAAGTCCGGGGCCGTCGGTTTTTTCGCCGGGGTAAATACCGAGAATAACGCGTTGCGTCTCATTGGTACTCAACCAGTTGAAGAACGCAATAGTTTCTTTGCCGGGATGCGGCTTCAGGTCGTTTTGGCGTAAAATAATAACCTGCTCATTGTCGCCCTTAACATGGTTTTCCTGCGCGGTAAGCGCGGTAGTGCCCAGTAGGCACAGTATGGGCAGCGTAAGTCTGCGTAGTGTAACATCCTTCATAAGTTAATAAATTTATGGGTGAACTTATGATCAAGGACAAAGCAGGGCAGACATAGTTGCACCGAAGTTATAGATGGATTACCAGCTTTTACCCATTTTCTTTAGCTCGTAGAGCAGCGTTTCCTTCAAACCTTCTTGCAGTGAGCGTGGGTTATAGCCCAATTCGCGTTTGGCCTTGCTGTTGTCGCCCAGGTAGGTAACGCCTGCCTGTACACGCAGCGCTTCAGAAGAATACATTTCAGGAAGCGGGATGAGCCACTCTATGAGCGACACCAGGAAAGCGGAGATACTGAGCATCAACGGGGGCACGGCCATGGGTTTGCGGATACCGGTAATTTCTTCTGCAATGGACATTGCTTCTGTGAGGGTGTGGGAGGGGCCGCAGATGATATAAGTGCTGCCGGGTTGCGCTTTTTCCATAGCGAGGATATGGGCTTCAGCAATATCGTCTACATGCGCCCAACTATAGGCCGATTGTCGGGGTATGACCGGCAATTTTTTTTGCAGGAACATACGCAGCGCCTCGTCGCTCATATTGGTACCCTCGGGGCCGTAAATCAACCCTGGCATGACGATTACCAGCGGAAGCCCTGCTGCGATAAACTCGTCGGCTACATCATGAGCGGCAGCTTTGGTGCGGTCGTATTCACTGATATGTCGGCCCGAAAAATGAAAAGATTCATCGCGAATAGCGCCATCGGTATCTGAATTAATGGCCAGCGTACTGGTATACACTCCTTTGGGAATGTGCAATTCCTGCATCAATTCCAGGACGTTTTGCGTACCTTCCACATTGATCTGCCATCCGGGCGTTTTGTCCTTAACGCCCACCTTATACCATCCGGCCACGTGAAAAACGCCGTCGCAGCCCATCATGGGTTGCCGCATACTTTCCTTGTCGGTCACATCGCCTTTGACAATAGTTACGCCCATGTTCTTCAGGGCTTTTGCTTTTTCAGGATTGCGCACAACTGCAATAACTTCGTGGTTGCGCTCGCGCAGCATTCTGGCAAGGCTGTTGCCGACGAATCCGGTAGCGCCGGTGAGGAAATATTTCATAAAAAGTTGATTATTATTAATAATTGCGGGAATCCACTCCCCAGGTCAATTTCTCTCTAAGGGTTTGCAAGAAGCCCTCTTCATATAGGCGCACCAGTTTGATGCTAAAATCATTTTTGCGCACCGCCAGTTGGTATGCCGAGGTTACGGTTTCAAAGCGAGAATCAAGCGTACAAAGGAAATTTTCGGCGCGGCCTTCCACTTCAAAAGAAATGACGCTATCGTCAGAGATTACAATTGGACGCACATTGAGATT